>Ga0308159_1000249_pt1 | contig 160816 bp, 153 predicted proteins | sample PhyCR1_FD_201040 | JGI IMG/M metagenome (GOLD analysis project Ga0308159, IMG submission 201040) | Phyllosphere microbial communities from UC Gill Tract Community Farm, Albany, California, United States - DLSLC.R1 | ecosystem: Host-associated > Plants > Phyllosphere > Unclassified | place...
AGTCATTCATCTAGGCCAGCAATCGCTCACTGGCTCAAGCAGCCTACCCGGGTTCAGTACGGGCCGTACCATGTGAACCCCTATTTGGCCTTGCTCCGGGTGGAGTTTACCGTGCCACGGACTGTTGCCAGCCGCGCGGTGCGCTCTTACCGCACCCTTTCACCCTTACCTGATCCCACTTGCGCGGGCCATCGGCGGTTTGCTCTCTGTTGCACTTGTCGTAGGCTTGCGCCTCCCAGGCGTTACCTGGCACCCTGCCCTATGGAGCCCGGACTTTCCTCCCCTTCATCTGTCTCCCCCGAAAGGGACGGCAACGAAGCGGCGACTGTCTGGTCAACTCCGGCGCGGATTATAGGGGGTTCGCACGCCGATGTATAGGGCCGATGTCGCGATAGGCTTACCTATCGTTCAAACCTTACTCTTCTTCGGCCTCATCCGCACCCTGTAGGTCAAGCGCGTAGCGATACAGCGCATTCTTTTTCACGCCGTGAATTTCTGCCGCCAGTGCAGCAGCCTTCTTCAACGGCAGCTCCTTTTGCAGCAGCGCCAGGGTACGTAAAGCTTCGGCGGGCAACGCTTCTGCGTCTGGAGTATGGCCTTCAACGATTAACACCATTTCGCCACGCTTGCGGACTTCGTCTTCCTGCACCCAGGCCAGCAGTTCGCCCACCGGCGCACCGTAAATCGACTCCCAGGTCTTGGTTATCTCGCGAGCCAGTACCACGTAGCGCTGAGGTCCCCAGACGGTGACCATATCCTGCAAGCTTTCGAGCAGGCGGTGGGTCGATTCGTAGAAAATCAGGGTACGTGGCTCTTCAATCAGTGCCTGAAGCGTGTCTTTACGCGACTTGGTTTTGGCCGGCAGAAAACCCTCGTAACAAAAACGGTCCGATGGCAAACCGGCCGCACTCAGCGCGGCAATTGCCGCACAGGCGCCAGGCAGAGGCACAACGCGAATACCGGCCTCGCGGCAGCGGCGCACCAGATGATAGCCTGGGTCATTAATGAGCGGCGTACCTGCGTCGGAGACCAACGCAATGCTTTGACCTTCCTGTAGTTTTGCAATCAGATGGTCGGCTTTTTGCTGCTCGTTGTGGTCGTGCAGAGGATACATTTTTGCGCTGATAGCGAAGTGCTGGAGCAGCAATCCGGTGTGTCTGGTGTCCTCGGCGGCAATCAAATCCACACTGCTCAGCACGGCTAAAGCACGCTGCGTGATGTCTCCCAAATTGCCGATTGGAGTCGGTACCACATACAGCGTTGATGCAGAAATATCTGCTTGATCGTGTTGATTCATTGTTTCATCCGGATTGCCGATTTAATATTGAGCATCTTGAAAAAAACATCACTGGAAACAGCATGCCTTCCTCAACTACTTTTCGTACCCGCTCGGGGCGTTTGATCCCTGCCATTATTGTGGCGATGTTACTTGCCAGCTGCGCGAGCCAGGCACCACAGACGCCGACTGAAAGCGTGCAGGATGCCGGTACCGGCAGCGCCGATTATTATCTGAAACAGGCACAGCAGAGCAGTGATGATAACAAGGCTAACTGGCAATTACTTGCGATTCGTGCCCTGTTGCGCGAAAGCCGCGTGCCGGAAGCCGCCAGCCAACTGGCAAATCTGCCGCAGCAGAGCCTGAATGCCAGCCAACTGCGTGAACAGCAGTTGCTCGGCGCAGAGCTGCTGGTGGCGCAGAAAAACTATCAGGCTGCCAGTAGCGCACTGGGCAAAATCGACGTCGAGGGTTTATCCAATGACCAGAAGTCTCGCTACTATCAGGCGCTGATTACCGCCAGTCAGGGCCACGCCAGCCTGCCGCTCATCCGTGCCTATATTGCACAGGAGCCATTGTTGCAGGGCAAGGCGCATCAAAACAATATCGACGCCACCTGGCTGTCGCTCACCCAGCTTTCAACCCAGGACGTCAACGGTGTCGTGATCAACGCCAACGAAAATGTGCTGCAGGGCTGGCTCGACCTGCTCAACCAATGGCAGACCAACAAACAAGATCCCGCCTTGCTGAAAGCCGGCATCCAGGACTGGCAGAAACGCTACCCGTACAACCCGGCCGCCAAAACGCTGCCGACGGCGCTGAACAACGTCGTCAACTTCAAGCCAGGCTCAACTGAAAAAATCGCCCTGCTGCTGCCGCTGAGTGGCCCGGCACAGGTTTACGGCAACGCGATTGAGCAGGGCTTTAATGCTGCGGTTAACGGCCAGGCGAACCCACCAGCTCCTTCTCAACCCGCTCAGCCTGCCGCCACACCGGCACCCGCGGCTGCGCCAGCGACCGCCCCCAATGCCGCCGTCAGCACCTCGTCTCCTGACGTCACCGCCGCACAGGGCACGCCAACCGCCGCCCCTGCTGTACCCGCTCCGGCAGCGATACCTGCACCGGCAGCTGCGGTCGTCTCACCGCCAAACACCAACGTTCAGGTGAAGGTGTACGACACCAGCAGCCAACCGCTTCCTGCCCTGCTTGCGCAGGCCAAGCAGGACGGCGCAACGCTGGTGGTGGGTCCACTGCTGAAAGATCAGGTGACTTCGCTGAATTCTTCACAAACTACGCTGAACGTGCTGGCACTAAATCAGCCGGAGAATGCGCCGAACAGCCCGAACATCTGCTATTTTGCGCTTTCACCGGAAGATGAAGCCCGCGACGCGGCGCGACATATCTTTGCCCAGCACAAGCAAACGCCGCTGCTGATGGTACCTGGCGGTGATTTTGGCGATCGTATCGCGCAGGCCTTTGCCGATGAATGGCAAAAGCAAGGCGGTCAAACCGTGCTGAAGCAGACGATTGGTTCCTATGCCGACCTCAAGCAGCAGGTGAGCCACGGCGGCGGTCTGCGTCTGAGCGGTACCCCGGTCACGTTGGCGAGCAGCACCCCGGCTCCGTCTGAAGGCGTCACCATCGGCGGCATTACCATTCCGTCACCGCCAACCGATGCACAGGTCACTGCGGGCTCTTCGGATACCTCAGGCAGCGTCGATGCGATTTACATCGTCGCGTCGCAGGATCAGCTGACGCTTATCAAGCCGATGATTGATTTGTCTATCAATACGCGCGTGAAACCGTCACTCTATGCCAGCTCACGCAGCTATCAGGCGGGTGCGGGTCCGGATTACCGTCTCGAGATGGAAGGTATGCAGTTCAGCGATATCCCGCTGCTGGCAGGTTCCAACCCAGGGTTGATGCAGCAGGCGACCAGCAAGTTTAATAACGACTACTCTCTGGTACGCCTCTACGCGATGGGCGTTGACGCCTTCAATCTGGCGAATCACTTTACCCAAATCCGTCAATCGCCTGGCTTCCAGCTCTCCGGCACCACCGGGAATCTGTCTGCCAACAGCAATTGTGTGATACATCGCCAGCTACCTTGGTTACAATACCGTCAGGGCACCTTAGTTCCTGTATCATGATATTTCTCTAGCGGAGAAGTATTTGAAGTACAAGGACGTACAATGAATGCAATTAGACTCACTCGCCGTCAGGTTGGCGCGAATTACGAGAATCAGGCCAGACGTTATCTTGAGCACGCGGGCCTGGTGTTTGTTGCCGCGAACGTAGCCTGTCGTGCCGGTGAGCTCGACCTTGTCATGCGGGACCAGCAAACCTGGGTGTTTGTTGAAGTACGTTACCGACGTAACGCGAATTTCGGCGGTGCGGCGGCCAGCGTGACATACTCTAAACAGCAGCGCCTGTTGCGCGCTGCGGCCTTCTGGCTTGCGCAACACAATGCGAGCTTTGACACATCATCTTGCCGTTTTGATGTTTTAGCCATCACTGGGCGCCAGCTAGAATGGTTGCCAGATGCATTCAATGCGCAAGGATAGTACCAAGACTGATGGACACCTGTAGGGGACTTACCCTGCGTGCCAACACCTTTGACTGACGAGAAAACAACGTGCTGGAAAGAATCAAAGCCTGCTTTACCGAAAGTATCCAAACTCAGATTGCAGCAGCAGAAGCCTTACCTGATGCCATATCGAGAGCTGCGATGACGCTTGTGCAGTCGCTGCTTAACGGCAACAAGATCCTTTGCTGTGGGAACGGAACCTCGGCAGCCAACGCTCAGCATTTTGCCGCTTGTCTGATAAATCGCTTTGAGACTGAACGTCCGAGCCTTCCTGCAATCTCACTCTCTGCAGATAACGTTGTTTTGACCGCTATCGCCAACGATCGCCTGCATGAAGAAATTTATGCCAAGCAAGTCCGTGCTTTAGGACAGGCTGGCGACGTATTGCTGGCGATTTCAACTCGTGGCAACAGTCGTGATATCGTCAAGGCAGTAGAAGCAGCGGTGACGCGGGATATGACCATCGTTGCTCTTACCGGCTATGACGGCGGCGAGCTGGCAGGATTACTGGGCACGCATGACGTTGAGATCCGTATACCTTCTCATCGGAGCGCGCGCATTCAGGAAATGCATATGCTTACCGTTAATTGCCTCTGTGACTTAATAGATAACACGCTATTTCCACACCAGGACGATTAAGGAGATTCAATGAAGGCAAGTTACCTCTTTGCTGTAGTGCTTAGCGCCCTTTTGTTACAAGGCTGTGTGGCCGCCGCCGTTGTCGGCGTGGCTGGCGTAGCAACAAAAACGGGTACCGACCCACGCACCGTGGGAACTCAGGTTGATGACACCACACTAGAGGCACGCGTCTCCAACGCCATCAATGCCAATCAGGATTTGAAAAAGAAAGCCCGTATCGTGGCGACCGCCTATTCGGGCAAGGTGTTGCTGACCGGTCAGGCACCGACCGCAGATATGGCTAGCACTGCCAAACAAATAACGATGAAGGTAGACGGCGCAACAGACGTCTATAACGAAATCCGCCTCGGCAACCCGGTCAGTCTGGGAACGGCCTCGATGGATACCTGGATAACCACCAAAGTGCGTTCTCAGCTGTTGACCAGCGATCAGGTTAAATCGTCGAACGTGAAAGTGACGACTGAAAACGGCGAAGTCTTCCTGTTGGGTCTGGTGACTCAGGAAGAGGGTCAGGCAGCGGCTAAGATTGCCGCTGGCGTCAGCGGCGTCAAGCATGTCACGACGGCCTTTACCTACGTGAAATAACCTCGCGTCGAGCAATAAAAAGGACAGCCCAGCAGGCTGTCCTTTTTTATAACTTGGGAAAAGGCCTAACGCAGCGAGTGCTCGGTCAGGAAGCTATCGCCGCCGAGCTGGCTCATCTGCCTGAGGATCCACTGCTGGCGTCGAAGCACATAGGCGGACGGCGCATTCACCTTGAACAGGTGCGGATTCGGCAATACTGCGGCAAGCAGCGCAGCCTGTGAAGGCGTCAGGCGGCTGGCAGGCTTGTGGAAGAAGTGTTGGGCCGCCTCCTCGACACCGAAAATACCTTCACCAAACTCGACGATGTTGAGATAGACAGTCAGGATGCGCTTTTTGCCCCATACCGTTTCAATCCCTACCGTCAGCCCTGCCTCGAGACCTTTACGCAACCAACTGCGCCCGTCCCATAAAAATAAATTCTTGGCGGTCTGCTGGGAAAGCGTCGAAGCGCCACGAATATTAGCGTCTTCATCCTCATTGTGCGTGAGCGCCGCCTGAATGGCACCCACGTCAAATCCCCAGTGCTCAGGGAATTTTTGATCCTCACCCGCCATGACGGCCAGCGCCATAGGTGAAGATATTTCATTCATCGGGACCCAATCGGAGTGAGCAACGTAACCAAAGTCTCCGCTTAGCCAAGCTGAAACCTGTCTTTCCACCATGACGGCGGAGAACGGCACGGGCAAAAACTTGAAAAATACAATCCCGACTAACCAGAGGCTAACTAAAGCAATTATGCCTCTTTTTAACCAGATAAAGGGCCGATAAAACCGGGTCTTTTTAAAAGATTTAAGCATTCGATACAATCCATGACTCATCTGACCAACTTATCAATATCCACACTGAATCCGCGTATAAGGCTAGCTCTCTTTACTCATGACATGCTAACAATGCGGGTATTGTGTGAGAAAAATCAGCACTTGTTGCGCAACAAACGTTTTCGCTGCCCAATGGCATCAAAGAGTTCCAGATTTTCCAAAGGGTTTCCCATTGCTTCTAATGACACTTTTTTGGCTATTAAATGACTAGTACAGCTGGACCACGTCCAAAATCAATATATTTACGTTTCTAATGTATCGACCTTTGGAAAATGAACAAACGCTAATCATTCATGCTCCTTTTGGTTCGTTTCAAAAGGTGACTATATCGCCAAATTCGGCCTTAAATGTCACTTCCTCCCTGCCAAATCCTCCTGCTTCGAAGCAGAATCAAAAATGAAATTAATTCACCCTGACCGCGCTATTTCCACCTTGTAACCTGTTGACGCGATTCAGCCGGTGATATCAAATTTATGCCATTTATTACAGTAAGTTGCGCGGCATTTTTCACGATACATTCTGCTTCAAAAACAGTAATTACCAGACAATGAAGGATGAAAAGTGGTCGCTCAAACTATGAACCCTCTCCAAAATCCACCCTATTGAGTAGTCACCCTGTAGATGAGATTGACCTTATTGAAAAATTCCTGCGATTAACGCTTGAACTTTTGTATAGACAAAGATTAATCTACATCACAGTTTTTAATGATTCTCGTAACAGATTCGCTGATATTTGTTATGTTGAGTAGATAAAGTTGTATTACACTTACTTCTACTGAATTACCAAGACCTGCGATTAATACCCTAAGTAAAACAATACGTGGGTTAACAATTTCCCTGGTGTTGGCGCAGTATTCGCGCACCCCGGCCTAGGCTGGGGTTATTTTTTTTCAGCTTCCGCTGCCCAGTCACGTAATGTTTGCACGTCGTTGCGCCATTCAAGCGTTAACTCATCAACCCAATCCTGCACGTTATCCCACCACGCTGGAAGTGAAGGCGTCTGAATCTGTTGTGCTAGCTGTTGCAGATGTTTCAACCCAACCGAACCCGCCGCCCCTTTGATTTTGTGTGCCTCTTCGGCAATACCGTCCTGATCGCGCGCGGTCATGTTGGAGTCCAGCACCTCAAGGTAGCCCGGCATCATACGTTCAAACATGTCCACGCTCTGGTAGATGAGCTTTGAGCCCACCAGCTCGATGTACTGCTCCAGCATCGGGATATCCAGCAGTTCTTCATGGGTCTTCATGGCTTCTGACTCCTCTGGGGTGGATTCGTCTTCCGGCAGGTGATCCCAATACTGCTGGATCATTGCGGTCAACGCAGGAACCGACAGCGGCTTGCTCAGTACGTCATCGATACCGGCATCGAGGTACTCTTTTTTGTCTTTCAACACGTTGGCAGTCAGCGCCACCAGCGGCGGCAGCAGCGCTGCGGCGTATTTCTCGCGCAGGATACGCGCCACGTCCAATCCGGTCATGTCGGGCAGCTGAATGTCGAGTAACACCAGATCAAACTCGTGCGGGTCAAACATCTCCAGCGCCTCGTGGCCGGTCATCGCCACCTCAACGCTGCTGCCCAGCTTCTCCAGCACCGAGCGCGCGACGATGACGTTCAGCTCGATATCTTCAACCAGCAGAATATTCAGCGCGGGAAGCGGCAGGATATCGTCTTCATCAATCTCTTTTTCCGGCTCGTCGAGCGACGGTGCACTCACGGTCAGCGTGAAGCACGACCCTTTGCCCAGCTCACTGCTGACGGTGATATCCCCCCCCATGCTCTGCGCCAGGCGTTTGGAGACCGCCAGACCAATTCCGGTCCCCGTCGCAGGCTTGCCGCCGTTCTGGTCCTTGACCTGATAATACATGGCAAAGATTTTGTCCTGCTCGTCCTGAGGAATGCCCATACCGGAGTCCTGCACTTCAAAGCACAGGCGATCGGCGAGGTCATGATGCACCCGCACCACTATCTCCCCTTTGTGGGTAAACTTCACGGCATTGCCAATCAGGTTCCACAGAATCTGACGCAGGCGCGTACCGTCGGTTATCAGCGTGTGCGGCAGCGGGACGTCAGGCTGCATCACGAACTTCAGTCCTTTAGGCTGCACCAGCAGGCCGGTCAGGTTTTCAAGTTCGGAGAGGAAGTCGGTGAAATTGACCGGGTTGTTGTCGAGCTGAACCTTGCGGCGCTCGAGTTTGTCCATCTCAATGATGTCATTGAAGATATTACCCAACGTGATGGCGCTAACGTGGATAGTCTTCAGATAGTTATGCTGTTCGTCGTTCAGCTCGGTATCGAGCAGGATACGGCTCAGGCCAACGATGCCATTCAGCGGCGTACGCAGCTCGTGGCTGATCGTTGAGATAAAGGTGGTCTTCTCCCGGCTTGCGTTCTCCAGCGCGTCCTGGTAGCGCTTACGCTCGGTAATATCGCGTCCAAAGCCCATAAGCCCGTGACGTTTACCGATGCGGTCATAGAAAGGCACTTTTCGCAGTTCGAAACAGGCCTTGCGACCATCGGGATAGACCAGCCACTGTTCGTAGGTCAACGCCACATTGTGACGGAACACCTTCTCGTCGGTCTCGATGACCTTCTCGGCGATATCCGGGGTATAGACGTCGTTCGGCGTCAGGCCTATCAGCTGCTTTTCGCTGAGGCCGGTCAACAGCTCCATCGCGCGGTTACAGCCGGAGAACTCTTTGTCTTCATTACGGTAGTAAACCAGGTCCGGCGAAGCATCAAGGAACGAACGCAGCAAGGCAGACTGTTGGCTGAGCTCTATCTGCGCCTGTTCGCGGTGCTGCATTTCCAGCTTGAGTTTATCAACCACCGCCAGACGCGCCTCTTCGGCCTTGATACGGTCGGCAATTTCCTGATTCAGCTGGGCGATGTTTTCGGTCAGCTGCTCATTTAATTTCAGGTCGCGATAGCGCATCTCTTCGAGCTTGTCGACCAGACGCGTCAGGCGCTGGCGCGACTCCTCGAGCTGCTCTACCACCACGGAGAGGAAATAGACCGCCCACGGCGTAATAATCAGGCCGAAGAAGATAGAACGGACCACGTCGATACTTTCAACCTGGCCGCGCAGCAGCATGGTGACGGCCATTTGCACAATCATCGCCAGTACCACCAGCGCCGAGGCAAGCAACAGCGAAAAACGGACCAGCCCGAGCTTAACCATCAGGTCAACGTAGTACTGAGCAAGTAATCTGATTTGCTTCATAGCCTTTCCTTGAGAAAAATCGTCTGTATCCCAGCATATTCGGAATAAAGTAGGGGGAAATCATACCGCAAGTAGCGCGAACAGTGTCCGGGAGATTGTCCAAAAAATCGCATTGGAGACCGAATTTTTAGGGCTTGCACCCTACAGGAACGTGGGTTGGTGCAATGAATCAAAAGGGGGTGTTATTGACTAATCCCGACCGCGCGATTATAAATATCGCCCCGCCTTAAATCGCCAAGGCTCAGCCTTTAAAGGCTTTTATCTTTTCTTTATTTCCCCTTTGCTGTCCCAGCGCCAAATACAAAGAATAACTATTCAGTATTACTGCAAATAAAGTCATTCTTTACACTATGAATAATTCTTATTATGCGTCCCCTGTTAGCACATTATTACGCTATGATTAAAAACAGCAATAAAGCACATCGCGGGCATAATTCGCAGAATAAAACGCTGGCAAACCACCCCGCCCTAGCATGGTGCACAGATTTCGAGCTTGCACTACAGTGAGACAGCTCACAGTTACCCCCGTCTCCCACACTGTTATTATGGCTTCTAAAAAACCATTTATTTGATATTTATCAAATAGTTAAATCGCAAAAAGTGCCTTTTTACGGTCGGTCAACCCACATTTGACCTACCCGCGCTTTCTCGCTAAGTTGGAAGTCCGCTGGAAGCACTCTTTATCAGTTAAGATCGATGAGCATACCACTCGTCATATTTATGCAGTAATTGAAGACTCCCTCATTAAAACAAGTCATATACCACTTGTGAGAACCGTCACGAGGGGCCACTGACGGAGGATGTCAGCCAGAAACGCACCAATAGAGTGCGCTAAAACGCTGAATCAGCCGTTATTACGCTCCCTCGAAGTAGGTGTGAGAGTCTCGCAGAGCCTGGGGAGGTTCCGTTATGTTATATGATGCATCCCACGAGAAGGATAACTGTGGTTTTGGCTTGATAGCCCATATTGAAGGCGAACCTAGCCATAAGGTCGTACGTACCGCCATTCATGGACTGGCACGCATGCAACACCGTGGCGCAATTCTTTCTGACGGAAAGACTGGCGACGGTTGCGGCCTGTCATTGCAAAAACCGGATCGTTTCTTCCGGATGATCGCCGAAGAGCGCGGATGGCGCCTGGCGAAAAACTATGCCGTAGGCATGATCTTCCTTAATAACGACGAGGAGCGCGCTGCTGAAAGCCGCCGCATCATCGAGGAAGAGATCCTGAACGAAACGCTGTCCGTTGTGGGCTGGCGTGATGTCCCGACAAACCCAGACGTTCTCGGCTCGATTGCGCTCTCCTCCATGCCGCGCATCGAACAAATTTTTATCAACGCGCCTGCCGGTTGGCGTCCGCGTGATATGGAGCGCCGCCTGTACATGGCGCGCCGCCGCATTGAAAAACGCATCAGCGAGAGCGAAAACCCAGACAAAGAGTTTTACGTCTGTAGCTTCTCCAACGCGGTAAACATCTATAAAGGCCTGTGCATGCCGATTGACTTGCCGCGCTTTTATCTTGACCTGGCAGACCTGCGTCTGGAATCGGCCATTTGCCTGTTCCACCAGCGCTTCTCTACCAATACCGTGCCACGCTGGCCGCTGGCTCAGCCGTTCCGCTATCTGGCGCACAACGGTGAGATAAACACCATCACCGGTAACCGCCAGTGGGCTCGCGCTCGTGCCTATAAATTCAAAACCCCGCTGATCCCCGATCTGCAGGACGCCTCACCGTTTGTGAATGAAACCGGTTCTGACTCGAGTTCATTGGACAACATGCTGGAGCTGTTCCTTGCGGGCGGTATGGACCTGCTGCGCGCTATGCGTCTGCTGGTTCCACCGGCCTGGCAGCAGAACCCGGACATGGATCAAGACCTGCGTGCGTTCTTCGACTTCAACTCCATGCACATGGAGCCGTGGGACGGCCCAGCGGGCATCGTCATGTCAGACGGTCGCTACGCCGCCTGTAACCTTGACCGTAACGGCCTGCGCCCTGCGCGCTACGTCATTACCAAAGACAAACTGATCACCTGCGCCTCTGAAGTCGGTATCTGGGATTATCAGCCAGACGAAGTGGTTGAGAAAGGCCGCGTGGGTCCGGGTGAGCTGATGGTTATCGATACCCGCAGTGGTAAAATTCACCACTCCGGCGAGACCGATAACGATCTGAAGAGCCGCCATCCTTACAGAGAGTGGATGGAGAAAAACGTTCAGCGTCTGGTGCCGTTTGAAGACTTGCCTGCCGACCAGGTGGGTCAGCGCGAGCTGGACGACACGCAGCTCGAGACCTATCAGAAACAGTTCGCCTACAGCAGCGAAGAGCTGGATCAAATCCTGCGCGTGCTGGGTGAAAACGGTCAGGAAGCCGTCGGCTCAATGGGCGATGACACGCCGTTTGCCGTACTTTCCAGCCGCCCACGTATTATTTATGACTACTTCCGTCAGCAGTTTGCGCAGGTCACCAACCCGCCAATCGACCCGCTGCGTGAAGCACACGTGATGTCACTGGCGACCAGCATTGGCCGTGAGATGAACGTGTTCTGCGAAGCCGAAGGTCAGGCACACCGCCTGAGCTTTAAATCGCCGATCCTGCTTTATTCAGACTTTACTCAGTTGACCACGCTCGACAGCAAGTACTACCGCGCCGAGACGCTGGACCTGACCTTCGATCCAGCCGAAATGGATATGGAGCAGTTCGTTCAGAAACTGTGTGACGAAGGCGAGCGTAAAGTGCGTGAAGGTGCCGTTCTGCTGGTGCTGTCCGACCGCAATATCGCGCCAAATCGCCTGCCGCTGCCTGCGCCTATGGCCGTGGGTGCATTGCAGTACCGTCTGGTTGAGAAGAACCTGCGCTGCGATGCCAACATCATTGTTGAAACCGCCAGTGCCCGCGATCCTCACCACTTCGCCGTGCTGCTGGGCTTCGGTGCCACCGCCGTTTACCCATACCTGGCCTATGAAACACTGGCCAAGCTGGTCGACGCGCGCGTCATCGACAAAGATTACCGTGAAGTGATGCTGAACTACCGTAACGGCATCAACAAAGGTCTGTACAAGATCATGTCCAAAATGGGCATCTCGACGATTGCTTCTTACCGCTGCGCACGTTTGTTCGAAGCCGTAGGCCTGCATAAAGACCTGAGCACTGCCTGTTTCCCAGGCGTTGTCAGCCGTATCGGCGGGGCAAGCTACAGCGATTTCCAGCAGGATCTACAGAACCTGTCCAAACGCGCCTGGCTGAAACGCAAGACGCTGGACAACGGCGGTCTGCTCAAATACATGCACGGCGGCGAGTATCACGCTTACAACCCAGATGTCGTGCAGTCTCTGCAAACGGCAGTGAACAGCGGTGATTACGACGACTACAAAAAGTACGCCAAGCTGGTTAACGAGCGTCCGGCCTCCATGCTGCGCGACATGCTTAAGATCACCCCTAAAGGCGAGCCTATCCCTGTCGATCAGGTTGAGCCAGCCGAAGGCCTGTTCACCCGTTTCGACTCGGCGGCGATGTCTATCGGCGCACTGAGCCCTGAGGCACACGAATCTCTGGCCGAAGCGATGAACGCTATCGGGGGTCGTTCCAACTCCGGTGAAGGCGGTGAAGACCCTGCGCGTTACGGCACGAACAAAGTGTCACGTATCAAGCAGGTGGCTTCCGGTCGCTTCGGTGTCACCCCGGCGTATCTGGTTAACGCCGACGTCATTCAGATTAAAGTGGCTCAGGGTGCAAAACCGGGCGAAGGCGGTCAGCTGCCGGGTGATAAAGTCACCCCATACATCGCCAAGCTGCGTTATTCGGTGCCGGGCGTGACGCTGATTTCACCTCCGCCGCACCACGACATCTATTCAATCGAAGACCTGGCACAGCTGATTTTCGATCTGAAACAGGTGAACCCGAAGGCGATGATTTCCGTCAAACTGGTTTCCGAACCGGGCGTTGGCACCATCGCGACCGGCGTGGCGAAAGCCTATGCCGACCTGATAACCATCTCCGGCTACGACGGTGGTACGGGTGCAAGCCCGCTGACCTCGGTGAAATATGCCGGTAGCCCGTGGGAACTGGGTCTGGTTGAAACGCAGCAGGCACTGGTTGCCAACGGTCTGCGCCACAAGATCCGCCTGCAGGTTGATGGGGGTCTGAAAACTGGCGTAGACATCATTAAAGCCGCGATTCTGGGTGCCGAGAGCTTCGGCTTTGGTACTGGCCCAATGGTGGCGCTGGGTTGTAAATACCTGCGTATTTGCCACCTGAACAACTGTGCTACCGGTGTTGCCACTCAGGACGAAAAACTGCGTCGCAACCACTACCACGGTCTGCCTGAACGTGTGACGAACTACTTCAAGTTCATCACTCAGGAAACGCGTGAGATCATGGCCGAGCTGGGAATTAGCCAGTTGGTAGACCTGATTGGTCGTACCGATCTGCTGGTTGAGCTCGACGGCTTCACCGCCAAGCAGAACAAGCTGGACTTGTCTCCGCTGCTGGTGACTGCGACCCCGCATCCGGGCAAAGCGGTTTACTGCACCGAGAGCAACCCGTCGTTCGACAAAGGCCAGTTGAACAAAGATATTCTGGAACAGGCTGCACCGCACATTATTGCGAAGCAGAGCAAGGCGTTCTACTTCGATATTCGCAACACCGACCGTTCCGTCGGCGCGACCCTGTCGGGTGCCATTGCCGAGAAACACGGCGACCAGGGGATGTCGGCAGACCCAGTGCGTATTAACTTCAACGGCACCGCGGGCCAAAGCTTCGGTGTATGGAATGCGGGCGGCGTTGAGCTGATGCTGACCGGTGACGCGAACGACTACGTGGGTAAAGGCATGGCCGGTGGCCGTATCGCAATTCGCCCTCCGATTGGTTCGGCGTATCGCAGCCACGAAGCCGTGATTGCCGGTAACACCTGTCTGTACGGCGCAACAGGCGGCAAAATGTTTGCGGCAGGCCGTGCGGGCGAGCGTTTCGCGGTGCGTAACTCCGGTGCTATTACCGTGGTTGAAGGTATCGGCGATAACGGCTGTGAATACATGACCGGCGGTATCGTCTGCGTCCTGGGCCGTACCGGCGTTAACTTCGGCGCAGGCATGACCGGTGGTTTCGCTTACGTTCTCGACGAAGACGGCGAGTTCCGTAAACGCGTAAACCCTGAGTTGGTCGAAGTCCTTGATGTGGCAGAGTTGGCGATTCACGAAGAGCATTTGCGTGGTTTGATCACCGAACACGTACAGCTGACCGCGTCGACCCGTGGTGAAGAGATTTTGGCGAACTGGCCTCAATGGGCGCCTAAATTTGCCCTGGTAAAACCAAAGTCCAGTGATGTTAAAGCATTGTTGGGTCACCGTAGTCGTTCCGCAGCAGAGCTGCGGGTACAAGCGCAGTAAGAGGTTAAGATGAGTCAAAACGTTTATCAATTTGTCGACTTACAGCGTGTTGATCCGCCAAAGAAGCCGCTGAAGATCCGTAAAATTGAGTTTGTAGAAATTTACGAGCCGTTCTCGGCTACTCAGGCGGCATCACAGGCTGACCGCTGTCTGTCCTGCGGTAACCCTTATTGCGAATGGAAATGTCCGGTTCATAACTACATCCCTAACTGGCTGAAGCTGGCCAACGAAGGGCGCATTATGGAAGCCGCAGACCTTGCGCACCAGACTAACAGTCTGCCAGAAGTCTGTGGGCGCGTTTGCCCACAGGATCGCCTATGCGAGGGTTCCTGTACGCTGAACGACGAGTTCGGTGCAGTCACTATCGGTAACATCGAGCGCTATATTAACGATAAGGCGATCGAGATGGGCTGGCGTCCGGATATGTCTCACGTTCACCCAACCGGTAAACGTGTGGCTATCATCGGTGCAGGTCCGGCAGGTCTGGCCTGTGCCGACGTGCTGACCCGCAACGGCGTGAAAGCGGTGGTCTTCGATCGTCATCCAGAGATTGGCGGCCTGCTGACCTTCGGTATTCCGTCGTTCAAGCTGGAAAAATCCGTGATGACCAAGCGTCGCGAGATCTTCACCGAGATGGGTATCGAGTTCAAACTCAATATCGAAGTCGGTAAAGACGTGACCATGGATGCCCTGCTGGAAGAGTACGACGCGGTGTTCCTGGGCGTGGGAACTTACCAGTCAATGCGCGGTGGTTTGGAGAATGAAGACGCGCCGGGCGTATACGATGCCCTGCCGTTCCTGATTGCCAACACCAAGCAGCTGATGGGTTATGAAGCCCAGCAGCATGAACCTTACGTCAGCATGGAACACAAGCGCGTTGTGGTTCTGGGCGGCGGTGATACCGCGATGGACTGCGTGCGTACCTCAATTCGTCAGGGTGCGACCGATGTGACCTGTGCATATCGTCGTGACGAAGAGAACATGCCCGGTTCACGCCGTGAAGTTAAGAATGCCCGCGAAGAAGGCGTTGAATTCAAGTTCAACCTGCAACCGCTGAGCATTGAGCTGAACGACTCTGGCCGTGTTTCTGGTGTCAGAATGGCACGTACCGAACTGGGTGCGCCGGACGCCAACGGACGTCGTCGCGCAGAAATCGTGGCAGGTTCTGAGCACGTGATGGACGCCGACGCGGTAGTGATGGCGTTTGGTTTCCGTCCGCACAAGATGGAATGGCTGGCCGCTCACGACGTTGAGCTGGACAGTCAGGGCCGCATTGTGGCACCGGAAAGCAGCGACAATCCTTACCAGACGAGCAATCCGAAAATCTTCGCCGGTGGCGATGCGGTTCGCGGTTCAGACCTGGTAGTGACGGCGATTGCAGAAGGCCGCAAAGCCGCAGACGGCATCATGTGCTTCCTGGAGGTCTGATTTTTCAGGCAGCGTAGATGTGAAAAGAGACCGCATTGCGGTCTCTTTTTTTATGCCGCTTTTAAGCAGCAACGGCGTCGAGGAGGTGTTTACTTCACGACGCGCAGAGCAGGACGTCCACCGCGAGGCGGTGTCGGTGGCTCATCATCACCGTCGTCCGCGTTGTCAGGCAGGTCGCCATCAATTACGGACATGGTCGGCTCAGGATTTTGCTCTTCCAACTCTTCAAAGACGCCTTCACCGTCGAGGCCTGGTTCAGGCTCGAACATGGTACCCGCGCCGTTTTCACGGGCGTAGATGGCCAATACTGCCGCGATAGGCACAAACACCTCACGCGGAACGCCACCAAAACGCGCGTTAAAACGCACATCGGCATTGCCCAATTCGAGATTGCCCACTGCACGCGGTGCAATATTCAGAACGATTTGCCCATCGCGGGCAAACTCCATTGGCACGCTCACACCCGGCTGGGTCACGTCGACCACCAGATGAGGGGTCAGCTGGTTATCAAGCAACCAGTCGTAGAACGCACGCAGCAGGAAAGGACGGCGAGGAGACATGTCTGTCATCTCCATAACTTATCCCCGGGCTCCGTTCAAACGCATTTCGCGCTCAGGCTCAGTCAGAGACGCCAGGAACGCATCACGTTCGAAGACGCGAGTCATATAGCCTTTCAATTCTTTAGAGCCGCTACCGGACAGCTCAATGCCCAATTCAGGCAAACGCCACAGCAGCGGAGCCAGGTAGCAGTCGACCAGGCTGAATTCTTCGCTTTTGAAGAAAGGCATGTAAGAGAAGATTGGCGCGATAGCCAGCAGTTCTTCACGCAGTTGCTTGCGTGCTGCATCAGCTTCGGCAGCAGAACCCTGCTCGATTTGGCGCAGCAGAGAGTACCAGTCGTTTTCGATGCGGTGCATCATCAGACGGCTCTCACCACGAGCAACCGGATAAACCGGCATCAGAGGTGGATGCGGGAAACGCTCATCAAGGTATTCCATGATGATACGAGATTCGAAAAGGGTCAGCTCACGATCGACCAGCGTAGGCACAGAGTGGTACGGGTTGAGGTCAATAAGATCCTGTGGCAGGTTACCCATTTCTACCTGCTCTATCTCGACACTTACACCTTTCTCCGCCAGTACGATACGTACTTGATGGCTAAAAATGTCGGTCGGGCCAGAAAACAGCGTCATCACCGAACGTTTGTTGGCAGCGACAGCCATGAAAACCTCCAAGTTTATCTAGAATTATACTGCGAATAGCCACTATCAGGCTGCTATCCTGAATAATCGTGCCCATCGTAGTTCGGGCACATCTCACCTGTAACCCACAGTTTCGTAGATAAGCCAAAGCGGGGAAACACAGCCAGCAAATTCAGCAAGGTTCACTGCTCGGCGAACAGGCGCAAAAGTGTGTGATAGTTTACCAGATTTTGGTCGTTCTGTGGGGAAGTACGAGACGATTTCCTATGGAAATGTGTTTCAGGGAGCAATTAGCGGGAAAAAACAACGGCTTTCAGACTTATTTTTGACATAAAAGCATAATAAAAACTAAACAAATGACGAAAAAAAACCCGGTACAAGACCGGGTTTTTGTTGCGTTGTGCCAGGACGAAACCAAGGTTCCAGTCCACTGCCGAAGCAGCAGGCAAATTAACGCTTGGAGAACTGAGGACGACGACGTGCTTTACGCAGACCGACTTTCTTACGTTCAACCTGACGAGCATCGCGAGTTACGAAGCCAGCTTTACGCAGCTCAGAACGCAGATTTTCGTCATATTCCATCAGTGCACGAGTGATACCGTGACGGATAGCACCAGCTTGACCAGAGATACCACCACCTTTAACAGTGATGTACAGGTCAAATTTCTCAACCATGTCGACCAGTTCCAGAGGTTGACGAACTACCATGCGGGCAGTTTCACGACCAAAGTACTGTTCCAGGCTACGCTGGTTAATTACGATGTTACCACTACCCGGTTTGATGAAAACGCGTGCAGCAGAGCTTTTGCGGCGACCAGTGCCGTAGTATTGATTTTCAGCCATTGCCTATAATCCCGATTAAATGTCAAGAACTTGCGGTTGCTGTGCCGCATGAGTGTGCTCATTGCCCGCGTAAACTTTCAGTTTACGGTACATTGCACGACCCAACGGACCCTTCGGCAGCATGCCTTTAACCGCGAGCTCAATCACACGCTCAGGACGGCGAGCAATCATCTCTTCAAAGGTCGCTTGTTTGATACCACCGATGTGGCCAGTGTGATGGTAATAAATCTTGTCGTTACGCTTGTTGCCGGTTACAGCAACTTTTTCTGCGTTCAGAACGATGATGTAATCACCAGTATCAACGTGCGGAGTGTATTCCGCTTTATGCTTGCCACGCAGACGGCGAGCCAGTTCAGTGGCCAGGCGACCCAAGGTCTTGCCGCTTGCGTCAACTACGAACCAGTCACGCTGTACTGTTTCCGGTTTAGCTGTAAAAGTTTTCATTAAAAGCATACCCAATTTAAGTTACACGTTGGCGAACACCCAAACGCCTATATGTTTTTATAAACTACATTTTTTCAAACACAGTTTACAAAATAGTATTGGAGGTTCACACGACCATCAGTCCAGCAAACCTACCCCTTCGAATAGCCATTGCCGGCACTATAAAGTTTCGGGAAAAAAACTTTGTTGTAACGTGGGGTCGCAGGATTATAGAGAAGTCCACAGCAAAGATCGAACCCTTTTTTGAAAAATGTGTAGATTTCCCTCTCTCTATTGTAGATAAGATGCGCAATGCCTGCGCATCTTATCGCCAACCTTATGGCAGGTGTTCGCGGGCAAGATACTCTTCGCTCTGCATCTCCTGCAAACGCGACAGGCAGCGCTGATACTCGAACTTCAGACGCTCACCGCGATAAATCTCGAACATCGGCACTTCGGCCGAGACCACCAGTTTGACGTGACGCTCATAGAATTCATCGACCAATGCCAGAAAACGTCGTGCGGCATTTTCTTGGTCGGCCTTCATGACCGGCACATTATGCAGAATCACGCTGTGGTACAGCCTTGAGAGCGCAATATAGTCGAGCTGGCTGCGCGCCTCTTCACACAGCGTGTGGAATTCGACGGCCAACACCCCTTCTGCCGAGGCAATCGCCTTGAGTGGACGATGATTCACCTCCAGCACCGGAGCCTGTTCACCTGGCTTACCGGCCAGCTTGCCAAACATCTGTTTCATCGGTGCGTTGAGGTCGGCCAGCGTTTGCCCGGACTCCGGCGTCAGCCACAGATTGGCCTGCGTCAGGGTGCGCAGACGATAGTCGATGCCCGCATCGACGTTCATCACGTCACAGTATTCATTGATAAGAGCAATCGCCGGCAGGAAGCGCGCACGCTGCAAACCGTTGCGATAGAGGTTGTCCGGCGGAATGTTAGAGGTCGCCACCAGCGTGATGCCGCGGGCGAACAGCGCCTGTAGCAGCGTAGCAAGCAGCATCGCGTCGGTAATGTCCGACACGAAAAACTCGTCGAAGCACAGCACGTCCGTCTCCTGCTTGAAACGGTCGGCAATCACCTCGAGCGGGTCCGATTGCCCCTGAAGCTGGGTCAGCTCTTCGTGTACGCGCAGCATGAAGCGGTGGAAGTGCAGGCGCATTTTACGCTCGCCCGGCAAACTATGGTAGAACATGTCCATCAACCAAGTCTTGCCCCGCCCCACGCCGCCCCACATATACAGCCCCTGAACCGGACGAATGGTGCTCTTGGCAGGACTCTTCTTGAACAGACGGCCCAACCAGCCGCTACTTTCAGGCAAATCCTCTGGTTTTTTGGCGACCAATTCCTGATAAATAGCATCAAGACGGGTCACCGCCTGCTTTTGAACGTCGTCCGGCTGGAACTCTCCGGCATCAAGTGCAGTCTGATAGGAAGAAAGCGGTGTCTTTAATTGCATCGTAATCAACGTCCCTGAGAAAATATTTTCAGTGATTCATGGCGCAGATTTCATGACGTTTAACGCAGATTTTTCCACTATTTCGCGGTATTTAACGCACTTAGGGGATAAAGCGGCCCCGTTGAACGGTGCGAAAGTTGCCGCAGGATTCCACTAACGCGAGGTTAACGGTTATAGTGGTGTTCTGTTTGTCGTAAAACTTGCCATGTAAAAGTTTTGTTTAAAAGTATTGGTGAGAAAGTTACGCCAAAAAGCCCAACAGGACAACGGTGTCAATAATAGGAGTTATTATGACTTGGGAGTATGCGCTCATTGGATTAGTGGTCGGTATCGCCATCGGCGCGGTAGCGATGCGCTTTGGCAATCGTAAATTACGCGATCAGCAAGTGATGCAAAACGAGATAGACAAGAGCAAAGCAGAGCTGGAAGAGTACCGCCAGGAACTGGTTGGACACTTCGCACGCAGCGCCGAGCTTCTTGATAACATGGCGACGGACTACCGTCAGCTTTACCAGCACATGGCGAAAAGCTCTAACAACCTGTTGCCAGACATGCCATTGCAGGACAACCCGTTCAACTACCGTCTGACCGGTTCGGAAGCCGATAACGATCAAGCTCCGGTTGAAATGCCTCGTGACTATTCCGACGGCGCATCTGGCCTGCTGCGCGGAACAGAAAGACAACGCCGTAAGTAATACGGTAAAGCCAGTGGCCTCCGTCACTGGCTCTTCTTTTGGCTGATCAACTGGCAGTTTCCCTCGGCATTCAATCAAGAGAGCAATCCAAATGAAAAAAAAATCATTTTTACTCAGCGCAGTGGCGATTAGCCTTGGATTAAGCTTCTCCTCTTTTCAGGTCGTCAGTGCTGCCCTGCCCGTGGCGGTAGAGGGGCAACCTCTTCCGAGCCTCGCACCGATGCTGGAAAAAGTGCTGCCGGGCGTGGTCAGCGTGCAGGTATCAGGTACTCAGCCACCCAGCGACCAGGTACCGCCCCAGTTCAAATTCTTTTTCGGCCCTGACACACCAAGCCAGAAGCAGGACGGCCAACCGTTTGAAGGCCTCGGCTCAGGCGTGATTATCGATGCCGCCAAGGGCTACGTGCTCACCAATAACCATGTGGTCAGCAACGCCGACAAAATTACGGTACAGATTAACGATGGCCGCGAGTTCGAAGCCAAGCTCATTGGCAAGGACGAACAGTCGGACATCGCCATCATCCAGTTAAAAGACCCTAAGAATCTGACTCAGATCCCAATGGCCGACTCCGACAAGCTGCGCGTCGGCGATTTCGCGGTCGCGGTGGGCAATCCCTTTGGTCTGGGACAGACGGTGACCTCCGGCATTATCTCTGCGCTGGGCCGCAGCGGACTTAATTTGGAAGGGCTGGAAAACTTTATTCAGACCGACGCCTCCATCAACCGCGGCAACTCCGGCGGTGCGCTGCTTAACCTGCAGGGCGAACTGGTAGGCATCAATACCGCCATCCTGTCTTCACAGGGCGGCAGCATGGGGATTGGCTTTGCTATCCCTATCAACATGGCCAAAAACCTTAGCAAGCAGCTGATTGAGACCGGACAGGTCAAGCGAGGTCTTCTGGGTATTCGCGGCAGCGAAATGACCGCCGACCTCGCCAAGGCGTTCAACCTCGACAGTCAGCGCGGTGCCTTCGTCAATGAAGTCCTGCCCGAGTCTGGAGCCGCCAAGGCTGGCATCAAGTCCGGTGACGTTATTATCACCCTCGACGGCCAGCCGCTCAGCAGCTTCGCCGAATTACGCGCTAAGGTGGGTAGCGAAGGGCCGGGCATAGTGGTCAAGCTTGGCATTCTGCGCGGCGGCAAGGCGATGGACGTTAACGTAACGCTCGGCGCAAGCCCTGACGTACCGGTCTCACTGGACAAAATCAATCCAGCGTTCACCGGCGCAACGCTCAGCGACGTCGATACCAAGGCCGGTAAAGGCGTTCAGGTTGACGAGGTCGTGAAAGGCACCCCGGCCGATCAGGTCGGCTTCCAGCAGGGTGATATCATCGTCGGCGTGAACCGCGCGCCAATTGACAATCTTGACGCTCTGCGCAAGGTGCTACAGTCCAAGCCAGACCTGGTGGCGCTCAGCGTGATGCGTAAAGGGCAGAATATTTATTTGTTAATGCCTTAACATAATTTGGGCGTAGCTTAGCTACGCCCAAACAAGTCATGCTATCCTTCCAGTACATTTTCTTACGACCCCTATAAACCCATGTTTGTTAAGTTATTGAGATCCGCACTCATCGGTCTTATTGTTGCCGCTATTCTGCTGGCGGTCGTTCCACGACTGCGTAAAACCGTTGCCGAGCCTTTTTTCCAGCATGACTTCACGACTCACAGCGAACAACCTGCCAGCTTCAACGACGGAGTTCGTCGTGCGGCACCTGCCGTCGTCAACGTCTATAACCGTAATATGGGAGACTCTTCCCAGAATCAGTTGCAAATCCGCACGCTGGGTTCCGGCGTTATCATGAATGACAAAGGCTATATTCTTACCAATAAGCACGTCATTAATAATGCAGACCAAATTATTGTCGCCCTGCAAGACGGTCGCGTGTTTGACGCGCTGCTGGTTGGTTCGGACAGCCTGACCGACCTTGCGGTGCTTAAGATTGACGCCACCAATCTGCCGGTCATTCCGATTAACGACAAACGTGTGCCTCACGTCGGCGACGTGGTGATGGCGATTGGTAACCCGTTTAACATCGGGCAGACGGTGACGCAGGGTATTATCAGCGCCACCGGTCGAATAGGCCTGAGCCCTTCCGGACGTCAGAACTTCCTGCAAACGGACGCCTCAATCAATCAGGGTAACTCCGGCGGTGCGCTGGTTAACTCACTGGGCGAACTGATGGGCATCAACACCCTGTCGTTTGACCAGAGCAACGACGGTGCGACGCCAGAGGGGATTGGTTTTGCCATCCCGACTGCGCTGGCGACCAAAGTCATGGGTAAGCTTATCCGCGACGGTCGGGTTATTCGCGGTTATATCGGCATTACCGGCAGTGAAGTCTCGCCGTTGCACGGCCCGACCGCACCGGTCGACCATCTGCAGGGCATTGTGGTTACCGAGGTGACGCCAAACGGCCCGGCGGCCAATGCCGGAATTCAAGTGCATGACGTTATTGTCAGCGTGAACAACAAGCCTGCTATTTCGGCGATTGAAACCATGGATCAGGTTGCGGAAATTCGCCCTGGCTCAGTCATCCCGGTCGTTATCAGCCGCAACGGCAATAAAATCAGCCTCAACGTGACCATCCAGGAATACCCGGAGCACTAAGGCTCGTATCGCAAGCATTAAAAAAGCCGGAAAGGTTACCCCTTCCGGCTTTTTTTTGTCCCGCAAACGCTCGAATTACTCGGCAGCGCTCACGCGTTCAATTTTGGCACCTAGCTGACGCAGTTTATCTTCGATGCGCTCATAGCCACGGTCGATGTGATAAATACGGTCAACGATGGTCACGCCATCAGCGATACAGCCCGCCAGCACCAGGCTTGCAGAAGCACGCAGATCGGTTGCCATCACCTGTGCACCGGACAGTTTTTCAACGCCATGACAGATAAGGGTGTGGCTTTCGATTTCAGCATGTGCGCCCATGCGGATAAGCTCAGGCACGTGCATGAAGCGGTTTTCGAAGATGGTTTCGGTAATCACACCGGTACCTTCTGCAACCAGGTTCAACAGGCTGAACTGCGCCTGCATATCGGTCGGGAAGCCAGGGTGCGGCGCGGTGCGCAGGGTCACGGCTTTCGCGCGCTTGCCGTGCATGTCCAGGCTAATCCAGTCTTCGCCGGTTTCAATGTCGGCGCCCGCTTCACGCAGTTTTGCCAGTACGGCATCCAGCGTGTCAGGACGGGTTTCACGGCACACCACTTTGCCGCCAGAAATAGCTGCCGCCACCAGGAAGGTGCCGGTTTCGATACGGTCAGGCACCACGCGGTGTACGCCGCCGCCGAGGCGCTCAACGCCTTCGATGATGATTTTGTCCGTACCTGCGCCGGTTATCTTCGCGCCAATGGCGTTCAGGAAGGCCGCGGTATCGGCAATCTCTGGTTCACGCGCGGCGTTTTCAATAACGGTCGTGCCCTCGGCCAGCGTCGCTGCGGTCATGATAGTCACGGTAGCACCCACGCTAACCTTATCCATCACGATGTGGGCAGCCTTCAGGCGTCCATCAACGGTCGCTTTTACGTAGCCTTCTTCTAGCACGATTTTCGCACCAAGCTGCTCAAGACCGGTAATGTGCAGGTCAACCGGACGTGCGCCGATAGCGCATCCACCCGGCAGAGAAACTTCACCACGGCCAAAGCGGGCAACCAAAGGACCCAGCGCCCAGATAGAAGCACGCATGGTTTTCACCAGGTCATAGGGTGCACGGAACTCGTTAACACCGCTGGCATCGACCCACACCGAACCATTACGCTCAATTTTGGTTCCCAGCTGATTAAGCAGCTTGATGGTCGTGTCGATGTCTTTCAAATGCGGGACGTTTTGCAGTTCTACCGGTTCTTCAGCGAGCAGTGCGGCGAACAAAATAGGCAGTGCGGCATTCTTCGCACCCGAGATCGTGACTTCTCCACTCAGGCGGGTTCCGCCCTGTACACGAAATTTATCCATTATTGCTCTCTTATCTGTTATCAAATTACTTCAGGTATAACAAAATGGCCGGCAGCTACGCGTGCCCGTCATCCCTGTATCCTTAAAAACCGTTGAGCTTACGATCGCGCTGCCACTCTTCTGGCGTATAAGCCTTGATAGAAAGTGCGTGGATGCGGTTGTCAGCGATATATTCCATCAGCGGGGCGTAAACGGTCTGCTGCTTTTTAACGCGGCTCATGCCGTCGAACATTGCGCCTACCACGATTGCCTGGAAGTGGCTGCCGTCGCCGGTTACGTGTGCTTCTTCGATTGCCAATGCTGCCATCAGCACGTCTTTAATTTCGTTAGTTTCCATAAAACCCGTCTAATCTTTAATCGTATGGGAAGTAATAGCCGAACATATTATAGAGATCCGACCAACTCTTAAACCATCAAAAAGCCCCTGTATGAGAGTTTCAGACAGGGGCTCTGATTTGAATAGTGATTTATCGCAGAAAATTTCTTGTCGCGGTAGGACTAACTGTCCGATTCGAGAGGAATTATTCCCTGCAGATTGTATAACTCAATCAACGTGCGCAAACGGTCGGTGATGCCGGCAATCTGCAGCTCCACGCCGTGCTTGCCCGCAAAATCACGCAGGTGTACCAGCAGCGCCAACCCAGAAGAGTCAACGCGCTCAAGATGCGCCACGTCGACACAGGTGACGCCCCTTAGCAGACTCTCGCGCTGCTCCCACAGAGGAAGCAGCGTTTCACGGTCCAGGCAACCGCTAAGAATCAGCGTCTGCTGTAGGGATTCAAAGCGCAGTTCACCGCTCATTATTTATTCTGCTGGATAGTGATTGGCTGAGCCGCAGCAGATTTCAGGCGCGCGGTCAGGCCATCAATGCCTTTCTGACGCAGGATGTCCGCCCACTCGTTCTGCTTGGTGGTAATCATGCTCACGCCTTCGGCAATCATGTCATACGCCTGCCATTCACCGGTGCGGCTATTTTTACGCCATTGGAAGTCGAGACGAACCGGCGGACGACCGCCTGGATCGGTGATGGTCACGCGAATGGCCACGATGTCGGTACCGGCCGGGATGCTCTGCGCAGGCTGAACCTGGTAGGACTGGTTGGTGTACATCGCCAGTGCCTGACCGTAAGCCTGTTGCAGGTAGTCACTGAACGCGCTGAAGTAGGCTTCACGCTGCGCAGGAGTGGCGGAATTGTAGTAACGACCCAGCACCAGCGCACCCGCATATTTAACCTGCACGAAAGGCAGCAGTTCTTCACGCACGACGGTGCGCAGGTAGTTAGGATCCTGCTGAATCTTCGGTTGGTCGGCCTTCAGACGAGTAAAGGTGGCGTTAGCGGCCGCGTTCATCACGCTGTAAGGATTGGTTTTATCAACCGCCGCCGCGGCGTTGGCCGCCAGCGGTGCAATCATCAGTAATGCAACAACCATCAAACGTTTAAACATAACAATTCCTCTTAATTACCTTGAGCCGCAGGGGCTGGAGCAGTTTTTGCCGCTGGAGCAGGCGCGCTTTCCGAGGCTGCCGGCGCATTGGCGGCATCCGGGTTGGCGGTGCTGTCCGGCGAAGCTGCGGCATCACCCGATTTCGCGGCGTCGTCTTTACCGCCGCTTTTGTAAAGGAACTGGCCGATCAAGTCTTCCAGAACCATCGCGGATTTCGTGTCCTGAATGGTGCCGCCATTTTTCAGAATGGTGGTTCCCATGTCAGGATCCTGAAAACCGATATTCAGCGCCAGGAACTGCTCACCCAGCAAACCCGACGTGCGGATAGCCAGAGAACTGGTATCCGGGATCTGGTTGTACTTGTCATCGATGTCCATCGCCACGCGCGGCGACAGATTTTTGTCCAGCGTAATGCTGCTAACACGACCGATAACGACACCACCAATTTTAACCGGTGAATCGTTTTTCAGCCCACCGATGTTGTCGAAATCAGCATAAATACGGTAAGTCGGATCGGAGCCGAAGGAGCGAATATCGGCCACTTTCAGGCAGATAAACACCACGGCACACAATGCGATCAGCATAAATGCTCCAACCCAGACTTCACTTTTCTTGTTTTGCATGGCTCAATTCCCAAACATCAGTGCTGTCAGCACAAAATCTAATCCCAGCACCGCCAGTGACGAGTGCACTACGGTACGGGTCGTGGCCCGGCTAATCCCTTCCGAAGTCGGGATCGCGTCGTAACCGTTGAATAGCGCTATCCAGGTTACGGTAATGGCAAAAACAACGCTCTTAATCAAGCAGTTGAGCAAGTCTTGACGCCATTCTACGGCGTTTTGCATCGCCGACCAGAAGAAGCCGCTGTCGATGCCTTTCCAGTCAACGCCGACCAGCGATCCGCCCCAGATACCGACCGCGACGAAAATCGCCGTCAGCAGAGGCATGCTGATAAGACCCGCCCAAAAACGTGGCGCGACCACCCGACGCAGCGGGTCGATCGCCATCATTTCAAGGCTTGAAATTTGCTCGGTTGCCTTCATCAGGCCAATCTCGGCGGTTAACGCCGAACCGGCACGGCCGGCAAACAGCAGCGCGGTCACTACCGGCCCCAGCTCACGCAGCAGAGAAAGTGCGACCATCATGCCCAGGCTTGCTTCGGCGCTGTAAGTTGTCAGCACCAGATAACCCTGCAGGCCGAGCACCATGCCGATAAACAGGCCGGATACCACAATGATAAGCAGCGACAGCACACCGACGCTGTAAAGTTGTTTGATTAATAATGGCCATTGTTTGGCAAACTGCGGCCGTCCGACCAGCGCACGAAACAGCAACTGCCCGGCGCGTCCAAACGATGCACAGGTGGCTATTCCGCTGCGGCCCAATGACGCTAACGCCCTAATTAACATTGATTTACTACTCCATCATCCAAGCAGCTCGGTTTTATAATCACCGGCCGGGAAACGGAAAGGCACCGGTCCATCGGCGATGCCGTCGAGGAACTGGCGAACACGCGGGTCTGGATTATTTTGCAGCTCCTCGGTGGTGCCTTCTGCGATAACGTGCTGAGCGGCCACGATATAAGCATAGTCAGCGATACTGAGAACTTCAGGCACGTCGTGAGAAACCACGATACAGGTGACACCCAACGCATGGTTTAGCTCGTCAATCAGCTTGACCAACACGCCCATGGTGATAGGGTCCTGACCGACAAAGGGTTCATCAAACATGATGAGCTCGGGGTCGAGCGCGATTGCACGTGCCAACGCTGCACGGCGCGCCATCCCGCCCGAGAGTTCTGCCGGCATCAGTTCTGCCGCACCGCGCAGCCCCACCGCTTCGAGCTTCATCATTACCGTCGTGTGCAGCAGTTCTTCAGGAAGGTTACTGTGCTCACGCAGCGGAAATGCCACGTTCTCGAAAACGTTGAGATCGGTAAACAGCGCTCCGGACTGGAAAAGCATGCTCATTTTCTTGCGGGATTCGTACAACTTACGGCGAGACAGCGCAGGAACGTTTTCACCATCAAACCAGATCTCCCCACTGTCCGGCGTAAGTTGTCCGCCGATCAATCGAAGCAAGGTTGTTTTACCGATCCCCGAAGGCCCCATGATGGCGGTTACCTTGCCTTTCGGTACGGTCATGTTTATCTCTTCGAAAATGGGACGATCGCCGCGCATGAAACTCATGCCCTTGATCTCAACCAGATTCGCTTCGCTCTGACTCATTTGTCTCTTCCTCTGGGCGAACACAACACAAGAATCCTCTTATGTTAGAACCTGTTCCATAACTTTGGCTTAAACTACAATGCCAACACCCGACATTTTACAAAAACTTACCGCGAATGCGTTACCAAAGTTGCCATTGATTTACTTTTAACGTCCGGACGGTCAAAATCAACCAACTGCGGGCCGGTTGTCATCTGACCGCATAAAAAACGATAAAACAGAAAGTCAGAAGCCAAGGTAATCGCTATTATGGAACCCTATTCAATCACTATCAGGCCGGTGGGTCTGATGTCAGATTGATCAAACTCATTTTGGTTCCTTGCCAGACTTACGAACATTGCATTATACCAAATAAAGGATTTTTCATGCTTCTCGCTAGCGTACTAATGGTTGTCGGCTTGTTTCTGTTAGTTTATGCCGCCGATCGTTTGGTGTACGGAGCTGCAGTCCTGGCAGGCTCAATCGGCATTCCCCCTCTTATTATTGGTATGACGGTCGTCGGCGTAGGAATTTCCCTGCCTGAACTGGTTGTATCAACCACCGCCGCCATCAACGGTCAGATGGATTTAGCAGTAGGCAACGTCATTGGTTCGAATATCACTAATATTCTTCTGATTTTGGGCGGCGCCGCGCTAATTCATCCACTTTCCGTGCGTTCTGATATCCTGCGACGCGAACTCCCGCTAATGTTGATAGTGACCGTGCTCTGCGGATTCCTGCTTAGCGACAGTGAGTTAAGTCGATGGGACGGCGTCTCGCTGATTACCGCCGCAGCGATATTTCTGCTGCTGATGATAAAAATCGCCAGGATGTCGGAGCAGGTGGGACAGGACACGCTGACCCGCGAGCAAATGGCTGAACTCCCTCAGGATGGAAGCAATACAGTAGCATTTTTGTGGTTAGCGCTGGGGTTTATTATCATGCCGCTGGCTTCAAACATGATTGTCGACAATGCTTCGGTCATCGCGCGCTATTTTGGCGTCAGTGAACTGGTTATCGGGCTGACCGTTATTGCCATCGGCACCAGCCTGCCTGAGCTGGCAACCTTTATCGCCGGGGCCATCAAAGGCGAAGACGACATCGCGCTGGGCAACATTATCGGCGCCAACATTTTTAACATGTGCCTGGTTCTCGGCCTGCCTGCGCTGGTCGCTCCGGGGCATTTTAATCCCGATGCTTTTCATCGTGATTATTGGGTCATGCTGGTCGTCAGCGTCGTGCTGACCGGACTGTGCCTGATGCGTAAACACCGTATTGGCCACCTTGCGGGCGCGCTGCTGTTGTGCGGGTTCGTCGCGTATCTGGCGCTGCTGTTCTACGTACCCGGCAGCGTGACCTTCTAGATCTGATAGAATCTGTATAAATATTGCGCAACTCAGACCCAGTCACAGGATTTGACGATGACATCATTTAATAACGAAGATTTTAACTTCATCGAGGTCGGTAAACAGGTCCTGTTAACCGAAAGAGAAGGCCTGGAACAGCTGGATCAATACATCAACGACGACTTTAGCCGCGCCTGCCGGATGATGTTCCAGTGCGGAGGCAAGATAATCGTGATGGGCATGGGCAAGTCAGGTCACGTCGGCCGCAAGATGGCTGCGACCTTTGCCAGCACCGGCACCCCGGCTTTCTTTGTGCATCCCGGTGAGGCCAGCCATGGCGATTTGGGGATGGTGTCGAAGCAGGACATCGTCATCCTTATCTCCAACTCGGGTGAGTCACACGAGATTCTGGCGCTGATCCCGGTGCTCAAGCGTCTGGATATTCGCCTGATTTGTCTGACGGCCAACCCTGAAAGCTCCATGGGCAAGGCGGCGGACGTGCACATCTGCGTCAAAGTGCCGAAAGAAGCCTGCCCGCTCGGCCTTGCGCCGACCAGCAGCACGACTGCGGCAATGGTAATGGGTGACGCGCTGGCCGTAGCATTGCTGGAAGCACGTGGTTTCACCGCCGAAGATTTTGCACTTTCTCACCCCGGCGGCGCACTCGGTCGCAAGCTTCTGCTGCGCGTCAGCGATATCATGCACACCGGCAGTGAGATCCCGCAGGTCAGCCGTGACGCAACCCTGCGCGACGCACTGCTGGAGATTACCCGCAAGAATCTGGGAATGACGGTCATTACCGATGACCTGATGAAGATAGAAGGTATCTTTACCGACGGTGACTTGCGCCGAATCTTTGATATGGGCGTCAACGTAAACGACGCTAAAATTACTGATGTCATGACCACAGGCGGCATTCGCGTGCGTCCTTCCCTGCTGGCGGTCGATGCGCTAAACCTGATGCAGGACAAACACATTACCTGCGTCATGGTTGCCGATGGCGACCAGTTGTTGGGTGTGGTACATATGCATGACATGCTGCGAGCCGGTGTCGTGTAATACCGACAGTTGAGTAAATCGACGATAACCGTTTTAAACAGCCCGGGGTGTTGGGTCTGTCACTTAAGGAATTGCCTGAATGAGTAAAAGCGCAGCCAATGTGGATACCTGCTATGGTCCCGTTAGCGCAGAGGTGCTTGAGCGAGCTAAAGCTGTCCGCTTGCTGATTTGCGACGTTGACGGCGTAATGTCCGACGGTCTGATTTTCATGGGAAATCATGGCGAGGAGCTGAAAAGCTTCAACGTGCGCGACGGCTACGGGATCCGCTGCCTGCTTACTTCAGATGTTGAAGTGGCTATTATTACCGGGCGCAATGCCAAATTACTGGAAGATCGTGCCAAAACGCTGGGCATTCGCCATCTTTATCAGGGCCAGTCAGATAAGCTTTTGGCCTTCCGCGAACTGTTAGATACACTGTCTCTGCAGCCTGAGCAGGTTGCCTACATTGGCGATGACCTGATTGACTGGCCTGTCATGGAAAAAGTGGGACTTTCCGTCGCCGTAAACGACGCTCACCCGATCCTTCTACCCAAGGCGCACTACGTGACGCGAATCGCCGGTGGACGCGGTGCCGTGCGCGAATTATGCGATTTGATTCTGCTGGCGCAGGGCAAGCTGGAGGACGCCAAGGGGCTGTCGATATGAGTAAAGCAAAGCTTTGGATAACCCTGGTACTGGGCCTGCTGGTTCTGGTACTGATTGGCTGGACGCTGTCGGACACCACCGCGCCGACGCAGAAAGTGGCAGTCAATAATCAGGAACCCACTTATCAGAGTCAGCACACTGTGACCGTGGTCTATGACCCGACTGGCAAGCTGAATTACCGACTGGTCTCTGACGAAGTGAAATATTACACCGCCGACCAGCTGACCTGGTTCACCAATCCGGTGGTGACCATGTATGACCAGAATGCCCTGGCGACCTGGACCTTGCGTTCCGATCGCGCCAAGCTGACCAACGACAAAATGTTGTATCTTTATGGTCACGTACAGGTCGACAGCCTGACGCCTGCAACGTCACAGCTGCAAAGAATAAAGACAGACAATGCCCAGGTTAATCTGGTCACACAGGACGTAGCGTCAGACGACGAAGTCTACATTTATGGCACCGGTTTTACGTCTAACGGCATGAAAATGCGTGGTAACTTAAGAAATAAAACCGCTCAGCTGATCGAAAAGGTAAATACTAATTATGAAATTCAAAACCAAAAACAAAATCCGTAACCTATTGATCACGACCTCGCTGCTGGCGGTAAGTCTCCCTGCACTGGCGTTGAAAAGCGACACCACGCAACCTATGACTATCACCTCCGATAATCAGGCGGTGGATATTAATACCAACACCGTGACGCTGACCGGTAACGTTGTCGTCAAGCAGGGCAGTATTCTGGTGCACGCCGACCGCGCGACCATCGTTCGTCCTAACGGTCAGTCGGGCCACGAAGTGGTTAACGGTTACGGTAATCCGGTCACGTTTTATCAGATGCAGGACAACGGCAAGCCTATCAAGGGCCACGCCCAACAGGTGCGTTATGAAGTTGATAAAGACCTGATTACCCTGACGGGTCAGGCCTATATCGAGCAGCTCGACAGCAATGTTCAGGGCGACCGCATCACCTATCTGGTGCAGAAGCAGCAGATGGAAGCCTTTAGCGACAAGGGTAAACGCGTAACCACCGTGCTGGTTCCTTCTCAGCTACAGCAAAAAACCCCTGCTGCTGCAGGTCAGAAAAAGAGTAACTGATAACTTATGGCAACATTAATCGCAGAAAACCTGGCTAAAGCTTACAAAGGCCGCAAAGTTGTTGAGGACGTCAGTCTTTCAGTCAAGTCAGGTGAAATCGTCGGCCTGCTCGGGCCTAACGGCGCGGGTAAAACCACCACCTTTTACATGGTGGTCGGTATCGTTCAGCGCGATGCGGGACGGATTGTGGTTGATGATGAAGATATCAGCCTACTCCCCCTGCACACCCGTGCGCGTCGCGGCATCGGTTATTTGCCGCAGGAAGCCTCTATTTTCCGCCGCCTGAGCGTGTTCAACAACCTGATGGCGGTGCTCGAGATCCGCGAAGATCTCAACAAAGAGCAGCGCATCGCCCGCGCCAATGAGCTGATGGAAGAGTTCCATATCTCTCACTTGCGCGATAACCTTGGGCAGTCACTCTCCGGCGGTGAACGTCGTCGTGTCGAGATTGCCCGCGCGTTGGCGGCCAATCCAAAATTCATCCTGCTCGATGAACCTTTCGCCGGGGTTGACCCCATTTCGGTTATCGATATCAAGAAAATCATTGAGCATCTGCGCGACAGCGGGCTAGGCGTACTGATAACCGACCACAACGTCCGTGAAACGCTAGACGTCTGCGAACGCGCTTATATCGTTAGCCAGGGTCGTCTGATAGCCCACGGCACCCCCGCGGCAATTCTGGAAGACGAGCAGGTTAAACGCGTTTACCTGGGCGAGGCTTTCCGCCTGTAAAATTAAAAATGCGATTCGCAAATTTTTCGGAATGGAAATAAACCCAAGATATGAAGCAAGGTTTGCAACTCAGGCTCAGCCAACAACTGGCAATGACACCACAACTACAACAGGCAATACGCCTGTTGCAGCTGTCCACGCTTGAACTCCAGCAAGAAATTCAATTGGCGCTGGAAAGCAATCCGCTGTTGGAACAATCTGACCTCCATGATGAAGTAGACGCGAAAGAAACCAGCGAAAGCGAAGCCCTTGATACCCGCGAAGCCCTTGAGCAGAAAGACATGCCCGAGGAGCTGCCGCTCGACGCCACCTGGGACGAGATTTACACCGCCGGTACGCCGTCGGGTACAGGTAATGACTACAGCGACGACGAACTGCCGGTTTATCAGGGCGAAACGACCCAGTCGCTACAGGATTACCTGATGTGGCAGGTCGAGCTGACGCCGTTTACCGACACCGACCGCGCGATTGCCACCTCGATTGTCGACGCCGTCGATGACACCGGTTACCTGACCATTTCCCTCGATGACATCCTCGAGAGCATTGGTGATGAAGAGGTCAGCATGGACGAGGTCGAGGCGGTGCTCAAACGAGTCCAGCGTTTTGACCCGGTCGGCGTAGCGGCCAAAGACCTGCGCGATTGCCTGCTGATTCAACTCTCCCAATACGTTCCCGAAACCTTGTTCCTGACCGAAGCCAGACTGATTGTCAGTGAACATTTAGACCTGCTCGCCAACCACGATTTTCGTGCCCTGATGCGTTCAACGCGCCTAAAAGAAGATACACTTAAGGGAGCGATGCTGCTGATCCAGTCACTGGATCCAAGGCCTGGGCAGTCTATCAATACCGGCGAATCCGAGTACGTCATTCCCGACGTGCTGGTGCGCAAAGTGGGCAAAGTCTGGACCGTTGAACTGAACTCCGACAGCATTCCACGCCTGAAGATCAACCAGCAGTACGCTGCGATGGGCAATTCGGTGCGCAATGACAGCGACGGGCAATTTATTCGCAGTAACCTGCAAGAAGCCAAGTGGTTGATTAAAAGTCTGGAGAGTCGCAACGATACGTTATTGAAGGTGACACGTTGTATTGTCGAGCAGCAGCAGGCATTCTTTGATCTTGGTGAAGAATTTATGAAACCAATGGTTCTGGCCGATATTGCCAGTGCCGTTGATATGCATGAATCGACGATTTCCCGCGTGACGACGCAAAAGTTCCTGCACAGTCCACGGGGTATTTTCGAACTTAAATATTTCTTCTCCAGTCACGTTAGTACGGACAGCGGCGGTGAAGCATCGTCCACCGCTATTCGCGCACTGGTAAGGAAATTAATCGCGGCGGAAAACCCCGTCAAACCTCTGAGCGACAGCAAGTTAGCCACTATGCTATCGGATCAAGGCATCATGGTGGCACGACGCACTGTAGCGAAATACCGAGAGTCTTTGTCAATCCCGCCCTCAAATCAGCGTAAACAGTTGGTTTGACCTCAACAGAGAAGGAAGACATTATGCAACTCAACATTACCGGACATCACGTAGATATCACTGAACCTCTGCGAGAGTTTGTGAACGCAAAGTTTTCGAAACTTGAGCAATATTTTGACCGAATCAACCAGGTTTACGTAATATTGAGCGTTGAGCGAGTGCAGAAAGTCGCGGAAGCCACGCTGCACGTGAACGGGGGCGAGTTGCATGCAACCTCGGAACATCAGGATATGTATGCCGCTATCGATGGCCTGGTTGATAAACTGGCCCGACAGCTTAATAAGCATAAAGACAAACTGAAACAGCATTGATCCCTTCCCTGTCCTCCTGGCAGGGAATAAAGTGATAATCATCGGCTCGTTACCCTCCTGGTACGAGCCGATAACTCTTTAGGGTGAAGGCGCCTAAGTGAAAATGAGATGATTAACGATACAGCACTGCAGCTGACCTCGGTATTAAAAGCCGAATGCACCAAGAGCAACGTCCATTGCGCCAGTAAAAAACGCGCACTGGAGATCATTAGTGAGCTGGCGGCCAACGAGCTAAACCTCGCGCCACAGGTGATTTTCGATGCCATTCTGACCCGTGAGCGCATGGGCAGTACCGGGATTGGTGCTGGGATTGCAATCCCTCATGGAAAACTTGAAGAAGACACGCTGCGCGCAGTGGGCGTCTTTATCCAGCTCGATCAGCCGATCGCTTTTGACGCGGTCGACAATCAGCCGGTCGATCTGCTTTTTGCCTTGCTGGTTCCGGCAGATCAATGTAAAACCCATTTACATACCCTGTCTTTAGTGGCCAAGAAACTGGCTGACAAAGCGGTATGCCGTCGCCTGCGCAGCGCGCAAAGCGACGAAGAGCTGTACCATATCATTACCGAAGACGAGTAAATCGCGAAGTATTCAAGATTGGGTTAACGAGGGAGTATTCACATGGTGCTGATGATTGTCAGCGGCCGTTCTGGTTCTGGAAAGTCCGTTGCCCTCCGTGCGCTGGAAGACATGGGCTTTTATTGCGTTGATAACTTGCCGGTGGTGTTATTGCCCCAGCTTGCGCAGGAGTTGGCTGAACGCAATACGTCAGCCGCCGTGAGCATCGATGTCCGCAACATGCCAGAGACGCCTGAAGTTTACGAACATGCCATGACCCAGCTTCCAGACAGCTTCTCCCCGCAGTTGCTGTTTCTGGATGCCGATCGCAATACGCTTATCCGTCGCTACAGCGATACGCGGCGTCTGCACCCTCTTTCCAGCAAGAATCTCTCTCTCGAAAGCGCCATCGATCACGAAGCCGAACTGCTTGAGCCACTGCGCTCGAGCGCCGACCTGATTATCGACACCTCTGAAATGTCGGTGCACGAGCTGGCAGAGATGCTGCGCACCCGTTTGCTGGGTAAACGTGAGCGCGAGCTGACGATGGTGTTTGAGTCTTTCGGTTTCAAACACGGCATTCCTATCGATGCAGACTACGTTTTCGACGTACGCTTTTTGCCAAACCCGCACTGGGACCCGAAACTGCGCCCGATGACCGGCCTCGATAAACCCGTTGCCGCCTTCCTCGACCGCCATACCGAAGTGCACAACTTTATCTACCAGACGCGCAGCTATCTCGAGCAGTGGTTACCGATGCTGGAAACCAATAATCGCAGTTATCTGACCGTCGCAATCGGTTGTACTGGCGGCAAGCACCGCTCGGTTTACGTAGCCGAACAGCTCGCCGACTATTTCCGCTCCCGTGGGAAGAACGTGCAGTCCCGCCATCGTACGTTAGAAAAACGCAAATCATGACGGTTAATCATTATGTCGATAAAACAGAAAGTCGAGATTAAAAACAGGCTGGGCATGCACGCGCGACCGGCCATGAAGCTGTTTGAACTGGTACAGAGTTTTGAATCGGAAGTGATGCTGCGCAACGATACCGGGATTGAAGCCGAGGCAAGCAGCGTGATTGCCCTGCTGATGCTCGATTCACCCAAAGGTCAGGAGATTGAAATCGAGGCCACCGGCCCGGACGAGGCCGAGGCGCTGGCGGCGGTCATTAATCTGATTAACTCGGGCTTCGACGAAGACTGAGCAGCGTAATACGCTAAACAGGGCCTGTCTTTGCAAGCCCTGTCCCCTTTCTGCCTAGATACGGCTTAAGCAGTCGATGGCAATCGCCTTGAAACTCTCAAAATTCTCACTGCTTAACAGCCGGCTCATCGACCGTTCACGCACAAAGGTCACGAACAGGTCATAGATAGCCATCGCTTCCTCGTAGTCGGCCTTGCTGATCGCCAGCAGGAAAATCACGTGCGCCGTCTCCCCTTCGCCCCAAGTGATGCCCTGCGGGGACAAGACCGTAATCACCACCGTCTTTTTCGCCAGCAGTCCCAACGAATGAGGCAGCGCGATACCCTCGCCCAGCATGGTGGAAACAATCTCCTCACGCTCGACCACCGAAGGGTGAAACTCTTCGTCGACATAGCCTTCCTGCTCGAGCTGAGTACAAATCTTTTGAAACAGCTGGGCCTGGGTCATAGGTTGGTCGAGACGCATAAAGTGGTGCCGGTCGAAGAATTTCTCCAGCATGTAGGGCCGCGTGCGGTCCACCAACACCAGTTTACCGAGCTGCTCCATCTGGAACTCGGTCGGGAAAGGAGACAGCACCACCACCGGCTTGTTGCGCTCCGCTACGCGCGCGTTGGCGATAATAAAATCTTCATCGATATGCCGGAGATTTTCATAGTCTCGCAGCGAAATAACCTGAGTTATGACGATTTGTGGGAACTTGCGGCTAATTTGCGCCTGAATCATCCTGATGGTCGAATTGCCGGTGTCGCACACCAGCATCGCCTGCGGATGGCGCTGATAGCCGATATTGTAATGACGCTCTAATCCCACGCCGATGTGCAGCACTAAAAAGCCGATTTCGTTCTCGCTGAGGCTGTACGGCGTATATTTCCCCCAGCTCGACACCGCGGCCAGCGTGACGTCATAGGCCATCGGATAGTGCTGCTTGATGTTGTTGAGCAGCGGATTCGGAATATTAATCTGGTATTTAACCCGGGTAATCATCGCCTTGATGTGGGTCAGCAAGTCGGACCTAAGCTGTTTATCTCCTTGTAAATCATAATTATAATGCGCATTAATGTAGGAGAGAATGTAGTCCACCAGCGACTCTTCGTCGTCGGCATTGATATCGGTCGGCAGAATACTTTGCAGACGGCGGGCGGCAATATTGACCCGCAGATAGGCCTCTTCAGCCGCCGGAATTTCCTTCCCTACCATTCGCTTAAGCTCGGCGGCAAGCTGCGTAGACACCTGCTTGATCGCCGGTTCTTCCTCTTCGGCATCGAAATCAGTCAGCGGATACCCCCCGGCGATGCGTTTTACCGCCACCGCACAGTAGAGAATCAGGTATTTTTCCCCTTCGTCGGTTAAGCGGATAGACGACCGCGCCAACAGTCGATGCATAAAGTCGGTGAGTGGTTGCAGCGCCTCGGACTCGAGGCTTTCGGCTTTAAGGAACGGGCTGATTTGGTCATCGTTATTGAGCTGGAACAGCAGGTCGGTCAGGCAGGCGCGATGCGCGAGTTCGGATCCAAACAGCTTCATGCCGTAGCGCGGTTTAGTCTCGATGGTCAGATGGTAACGCGCAAGATGCTCACGGACTTCAGGCATATCGTTTTGCAGCGTGCCTCGACTGACGAACCACTCGTCGGCCAGATCCTCCAATTTGAGCGAAAAGGCCGAGGTCAGAAAACGGATCAGCAAGCGATTGACCCGCTCCGCCGCACTGCGCGGCGTAGGGTTAGCCGGTTTTCCCGGCTGCTGAAGGGTAGAGAACAGCGCGGCATCGTCTATCCTGAGCTGATAACCGCTGCCGCGATTGTGCACAAAGCTCGCCCCATACTGTTGAATAATTTCATTAAGCGCCGTGACATCGGCGCGCACGGTGCGCGTCGACACCGCCAGGCGTTTCGCCAGCTCATCCTGCGGCAGCGTTTCCGTTTGCAGAGCATCGAACAATACGGCTAATCGTTGATTGGGAAATCTCACCATAAACCTTCTGTTTTCAGGGCACCATCACCATCTGCGACGGGCTGCCAACCGCAGTATAGTCGTCGACAAAAATTAATTTTCCACTGCCGGTCTCAACCTTGAATCTTGTGATGTTATCGCTGCGCTGATTCATGGCGTAAACGAATTTGCCGTCTACCGACAGCGTCAGGGTGCGAGGATAGTCGCCACGCGTCCAGACTTCCCCGACCCAGTGCATCTCGCCGCTGCCGGTGACGTCAATCTGCGCGATGCTGTTATGCAGTCGATTGGCGACGTACAGGTGCTTACCGTCGTGGCTCAGCACAATTCCGGCGGCAAAGTTAGTGCCTTTGAAATTGGGTGGCAGCGTCGAGAGGCTGTGCAGTTCGCTCAGGGTACCGGTGGCCTTGTCGACGCGATAGCTGGTCAGCACCGAGGCTTCTTCGTTAATCAAGAACGCCAGGCTGCCATTAGGATGGAACACAAAATGGCGCGGCCCGGCGCCTGGAGACGAGGCGTTGATAAACGGCGGCGTGTTCGCCTCAAGCTGGCCGTTGGACGGATTCAGCTTCCACTGATAGATGCGGTCCAGACCCAGGTCGGTCGAGAACACAAACTTGCCGCTCGGATCGGTCGCAATCATGTGGGCGTGCGGGCCATTGTGGTCGCTGATGGCAAAGCTGCCCTCGGCTGCCGCAGCAGGTTTTCCTGCCCCCGCTGGGCCTGAATCCTGATGTACCGAACTGGCCTCACCCAGCTTGCCGCTGCCGTCAATCGGAAATACGGCAACGATACCGCTGATATAGTTAGCCACCAGCAGACGATCGCCCGCTGGCGTCAGGGACAGATAAACCGGGCCTGCGCCCTGTGAATCGACCTGATTAATCAGGCTCAGGCTGCCGTCTTCGGGGTTGATGTGATACGCGGCGATAGCGCCGTGCTTACCGCCGTTGTAGTTATCGACCTCGCTGCCGACGTAGAGCGTTTTGCCTGATTTACCGACCACCATCTGTGCCTGATTCGGAAATTGACTCACCAGCACGCGGTCACTCAGCGCACCGGATTTCTCGTCAACCTTGAAGCGATAAACGCCTTCGCCGTTCGGATTGTAAGTGCCTACATAGGCATAGTGAGATGTCTCGTGCGTCATGGCCTTCTCTGCTGCATACAGCGGCACGGCAGATACTGCCAGCAGCGCTGAGGTTAAACCCGAAATACGTAACCAGTTTCTCATCGTTCCTCTCTATGCTTTTAATCGAAACAACAGCCACTTACAACCCGAAAACCGCATTTAAGCTAACAATTTTTTAACACTCGCCAACAGCGTGCGGACATCCTCCGGGCGCGTATTGCCGGTGGCGCTGTCGATGATGGAACTGTAGATATGCGGAATGATTTTGCTGACGCCGGCATCCAGTGCAATCTGCATAATCTGATCGAAGTTTTGCAGATCGATACCGCCGGTAGGTTCGAGCCAAAAGTCCTGCTCGGCGCAGGCGCGCGCCACGCAGGCAAATTCTTCACGGGTTTTCAGGCCGCCCATTGGGAAATATTTCACCGAACTGCCGCCCATGTCTTTCAACAAGGCGATGGCCGTATCAACAGGAACGATGCCATCACTGGCCTCGGAGCTCAGCGGTCCGGTAGAGATTTTGACCCAGCCAACCTTGCCGGTCGGAGAAATTAGACCGTTAACCACGCTGTCATTCTGGCCGAGCAGTGCACGGCTGGTCCCGACGCCGGTAAACACCTGATTCACGTGCTGCGGCTGTACCTGCTGGGAAATCTGGCTCACCATTTGTGACTGACGTGGATCGCCCGCGCCCAGTCCGACCGACAGCGCATTATCAATCAACGCCGCATAGTCCTTCATATCCGCGACGGCACGCTCTACGGTGGCGTAGTGCTTCGACAACACGCCCACCAGCACATGTCCCTCTGCGGCTTCGTAGATTTCACGGGCGTTGCCTTTCGATCCGGCGAGCACGTTAAGACAGACGCGATCGCGATAGAAATTGGGGGTCAGCTTCATGCTTTCTCTCCGGTAAACAGGGCCTTAAAACAGTCGGCTACGGTGACAAGCTGCGACGGCGTCACGCTGCGTACATCGACGTCAATCTTGCCTTCATTGGCGCGATAGCCACGAAAATAAATCGCAATCTTGCCGTTCTTCATCGCCTCGACGATGGCTTTGGTTTTCCAACCCAGCGCCGCCTCGTCAAAGGTGATTTCGGTACGGGCGATATCGCGTCCCGCGCTGTCCCACACCACCCGCGCCGAGACACCGCTAATCTCGTTCAGGCTATTGATAAATGGCGTCATCTTGTCGACCATCTCCTGCCCGCTGGTTTTCGGCAGAGTGATATAGCTTTCAATCGCCTGCGTCAGCCCGAGGATGCCCTCTTTGCCGACCTTCATCGCACGGCCAATGCCGCCAGACTGGAGCTTCACCCAGTCTACGTACTGTTTCTTTCCGAGTACCAGTCCGCTGGTTGGGCCTTCAATCGCCTTGGCACCGCTGTAAATCACCAGGTCCGCCCCCATTTCGTAGTAGCAGGTCAGGTCTTCCTCAGCGGCAGCATCAACAATCAGCGGCAGATTGTGGGCACGTGCCACCTCAGCGGCTTCTTCGACCGACAGGATGCTTTTCTGCACCGAGTGGTGTGACTTGATATAAAGAACCGCGGCCGTACGCGTTGTGATTGCCGCCGCCAGCTGTGCCGCAGAGCACTCATTGGCATAGCCCGCTTCAATCACCTTGCCGCCGCCCATGGTGACCATCGTGGCAACAGGCGCACCGTAGTTGACGTTATGCCCCTTCGGCAGCACGATTTCGTCAGGCACAGTCAAGGATGCGGCGTGCAAATTTTCCAGTAACCAGGCGTCATCTTTGACGATCACCGCCGCGACAGACTGCGCGATACCGGCGGAAGCACAGGACACCACGACGGCGCTCTCGACGTTAAGCAGCTTTGCAATATAGGCACCGGTTTTGTTCACCAGATCTTTCATCTCGAAGAAGTGGTTGAGGCCGGTATTAACCCCCTCGGCGACGTCGGCGCGTGGGGTTGATACTCCCAGAATCGTCATGCGGCCTGAGGCGTTAATCACCTGTTTTAAATCGTACTTTTCATAGACTGAAGACATTTTTAGACTTCCCTTCATCCGTTAATAGCGGCTCACCGGCGACGACAGTCGCCAGCGGCACCAGAATGCGGTCACCCTTGACCGACTGCCCCTGCGAATCGACAAATACCTGCGGCGCATGAGCAATATCAAACAGCGTGAGGTCCGCATCGCAGCCGGCCTCGAGACGGCCTTTCTGCGGCAGTCGCAAGGCATCGGCGGCATGGCAAGTGACGCAGTCGATCACCTGCGGCAGCGTGAGGCCGACGCTGAAAAACTTCGACATCACCGTGGCGAGGCTGTGCACCGGGCCGTTAATTCGGTTACGGCAGTAAATATCAGAACTGATGGTGTGGGGGATAATCCCCTGGCCGATGGCGACTTCCGCGACCGCAAAGCTGAAACTGGCCGAACCGTGGCCAACGTCCAGCAATACACCGCGCGCCAGCGCGCGTTTTATCGCATCGCGCAGCTGGCCTTCCGGAGTCAGAATACGGTTTGGCTTGCCGTTAAAGCAGTGGGTGATGATGTCCCCAGACTCCAGAAGATCGGCAATCTCATCCAGATTCGGCGGATTATTACCGATGTGTACCATCAGCGGTAAACGATCGTTTTCCTGCTGAATCTCCTTGGCGCGCACCAGCGGTTGAATGCCGTTTTTACCGACCACGCTGCTGCTCATGCGCGCCTTGAGGCCGACGATAAATCCGGGATGACTGGCGATAGCCTGACGAACGCCGACCTTGTCAATCTGCGCCATGTCCGCCAGCTCGTTTTGTGTGACGATGCCGGTGCGGGCGATGTTCAGAAAAGCAAAGACGTGGGTCTTGGCCTGACGGGTGAGTTGGTAGAAATCATCGATGTCATTGGCACCGGTACTTCCCGCATCGATCACCGTCGTCACACCACTGGCCACGCCAATGAGGTCAGGCTCATCGTGATAAATCGGCGACTTCGAATAACAGTGAACGTGCGAGTCAATCCAGCCCGCGCTGAGCCAGTATTTACCCTGCAAATCGATAACCTGCCGTGCGGTTGCGCTGTCGTCGAGCTGGCCCACGACGGCCAGCTTGCCGTCGAGGACCGCGATATCGACTCGGCCGCCGTTAACGTCTTTAGCCTGTCTGAGAATCAAATCGTACATTGGCGATATTTCCGTTTGTTGAGGCGACTACAGCGACACCGGGAAAATAGCCCCAAGGATCATCGCCCCCAGGATTGCGCCGCCGGTCAGCGGTTTCTTCCAGATATAGAACACCAGTGCGCCCAGCAGTGAACCCAGGCCGATAGGGATAGAGGCCGCCATTGCGGACAGGATAATCAACGGCCCAAGGAAGCGACCGGTTGCGTTGCCTGCGCCCATCATCACGTCTGCGCCGTAGGTCGAGTTCCCCTGATTGATGGTGAATTTACGCGCCAGAATAATGATGTAACCCACCGCAAGGCCCAAAATCAGGCCGGTTGCCAGCGAGGCGGCGAAATTTGCCACCGGGAAAATAATGCCCGAGCCCAGCAGCAGCGCAGGAACGCCGAGACCGATACCGGTTTGAATAGCGCCGCCGATGTCGAGGATCCCGACCAGCGAGCCTTCGATGATACGTGCAAATAGGAAGCTGGCACCGAAGGCGGCAACCGCGCCGTACACGCCGGTGTCCATGCCGGAACGCAGCATCGACACGAAGGCGACTTCATTGAAGGCACCAATGCCGTACAGATAATACATATGGGTACCGGCAAACACCCCGGCGGACAGCAGGCCGACAAAAATCGGGAATGACCATTCGGCGTACCAGAAACCCGTTTTGGCTTGTTCTTCCATCGTCATGCTCCCGTTATTTGCCACTGAGTGAGTTATGGATGCCGTTCAGCCAGCTCGGCACGTCCAGCAGGAAAGACTGTAACAGCTTCACGTCAAAGCCACGGAAGAAGCCGCTCAGCACGAACAGAGCGATAATCGCCGCCATCATCACTTTTGTGACGTGGTTCCAGCCGCCCTCTTCTACGCCTTTGCCGATAAGGATCCCCAGCACTAATCCCGGCACCGCGTTGCCCATAATCATCTGCGCCAGCCCCCCGAAAATGGTGCCCCAAAAACCGGAGCGACGACCGGCGTCAATAGCGGCCAGCCAGAAGATGACCGGCATCACGGTGTTCACCAGCATGTTCGCCGCAGGAACCAGCACCTTAATGGCGGTCACCTGTAACGCAGGTGGCACCGCCGAGGCCGTGGTATTGAGGAAGGCAACGACAATCATGCCGATGATGCCGCCCGCAATCGCCATCTTGCGCGGGTCGTGCAGGGTCTCGGCCACGTTGCGATTTTTCATCATCAGCACGGCCGCAGCCCAGTTCGGAATGATGCGGTGGTCAACGTCCTGCGTGAAGGAGCCGGCCGCCACGGAGGACGCCCAGGCGTTGAAGAAGAAGCCTAATCCGAACGAGAAATGCGAAGCCGGGTCGCCCTCGCAGGAGTTAAGTTCCCCAAGTGTGCGAAAAGCCCCCATTCCCTGCACGGTGGGCGCATGGAACATACGGGCAGCCCCTGCACCTACGCCGACCCCCACCAGCCCGCCGATAATAAGCGACTTAATTAAGATAATTAAAAACATCAGGTTATCCTTGTGATTTTATATATCTACGCTGCGGGATTAACCTCCCCCGAGGAAACTGCCTGACATGCAGCGGATATTTATTTTTTGGTGAATATGACCTGCTCGGTATTTATTACTGTCATATTGACGGTAATATCTAACGCCACGTAGTAACTCTTCCTTTCTCTTGGCAGAAAAAAGAACAGAAACTTCTCATGGGTTATCTTCTCTTCTGCTGTAATTACCTTGACGTCCTGCGGTTCAATGCGCAGCAAAATATTATCAGTAGATTTGAGAACGGTTTTTTGAACCTGGCTTAGTGCGGAAGAAAAGGCCGCAGCCTTTGTTTCGCCCTTTCCCTCAACCCTGACCGTGGAAGTTAAATGCTGCTTCATTACGGCTGGCCATTTTTCTTGATATAAGATTCAACTAATTTCTGACCCAGCTCTTCTTTATCCATAAAACCAAACCCCAGCACCGAGCAGCCTTCGTTGATGGCGGTCACGCCTTCTTCAACCGAACGCATGCCGTGCTTGGCCTTGTAGCCATATTTGTTCTGCGCCGTGATAGCGCCTGCGCCACCGCTGCCACAGAACGAGATGCCGAAGGTTGCGCCTTCTGCCTTCATGACGTCGCCAAGCTTCATGTCAGCCGCAACGCCGGGGATGACCACGGCCTTACCGCCTGCCGCTTCCACACCGGCTGCAACTTTCTGGCCTTTACCTAAACGGTCGCCGATAACTACGATGACTTGTCCCATATTTAAACTCTCCAGATAAGTTGTTGGTGATAACTAAGTTAATTGTTGTTGTCTTTATTCATTGTTGTTGTCTTTTGCCACTTCAAAATGAACCGAGAGCAAATAGGCCTCTTCAATCGGTAAATTTCCCAGCATCTCGACAACCTCTTCTGCCATTTTCATTGAGCCAGGCGATATTTCATCAAACAGGTCTTTATCAACCTCCGGCAAAGGTTCGCCGGTAATTGAACGCAGCACCATGGCTTTTACGTGAGAGGTCAACATTTGCTGCTGAACGTCATTGGTAAATATATTTTCGGCGTTCAGCATCTTCTGAATATCTGCCAATAATTGCTCGGTTCTTGCTGGCGCATCTTTTAATTCAAGTGCATTCTTCATAACAATCTGCTCTGCCCCTTTTACAGATGCTTCCTATTATTTATTGGCGCTCACCTTTCATCTGTTCTTACCCTACTCGTATGGCGAGAAGGTGTGTAGACGGTCTTTTTCCAGTTCAAACTGGAAATGGCGGACACCAAGCAGATCCATTTCTCAAAAATGCAATTACCGGCGGGGAAAAGGGAAGTCAGGCGTTTGGGCAGTGGGAATGACTGGAGAGGACGCAGAGTGCAACGTCCCTTCCCCCGCACTTTTTAGCGGAGGAAGGTTAGCGACGAGATTATTTGAATTTCTTGTGGTTTTCGTTGCGAATCGCCTTCAGACCTTCGGCTTCTTTCTTCGCATCGGCCATCTTGTCGGCATTAGCCAGTTCGGAGGCTTTGTCGATGTGGCTTATCAGATTATCCAGACCTTTGTGGAAGTCCTGAATTTCCGGGCTGTTATCCGGCTTGGAATCGAGCTTCGGTGGCTTAGATTTCTTTGCGTCCTCAGCGGCCGCCTTCATTTTTGCCAGACCAGCAATAAAGTCAGCTTTATTGTCGGTTTTTAGAACCTTACTGTAGTTATCAGAAATCGTGTCCATGTCCGCTTCCAAATCTGCTGCCAGAGACTGAACGCTCCAACCCAGCAGGGCAACCGCGGCTATTGCAATCACCTGTTTACGCATGCTTACCTTCCATTTGTTTAGATTTATTAGAATTTTACCCAAAGTCATTGGAGGCTTAGCAAGACGGCTAACGCCGCGAAGGCTTCAAGAACGACGGGTATAACGACATTGTTTGTAAGACTATTATTAACATAGGTGCAACACATCCGAAATGGCATCAGATTTTTGTAAAGAATGTTCAGAAGGTGAGGTAGAACAAGGAGCAAGAAAAGCAGCGACGGAGGATCCGCCGCTGTCTGGAAGGTTAATTTAAAGCTTATTCGCCGGCAATCTTCATCTCTGGAAGGATAATGGAGCCGCACTGAATATTGCTGCGGGTCTCGATATCGCTGCCGATGCTGACCATGTTGCGCAGCATGTCTTTCAAGTTGCCGGCGATGGTAATTTCGCTCACCGGATATTGAATTTCACCGTTTTCGACCCAGAATCCGCCCGCACCGCGCGAGTAGTCACCGGTCACGCCGCTAACGCCCTGTCCCATCAGCTCAGTGACCAGCAGGCCTTTGCCGAGCTTGCGCAGCATGGCACTGAAATCATCGCCCTGGCCAGCAATGCGCCAGTTGTGAATACCGCCCGCGTGGCCGGTGCTCTGCAGGCCGAGTTTACGTGCGGAATAGCAGGTCATCAGCCAGGTTTGCAGCACGCCGTCTTCGACGATGTTGCGGCGCTCAGTGCGCACGCCTTCGCTGTCAAAAGGCGTAGACGCCAGCCCTTTCAGCAGGTGTGGATGCTCTTCGATAGTGATCCACTCAGGCAGGATTTGCTTGCCCAGGCTGTCGAGCAGGTAAGACGATTTACGGTAAATACTTCCGCCGCTGATGGCCCCCACCAGATGACCGAACAGGCCGGTGGCAACTTCGGCCGAGAACATCACCGGGGCTTTCATGGTCGGCAGCTTGCGCGGCGAGAGGCGGGACAGCGTGCGACGCGCGCATTCCTGCCCCACCCACTCCGGGCTTTTCAGCTCATCGATGGAGCGAGCGATGGTGTAGGCGTAGTCACGTTCCATGTCGCCGTCGGCTTCGGCAATGACCGACGCCGACATCGAGTGGCGGGTCGAGCAGTAGCTTTTCAGCATGCCGTGGCTGTTGCCAAAAACGCGAATGCCGTAATGGCTGTTGAAGCTGCCGCCTTCGGTGTTGGTAATGCGTTTATCCGTGGCCAGCGCTGCCTGCTCTGCGCGTGCAGCTAGCTCGATACCGCGATCGGCGTCGAGTTCGGTCGGATGGAAGAGGTCGAGATCCGGTGCATCGAACGCCAGCAGTTCTCTGTCGGCCACGCCGGCAAAAGGGTCTGGAGAAGTGTAACGCGCGATATCCAGCGCCGCCTGTACGGTACGCGCGATGGCGTCAGGGCTGAGATCGGTGGAGGACGCACTGCCTTTACGCTGTTGATAATAAACGGTAATACCGAGCGCACCGTCGCTGTTGAACTCGACATTTTCGACTTCACCGAAGCGAGTGCTAATCCCGATACCGGTGGTTTTACTGACTGCCACTTCCGCACCGTCAGAACCGGCTTTCGCTAACTCCAGAGCCTGCGCTACGGCCTGTTCCAGCGTTTTACGTTGCTCTGCCACTTGAGTGGTTACGTTCATCAGCCCGCCCTTCTTTTGAATAAGGTGTTAAATAAAAAGATGGTGATCATTAACTGCATATTCTTCTGAGTCTAACAGAGACTTAGCACAATTTCGCATTCCGACTGGGTCTTTTGTTGCCAACCGTGCGATAATGCGGCCAAGAATTTTAAGGATCCATAATGACTAAGAAAATTGAAGACTGGCTCGACGATGTTCCTGAAGAGAACAACGAAGAAGATGATGAGATCATCTGGGTCAGCAAGAGTGAAATCAAACGCGATGCCGAAGCCCTGAAAGATCTGGGTGCCGAGATGGTCGATCTCGGGAAAAACTCCCTCGACAAGATCCCGCTCGACGAAGACCTGCGTGCCGCTATCGAGCTGGCGCAGAAGATCAAGAAAGAAGGCCGTCGTCGTCAGATGCAGCTGATCGGCAAAATGCTGCGTTCACGCGACGTTGAGCCAATTCAGACCGCACTCGACAAGCTGAAGAACCGCCATAACCAGCAGGTTTCGCTGTTCCACAAGCTTGAAGTATTGCGCGACCGTCTGGTCGAAGAAGGGGATGATGCGGTGCCTGCGGTACTGGATCTTTATCCTGATGCCGACCGTCAGCAGCTCCGCGCGCTTGTCCGCAACGCGCAGAAAGAGAAGGCTGCCAATAAGCCACCGAAGGCCTATCGTCAAATCTTCCAGTACCTCAGAGAGCTCGCGGAAACGAAAGACTAACCGTCTTGCCTGAAGCCGTAGCTGCGCTTGCTCGCCCCAGTCACTGACCTGTGTCAGCGCCTGGGGACTTGCTCACCTGCCGCCTTGCTACCGCGCCAATGACTCAGTTCTTTAATTAAAAACTAGGCTTTAGGCTTAGCTTTCTCAAATAAATTAAACCGCAGCGCGCCGTCCAGCTCTTCTTCCGCCTCTTCAAACAGCAAAACCAGCGATCCAAAGCGTCGTTTACGTCCGGCGTTCAGGTTGGTGAAATCAATTTCAACCGGTAAAGCAATACCGCCGGTGACCTCATCCCACAACGCGTCAAGGTTAGCGCCAAACTGCTCACTCAGCGTGAACTGGCGAGAAAAATCTGCGTAGAAGGCTGCCAGATCGGGGATATGATTAAAATCGAAGACCACTTTTTTCATGCGCTTTACTCCACCCGAACAACATTCTTATAGTGATCGCGACTCACATAAATCAGGCCATCGTTGGCAAACAGCACGCGATCGGCACCGCGTCTTCCGCAGTGATAGTCAATATCGGCCTCACGCCACACGCGGCCGGGCGCAGACGGTAGCGTCTGCTCACGATTAGAGAAATGATCCCCGCCAATCGCCTTACCCGGCAATACGTCACAAAGATTGCCCGAACGTGGGTCCCAGCCCGCCGCGCGTGCCTTCCTCTTAGTGATAAAATAATCCGGCAGTCGATGATGCTGCTGCAGGTAACTCACCACGGTTTTCTCCGCGGTAAGCGACGCGATATCTCCTTGCGCGGGAGGGAAAAAACTCAGTTTTGCCATCGCACTGCCACAGAACATAATTAACAGTCCCGCCAACAGCCAATGAACCCGACCCCACGTGTTTACTGCTCTCATTGTCACCTACTTTTAGAATAGACAGATTTCGGGCTACAGATTGCCCAGATGCAGCGTTTTCACCTGCAAATACTCTTCAAGCCCCAGCACCGAACCTTCCCGGCCAAGACCTGACTCTTTCACGCCGCCAAAAGGTGCGACCTCGGTCGACAGCGCACATTCGTTGATACCAATCATGCCGCTTTCAATCGCATCGGCCACGCGGAACACCCGCTGCAGATTCTGCGTATAGAAGTAAGCGGCCAAACCGAACTCGGTATCGTTAGCACGTTTAATCGCTTCCTCTTCAGTTTTGAAGCGGAAACAGGCCGCCAGCGGGCCGAAGGTCTCCTCAGAGGCTACCTTCATCTGGTCATTGGCCTGCGCGATAACCGTCGGCTGGTAGAAGTTACCGCCCAACTGATGCCGTTGTCCCCCGGTTAACAGCTTGCCGCCGTGCTCCAGAGCATCTTTAACGTGTTCCTCGACCTTTTCAAGTCCTTTAATATTAATTAATGGACCGATAATGACGCCCTCTTCCATGCCGTTTCCGACCTTCAGTTTCTTGACCTCATCGGCGAGACGATTCACAAAGGTGTCGTAGATGCCGTCCTGTACATAGATGCGGTTGATAGATACACAGACCTGGCCGGAGTTGCGGAACTTGCAGGCCAGTACCCCGTCAATGGCGGCGTCGAGGTCGGCATCGTCAAAGACGATGTAGGGCGCATTACCGCCCAGCTCCATCGACACTTTCTTCATGGTATCGGCACTGTTGCGCACCAATGTCTTACCGACCTCGGTGGAGCCGGTAAACGAAATTTTACGTACAGCGCTGCTAGCCATAATTGCGTCGCTGATGGCCGAGGTATCACCGGCTACGCCATTGATGACGCCGTCAGGCACACCCGCCTGCTTCGCCAGCGCCAACAGTGCAAAGGCCGAGAGCGGCGTGTTATTCGCAGGTTTAATGAGGCCGGTACAGCCCGCAGCGAGCGCCGGACCGAGTTTACGCGTCAGCATCGCCAGCGGAAAATTCCACGGCGTAATAGCCGCCACCACGCCCACCGGCTCACGGGTGGCCAGGATACGTGAGCCCGCTTTGACCGGTGGAATTATCTCGCCGTTGGCGCGCTTGGCCTCTTCGCTAAACCATTGCAGGAAGCTGGCCGCATATTCCACCTCACCCAGCGCTTCCTTCAACGGCTTGCCCTGTTCCGCAACCATCAGCTCGCCGAGGAACTGTTTGTTCTCAATCATTAATTCGTACCAGCGGTGGATAATCTCCGACCGAGCCTTGCCGGTAAGTTTGCGCCACGCCGGGAAGGCTTCGCTGGCGGCCTTGATCGCCTCTTCGGTCTCGGCCTTTCCGGCACGCGCAACTTTGGCAACTATCTCGCCGGTTGCCGGATTTTCGACATCGAAGGTTTTCGCTGCGGTTTTCCATTGCCCCGCCACAAAATAGCCTGTTTTAAACAAATCATGTTCTGAAAGTTTCTTGAGCTGGGATGACATGGTGATGTTTCTCCTGAGCGGGATCGTCCCTTTGAAGGACGATAAAACCAAAGATAATTAATGATTAAGTATAGCCACTAATATCCTGTCCGCAGCGGAAGTCCCTCAGCCCACTGTGCTTTTCGGACAGCTTAACCCCAGTTTAATCTGCTAATTTTTGTACGATCCCTGCTATATCCCCCAGTCACATCACGCACACTATTGGTGCAAATCGATTAATAAATAGCACGCAAATAATGCGAACTCACTCTATAAGTCGGCAATTAGTACAGTTTCATGGGTTGTTTGACAGTCTGGCACGGTTCCTGCTGATACGACTCATACATCAAAAAAGGAAGATTGATGTTTTTCTTAAAACGTTAACAGAGAAGGTTTCTGTCATTAGTTATTTTCCTAAACCCTAAAGAGGACTGCTATGACTCAGGGGACATTGAAAAAAAAATTAGGCCTGGTGGATCTTACCCTGTTGGGTGTCGGCTCCATGATTGGCTCAGGGTGGTTATACGCAGCATTAACAAGCTCGGGTTACGCAGGAGGGTTAACAGGCTGGGCGTGGCTTCTTGGCGCGATTATGGTCATGCTGATTGGTTTGGTGTTTGCTGAACTCTCGGCGGCTATTCCTCGCGCCGGGGGATTCGTTCGTTACCCGCAATACACTCACGGTAACGTGGTTGGTTTTGTAATCGGCGTCAGTTCGCTGCTGGCCTACACCAGTACCGCCGGTGTCGAAGTCGAGGCCGTACGCCAATACGCGATGTACTGGTGGCCCGCACTGGGTCAAACCGACGGCAGCCCGACAAGCCTCGGCTTCGTGATGCAAATCCTGCTGTTGGTGGGCTTCTTCCTGTTGAACTACTGGAGCGTTAAATTCTTCGGTCGCATCAACACTATCATCACTACCTTTAAGTTTATCGTGCCGGTGATGGTCATCATCACGCTGTTTGGTTATTACCACGGTGCTAACCTCGCGGTACCGGGCACCAATCCTGGTGGCGCGCACGGCGTATTCTCCTCACTGACCGGCGCGGGTATCGTCTTTGCCTACCTGGGTTTCCGTCAGGCGGTGGACTTCGCCAGTGAGGCGAAAAATCCTCAACGTAACATTCCAATTGCCATCATTCTGGCGATTGTTATTAGCTTTGCCGTTTACATCCTGCTGCAATTCGCCTTCATGGGCGCAGTGCCGCCGGACCTGCTGAACGCGCATGGCTGGGTCGGTCTGAAAACCATCTTCCAGTCTCCGTATGCCGATCTGGCGCGCAGTCTGGGCATTACCTGGCTGATTAACCTGATCCTTATCGATGCGGTTATCTCTCCAGCGGGAACCGGCAACATCTATCTGGCGGGTGCGTCACGCGTGCTGTTTGCCTGGGCGAAAAACGGCCATCTGTTCAACATTTTCGCCAAGGTTGACCCTAAATCCGGCGTTCCGCGCGGTGCGCTGTGGTTGTCGCTGATTCTGGCGATTGCCTGGACGCTGCCCTCCGAGTTCCAGGTCTGGGGCGGCCTGATTGGTGCGGTTACCTCGGCAACGGTGTTTACCTATCTGCCTGGCCCGGTCAATGCGGGCGTGTTGCGTGCACGTTTGCCTGACCTGAAACGCCCGTTCAAGTTACCGGTGTTTGGTCTGCTCAGTCCGCTGGCCTTTATCGCCAGTAGCCTGCTGATTTACTGGAGCGGCTGGTCGGTCAACGTCCTGTTGATCCCAATTCTGGTGATTGCCTGGGCCGCCTACGTAATCTTTGGCAAAAAGGACGAGAACTTCAAACGCGACGTTAGCAGCTCGCTGTGGCTGCTGGTCTACTATCTGGTGGTGCTGGCGCTTTCCTATCTGGGCACTTACGGCGGCATCAACGCAATCTCCAGCCCAACCGACATGGTGCTGCTGATTATCGTCACGCTGGTGTGCTACTACTGGGGCGTTGCGTCAGGCCATCAAAAACTGGTGATCCCGCAGGACGAGGACGAGCCCGAGGATCAACTGACTCAGGTGAAAACCACTTCAGCCTATCCGTAATCGCCGGATGTGAAGCACAAAAAAAGGCTGGCGCCTTGAGGGCGTCAGCCTTTTTGTTTTACGGGTCAGCAGGCTATTGCAGAAATGCACGCTGATAGTTATGCAGCAGGTCACACAGTCGACGGACCGGTTCGGTCACTTTCGGTGGCGCGTCGTACTCCACCAGTTTCTGCTGATATTCACTCATCTCTTTCAACAGACGCTGATAATAGTACTCGCGTTTGCTTTCACGCTGGGATGACACCACGTGGTCGGCGGTATTACGAATCTTCTTGTGGAAAGCAGAAAGCTCTTCGTTTACCGGCACTTCTGCCAGCTTCAGTCGTTGATGCGCAATGATAAGCTGTAGCGCCAGACGATATTTGCCAATGTCATTCGGGAATAGCACCAGCAGCTGGTTAAGCTGATGATACAGCGCGGGCAGATGGTTCTCGCGACGGCGATAGGCCTTGGTGGTCAACGCAGAGACTGCACTGCTCACGAAGCGGTTAAGCAACGTGCGCCCAGTCTTGTCGCGTGATTTATCGCGAATCACCGCCAGCACGACCAGCGCAATTATACAGCCAATCGCCTGACCTGACGCGTTGTCGAGGAAGGTCGAGATGTTGAAGGTCATCGGGTTGCTCAACACCAGAATATTGATGCTGCCAACCAACAGACCAAGAACCCCCAAGCGGCGCTTCTGCACCTCGATACCACAAATAAAGATGAAGATGCCCAGCGACAGCAGCAGCAGGAACAGACTTTGCTGAGTGGCCGGCATGATAACTGTATACAGCAAGGAGCCTAAGGGTATCGCGGCCAGCATGCCGACCATGAAGTCCATCGCCATCATACGCGGGTTCGGTGTACGCATCGCCAGTGAGGTGATAACCGCAATAATGACAATCACACCTGAGCCGGCAGTCCAGCCGGTCCACAGCCACAGCAGGCACCCGGCGGCGCTCGCCACGAAGGTACGCAAACCGTTGATCAACGCATGATGCATCTCGGCCGACGCCGGTTTGACCACCACCTCAGTATTGAGGACATTGTTCTCGGTGCTGCTGATGCTGCCGTTGGTGTGAATGCCTTTAATCATCAGCAACGCACGGCTGGCAGAGCCAATCCAGGAGTAAAGCGGCAGCGCGATGTTTTCGGCAGGCAGCGCATTACCTATCTGGCGCAGGCGCTTCAACCTCTGGCGCACGTCATGCTGATTCTCGACCGGTTCATTCACCAGCAGTCTGATTTCTTCAGGCACCAGCTCCGGCGTGGTCTGCATAATGATGAAGGTTTCACAGGCCTGAGTAATCATGCTCAGCGACAGGCTGTGCAACGCCTTCATACGGCGATTCACCCGCTGCCAGCGAGAGGATTCCATCATCAGGCTGCCACGCATGCCGTTCACCGCCGTCGTGCTCTTGACCAGCATGTTCCAGGCTTTGTCGATTTCTTCCTTGTCGGCCTGATTGACGCTGAGCTTGAGCAGCTTGAACTGGTCGATCATCAGCTGGTCTACCGCACGGTCGATGTCTTTCTTGATCGAACGCGGTGAAAACAACAGATCAGCGACGATGGCAGCACAAATACCGACCACGATTTCGCTACAGCGCTCAACGGCAAACTGCGGCGTTTCGGAGAGGTTTGACGAGGCCAGTACCACGATAATCAGCGCGGTGTAACCGGCAAGACCTAAAGCATAGGAATTTTCGACGCGAACAATCGACGACCACCAGGTACAGAATCCGGCCCACAGGCAGCAAACCAGCAGCATCAGGGCGGGTGCACGCGCGAAGGTCATGACAATCGCAATGGCGGCGATACAGCCGATAAACGTCCCGATGACACGTAAAATTCCGCGATGGCGAATGGCACCGGCGAAGGGTTCGCCGCCGGCAACCATGGCGGGTCCGGCGGCCACGATGGCGGCGGTCATCGCCGACCAACGTGGAGTTTCTAACTGCAGGTAAAACCCAAAAACCAGCGCTCCCAAGATAGCAAAGGTCAGCTTGCAGGCAAATCGCATGCGCAGGAAAGTCTGGCTATTCATTTTATCTTCTCTTAACCAAACTCACGCATACGATGCAGGAATTTGGTGAACCAGGAGCCGTTCTCGGCGCGGTCGTGCTCGCCTGCAACCACAACGGTAGCGGTGGTGCCTGCCGGGTACGGGTGTTTTTCATCCATATCATCAAGAAGGATCTTAACCGGTACACGCTGCGCCAGACGTACCCACTCGAGGTTGCTGTCGATGGTCGCCAGACCATCGCTGGATGCGGTGCTGCTGCTGTCGGTTACCGCCGCCGCGACGCTGTCTACGTGGCCGTGCAGAACGCGGTTGCTGCCCAGTGGGGTAATCTCGACGCGGTCACCCTTTTTAACGCGCGCCAGCTTGGTTTCTTCCATATAGGCCAGCACGTAGAAGGTGTGCTCTTTAACCAGTGCGATGGTGGTTTCACCACGGGTAATGAAGTCGCCAGGGTGAACGGTCAGGTTAGTCACCCAGCCGTCGGCAGGAGCAATAACCACGGTACGCTGTAGGTCAAGCGCTGCGGCAGCCGCCGTTGCCTTGGCCTTCGCAAGCTGTTGCATCGTAGTTTGCAGGTCATTGGTCGCCTGCTCAATCGCTTCGATTGATATCGCCTGAGAACCGAGTTTCACGCGGCGAGCCGCTTCGCGTTTTTTCTCGTCGGCCAGTGCCTGGTAATAAGCCACGTCGGCATTCGCCTGCTCCAGTGCCACCTGATACCGCGGCTGGTCAATTTTGAACAGCACGTCACCTTTGGAAACCAGCTGGTTATCCTCTACCGGAACGTCAGTTACCAGACCGGCAACGTCAGGTGCGATAGCCACGACGTCGGCGGTGAATTTGGCATCACGCGTCCATGGGGACTCGGTATAAAAGACCCAGGCGCGGAAAATTGCGATGGCGGCCAGGATCACAATGATAAACGTTATTGCATAACGTATTATTTTTATTGATAAGTTTTTCACGACAGCCTCAGACGAAAATGCAGGAGATTAGGTAGAAGAGACAGCAATATAATGCCGTATTAAATAAAGCCGGATGCCAGACAAAATCATAGATCCCGGTAGGTGTTAGAATTCGGCGCAGTATAAAAAATACTGCCAACGCCAAAAGGATTTCAAAAAACACCGGGGGAAACGACAATCCGAAAATCACCATTACCGGAAGCAAACTCATGGATATTTCCTTAGACTCATACCACAAAGGTAGTGATGCACAGTAACCCTCATATTATTCATTAATTTTAACATTACCGCGCGGATCCGATTCAGAATTTTCAACAATACCAGCGCACTTCGAGAGAATAATCTCTAAAGGATGCGCAGAGGGGTAAAGTTGGATTGCCAGAAAAGTCGGCGGAGGTAAGAAAAAACGATTTAACTGCATCCGAACTTGAGGCTTTTATCTGGACAAGTATATTAGCCTGCTTATTATCAAGTTATCAACATTACGTGATCACAATCACTTTTAAGCTGGGCTTAACAATGGACCGATTAAAACGCATGTCAATCTTTGCTCAGGTGGTTGAAAGCGGTTCTTATACTGCGGCCGCTCCTCGCCTTCAGATGAGCGTTTCAGCCATCAGCCAGAGCATCAGCAAGCTTGAAAATGAATTACAAATCAAACTATTAAACAGAAGTACTCGCAGTCTTGGGCTTACCGAGGCCGGGAAGATTTACTATCAGGGTTGCCACAAGATGCTGCATAACGTTCGTGAAGTCCACGAGCAATTATATGCATTTAATAACACACCAACCGGTACATTACGCATCGGCAGCTCCTCGACAATGGCACAAAATGTCCTTGCTGCAATGACCGCGCAGATGCTCGTCGAGTATCCGGGGCTGACCGTCAATCTGGTTACTGGTATTCCAGCCCCGGATCTTATCTCTGACGGGCTTGATATCGTGATCCGCGTCGGCAAACTTCAGGATTCGAGCCTGTTTTCTAAACATCTCGGCTCGATGCCAATGGTAGTCTGTGCCGCTAAAAGTTATTTGATTCAACACGGTAAGCCCGAAGCGCCTGCGGATATGGTGAACTTCTCCTGGTTGGAATACAGCGTACGCCCAGACAGCCAGTTCGACTTGATATCACCCGAGGGGCAGGCTATCCGTATTCGTCCCGAGGGGCGGTTTGTGACTAACGATTCGCAGACCATTATTCGCTGGCTAAAAGCCGGTGTCGGCATTGCCTATATTCCGCTGATGTGGATTATTGACGAGATTAATTCGGGGGAAGTCGAGATTCTGTTTGGGAATTATCAGTCCGAGCCGCGTCCGGTTTATGCGCTGCATACCGAAAAAGACAAACTGCCGCTAAAGGTGCAGGTGTGCATTAATTACCTGATCGAATACTTCAAGGAAGTCAGCAAGGTCTATCGCAAGCATCGTAAAAGAGAACCGGGCGCTAAATAGCGCCCGGTTGATTGATTGCGGTAACACAAATAACCCGGTTATCAGGCCGTGCCGCCGACGGTCAAACTGTCCAGTTTCAGCGTTGGCTGGCCGACACCGACCGGTACGCTCTGACCTTCTTTACCGCAGACCCCCACGCCTTTGTCGAGCGCAAGGTCGTTCCCGACCATCGAAATCTGCTGCATCGCCTCAATACCCGAACCAATCAGGGTTGCGCCCTTAACCGGTTTAGTAATGCGGCCTTTCTCGATCAGGTAGGCTTCCGAAGTCGAGAAAACAAATTTACCCGAGGTGATATCGACCTGACCGCCGCCAAAGTTTGGCGCATACAGGCCGTATTCGACGCTACTAATAATATCTTCAGGCGTTGACTGCCCACCCAGCAGGTAGGTGTTAGTCATGCGCGGCATCGGCAGGTGAGCATAAGACTCGCGTCGACCGTTACCGGTTGGCGCAACGCCCATCAGGCGTGCATTCAGCTTGTCCTGCATATAACCTTTCAGAATACCGTTTTCGATCAGCACGTTGTATTGACCCGGGACACCTTCGTCATCAATCGAAATTGAACCACGACGGCCCTGCAGGGTGCCATCGTCCACCACGGTGCAGAGTTCAGAGGCAACCAGTTTGCCCATCTGACCGCTGAACATTGAGGTACCACGGCGGTTAAAGTCGCCTTCCAGCCCGTGTCCAACTGCTTCGTGCAGCAGCACCCCCGGCCAGCCTGCGCCGAGAACGACCGGCATCGTTCCGGCCGGAGCCGCAACGGCGGTCAGATTGACCAACGCCATACGCACCGCTTCGCGGGCATAGACATCAGCGCGAACTTCACCGTCAACGCTTTCAAGGAAATATTCATAACCGAAACGACCGCCGCCGCCGCTTGAACCGCGCTCGCGGCGACCGTCTTGCTCGACCAGCACGCTCACGGACAAACGAACCAGCGGGCGAATATCTGCCGCCAGCGTGCCGTCGGTGGCAGCAACCAGTACGCTTTCATACACGCCGGTAATGCTGGCAGAGACTTCCTGCACGCGGCTGTCTTCCGCACGCGCCGCTTTATCTACACGGTGCAGCAGGGCAATCTTCTCTTCACGCGGCAGGCTTTGCAGCGGATCTGCCAGTGAATAAAGGGGAGAGTGATTGATGGCACCCAGCTGGTGGGCCCTGCCATTACCCTGTTCGCGCACGATGCTGCGTGCGGCCTGCGCGCTCTGGTTCAGCGCGTTCAGGGTAATCTGATCGGCGTAAGCAAAACCGGTTTTCTCGCCGCTTACGGCGCGAACGCCAACGCCCTGATCGATATTGTACGACCCGTCTTTGATGATGCTGTCTTCAATGACCCAGGCTTCGTGAAAACTGGACTGGAAATAGAGATCGGCATAATCGAGACGGCGCTCAGACAGCTGGCCTAATACCGAAAACAGGTCTTGTTGACTCAGGTTATTAGCGGTTAGTAACCGCTCACTGACTAGGGCCAGACTCATAATTTCTTCACTCTCTTTGGTCATGTAAAGTCAAGTTACAGCCTAACACAGTATGAGGTTTCTCAACACTGCGCGGCCCGTCTCAGCGTGCTGGCGTGGTCAGGGCCTGTTTGTCGGCCTTGGACTGGCGCAGGATCTCGTGAATTTCAGGCTGCTCGATGGTGCCATCAATCTGATAGCGGATCAGCGAAATTTTGTTCCACAGCGGTGCCAACGCCTGGCTTGCGGCAAAGACCGCGGCGCCGACGATTGGGTTTATCACAAACGCCGTCGCAACGCCGACCGTCGCGGAGATCTCTGGCGCAATAACCGCTTCAAGATCCAGCCTCTGGGTCACGAGGTCAACATTGCCGTTAATCGCGATATCCGCCGCCAGACCGTCAACCAACAGGTCGTTGGTGTGGATAACACCGTCCTTGATCCAGGCCGTCGACTTGATGGAGTCAAAGTAGAAACCTTTACCAAAGGTATCGCGGAAGTCGAGCTGAAGTTTGCGCAACAGTGCGTCGAAGCTGACCAGACGCAACAACTGCCCCGCACGACCGCCGCCCATATTGATGATTTCACCCTTACCGAAGTCGGTTTTCATCGTGCCGTTCAGCGTCTTGGCATCCGGTTTCCACGGCGCGTCTTTCCAGTGCAGGTCAAAGTCTATCTTGAACGGTGCCCCCTTCAGCGGCGTGGTCACGCCTATGAAGGAAGTGGCACGGTCAAAATTCTTGCCGCTCAGCGTGCCTTTGAGCGCCGTGCTGTCATGGTTTTGCGCATCTTGTTTCCAGTCGCCCTGCACGTCAAGACGGCCTTCACCGGTGTCGATGACGCCATTGCGCAACGTCAGCAGGTTGCCCTGCGGAGCCAGATCGGCATCGACCTTACGCAGACTTTGTCCCATAAACCAGCAGGCTTCACAGCGCACATTCAGCGCTGGCCAGTTGGCGAAAGACAGGTGGCGGCTAAACGGATTCTGCGTACCCTGGGTATCGCCGCTGTTGCCGCTCGCCGTGCTCCACTGCGGATTAAAGTAAAGATAGCGCAGATTTGCCAGCCACGGACCGCTGCTGTTCATATCCAGCGTGCCGTCGATCTCTTTGCCTTTGGCCTTGATATGCATACCGTCATCGCTCTGCGTCGAGGTAAGCATCAGGTCATTCCACCCTTGACCGGCCAGGGTCAGGCGCGGCGTGGTCACCGTAATCTGATGCGGGAAGCCAAAGCCAACCAGCTTGCTGTTCTCGCTCTGAGTCGCTTTGTCCGGGGACAGCAGCGCCAGCCAGTTTTCACCGTCGAGCGCAGGAAGATGCAACGTCAGGCTGCTGGTTGCCGGCAGCGCTGGGGTCTTGCTGGCATTGGCTTCCCAGGATGCACGGTCGAGCGTCAGCTGTTTACCCAGCAGCCAGCGGCTGTTGAAGCGATCTTTACCCGCCAGCACGCCGTTGAGAGTGAAGCTGTGCAAATCACCCTGCACGCTGACGCTAAGCGGCAAGGCGTGGCCAGGCGTCTTATTCAGCGGGTTAGGTAAGTGACTGCTCACATTCTTCAGATCGGCGTCGGCAGTCACCTTATAACTTGGCGAGCCTTTATACGGCAGCAGGATATCAACCGCGCTTTTCCAGTTCGCGCTGCCTGAAATCTTCGCCGCAATCGCCTTCGGCAGGCCAGGCAGCTTCGCAGGCTGCCAGTCACCGTTCAATCCGACAGTAATCTCATAGTTTTCAGGCTGTTCGAAGGTTTTAAAGTTAATGTTTACCGGCTGTCCAAGCAGGGTGCCGGTCATAGCGTTACTCTCAAGGTTGCCATTATCAAAGCTGAACTGGCCAGTCAGGTTCTGAACTTTGTTATCGATAGGCTTGATGTAAAGACTATTGTTCTGCAAATTCACGCCACCGGTCGCACGAACCAGCTTGCCGTTCAATGGGATATCTAAATGTAAGCGCCCACTGACATTGCCGCCAATTTGCAGCTCCTTAAGCGCAGCGCCGAGACTATTACGCAGCGGCGTTTCCTCAAAATAGTGGCCAACGTCGCTGCCCTGCCCGCTGATATCGGCATCGACGAACAGCTTTTCCTTCAGATAGTCAGGAATGTTGGCCACGATATTGTTGCCCGACACGTTGCCAAGCTGAGTATGCGCCGCCTTCATGAACAGACCGTCGTTGAGGAAGTCGAGATCGATGTCCAGATTGGTCAGTGCAGGCCATTCAGGCTGGAACTGGAAGGTGGAATGACGCAGCGGTACCCACACCTCAAACTGGCCTTCGTTATTTTTGAACGGGAACTGGTGAGGGTTACCGTTGAAGCTCAGCGTGGCGTTATCAACCTGCCCGGCCTGAATCGCCGCGCTGAGATAGTCCACCAGTCCTTTACCCATCAGGGTTTCAGGGAAGTAGCGCCACGCCTGACCGCCGTCATAGACGCGAATACCAGAGAGGATTTTCAGCCATGGCTGGCCCTTGACGGGTTGGGTGTAGGTGAAGCCGCCGGTGGCCCACAGGCCGGTTGCCTTGACGCTGACGTCCTGCGACCACAGCGACCAGCCGTCATTATTGTTGGTCCAGTCGAAGGTACCGCTCGCCTGTCCGATTTCCAGCGGCGCGCGGAAGACTTTACCGAAAGGCAGCTGGCTGTTGTTCAGGTCAACGGTTAGGCGTCCACGAGGCACACTGCCGCTCAGCGTTCCGCCAAAATTGTTGACGCCCGGCAGCAGCTCCCAACGCTGCCAGCTCACGTCGTGCCATGAAAGGTTGAAGCGCGTTTGTTCAGGCTGTTTGAGCGGGATATCCAGCGCCAACTTGTCGACCCTGCCGGTGGGCTTCAGGTCTTTCCAGCGTTCAAGCAGCGCCGGGGTCAGGAATGAAATCGTCGGAATAAGTGGCCCAATGCGCTCAAGCTGGATATTGCTGCCGCGCAGGCGCAGCTGCTCCTGCTGGTCGGGGCCGAGGAACTGGGCATTGCCGCTGGTGCCATTTTCCGGCAGATAAAGTGCGTTGAGGGCGCCCTTCGGCCAGTCCTGACCGTCGGTTTGCAGGTTCAACTGCGGCGTTCCCACCTGCCAGCCATTACCCTGACGGCTGCCGTGCAGGGTCAGGCTATCAGCATCAAGTCGGTGCGACTGGCCGTCGGTGTGCCACACGGCCTCACCTTTTTTCACCTGCACATCTCCGGAGAACACCTGTCCGTCGCGCAGAGTGAGCCACGCAGCCAGACTAAAGTTGGCGCTTTCAAGCCCGGTGTTGCTGCGCAGCCAGCGGCTGAACCACGGCTTCATGTCGATATCATCGGCCTGAAGATAGATTTTGCCGTCGTTGAGCAGTCCGTCGTTGTCGTTGAGATCCATCCGCAGCTGCACGATGCCGTGCTGACCGTTGAAGCTCGACAGGCCCAGCTGGCCCTCGGCGCGGTGGCGGTTTGGCGAGTTGAGCCAGGTCATCTGCTGGATATCAAACTCGGCACGCGGCCCAGACGGCGTCAGGAAAGTAATGCGGCTATTGCGCAGGTCGAAGTGGTCAACCTGCTTGAGGAAGATGTCACTGATGCGGTTTGCCCCAATCGGGCTCCGTTTATTATCATCGCCGCCCAGCGTAGAGTTTAAATCGAGCTGAAGATTGTAGAAGGTCAGATCGCGGAACTGCCAGCGCAGGTGAAGCAGCGACTGCCAGACGTCAAGCGCCAGCGTGATGCGTTCAACTTTGGAGGAGGACTCTGGCAACTTGACCGATAAATCTCTGAGCTCGAGCATCGGACCGAAGGTCTGCCAGCTGCCGTGAACCTGCGAGAGGGCGATCGGCACGCCGGTCATAGACTGAATTTTATCGACGATAGGCTGTTTAAAGCGGTCGAGCTGGGGTAATGCAAGACGCAAGCCACTGATCGCCAACGCGACGATCACTACAATCGTCGCGAAGCTGGTAAGCAGTATCCCGGGCAGTCGCCTCACACTTATCTCCTTGTATTCTATTCAGCGCTGAAATCGACTACGCAAGATAATCCTACGTTAAAACCAGGCCACAAATAACCAGTTAATTCTGGGAATTACATCATGACGACGTCAAATTGCTCTTGACTGTACAACGGCTCAATCTGGACCTTGACCTGTTTGCCGACGAAAATTTCGACCTCGGCCAGCGCATGGGACTCTTCGCCCTTCAAGGCGTCACCGACGGCAACGGAGGCGTAAACCAGGAACCGGTCCGCATCATAGGCGTGATGCACGCGCACAATCTCACGCAGGATTTCGTAGCATACCGTTTCAACGGTTTTAACCGTTCCACGGCCGTGACAAGTTGGACAATCGCTGCAGAGAACATGTTCCACGCTTTCACGGGTTCTTTTACGCGTCATCTCGACCAGACCTAGCGCGGAGAAGCCGTGAATGCCGGTTTTCACGCGGTCCTTCGACAGCGCCTGCTCCAGCGAGTGCAGCACGCGACGGCGGTGGTCCTCATTAGACATATCGATGAAGTCAATGATGATGATGCCACCGAGATTGCGCAGCCGCAGCTGGCGGGCAATCGCCTGCGTCGCTTCGGTGTTGGTATTGAAGATAGTCTCTTCGAGATTGCGATGCCCCACGAACGCACCGGTGTTGATATCAATGGTGGTCATGGCTTCGGTCTGATCGATTATCAGATAGCCACCCGACTTCAGCTCCACCTTACGCTCCAGCGCACGCTGGATTTCGTTTTCGACGTCATAGAGGTCGAAGATAGGCTGCTTGCCGCTGTAGTGCTCAAGCTTGTCGGTCAGCTCCGGCATGTATTCGCTGGTGAACTCGAGCAGCAGCTCGTAGGTCAGACGGGAGTCAACGCGGATGCGGTGCAGCTCCTGGCCGGCGAAGTCTCGCAGCACGCGGTGCGCCAGCGCAAGCTCACCGTAGAGCTTGCACTTGGTCACGTTGCGGCGTTTGCGCTCCATCACCTTGGTCCACAGGCGTTTCAGATAGGCGGCGTCCTGCGCCAGCTCTTCTGCCCGCACGCCTTCGGCAGCGGTACGAATGATATAGCCGCCCTGCTCGTCGCAGTGGGCAGAAACAATTTTCTTGAGGCGGTCGCGCTCGGCTTCACTCTCGATGCGCTGTGAGACACCCACGTGCGATGCACCTGGCATAAAGACCAGATAACGGGAAGGCAGGGTAATGTCGGTGGTCAGACGTGCGCCTTTGGTCCCGAGCGGATCTTTCACGACCTGCACCATCAGATCCTGGCCCTGATGAACCAGTTCGACGATGTCGCGTACGTTGAAGTTTTTCTGTTCTTCGCGCGCCACACACTCGGTGTGCGGCATGATGTCCGAGGCGTGCAGGAAAGCGGCTTTTTCGAGACCAATATCAACAAAAGCCGCCTGCATTCCGGGCAGGACACGGCTCACGCGACCTTTGTAAATATTCCCTGCAATACCGCGTTTTGCCTCTCGTTCTACGTGGATCTCTTGCAAGATGCCACCGTCGATGTATGCCACCCGAGTTTCCGATGGGGTAACATTGACCAGTAATTCAGCCGTCATGCTTTCTCCTAAGAACGCGTAGTGCAACAAAATTACTGTACAGCTCTTGGGTCTCGACCAGAGGGAGTCCCACTACTGCATAGTAACTGCCGCGGATCTCACGGACGAAACATCCGCCCTTTCCTTGAATACCGTATGCCCCCGCTTTATCCATGGGCTCACCGCTGGAAATATAGTGCTCTATATCCTCAGATGATAGCGTTCTGAAAGTGACATCGGTCACAACCAACGCACTCAGGTGTTGTTGGGTATCGGCGAGAGCTATAGCGGTCATTACCTGATGTTGACGTCCTGACAACGCCGCCAGCATCTCAGCAGCCTGCTGAATATCGGCAGGTTTTTCCAAAACACATCCATCAAGTACCACAATAGTGTCTGCGCCCAATACCGGCAAGTCCTGAGGGGCAACGGCCACGCCTGCACGCGCCTTATCCAGCGCCAGACGTTGTACGTAGTCGGCGGGAGCTTCGTCAGGGTGGCGCTGTTCGGCCACGTCGGTCATTAAACGTTCGAAGGGCAGCTCCAGCATCGTTAACAATTCACGACGACGCGGCGAACCCGATGCGAGATAAAGTAAAGTCATAATGCCCTTATTGTACGGCAAATTGACGGCGGATTTTACGCATCAGCAAGAACAGCCAAGGCCAGAGCACGCCATCAACCACGCTGCTCCAGAAAATCTGCGGTCGGAAAGTCACGTTGACCACCAGGAACTCGGCCCAGAAGACAATCACGTTCACCGCCATCGATAACAGCATGACAATCAGCGCCTGTTGCCAGAGCGCCATGTTACGGAACAGCTGAAATTTGAACGCCACCAGATACGCGGTGATAGCTAACGCCAGAGCGCGCACCCCCAACGTTGAACCGAGAACCAGGTCCATCACGAAGCCCACCAGGAAACCGGTGCCGACGTTAACCCGATGCGGGAGCGCCATCACCCAATAAATCAGGATAAGCATCAACCAGGAAGGTCGGAACATGTAGATTTGGTCGGGCCATGGCATGACCTGCAATAACATGGCTATCACAAAGGATAGCCAAATTATCCAGCGTCCGTGGCTGCGGTAGCCGTTCATCGTCTGCTACCTGAGGTTGTGGCTGGCGTGGTTGCGGTTCCGGTCGCAGGAGCAGGCACCGGTGCCGGTGGCCCCATTTCGTTCGGCGGCGGCAGAACCTGCGGCATCATCTGCATCAGTCGTTCGGTTGCGATACGGTGAACTTCATCCGGTGACATTGGCTTGTCGCCGTTAGGATCAGCCCCCCACAGCAGCAGCAGATAGCGCAGGCGCTGAAGACCGGCAGTTGGACGTGCCTGAATTACGGTGTAGGCGCGCTGGTTGTCGACCTTGACGGAAGAGACCACGGCCACCGGATAACCTTCAGGGAAGCGACCGCCCAGACCAGACGTCACCAGCACATCGCCCACCCGGATGTCGGTATTGGCGGGCAGGTGTTCAAGCTGGAGGTCATCGGTACAGCCACTGCCAGCAGCAATGACGCGGATATCGTTACGCAGCACCTGAATAGGGATAGCGTGCGAGGCATCGCAAATCAGCAATACGCGGCTGGTCACGGCCGCAACGGCGATAACCTGTCCCACCACGCCTTTGTCGCTGATAACCGGCTGCCCAACGTAAACGCCGCTGTTGCTGCCTTTATCAATGACAATCTGGTCGCTGTAAGGGTCATTGCTGGTAGAGAGAACCTGCGTCACCATTTTATGCTCGTCCTGACGCAGCGGGGACCCCAGCAGTTCGCGAAGACGGGCGTTCTCCTGCTTGAATTGTCCCAGCAGCAGCAAATCACTGTTTTTCAGCAGCAGTTCCTGACGCAGGGCGCGGTTTTCCAGCTCGAGCTGTTGGCGTGACGCGAAAGTCTGAGAGACGTTATCCAGGAATTCTCTTGGCGCATTGGACAAGAAATAGAAAGGGCTGACGGCAGTATCCATATAGGTGCGGATCTGTACGAACGTACCTATCTTACTGTCGGCAAAAATTAGGACGATGGCCGTAAGAATAGCCAAAAAAAGTCGCAACTGCAGAGACGGACCTCTGCTAAAAATAGGCTTCATAAAATATGCGAGTTCCTCGGCAACGGGAAAATTCAGCCGATCTGTGCGAAACATTACCCTAACAGGAATGGTAGCAGGTATAAAAAGGGGACAGCCCTGTTCCGCGGCAGGCTAGTTTTCACTATACCCGACGTACCTGAAGCCGCAAGGCGTCAACGCGCTCGGCGGCTTCAAATACTTGTGGGCATACACTACTCTTCAGTCGCGTATTCTTTAGCAGTCTTACTCTTCGCTAAAGAGATCGCCACCGTGCATGTCGATCATTTCCAGCGCTTTACCTCCGCCGCGAGCCACACAGGTCAGCGGGTCTTCTGCCACTACCACCGGAATACCGGTTTCTTCCATCAGCAGGCGATCGAGGTTACGCAGCAATGCGCCACCGCCGGTCAGTACCATACCTCGCTCGGAGATGTCGGACGCCAGCTCTGGTGGACACTGTTCCAGTGCAACCATCACAGCGCTCACGATACCGGTCAATGGTTCCTGCAGGGCTTCCAGAATTTCGTTGGAATTCAGGGTGAAACCGCGTGGAACGCCTTCAGCCAGGTTACGACCGCGCACTTCGATTTCGTGCACTTCATCGCCCGGATAAGCAGAACCAATACCGTGTTTGATACGTTCTGCGGTGGCTTCACCAATCAGTGAACCGTAGTTACGACGCACATAATTAATGATGGCTTCGTCGAAACGGTCACCACCGATACGGACGGACGAGGAGTAAACCACGCCGTTCAGAGAAATAACGGCCACTTCGGTCGTACCCCCCCCGATATCAACCACCATCGAGCCGGTTGCTTCGGAAACTGGCAGGCCTGCACCGATTGCAGCAGCCATTGGCTCTTCAATCAGGAAGACTTCACGTGCGCCTGCACCTTGGGCAGATTCACGGATTGCGCGACGCTCAACCTGGGTCGCACCGACCGGTACACAAACTAACACGCGCGGGCTTGGGCGCATGAAGCTGTTGCTGTGAACCTGTTTGATAAAGTGTTGCAGCATTTTTTCGGTCACGAAGAAGTCGGCGATAACGCCGTCTTTCATAGGACGAATAGCTGCAATGTTGCCTGGCGTACGTCCAAGCATCTGTTTTGCATCATGGCCCACGGCCGCAACGCTTTTAGGTGAACCAGCACGATCCTGACGAATAGCCACAACTGATGGCTCATTCAACACGATGCCTTGTCCTTTTACATAAATGAGGGTATTGGCAGTACCCAGGTCGATGGACAGGTCGTTGGAAAACATGCCGCGAAATTTCTTAAACATAACGAAAGGATAATCCTGCAAGCTGGGGGCGGAAAATAAAATCCGCCTACTTTACCAACCACGCGAAGCAGCGACAAGGCGCAAAAACTTTCTGCTTCCGTGAAAATTGTCAGCGACGTTCGCCACTTAACCTGGTGATTAAATACACTGCGGAGGAAACCTGAATCATTGACTCAGCTTAACTCACTCAGGCACCCGTCGAGTCGCGGACATCGCACATAAATTCTTACACTTTACCTGGCTTTAGTCAGCGCATACGGTAGAAATTACGCGCTGAAACAGGCTGCCCTAATGTGCAAATGGCAGGGCTGCGCCATTCTACGTTAAATTTTCCCGTTGGGATCAGATTAAACCCCGTGGTTGTGTGAATATTTTTTACCAACAGGGTCAACAATCTGCGGCGTGGCAAAAAAATCTCCCTGACCACCGTGAATTCCGTTTTCCAACAGGACGAGCCACTCGTCAATTGTGCGAACACCCGAGGCGTAGACCTTGGCCTGCGTGCCTTTACAGGCGCTCAGCAAACTTTGCACAAACAGCTGATTTTCAACCCGCTTATCGATATCGCGTACCAATCCGGGGTGAAGTTTTACCCTTTCAATCGGGAAAGACTTCAGATAAGACGTACTGACGACGGTCAGTCCAGCCTGAGAAACGGCCAGTCTGCACCCCAACCCCATTAACAATCGGAGTGCGGGACGAAGACGGTCGATATGTTGACAGAGATCGGCCTCTGCAAGTTCAATAAGAATTCGATTTCTCTGCTTTTTTTCGCGCTGGAGCAAAACATCACGCAGCCAGCGGACAAACGAGCGTTGCAATAATGAATCAACGGTCAGGTGAAATGCCAGCGTCTCGTCCGGCCATTGAGCCAGTAACGGAATAATCTGACTGACCATTCTTCTGTCGAAACTTTGCGCCATGCCAAACTGGGTAACCAACGGGATAAACTCGGCCGCCAGCAGCTCGCGGGTGCCGTCAAAAATGCGCCGCTGAACCTCACGGTGATCGAGCACGCCCGCCTTGTTCATGGCCGGTTTCTGATAAAGACGTGGGCCGCCGCGCGCCAGCGTCTCTTCGAGCAGCGTACGCCATCTCACGCTGCCCCGCCCCTGTTCCGGCACGCTGCTGTCGTAGACCGACCAACTGTTGCTGCCCTTGAACGCCGCGTGGCGAGTGGCCTGCTCGGCGTAGTCCATCACCTGGTCCAGATTCTGGCCGAAGCGATAGGCACTGATACCTATATAGAAGAGCGCATCGCGGTCAATAATAGATGAGGAAGGAATCACCCCGGCCGCGTTGACCAACTGAGCCGCCATCACCTCGGCGTCTTTCAGCGTACTGTGCGGCAGCAGAACCGCGAAATCGCTGTGGTAGTAGCGCGCCAGAAGCGCAGACGGATAGCGCATCACAAAGGTTGACAGCAGATTCACCACCGACGACATCAGGTCTTTCACCGGCCCCTGCCCGTGGTTATCGCGCAGCGTATCGAAGTCCGGCAGGCGGATGAGCATAATAATGCCGTAGGCGCCGTCCTCTTCCAGCTCGGTGGTCAACTGGTTATCAAAGAACAGGCGGTTGCTGAGCCCGGTTTTTGCATCTTGCTGCGCATAGGCGCGAATCAGGGTATCAACCCGGCTGCGCTGTTCACGCGCTTCGCCGAGGTCGACCAACAGCTTGTCAATCGCCGCGCTTGTCTTCGCCGGCCATTCGTTCACGTCGCCCATCGGCAGATTGTCGCGCTGACCGCGCAGAATACGCGTCGCCCTATCCTCTAACCGCTCGAGGCCTCGGGTCTGCAAACGCAGCCAACGGAAGCTGGCGAGCGTGGCAACGATGATGAGCAAAATCGAGAAGCTAATATAGAGCGTGGTACGCAGTGAACGCGCATAGCTGCTCACCGGATCGAGGTAGACCACCTTGAGACTGAGATCCGGATGCTGTACCAGTGGGATGCGCTGGGTGATAAAGTCGGGAAAATGGCTGGCCCAGGCGTTGCCGTAGTCAGGAGAGTTATCGTGGCGGTAAACGATTCCGTGCCCAGCAACAACCTCAAGGCTGCTAATATCTAACTGGTTCATCGCCAACGGCAGCCAGGTCTTCAACGAAGACGGCGGGTTTTCCAGCAGGCTTTGATCGACTGAGGTAGACAGCGCCCGCAGATGCTGCTCGGCGCTCTGTTTATTCAGATAGACAAAGCTGAAGGTCACGCCCACCAGCATCAAAAAGATGGTGAGCGCGACCAGCATAGAAATCATCGCATATAATCTGGTAGTAAATCGCATCCATGTGCCTTACTCAGTTTATGTGGTGTATCGTGGTTAAACAGATGTGGAATAAATCGGTTTAGCGAAAAGTCCTGATTCACGACAGGCGTATATAAATAGCATAGTAAGGTGTTATGCCGTCAATTCAGAATTCTTATGTATGAATATCACTACCTTTATAAAAGAACTATAACCTCCCAATGCCGTTCAAGACGAAGGGTCATTTCCCCCGGAGCATGTCATGAGCCATAAAAAAGTATTAACCGAAGCAGACGTCACGCCGGAAAGCATCTTCTACGATCGCCGCAAGGTGTTGCAGGCGCTGGGGCTTGGTGCCGCATCGCTGGCTTTCCCGGGTACCTCGCAGGCCGATCTGCTTTCTTGGTTCAAGGGCAACGATCGCCCGCAAGCGCCTGCCGGGAAACCGCTGGATTTCACTAAACCCGCGATGTATCAGGCCAATCTGCCGTTAACGCCGGAGGACAAGGTTTCTGGCTACAACAATTTTTACGAATTTGGCCTCGATAAGGCCGATCCTGCCGCCAACGCCGGGCAACTGCCGACGTCGCCGTGGAAGGTCACCATTGACGGCGAGGTCGGTAAACCGATGACGCTGGATATGGACGACATCCTCAAGCGTTTCCCGCTGGAGCAGCGAATTTACCGCATGCGCTGCGTCGAGGCATGGTCGATGGTCGTGCCGTGGGTCGGTTTTCCGCTCAGCGCACTGCTGAAACTGGTCGAACCGACCAGCGATGCGCGCTACGTGGCGTTTACAACCTTATATGACCCTGAACATATGCCGGGGCAAAAAGACCGCTTTATCGGCGGCGGCCTGAACTATCCGTACGTTGAAGGACTGCGTCTCGACGAAGCGATGAATCCGCTGGCGCTGCTGTCGGTCGGGGTTTACGGCAAAACCATGCCGCCGCAGAACGGTGCGCCGATTCGCCTCACCATTCCGTGGAAATACGGCTTTAAAGGCATCAAGTCGATCGTGCACATTCGCCTGGTGAAGGAGCAGCCGCCGACCACCTGGAACCAGATTGCCGCCGACGAATACGGCTTCTATGCCAACGTGAACCCGCACGTGGACCATCCTCGCTGGTCGCAGGCGACAGAACGCTTTATCGGTTCCGGCGGCTTGCTTGACGTACAGCGCCAACCGACCCTGCTGTATAACGGCTATGAAAAAGAGGTCGGCCACCTGTATCACGGTTTAGACCTGCGGAAAAACTATTGATATGAAGATCCCTCGCCTTTCATTAAAGCAAATTACGTGGTTGAAGGTTTTAATCCATTTAGCGGCATTTTTGCCGCTTTTGTGGATTATCTTGTCTATCAATCAGGGATGGTTCAGCGCCGATCCGGCAAAAGACATCCAGCATTTTACCGGCAGAATGGCGCTAAAATTGCTGTTGGCGTCTTTGCTGGTGACTCCGCTTGCACGTTACGCCAAACAGCCGCTGCTGATTCGCGTTCGTCGCCTGCTCGGCCTGTGGTGCTTCGCCTGGGCAACGATTCATCTGCTCAGTTACTCGTTTTTGGAGTTGGGGATCCACAATTTGGGGCTGCTCGGCAGCGAGCTGATTTCGCGTCCCTATCTCACGCTGGGGATTATTAGCTGGATAATTTTGCTGTTTCTGGCGGCAACGTCTACGCTTTGGTCACAGCGTAAGCTCGGGAAAAAATGGCAGATTTTGCATAACGGTATCTATCTGGTGCTGATTTTGGCCCCGATTCACTATTTATGGTCGGTAAAGACATTTTCGCCACAACCGTTCATTTACGCGCTATTTGCAGCGATCTTGCTGCTTCTTCGCTACAAGAAGTTTCGGCAGTGGTTGCGCTGAGCCCCCACAAATCGCCCCTTTCGCCCGGTTTCGCCCTCCTTTCTGTAACCCTCAGTTTCAAACTGAGGGTTGATCATCTTCGCTGATAAGACCAGTATTTAGCTGCGAATTGCCACGATATGATTATAATGCGCACTTTCCTAAGAAAAGTCTGGGTTGATTTGTGATGAAATAGGTGACAAATTGAGTTCGGCAAGGTATTTTCTTCGACCTCGTACTAATCGCAGGAGATAGGCTCACAATGGCGCATAAGTTTGACATTTTGCTACTCAACGGTCCCAACCTCAATTTGCTGGGAACGCGTGAGCCTGAAACCTATGGAAGTACCACGCTTGACGATATCGTTAAAGGTTTGGAACAGCAGGCTGTCGCATCAGACGTTGCGTTAAGCCATCTGCAGTCTAACGCAGAGCACCTCCTGATTGAGAGAATCCATCAGGCACGGGGAAACACCGATTTTATTTTGATCAATCCCGCAGCCTTTACCCATACCAGCGTGGCGCTTCGTGACGCACTGTTGGCGGTGCAAATCCCGTTTATCGAGATTCACCTGTCTAACGTTCATGCCCGCGAAGCATTCAGACACCATTCATATCTTTCAGATATCGCGGTGGGCGTTATCTGCGGACTTGGCGCAGATGGCTACCATTTTGCTTTACAGGCAGCGGTTAACCGCTTGTCAAAATCCAATTAATTACTTGCATAAGAGTACGGAATCACACCCATGGATATTCGTAAAATCAAAAAACTGATCGAACTGGTTGAAGAATCAGGCATTTCTGAACTGGAAATCTCTGAAGGCGAAGAATCAGTACGCATCAGCCGCGCAGCACCTGCACAAGCTTACCCAATGATGCAACAGGCTTACGCTATACCTGCTCCACAGCAGCCAGCACTGGCTACCGCTGTTGCCGCTGCGGCACCGGCTGAAGCCGCTGCACCTGCTGCAATCAGTGGCCACATCGTTCGTTCTCCAATGGTAGGTACCTTCTACCGTACCCCAAGCCCAGACGCTAAAGCGTTTGTGGAAGTTGGCCAGAAGGTTAACGCAGGCGACACCCTGTGCATCGTTGAAGCAATGAAAATGATGAACCAAATCGAAGCTGACAAATCTGGCGTGGTTAAAGCCATCCTGGTAGAAAGCGGCCAACCGGTTGAGTTCGACGAGCCGCTGGTCGTCATCGAATAACGAGGCGCACCATGGATAAAATTGTAATCGCTAACCGCGGCGAGATTGCTCTGCGTATTTTGCGTGCCTGTAAAGAACTGGGTATCAAAACCGTTGCCGTGCACTCGACCGCCGACCGCGACCTGAAACACGTGCTGCTGGCAGACGAAACCGTCTGTATCGGTCCTGCACCTTCGGTCAAAAGCTACCTGAATATTCCGGCGATCATCTCTGCTGCTGAAATTACTGGCGCAGTGGCTATCCACCCGGGATACGGCTTCCTGTCCGAAAACGCTGACTTCGCTGAGCAAGTTGAGCGTTCCGGCTTTATCTTCATCGGCCCGAGAGCCGAAACTATTCGCCTGATGGGTGACAAAGTTTCTGCAATCAACGCGATGAAAAAAGCAGGCGTACCTTGCGTACCTGGCTCCGACGGTCCGTTGACCGATGACATGGATAAGAACCGCGCTTTCGGTAAGCGCATCGGTTATCCGGTTATCATCAAAGCGTCCGGCGGCGGCGGCGGTCGCGGTATGCGCGTTGTTCGCGCAGAAAAAGACCTGGAACAGTCCATCAACATGACGCGTGCTGAAGCCAAAGCGGCTTTCAACAACGACATGGTTTACATGGAAAAATACCTGGAAAACCCACGCCATATCGAAATTCAGGTATTGGCTGACGGTCAGGGCAACGCCATCTATCTGGCTGAACGTGACTGCTCAATGCAGCGTCGTCACCAGAAAGTCGTTGAAGAAGCGCCAGCACCAGGCATCACTGCCGAAATGCGTCGCTACATCGGCGAACGTTGTTCTAAAGCCTGCGTAGACATCGGCTATCGCGGCGCGGGTACTTTCGAGTTCCTGTATGAAAACGGCGAGTTCTATTTCATCGAAATGAACACCCGTATTCAGGTTGAGCATCCGGTTACCGAGATGATTACCGGCGTTGACTTGATCAAAGAGCAGCTGCGCATCGCCGCTGGCCAACCTTTGTCAATCAAGCAGGACGAAGTGCGTATTCAGGGGCACGCGGTTGAATGTCGTATCAACGCCGAAGACCCGAATACCTTCCTGCCGAGCCCGGGCAAAATCACCCGCTTCCATGCGCCTGGTGGTTTCGGGGTTCGCTGGGAGTCTCATATCTACGCGGGCTACACTGTGCCTCCGTACTATGACTCCATGATCGGTAAGCTTATCACTTACGGTGAAAATCGCGATGTGGCGATTGCCCGTATGAAAAATGCTCTGGCTGAGCTGATTATCGATGGCATCAAAACCAACGTTGATCTGCAACTGCGCATCATGAACGACGAGAACTTCCAGAACGGTGGCACCAACATCCACTACCTGGAGAAGAAACTCGGACTTCAGGACTAATAAGTCCTTGTAATGCAAGAGCTTACAATAAGGCCGGATATTCCGGCCTTTTTTCGTTTTTGAGGATTGCGCGTGGATAAACGCTTTTTACAGGCTAACCGCGAGGCACGCTGGGCTTTTGGCCTGACGATAGCCTACATGCTGGCCTGGGCGCTGGCCGCCTATCTGCCGAACGATGCCCAGGGGATAACCGGCCTTCCCCACTGGTTTGAAATGTCCTGCCTGCTGATCCCGCTTATCTTTGTGCTGCTGAGCTGGCTGATGGTGCGCGTCATCTATCGTGATATCCCGCTGGAGGACCCGCATGCAGACTGAAGTCCTGCTCCCGCTTATCGCCTATCTGCTGGTGGTGTTTGGCCTGTCGGTTTTTGCCTACACCCGCCGTCAGCAGGGCAGCTTTTTGACCGAGTATTTCCTTGGTAACCGTTCGATGGGCGGCTTTGTACTGGCCATGACCCTTACTGCGACCTACATCAGCGCCAGCTCGTTTATCGGCGGGCCGGGTGCAGCCTATAAATACGGGTTGGGCTGGGTGCTGCTGGCGATGATTCAACTGCCTGCGATGTGGCTGTCGCTTGGCGTATTGGGCAAGAAATTTGCGATTCTGGCGCGCCGTTACAATGCGGTCACTCTTAACGACATGCTTTACGCTCGCTATCAGAGCCGCCTGCTGGTGTGGTTTGCCAGCCTGAGTCTGCTGGTCGCCTTTTTGGGGGCGATGACCGTGCAGTTTGTGGGCGGCGCGCGCCTGCTCGAGACGGTTGCAGGCATTCCCTACGACAGCGGCCTGCTGATTTTTGGCGTCACTATCGCGCTCTACACCTCGTTTGGAGGATTTCGTGCCAGCGTTTTAAACGATGCAATGCAGGGGCTGGTCATGCTACTGGGCACCGTCCTGCTGCTGGTCGCGGTGATTCATGCGGCGGGCGGCTTGCACGGCGCCGTGGACAAGCTGCGGCACATCGATCCCAACCTGGTGTCGGTGCACGGCGCAGACAATGTCCTTTCGCTGCCGTTTATGACCTCGTTCTGGATTTTGGTCTGCTTCGGAGTCATTGGTCTGCCGCACACGGCGGTACGCTGCATTTCTTATCGCGACAGCAAGGCGGTGCATCGGGGTATCGTGCTTGGCACGCTGGTAGTGGCCATCCTGATGTTCGGCATGCATCTTTCCGGCGCGTTGGGTCGGGCTATCCTGCCCGATCTCAAGGTGCCGGATCAGGTCATCCCCACGCTGATGATCACCGTGCTGCCGCCGTTTGCCGCCGGAATCTTCCTGGCTGCGCCAATGGCCGCCATTATGTCGACGATAAACGCGCAGCTGCTACAGTCTTCGGCTACCATCGTTAAAGATCTCTATCTCGGCGTGCGTCCTGCCCAATTGCGCAACGAACGTATGCTGAAACGCTTTTCGAGTCTGGCGACGCTGGTGATTGGGCTGCTGGTGGTACTGACCGCCTGGCATCCTCCGCAGATGATAATCTGGCTCAACCTACTGGCCTTCGGCGGCCTTGAGGCCGTGTTCCTGTGGCCACTGGTGCTCGGACTCTACTGGGAGCGCGCTAACGCAACGGGCGCACTGTGTTCGATGATCGTCGGCGCAGTTTGTTATACCCTATTGGCCACTATCGATCTGCATATTGCAGGTTTGCACCCGATTGTTCCGTCACTGCTGCTCAGCCTGCTGGCTTTTTGCATCGGCAACAAAATGGGTGAGCAACGCCGCGAAAACGCACTGACGTCTTCCTGAGACGCCAGACAAAACACCTTGTTAGAAGAGAATGGTTATGCCTTGGATCCAACTGAAAATTAACACTAACGCTCAGGATGCTGAAACGCTGAGCGATGCGCTGATCGAGAGCGGCGCGGTCTCTGTGACCTTCCAGGATACCCATGATAATCCGGTATTTGAGCCGCAGCCGGGCGAGACTCTGCTGTGGGGCGATACCGACGCGATTGGCCTGTATGACGCCGAAACCGACATGGAGACGGTGGTCGCTATTCTGGAAAATGAGCCGCTGCTGGGTCAGGGTTTTGCCCATAAAATCGAGCAGCTCGAAGACAAGGACTGGGAGCGCGAGTGGATGGATAACTTCCACCCGATGCGATTCGGCCAACGTCTGTGGATCTGCCCGAGCTGGCGCGACGTGCCGGACCCAACGGCGGTTAACGTGATGCTCGACCCGGGTCTGGCGTTCGGCACCGGCACGCATCCCACGACGGCAATGTGTCTGGAATGGCTCGACGGCCTGGACCTCGAAGGTAAAACGGTTATCGACTTCGGCTGTGGCTCTGGCATCCTGGCCATCGCTGCGCTGAAACTGGGCGCGGCTAAAGCTATCGGTATCGACATCGACCCACAGGCAATTCTGGCAAGCCGCGATAATGCGCAGCGTAACGGGGTCTCAGAGCGTCTGTCGCTCTACCTGCCTAAGGAACAGCCTGATAACCTTTCTGCCGACGTGGTGGTTGCCAACATCCTTGCTGGCCCTTTGCGCGAGCTCGCGCCGCTCATCAGCGTGCTGCCGGTTACAGGCGGTCATCTCGGTCTGTCCGGCGTGTTGGCGAGCCAGGCGGCGGGCGTGGCGGAGGCCTATCAGGATCTGTTCTTGCTTGACCCGGTTGCCGAGAAAGAAGAATGGTGCCGCATTACCGGTGTCAAAAAAGGCTAATCCCCAGCGGTCTCTTAAGGGGGATTCGTTCCCCCTATGACCTCTTGCCTGATTATTTCCCAGCAACGTTCTTTTTTTGAGCCACAGTTTGTTATCAAATTTTACTTAAATTTGTTCATTTTTTAACAAAACTGACGGTTGCATCACGGAAATGGTGCGGTTATTGCTACTTAAAACCGCAATTTTCGCCTTAGAATCGCCTGTTATTCGCCTGATAACTAGCGATAAGTAAGTAAATTATACAAGCGCACAATTTGAGCATTTGCAATTAACCTTCTGTTTTAAATAAAAAAAATTAATTTTAGCGATGTAATCTTATCGTAAAGGCCGTTTTTCTTGAGCAATTGCTCAAAGTTTGGCCTTTCATATCCTGCAAAAAATGCGTAATATACGCGCCCTTGCGGACTTCAGTATGGTCTTTCCTAGCATGCGCATTGGACACCACCAGCTTACAAATTGCCTGATTGCCGCCCCGATGGCCGGTATAACAGACCGACCGTTTCGAGCCTTATGTCATTCAATGGGGGCTGGAATGGCAGTATCCGAAATGCTCTCCTCTAATCCAGAGGTGTGGCGCACGGATAAGTCGCGTTTGCGTATGGTACATAGTGATGAATCAGGGATACGCGCCGTGCAGATTGCCGGCTGTGACCCTGAAGATATGGCCGCCGCCGCACGTATTAACGTGGAGGCAGGTGCTCAGATCATTGACATTAATATGGGTTGCCCAGCCAAGAAAGTGAACCGCAAACTGGCAGGCTCTGCGTTGCTTCAGTACCCGGATCTGGTCGAACAGATTTTGCGGTCAGTGGTTAATGCAGTTGATGTGCCAGTCACGTTGAAAATTCGTACTGGTTGGGCTCCGGAACACCGTAATTGTGTACAAATTGCCCAATTGGCTGAAGACTGTGGTATTCAGGCCCTGACGATTCATGGCCGAACCCGTGCCTGCCTCTTCAATGGAGAAGCAGAGTACAACAGTATTCGGACAGTTAAGCAGAGTGTCTCTATTCCGATTATCGCGAATGGCGACATAACTGACCCGCATAAAGCCAGAGCGGTGCTCGACTACACTGGAGCTGATGCTCTGATGATAGGCCGTGCCGCTCAGGGGAGACCCTGGATCTTCCGGGAAATCCAGCATTATCTGGACACAGGGGAGCTGTTACCGCCGCCAACACTTGGGGAAGTACAGCGCTTGATGATAGGGCACGTACGGGAACTGCACGACTTTTATGGTCAAGGCAAGGGATTCCGTATCGCTCGTAAGCACGTCTCCTGGTATTTACAGGAACATGCCCCGAATGACCAGTTTCGGCGCTCCTTCAACGCCATAGAGGATGCCAGCGAACAGCTGGAGGCGTTGGAAGCATATTTCGAAAATCTTGCGTAACAAAAAAGAGCTGACAGAACTATGTTCGAACAACGCGTGAATTCTGATGTACTGACCGTTTCTACCGTTAATTCTCAGGATCAGGTAACCCAAAAACCCCTGCGTGACTCGGTAAAACAAGCACTTAAGGGCTATTTTGCTCAACTGAATGGTCAGGACGTCAATGACCTGTATGAGCTGGTACTGGCTGAAGTTGAACAGCCACTGCTGGACATGGTGATGCAGTACACCCGTGGCAACCAGACTCGTGCAGCCCTGATGATGGGTATCAACCGCGGTACTCTGCGTAAGAAATTGAAAAAATACGGCATGAACTGATACTAGTCAGTTAATGCATTGAAAAAAGGCGCCTTTATCGAAAGATAAGGCGCCTTTTTCTTTGGCGTGAAATCAGGACTGCGTTTTTCGCCATATTGTATGACGTTGATTAACCGTGGCGAATCGGCTCGTGACGCAGCGGTTCATGGTGACGTGGCAGTGGATGATGCACAACGCGGTGTACTGGGTGGTGTACCACGTGGTGGCGCGGTGGAACCGGGTGGTGAATTGGGCCTTCCGCATGCGCGGTGGCTAATACGGCGTTGCTTGCCAGAACGGTGAACATGATTGCGAGCGCTGTCTTTTTCATAATATTATCCTTCGAGTTATTTGCTGTGGCAGGTGCACACCACGAATATCTGCCACAGCATGCAGAACTAACATCATGAAATATCCTAAAAAACTTCGCCTTACGCTATTTTTACACTAAGCAAACGGATCCATTACTCGACAGAAAAACCTGTTACAGGACGTCTATATAAAGAATGACTCTGGTTAAGGTAATGAAAGTCGGAACATTTACAATCGGACATAAACGGTGCGTAAACTTTGCACGATTCGGATGAATCCTTCCACATTATGATTTGTTGAACGTGATACAATGTACGCATAGAGTCGAATTCGCCCCGCCAATCGCCTACGGAAAGCCTTTTAGCCCCGCGATGCCCGCCTTTAAATGTAAAGATTCGAGAAGATTGTGATTTCTCACAACTAAATCCCAAAACGGGAGTCCGAATAATTGCAAACCAAGCCTGTATCGCGATTGAGCTACTCCTTACGCGCTACGCAAAATTCACTCACTTTGATGATTGAAATTACATGACCGCACCCACTCAATGCTTTAAGAAGTCTTTTTTACACCCTCGTTATTGGCTGACCTGGTTTGGCCTTGGCGTCCTCTTCCTGCTGGTCCAACTGCCTTATCCGGTCCTGTATCGTCTTGGCGTTTGGCTCGGTCGCACCTCAATGCGTTTTCTAAAGCGTCGTGTTTCTATCACGCGTCGCAATCTCCAGCTGTGCTTCCCCGATATGGACAGCGATCAGCTCGAGCGCAGAATCGTCGGCAATTTTGAATCTCTCGGCATGGGTCTGCTGGAAACCGGCATGGCCTGGTTCTGGTCCGACGCACGGGTCAAACGTTGGTTCGACGTCAGCGGTCTTAACTACCTCAAACTCGCGCAGCAAAATAAACAGGGCGTGCTGATCATCGGCGTTCACTTTATGTCGCTCGAACTCGGTGGCCGTGCCATGGGTCTGTGTCAACCGATGATGGCGATGTATCGCCCGCACAACAACAAGGTGATGGAGTTTGTACAGACTTGGGGTCGCATGCGCTCCAACAAGGCGATGCTTGACCGTAAAGATCTGCGCGGCATGGTACACGCCCTGAAGCGTGGTGAAGCCGTATGGTTCGCCCCGGATCAGGACTACGGCCCACGTGGCAGCGTATTCGCGCCGCTGTTTGCCGTCGATCAGGCTGCGACCACCAGCGGAACCTATATGCTGGCCCGTCTGGCTAAACCGGCGCTGGTTTCCGTGGTTCTGGTGCGCAAAGATAAAGGTAAAGGCTATGACCTGGTTATCCAGCCTGAGCTGCGTGACTACCCTATCGATGACGAACTCGCCGCTGCCGCCTATATGAACCGCGTAGTCGAGAAAGAAATCATGCGTGCGCCAGAGCAATATCTTTGGCTGCACCGCCGCTTCAAAACCCGCCCAGAGGGTGCTCCTTCCCTCTATCTTTAGCGGCGTTTGATGGCGATAAACCCGGCCTTTGCGCCGGGTTTTTTATTTCCCTTTTCATAGAAACGATAAAAAGTTAGCGACAGAAAAACGGTTTTTCTATAACCTCTTTTTTTACCTGCCCAGGAGAGAAGTGATGAAAACCACCGTTCGTCTGGCGCTGGTCGGGGATTACCATCCCTCGATAACAGCCCACCAGGCTATCCCCAAAGCCGTAGAACTCGCCGCACAACGCTTCAACATCAGCATCCACGCCGACTGGCTCGCCACAGAAACCATTACCGACGATCCCGCTTCGCTGTCGCATTTTGACGCCTTCTGGTGTACTCCGGGCAGCCTCTATCGTTCAACCGAAGGAGCGATACGCGCTATCCGTTTTGCCCGTGAACAAAACAAACCATTCCTGGGTACCTGCGGTGGATTCCAACATGCAATCATCGAGTACGCCCGTAACGTGATGGATTGGCAGGACGCAGGCCACGGCGAAACGGATACCGAAGGACGCCTGGTTATCGCCGCACTGGCCTGTGAAATGGTCGAGAAACAGGGCAGCGTCACGCTCCTTGAGGGCAGCATCCCTGCCAAGGCCTACGCAAGGCTGGAGATTGAGGAGGGTTACCGCTGCCGCTATGGGATTAACACTGAATTCCAATCGGCACTGGCCGGGCAGTCGCTTAAGATGGTCGGTCATGATGCCGCAGGGGAAGTGAGGGCTATCGAGCTGCCGGGACATCCTTTCTATGTCGCCACCCTGTTCCAGCCTGAACGTGCCGCGCTGAAGGGTGAGCTTCCTCCGTTGGTCGCTGCCCTGATTCAGGCGGCAAGTATTTAAAAACTTTTCATAATGTCTCTCGGTCCTTCGGGGCCGAGAAATCCCGTCATATTCTCAATTCATTTATCGTCTGAATATTACCGAATGTTATAAAAATCACTAAACCGGTAAACATCCCTCACCAAAATCCGAATACTGCGCACCATTTTAAAGCAAAGCCGTTTGCCCCGCCCCAAAACAGGTCAATAAATCTACATCATCTCATTATTGTTACTGGTCAATCACCCCCCGGTATTTGATTACTAAGCATTTTCAATGTTGGCATTCCCTTTGCTTTAGCCGTTTTGCTCGCATGTTTTTGAGCTGCGGGCTTTGCCCCATAAACAGACAGGGTGCTCCGGCACTCACAAAATAATAATGTTCGCTCTCGCCTCACAGGACGATTTATGAAAAAAATACTGCTCTCAACGCTGATTGCCGCGGCAAGTTTTGTCACCCTGATTGGACAAGCTCACGCGGGCACGACTCTGGACGCAATTAAGAAAAACGGCTTTATCAAATGCGGGATCAGCGATGGCTTACCTGGCTTCTCGTCCAAAGATGACAAGGGAAACATCACCGGACTCGACGTTGACGTGTGCCGCGCGATTGCCGCAGCCGTCTTCGGCGATGCAACCAAAGTAAAATACACCCCTCTGACGGCGAAAGAGCGTTTCACGGCACTGCAATCGGGTGAAGTCGATATCCTGTCGCGCAACACGACCTGGACTTCATCCCGCGATGGCGGCATGGGGATGATCTTCGCTGGCGTCAACTATTACGACGGCATCGGCTTCCTGACCCACAAGAAAGCCGGTCTGAAAAGTGCTAAAGAGCTCGACGGCGCGACCGTCTGTCTGCAGGCCGGTACCGACACCGAGCTAAACGTGGCCGACTACTTTAAAGCCAACAAAATGTCCTTCACGCCGGTCACCTTTGACCGTTCAAGCGACAGCGCCAAGGCGTTAGAGTCAGGCCGCTGCGACACCCTTTCTTCCGACCAGTCTCAGCTTTACGCCCTGCGCCAGTCACTGGGCAAACCGGATGACTATGTCGTTCTGCCTGAAGTTATCTCCAAAGAGCCGCTGGGCCCGGTAGTACGTCGCGGTGACGAAGACTGGCTGGAAATCGTGCGCTGGTCGCTTTTCGCCATGCTGAACGCCGAAGAGATGGGCGTGACCTCTAAAAACGTTGATGCGATGGCCGCTAACCCGACCACGCCTGATATGAGCAATCTGTTGGGTAAAACCGGCAAGTACGGTGAAGATCTGAAATTGCCGAATGATTTCGTAGTGAAAATCGTTAAACAGGTCGGTAACTACGGCGAAAGCTTTGACCGCAATGTCGGTGAAGGCAGCCCGCTGAAAATCGCGCGCGGCCAGAATGCACTGTGGAACAAAGGCGGCATCCAGTACGCACCACCCGTTCGTTAATTCCTGCCGCATGGCGACACGTCAGTCCAGGGCGTGTCGCCTCAACCAAGACCTGTAACACTCGAATTACCGCATACTGAGGCTGTCTCTTATGTCGCAACGCCCAACCGAAAAAGTCGCGTTCTCTCTGCGTAACCCTGCGGTTCGCGCCTGGCTGTATCAAATTTTCGCGGTGGTGTTGCTGGTTGCCTGTCTGGGCTACCTGTTACACAACACCATTACCAATCTAACGACGCGAGGGATCACCTCGGGATTTGATTTCTTGAGCCGCGGTGCCGGATTTGGCATCGTCCAACACCTGATTAGTTACGATGAAGGCGACACCTACGCCCGCGTCTTCTTCATTGGGCTGCTAAATACCCTGCTGGTCTCGGCACTGTGCATCGTCTTTGCGTCGATTCTTGGCTTCGTGGTCGGATTAGGGAGACTCTCCGACAACTGGCTTATCCGCAAGCTGTGCACCGTCTACATCGAGACCTTCCGTAATATTCCGCCGTTGCTGCAAATCTTCTTCTGGTACTTTGCCGTTTTGCGCAACCTGCCGGGTCCAAGACAGAGCCTGAACGCCTTCGACACGGTCTTTGCCAGCAACCGCGGTCTCTACCTGCCGTCTCCAGAGATGTCGTCAGGATTCTGGGCCGCGCTGGTTGCCCTGCTGTTGGCGGTCGGTGGCATTCTGTTTTTGAAACGCTATAACCATTTTCGTCAGATTCATACCGGTCTGGTGTGGCGCATCTGGCCGTGGTGCGTCGCGATGGTCATTCTGTTCCCGGCTTTGGCGCAGCTGATTTTCGGCCCGGCATTGCATTGGGACATTCCAAAGCTGAAAGGATTTAACTTCGGCGGCGGCGTGGTGCTTATCCCCGAGCTAGGGGCGCTGACGCTGGCGCTGTCGGTCTATACCTCAACCTTTATTGCCGAAGTCATTCGCTCCGGCATTCAGTCGGTATCTTATGGACAGCACGAAGCGGCGCGATCGCTTGGACTGCCGAATCCGGTCACGCTGCGTCAGGTTATTTTGCCGCAGGCGATGCGCGTCATTATTCCGCCGCTGACCAGCCAGTATCTCAACATCGTCAAAAACTCCTCCCTGGCAGCGGCCATCGGGTATCCAGACATGGTGTCTCTGTTTGCCGGCACGGTACTCAATCAGACCGGACAGGCGATTGAGACGATTGCTATGACGATGTCAGTTTATCTGGTTATCAGCCTGGTAATTTCGTTCTTAATGAACATTTATAACCGCCGCATCGCGCTGGTTGAGCGTTAAGGGAAGCGAATGACGATGACAACACTCCCGCACTCTGTAAGGGGCGCCAAGCCCGGTACCCCCTTCGGCAACGCAGTGCTTTGGGCGCGTAAAAATCTGTTCTCCAGCGGGTTCAACAGCCTGCTGACCCTGCTGTTCCTCTGGCTGCTGTGGGAACTGGTCCCGCCGCTGCTGAACTGGGTTATTTTTCAGGCCAACTGGGTCGGCACCACCCGAGCAGACTGTACAAAACAGGGAGCCTGCTGGGTGTTTATCCACGCCCGCTTCGGCCAGTTTATGTATGGGCTTTATCCAACCGACCAGCGCTGGCGCATCAATACCACGCTGATTGTGTGTCTGCTTTCGCTGGTGCCGATGTTTACCGCGAAGATGCCGCGCCGTGGGCTGTACGTCGCATGCTGGGCCGTGGCCTTCCCGGTCTTTACCTGGTTCATGCTCTACGGGGGATTCTTCGGCCTGAGTCGCGTCGAGACCTATCAGTGGGGCGGGCTGACCTTGACGCTAGTCATTGCCGCCGTCGGTATCGCGGGTGCGCTGCCGCTGGGCATTCTGCTGGCGCTGGCTCGACGATCTTCTCTACCGATCGTGCGCGTGCTGTCGGTGATTTTCATCGAATTCTGGCGCGGCGTGCCGCTCATTACCGTGCTGTTCATGTCCTCGGTCATGCTGCCGCTGTTTATGAGCGAAGGCACCAGCATTGACAAGCTGGTCCGCGCGTTGGTCGGCGTGGTGCTGTTCCAGTCGGCCTATGTCGCGGAAGTGGTGCGCGGCGGCCTGCAGGCGCTGCCGAAAGGGCAGACCGAGGCGGCACAATCGCTGGCGCTTGGCTACTGGAGAACGCAGATGCTGGTCATTCTGCCGCAGGCGCTGAAGATGGTGATACCGGGTCTGGTCAACACCATTATTGCGCTGTTCAAAGACACCAGCCTGGTGATCATCATCGGTTTGATGGACTTTTTCAGCAGCGTGCAGCAGGCGACCGTCGCTCCCGAATGGCTAGGCATGTCGACCGAAGGCTATGTCTTCGCCGCCGCCGTTTATTGGATTTTCTGTTTTAGCATGTCGCGTTATAGCCAGCATTTGGAAAAACGCTTCCACACCGGGCATTCAGGACACTGAGGTAAACAATGAGCGACTATAACGTCACCGAAACTAAAAAAATGATGATTACGCTGGAAGACGTTAACAAGTGGTACGGGCAGTTCCACGTGTTGAAAGGCATCAATCTGAACGTAACGTCAGGCGAACGAATCGTTTTATGCGGGCCCTCCGGCTCGGGTAAATCGACCACCATTCGCTGCATCAACCATCTTGAAGAGCACCAGCAGGGACGTATCGTCGTGGACGGTACCGAACTGAACGACGATTTGCGCAACATTGAGCGCATTCGTACCGAGGTCGGCATGGTGTTCCAGCACTTCAACTTGTTCCCGCATCTGACGGTGCTTCAGAACTGCACGCTGGCACCTTGCTGGGTGCGCAAGATGCCGAAGAAGGACGCGGAAGAGCTGGCGATGAAATACCTCAAGCGCGTGCGCATCGCCGAGCATGCCCACAAGTTCCCGGGACAGCTTTCAGGCGGTCAGCAGCAGCGCGTTGCCATCGCCCGTTCGCTGTGTATGAAACCGAAAATCATGCTGTTTGACGAGCCTACCTCGGCCCTTGACCCAGAGATGGTCAAAGAGGTGCTGGATACCATGATTGGTCTCGCCGAAGAAGGGATGACGATGCTTTGCGTGACCCACGAGATGGGCTTTGCACGCACCGTGGCGGACAGGGTTATCTTTATGGACAGGGGGGAGATTGTAGAGCAGGCACCGCCGGAAGAGTTCTTCGCGAATCCTAAGTCAGCCAGGACGCGCGAGTTCCTGGCGCAAATTATTCACTAACTTACCGGCCAACCAGCGCACCTCACGGGTTGCGCCGGTTGGCCGCAGTATCACCACATATAGCGGCCAATCAAGGGCGCGATCAGTACCGTCATCACCCCCGCTAGCATCATCACCAGACTCGAGACCACGCCCTCTTCGGCGCCCATTTGGTAGGCCTTGGCCGTCCCCGCACCGTGTGATGCCGCACCCAGCCCGGCCCCTTTCGCCAGCGCGCTGCGCACCGCGAGACGCAGGAACAGCAGGTCGCCAACCGCCATGCCGAATACACCGGTTATCACCACAAACAGCGCCACCAGATCAGGCTGACCGCCCTCCTGTTTCGCCGCCGCCAACGCAAACGGTGTGGTGATCGAACGCACGGCAAGACTGCGCTGTATTTCTTCCGGCAGCATCAGCACCCGCGCCAACCACACCGAGCTAAACACCGCGACGGTAATTGCCGTCACCACGCCCGCGCTCAGGGAAATCCAGTGACGACGAATAATCGCCATGTTCTCATACACCGGCACCGCGAAAGCGATAGTCGACGGTCCCAGCAACCACAGCAGCCAGTGGGTTTCGCCGATATAGTCTTTATAGGAGACGCGCGTCACCACCAGCAGCACCACCAGTACCACCGGGGTAAACACCAACGGCATAAACAGCAAGCTTCGACGCCAGCGATAGAGCCTTTTGTTGGCGTAATACAGCACCAGCGTGATGGCGAAACAGAGAATACTGATCGATAAATCAATCATGTTCGGCCTTCTGCAACGCCTGTGCGTTTTTTCTCTCCGCCATCCTCAGTTCCAGCTTATAGACTTTATCGACCACCACCGCCGTCGCCCCCAGTGTCAAAATAGTGCTAATACCAATCACCAGAAAAATCTTCCATCCCTCGACCATCAACAGCTGGGCGTAGTTGACTACCGCGACCACAGCAGGCACGAAAAACAGCAGCATTTCGGCCAGCAGCCAGCGAGAACCGGCCTTTACCCAACTCAGTGGCAGTACGCGAAAGGCGATAAGCAGCAACATCATCAGCATACCGACAATATTGGCGGGCAGCGGCAGATGCAGCGCACCGACCAGGCGGTCTGCGACCATAAAAAGTAACGCGTACAGCACAACCTGAATCGGTACCTGAAAGCGCGTGAGCAACGACGGCGCTTTCAGGCGCAACGCCAACATCATGGGGTCTGACCTCGGGGGACGAATAATTAGAGATTTCAGTATACGGCGAGGAGAAACCCGTTAAGAAATGAATTAAAATTATCCAAATGATTCCAAATTGGAATGTTAGGTTACTGGAGCCTTATGGACGTTCGCACCCTGCGCTATTTCGTTGAAGTCGTTCGCCAGCAGAGTTTTACCCGCGCGGCGGAAAAACTGTTTGTCACTCAGCCGACCATCAGCAAGATGCTACGCAATCTGGAGGAGGAGCTGGAGTGTACGCTGCTCATCCGCGAAGGGCGTCGCCTGCGGTTGACCGACAGCGGACAAGCGCTTTACCAGCGCGGCCTGAATATCCTGGAGGAGTTTCGTCAGCTTGAGGCCGAGTTGGAAGACATTAATGACGTCAAACGTGGCCTGCTGCGGCTCGGCGTACCGCCGATGGTGGGCACGCAGATGGCTCCCCTGATTGGTGAGTTTCGTCAGCATTATCCTGGTATCGAACTGATTATTTCAGAGTTTGGCGGCCTGACCGTGCAACAGGCAGTGCTTTCAGGCGAGCTGGATCTGGCGCTCACTGCCCTACCCATCGACCCCGCGCTGCCGATTACCTCACAGCTGCTGTTTAGCCATCCTTTATGCGTGGTGGTGCCGAAAACCGCCTGTTGGCTCAACCGCAGCAGCGTGACGCTCAGCGAACTGAGCGATGAAAGCATATTGATTTATAACGAAGATTTTGCGCTTTATCGACAGTTGCTGGACGCCTTTAGCGCCCACGGTTTCACGCCGAAGATAGCCGCACGCAGCGGCCAATGGGATTTTCTTGCCGCGATGGTACAGGCCGGAATGGGTATTGCCATCCTGCCCGAGCCAGTGTGCCAGCGTCTGGACGGCGAGAAGCTACTTTGGCTGCCGCTGACCCCAACCCTGCTGTGGCAGTTAGGTCTCATCTGGCGGCAGGGCAGCTATCTGTCGCAGAGCGCACAGGCGTGGATAGCACGCAGCCGAGAGTTTTGGCCAGAGAGCCTTATTCCTGAGCCAAGACCATAAAAAAGGCCCACGGGCGTTAACCGGCGGGCCTTTCAAGCGGTTCAAAGGCAGGGATTACACCTCTTTTTCGACCAGCAGCGCCTCCAGTAAATCGAGGTCATGAAGCAGTTTTTGCAGCGTCTCGTTGCTAATACGCTGGGTGGCACGCAGGTGATAAAGCTCGCCCCGCTCCGCACGCAGCGCGGTCAGGCGGAAACGTCGCTCAAGGTTTTCCAGCATCAGCGCGTGTTCGATGTCGTCTTTACCGACCGTGCGTCGGCGCAGATTTCCCACCACCCGCGAACTGATTTCCTTCAGCGTTTGCTCGTCAATATTCTCTTCCGAATCGGCGGCAAGACGCTCTTCCATCTTGTGCAGGCTCTCAATCGCGACCTCAGCAGCCACGGCGCGAGCCATACGTTCTTCTTCGCGGTAGGAGGACTTGTCCACGACCACGCCGCGCAGCAGGAAAGGCAACGCCACCACACCGGCAATCAGAGAGAACAAGATCACCCCAGCGGCCAAAAAGACCAGCTGATAGCGCGACGGGAAGGCCGAACCATCGGCCAGGAACAGGGGAATCGACAGCACACCGGCCAGCGTAATCGCGCCACGAACGCCCGCAAAGGAGGCAACCCACAGCTCACGCGTCGAGAAACTGCCAAAGGTCAGCGGACGCTTCTTCAGCAGGCGGTTGCTGAAGTTCTTCATCAGCCACAGCCAGGCGAAACGCAGCAGCAACAGGGCGAAGTAGATGACGGCAACGTCGGCGAACAGGTGCCAGGTGACGATGCTCGGGTCATGCGTTGCCTGGTCCAGCGAGCTCTCGAGAATGCCCGGCAGCTGCAGGCCCAACATGATAAACACCATGCCGTTAAACACAAATTCGAGCATCGCCCAGACGCTGTTTGCGCGCAGGCGCATCGCCAGCGGTGCATTGCGAATAATGCCCGACTGACTGATGGTCATACCGGCGGCCACGGCGGCCAGAATGCCTGAAACGCCAATGTGTTCGGCAATCAGATAGGAGGCAAACGGCAGCAGGAGCAGCAGAACGATTTGCGTCGCCGGGTCGTCGCCGCTCCAGCGGCTCATGATGCGCAGCGACTTACTGTACAGCCAGGTCACGGCGACGCCGGCCAACAGACCGCCGATGGCCACTTTGAGGAACTCGACCGTCGCACCCGGCACGGTGAAGACCATAGTCCCCATCGCCACCGCGATGGCGAACTTCAACGATACCAGGCCCGACGCGTCATTCATCAGCGCCTCGCCTTCGAGGATACCCATGATCGATTTCGGAATACGCCCCTTACCGACGATACCCGACAGGGCCACGGCGTCCGTCGGTGACAGTACGGCGGCCAGCGCGAAGGCGGCGACCAGGGGAATATTCGGCACCATCATGTAAATCAGATACCCCACCCCAACTACGGTGACCAGCACCAATGCGAGCGCCAGCCCAAGGATCTCTCGCCCTTTGTGCAGGAATTCGCGCATCGGCGTCTTCCAGCCATCGGCGAACAGCAACGGCGGAATGAACAGCACGAGGAACAAGTCAGGATCGAAATCGACGTGTAAACCAAAGTTGGGCCACGCGAGCAATGCCCCCACGGCGATTTGCATAAGAGGAAGTGGAACCTGGAACGGCAACATCCTGGTAACGACACCGGAGAGCGACACCACCAGAATCAAAATAAGGATGGTAAAAAATATTTCCATGCTTTCCTTAGACTCTTGTTATTAGGTTAATGCTTAAAGCTGGACGCAGGCCGGGCCTGCACGACAATTTGATAGTAAAACATTTTAACAATGGATAAAAATTGCAGACGTCTGAAAGTGAAGTGTAAATGTTGTTAACAAACTTTGTTGGTTTATGAATGCGGGGGAAGAAGAAACAAGCGACTTTCCCCCGCGACAGGCGCGGGGGAAGCGTGAGAGAGGACGTTAAAGCGCCCAGCCGCCGGCGTAGAACACCACCAGCGCAACGGCGATAACTACCGTGCCAAGGTTCAGCTTGCGCCACTCGCCTGAGCAAATACGGCCCACGACCAGCGAGCTAAAGCCCAGCATAATGCCGGTCACGATGTTACAGGTCAGCACGATAAATACCGCACACAGCAGCCCCGACATGGCGTCAACAAAGTCGGTGAAGTCCAGCTTGGTCACGTTGCTGAGCATCAGCAGGCCAACGTACATCAGCGCAGGCGCGGTCGCATAGGACGGCACCAGATAGGACAGAGGAGAAAGGAACAGCATCAGCAGGAACAGCACCCCGACCACCGTGGCGGTTAGACCGGTTTTGCCGCCCGCTGCCGTACCTGCCGCAGACTCAATGTACACCGCAGCGGGTGCCGCACCGACCAGACCGGCGAAAATGCTGCTCACCGAGTCCGCCGTCAGTGCCCTGCCAGCGTTGATAATCTGGCCGTCTTTATCCAACAGGTTAGCCTGCCCCGCTACTGCGCGAATGGTGCCCGTGGCGTCGAACACCGCGGTCATCACCAGCGCCAGCACGCTCGGTAACACGGCGGCTTTCAGCGCGTCTTTAATATCAAGATTAAAGAACAACGAATGACCGCTCGCGTCAGACAGTGAAGGCATCGCAAACAGGCCGTGATATTTCACCGCCGGATCGAAAATCAGGCCAATCACGGAAATGGCGATAATCACCAGCAAAATGCCACCCGGCACACGCAGTTTCTCCAGACCAAAAATCACCGCCAGCCCGAGCAGCGTCATCACCACCGGGAATGAGGTAAAAGCGCCGAGCGCCACAGGCAGGCCGTCGAGCGGATTCTTGATAACCAGCCCCACGCCGTTAGCCGCCACCAGCAGTAGGAACAGGCCGATGCCTATCCCCGTACCGTGCGCAACACCGGTCGGCAGATTGCGCAAAATCCAGGAGCGAATGCCGGTCACCGAGATAACGGTAAACAGCACGCCCATCAGGAATACCGCCCCGAGCGCCACCGGCACGGGGATGTGCTGGCCAATAACCAGGCTAAACGCGGTAAACGCCGTCAGGGAGATAGCACAACCAATCGCCAGCGGCAGGTTTGCCCACAGCCCCATCAGCAGAGAGCCAAATCCGGCCACCAGGCAGGTTGCAACGAACACCGCCGCCGCAGAAAAACCGGCTTTGCCGAGCATCGAGGGCACGACTATCACGGAATAGACCATGGCTAAAAAGGTGGTGAGACCGGCGATCACTTCCTGCCGAACGTTACTGCCACGCGCAGAAATAGAAAAGAAAGCATCAAGCGATCCTTTAGGCGTCACGCTGCCGCCCGCTTGAGACTGTGGTTGAGACATGGTGGATCCTCTGAGTGTGCTACTGAAATGCCTGCGTGGTCATTATGAAATCGTTTCGTGTCGTTCGCTTCCCTACCCGGCTAAAGGATGTGCGCCGACGTTCAACGATGATAAACACCGTTGAATTATCGGCAAAAAGCCAGGGCAAACGTTTAACTCACATCGCGTACGGCGGTTCTAAAAGTCGTAGGTACGGCTAAGCAAACGATTATCCAGCTATTAATACTCTGGTTTCAACTCCGTTTAGCGATGTTTTTGTCATTTTTGTACATTTTAAAGACATTTAATCTAAAAAAAGCGAGTCGATCAATTTTTACTCAGGATCCTATTTGATAAGGCCCACCCTGTTTTAACGCCTGTTGATAGGCCGGTCTTGCCTGAATCTTAGCCAGCCACTGTTTCAGGTGCGGGGTTTTATCGGTGGGAAAACGCGAGGCCAGCGCCTCGATTGGAAAGCTCATCTGAATATCTGCGGCGCTGAAGGTTTCACCGGCAAACCAGGCATTTTTAGTCAAGTGATCTTCAATGTAGGCGGCATGCGTCGCCAGCTGTTTGTCGATGTAATTCTGCTGCACGCCTTTACCTATCGCCCCGGCTATCGGGCGGATCAACCACGGCATGGGCGGTTTGCCAAGACGCCCGAAGATAAGTTTCATTACCAGCAGCGGCATCAGCGATCCTTCGGCATAGTGCATCCAGTAACGATACTGCAAACGCGACGAAGGATCCGCTGGCTTGAGAAGACCCTGAAGATCGTAGGTTTCCTGTAAATATTCGAGGATAGCACCCGATTCAGCGATGATAAGATCGCCATCCTGCAACACCGGCGACTTGCCCAGCGGATGGATCTTCTTAAGCGATGCCGGAGCCAGCATCGTTTTTTCGTCACGCTGATAGCGTTCGATGGTGTACGGCAGTTGCAGTTCTTCAAGCATCCACAAAATGCGTTGGGAACGCGAGTTATTGAGGTGGTGAAGGATTATCATGCATACACTCCAGAGTAGTCATACTAATTGATTGTTAACTATAGACTACTGAAGAGACGCTAACCTGCGGTAATAAAAGATTACATCAACGATTGACAAGTTTCGGACAATGCCTCATGTTTGAATTTAAATTCATTAAATGTGAATTTAAATTCAAATTATAAACACGCGTTTTATTCGCAATCTAAAAGGGATTAACACCATGTCCGACGTTTTAGCCGCAGTAGAACAACAATTTTACGCTTACAATCAGCACGACCTGGAAAAATTCGTTTCCTGTTTTAGCGAAACCTTTATTGCGTATCGTATGCCTGCCACCGCGCCTTCCATGCAGGGCAAGCAGCAGCTGCGCGAGTTTTACGCCCAAAACCGATTTAACAACCCCGCACTGAAAGCCGAACTCATATCGCGTAGCGTATTGGGTAACAAGGTCTTTGATCTGGAAAGGATCCACGGTCTGAACGAACAACCTATCGAAAGCATGGCGGTATTCGAGGTGAAAGACGGTCTCATTGAGACCGCCTGGTTTTACTTCGCTTAACGAGGTGACAGGTCGGGCCAAAGTGGCCTGACCGCGTCCATGAGCGCGGGTGTCCCCGTCGCCACCGACAGGTGACGAATCCCTTCCCCAACAAAATTTACCACCGTTTCCAGCCCGGCTTCCTGACACAGCACCGCGCCACCAGCGATGTCCCACAGCGTGGTGCGGCGTTGCAGGTGGCCGTCGAGAATACCTTTCGCCGCAAACACCATACCCACGGTGGTACAGCGATAGCAGTGTACCGACCAGTCTGCCTCACGCAGACCCCGATAAAATGCCGACGCCTCACCAAGCTGATCGTCTGCGCTATCGCCCAGAGAAACGACCTGAACGTCAGAGAAACGGTTATCGCGCGTAAAAGGTTTGCCGTTAAGGAAGATGCCCTTGCCGGTCTCTGCGGCAAAAAGTTCGTTAAGCACCGGCAGCGCGACTATCCCAATCACCGGACGATGCCGCTCGACCAGTCCTAATGAAACGCCCCAAAGCGGCGAACCGCGTAAAAAGTTAGACGTGCCGTCGATGGGGTCAATCACCCAGCACGCGCCTTCGCTCAGCTGGCCGCCCATCTCTTCACCAATAATCGGGTCGTTAGGGAAATGCTGTTGCAGCTGCTGGCGGATAAAGTTTTCAACCGCGACATCGGCTTCTGAAACAAAGTCCTGGGTGCGTTTGCTGCTGACATCAATCTCGCTGCGTCGCGCAAAGAAGCTCAGCGCCAGTTCGGCGGCCTGTGCAGCAATTTGGCTGGCGATGCGCAGCCTGTCAGAAATCTCGTTTTTCATTGTTAGCGTCCTTTGTCCTTTAACCAACGGCGCAGTTGACTGACGTTATCAGTCTGAATTGCGCCAAATCCAGCGTCAACCAACGTGCCCCAGACCTGCGTCGGATGCTGATGGGCGTGGCTATCACAGTAGTCCAGCGAGTGAGAGACATCCAGCGTGTTCACCCATAGGCGAATGCCCAACCGTTGCAGCTCCTCTCGCGCCTCGATGACGTCGTGCAAATCGCTAAAATAAAGCGCCATCATCTGCGCGCCAAAGTCTTCTATCTTGCGCAAATCTTCGGCAAACTTTCCGGGTCTGGCGTGCACAATCGGCATGTAGGGAATACGTCGCCGGGCGTCAGTCATGTCCAGCGGGAAGGACTGTGCATTGAGCTCAATCTTGCTTTTAAGCAGCACGCCGTCGGCCATGTTCATGTTGAGCACCAGGTCTATCACGCGCTGGCGATCGCGGGCAAATTTGATATCAATATTCACCACGATCCGGCCACGCGCCTCCTCGAGAAAAGCGTCCAGAGAAGGCACACGATCTTCAGTCACCACCATGCCGGGGCGTCCGTCGCTGCCCTTGAGTCGCGCACGGCGCACTTCAGAGAAGGGCATACGCTGAATTTCGCCCTGATGGTCAGAGGTTCGGTCCAGCCTGGCGTCGTGCACGACCACCAGCTGAGAGTCCGCAGTACTCTGGGTATCAATTTCGATGATGTCAGCGCCTGCGGCAATCGCGTCTTCGAGCGCAGACAGCGAGTTTTCCGGTGCGCGGGTCCATACGCCCCGGTGGGCCACAATCAGCACTGACGGGTTTTGCAGTGAAATCAGTTTTCGGGTATCGACGTACATGTCCTCTCCGGTAAAGGTTTAACTCACACGGAAAGTAACATTGCACGGGTTTATGACTGTTTGACCCAAAAGCCGTGAACAAAATATGACAACCCCTTGCTTAATAACCCTTAAAAGCTCTATATCTTGTAGGAGATTTTTTCGTCAATCATACTCGGAGAATGTCATGCCTGATGCCGCTCATTTGCTGCCTTTTATGTTAATCGCCCTCGGAATGGTGCTCACCCCCGGGCCGAACATGATTTACCTGATTTCGCGCTCTCTCTGTCAAGGCCCAAGGGCCGGACTTATCTCACTCGGCGGCGTCGTGGTCGGCTTCCTGTTTTATATGGTTTTCTCCGCACTCGGTATCACTGCCCTGTTAATGGCCGTGCCGTTTGCCTATGACACCCTGCGATTCTGCGGCGCACTTTATCTGCTGTATATGGCGTGGCAGGCTATCCGCCCCGGCGGTCGTTCGCCGTTTCAGGTGCGTGAACTCGCCAAAGACAGCCCGCGTAAACTCTTCACCATGGGGCTTTTTACTAACCTGCTTAACCCCAAGGCCGCCGTGCTGTATCTCTCTCTTTTACCGCAGTTTATCGTGCCTGCGCAGGGTCACGTTCTGATGCAGTCGATGGTGCTGGGCAGCACGCAGATTGCCGTGAGTTTCTGCGTCAATGCGCTGATTGCACTCTCGGCCGGTTATATCGCGGCATTCCTGGCAGGGCGTCCGTTTTGGACCCTGGTGCAACGCTGGCTGATGGCGACCGTACTCAGCGGCCTTGCGGTGCGCATGCTGATTGAAGGGCGTAAATAATCGTCGAGATGTTCAGTTAAGGCACACCGCTATATACTGGGAAATACAACGTATAACGAGGTTTTCCCTGTGCACACTTTTCTAAAATTTTCGCTATCCAGGTCGAATACTTTCAACATCCTGATGCTCGGCGCGGTGCTGAGCATGTCATCCTTTGGCGCGATCGCCTCACGACAAATCACCGACCAGCTTGGCCGTCAGATAACGATTCCCGATCAGGTCGACAGAGTTGTCGTACTTCAGCATCAGACGCTTAATCTTCTCGTGCAGCTCGACGCCAGCAGCAAGATTGTTGGCGTGCTGGCAAACTGGAAACAACAGTTGGGCGACAGCTATGTGCGCCTCGCACCGCAGCTGCTAACAACCCCTGCGCTGGGCGATTTGACGCACGTCGATGTGGAGAGTCTGGTTGCGCTGCATCCGCAGGTCGTCTTCGTCACAAACTATGCGCCAAAGGAGATGATTGACCAGATTAGCAACGCAGGCATCGCGGTAGTGGCTATTTCGCTGCGCGACGACAGGCCTGGAGAAGCGGGCAAAATGAATCCGCAGATTAACGACGAGGAGCAGGCCTACAACGACGGGCTAAAAACCGGTATCAGGCTGATTGGTGAGGTGGTGAATCGCCAGAAGCAGGCTGACGCGCTTATCGATTACACCTTTGCCCAGCGAACTCTGGTGAGCAGCCGCCTGAAGGACGTTGCACCCGACCAACGCGTCCGCGTTTATATGGCAAACCCTGACCTCACGACCTATGGCTCCGGCAAATACACTGGCCTGATGATGAATCACGCGGGCGCACTTAACGTGGCTGAATCCACGGTGAAAGGCTTTAAACAGGTGAGTATGGAGCAGGTCATCGCCTGGAACCCGCAGGTGATTTTTGTACAGGACCGCTATCCGCAGGTGGTGGGTGATATCGAACGCGACCCTAACTGGCAGGTCATTGACGCCGTAAAGCATCACCGCGTTTATCTGATGCCGGAATATGCCAAGGCCTGGGGTTATCCAATGCCCGAAGCGCTGGCCATCGGTGAGCTGTGGATGGCGAAAAAACTCTATCCGCAAAAATTCAGCGATATCGATATGCAGAAACAGGCCAATGCCTACTATCAGCGTTTCTATCGCACTGACTATGTCGCGCCTAAACCCGCGCCAGCCGAGCCTAAAGCCTGATGACCCGGCAGCTCAACGTTCTGGCTGCGGGCAGCCTGAGAGCCGTTTGGCCGCCTTTAATGGCACATTTTACCCGACAGAGCGGGATAGGGGTCTCGACGCAGTTTGGCCCCGCCGGGCTGCTGCGCCAGCGCATTGAAGCGGGAGAACAGCCTGATCTGTTCGCCTCGGCCAACGTATCACATCCGCAGCGCCTGCTGGCGCTCGGCCGTGCTCAGCGCGTTGAGACCTTTACCGGCAACAGGCTTTGTCTGACGGTGCATGAAAATCGGGTAACCGAACACCCCTCATGGTTAGCGTTGCTGAATGACCCCGGGCTGCGGCTCGGCACCTCGACGCCGCTTGCCGACCCTTCGGGTGACTACACCTGGCAGCTGTTTGAAAAGATAGAGAGGCGTCACCCCGGCATGGGCGAAAGGCTGCGTCAGTCGGCTTTGCCACTGGTCGGCGGCGCCGAGAGCCAGCCCGTACCAGCGGGCGAGCTGGCCGCGGCGTGGCTTATCCGCACCGGACAGTGCGAGCTTTTCATCGGCTATGTGAGTTACGCGCGTCGGCTCGAAGAGTGTGACGGTCTGCGGGTGATTGAAATACCTGAGGATTATAATATTCGAGCGGATTATGCCTTTGCGCAATGCCACGCACGAGCAGAACCGCTGTCGGATTTTTTGCTCTCGACAGCGGCGCAGGCGTACTTAACGCGGGAAGGATTTACCGAGAGGGATTAGTCCCTCTCTTTCAGCGCACGCTGACGGTCATAGTACTCGTCTTCTGCGGCAGTAATTTCATCGAGCAGAGAGTCCACGTCAGCCTTGTGCGTGTCTTCGGCAAATTGGCCGGTCAGCACGCTTTCCGGGGTCAATTTACCCTCTTCATACAGCGCCCAGATCTCTTTCGCATAGCGCGTTTCCAGCAGCGCTGGCGCGAATTGCCCGTAGAAATCGGTCATGTTGTTCACGTCACGCTCGAACATAGATTCGGCATGGTTATTGGCTGAGGCATCAACGGCCTGCGGCAAGTCAATGATAACCGGCCCCTGTGCGTCAAGCAGCACGTTGAACTCCGAGAGGTCACCATGCACGATACCAGCGCAAAGCATGCGGACGATGTTGCGGATCATGATGTCATGCCCCTCAATCGCCTCCTGCTCGGTAAATATAACGTCGCTCAAACGCGGTGCTACCAGCCCTTCACCGTCGGTAATAAGCTCCATCAGCAGCACACCGTCGAGGCAGATATAAGGTTGCGGGACCCGCACGCCGGCGTTTGCCAAACGAAACAGCGCGTCAACTTCGGCCGTCTGCCAAGTCTCTTCCTGCTGCTTGCGCCCAAACTTGGAGCCTTTTTGCATCGCACGTGCGCTGCGGCTGTTACGAACCTTGCGCCCTTCCTGATACTGAACGGCCTGCTTAAAGCTACGCTGCGTTGCTTCCTTATAAACCTTGGCGCAACGAATTTCCTCACCGCATAAAACGGTGTACACGTCGGCTTCTTTGCCACTTTTCAGTCGACGGACCACGTCATCGATTAGGCCGTCATCCACCAGAGGTTGGATTCTATTTGGGATTTTCATGCAGCCTTGTACCTTATTTATGCGCGCGAGGGAATCACCCCGCACAAAATTCCTTTAACCGTGCTCTGTCGCCATCCTGTTAGGTGGCCTATGCCTCAGTTTATCTTAGTCATACCTCACTGCATACTTTCCAGACAGAGATCTTTGAGGGTAGCGCGGAACCCTACGCTAGTTTATCCATTTATCTCAGCGCAAAGGACGCAGGATCAAGAATGAAAAGTGGGATGCCTGTGGCAAAAAATGGGATGGGTCTTTTAAAAATAGTTAGCGGAGGTATTATTAATAGCGATGAATTGCTTCCTTTTTTAAACGAAATTAAAACGAAAACTAATGACAAATTAAGATTCAAAGGACTGTTTAAAAAAGCCCCTAAGCCGTTTAGCTTCCGTTTATGTTACCCAGAATTTAGTATAAGAATGGTTTAAGAAGCAGGTGGTACTGTGCAGCCACTGTAACCTGCTGAGATTCTACTTATGCCAAGCATTCTAATTACAGGCGCCTCCGGCTTCGTGGGTGGTGCCGTTGTCGAACATTTTTTACGTCAGTATCCAAAAAACGAAATCAACCTGCTGTTATTAGTCCGCGCTGAAACAACGGCTGCCGGTTTATTGAGAATAAGAACCAATTTAGAAAAATTTGGTTTAAATTCGCAGCAGCTTACTTCTATTAATGAAGAAAATATTTTAATCGGTGACCTGTCCGAGCCTGAAGCATTTACTCAGGACCCACGTATCGATAATGTCACGCACGTTATTAACTGTGCTGCAATTGCCTCCTTCGGAAATAACCCGGCGCTGTGGCGCGTTAACGTCGACGGCTCTTTAGCTTTTGCTCAGCGGATGGCAAAAGTAAAAAGCCTACAGCGCTTTGTTCACGTTGGCACCGCCATGGCGTCAATGCCGGACAAAGACAGCGTTTTCTATGAAGATATGCCCGATAATGCGCACAATGAGGACCTGGTGCAGTACACCGCCTCCAAACGCGCTATCGAAAATCTGATCCGCGAACACTGCCCGGACCTGCCTTTTGTGGTGGCACGTCCCTCCATTATCGTCGGTCATACTCAGTACGGATGCCGTCCATCGAGCAGCATTTTCTGGGTATTCCTGATGGCGCTCAAGCTGAAGAAATTTACCTGTCAGCTTGACGATAAAATTGACGTTATTCCAGTAGACTATTGTGCCATGGTGCTGGCGAATCTTTGCCTGAGCGAAGAAGTTAAACATAACTTCTACCATATTTCTTCGGGTGAAGAGATGTGTACGCCTTTTTCTGCTATCGATGAATCTGTCGCCAAAGCAAATAACACCTCAGCAATTGTTAACGATTATCAGCAAATTAGTTATCAAGAGTTCACAGGAATTCGGAAACAATTTAAAGATATTCTTGGCCCCTGCAATGACAAGATTATTCTGCGCGCAATTAAATTATACGGCGGCTTTGCAGAATTAAACGTTAAGTTCGATAATCAGCGTTTATTGGACATGGGCATTCCGCGCCCTATGGCATTTACGCGTTATATCGATAAATGCGTCAGCACCACGCAGGGTCTTTCAATTCCTGAATTGATGATGGTCGACTTTAAGTAATAATATTCGTCCTGATACGACTGCCCCCTCGCTTAATAAAAGGGGGCATTTTTGCGCTATACGCTGCCGTTACGACCAAATAATTGATAACCTTCGCGTTGATTCAAGCGCTCATAGTACGAAAAAACGGCAGAAAGCGTAGGGCGAGTGATTGGCGTCATCACCCAGCGATTTACCGACATGCCAATCACTATGTCGGCCAGCGTAAAGCGGTCACCCAATATATAGTCTCCCGCCTGCTGTAATTGACCGTCAACAATCTCCATTAATCTATTCCATTCTGCGATGCTGATTGCGAGCAATGCCGGGTCCTGATGCTGCGGGCTTTGACGCGCAAGAGACATAAAGGCATAGCGCCAGGCATTATTCAGATCGCCGAGCTGCCAGTCCATCCACTGCTCTACCTTCGCTCTTTCACGCGGCGTTGGCGGTAAGAGATCGTCTCGCCCCTCTTTAGCCACCAAATAGCGGCAGATAGTGTTGGATTCCCACAGAACATATTCATCATCAATAATGACCGGCACCAAAGAATTCGGGTTCAACGCCTTAAACTCTGCCGTTTGCGTCGATTTGAAATCGCCGCCGTACTCTTCATGGCGGTAATCCAACCCCAGCTCATGGCAGGTCCAGAGCACTTTACGCACATTAATTGACGTCGATTTGCCTAATATTTTCAACATAGTCTGTCTTCTCCACCAGCATACTGCGCTGCCTATTTTTCGGTGCCGGGACGGCTATACAAGCGAACGGGACTGTCTTGATAAGTCGCATCAATCTGATGAATAAATCCATGCTTCTCGGCCAGCCGGATTGACGGCGTATTTTCCGGAGCAATGATGCAGCAAACGGGACGCTCGAGGTGCGCGGCGGCCCAATCGAGTACGGCTTTTGCCGCCTCGCTGGCGTAGCCTTTGCCGTGAAATTCTGGGCTTAATACCCAACCCATCTCCGCCTTATTCTCCAGAGAAGGCTGCATATTTCGCTGAAAGTCGGCAAGCCCGATCTCGCCGATGAAGCGGCCAGACTCTTTTTCTTTCACCACCCAATAGCCAAAACCCAGCAGTTGCCAATGGCCGACATAGCGTAAAAGCCGGGTCCAGCTCGCCTCGCGCGTGGAGGGCGTGCCACCGATAAAGCGGACAATTTCAGGATCGGCCCACAGCGCCGCGATGACGTTGAAATCATCAACGGTGTGGCCGCGCAGAATCAATCTTGGCGTTTCTATTTGTGGTGCAGCGTTGAGCATAGTAGTGATAACCCTCAGTAATCCGACAGGAATAACCTAGCACCGAATGTCGGCTAATGGGATGGTGGGAAAGTTATTTTGAGAAATAGCGCGAGGAATACGTTAGCGCAAAAGGTTCTGGCGAACGGCAGAAGGCGCGACGCCGCGCAGCGACTTAAAGCGGTTGCTGAAATGGCTGGTTGAACTGAACCCACAGTCCAACGCGATAGTAGTGATATCCAGACGGGTATTACGCAATAAATTCTCGGCGCGGATAATACGCGCGTTCATGACGTACTGGTGTGGCGCAACGCCCATCGACTGCTTAAACATCCGCGCAAAATGATACTCACTTAGCCCAGCAATCTCGGCCAACTGCTGCAACTGTAGCGGCGTCGACAGATGGCCGTGAATATATTCCTTCACGCGGTTCAGCACCGTCGGCGACAGACCGCCACGCACGGTCGGCAGCGCCCACTGCAAATGGGTATAGTGGCGCACCAGATGCGTCACCAGTAGATTGGTGGCCGTACTTAGCATCAGCTGATTGCTGCTTTCCTGCCACTGGCAACTGAGCAGAAAGTGACGATAAAGCTGAGTAATATGCTGATCTTCTTCGAACGTGAGTTCATCGACCAGAATACTCGCCGGGCTACGGTCCCAGGTCTGTTCTATGACCTGGCGCAGATGTTCGTCGGTGCAATACATATGTACAAACGACAAGTCGCCCCGCACGTCCCAGCTTGAGACGTTGTGTTTCGGCATCAGACAGAAGCGATCCGGCCCGCCACCGTTTTGCCAGCCTGAACGCGTTTTGTGGTAGCACTCGTAGCCGTCGGCGATATACAGGCTGAGCGTATGGTGATCCGGGTCTTCCTGCGTCACGCAGTCGTTTTTATTCGACCACGCGGCCAGCTGCATACCCGACCCCAGATGCACGGTATCGTGCAACACGGCGTGGTGCTTCTGGAGCGTTTCGAAGGCCTGATAACGATTTGGCATGGCGCGGCTTCCCGGTGAATGAATAGCGCTATTGTAGTGTTTTCCCCGCGTTGAGGGCGAGTATTGACTGCACTATCACTTTAAAAAAACCGCAAGAATATACAACTGACCGCAAGCCCATGAATGCCCAAATCTTATTGAGGGTCGAAAATCCACGCAGAATTCTCTTTTTTAGCGCTGGATACCATTATGAACGCATTGCTGTATATCTCCGTGATCCTGATTTGGGGCACTACCTGGTTTGCCATCTACCTGCAACAGGGTGTAGTGGCCGTAACAGTCTCCATTTTCTACCGCTTTTTGCTCGCCTCGCTGCTGATGATGGTAGTGCTATTGATTGCTCGCCGTTTGCGCAAGCTGGCGTTGAAAGACCACATTTATTGCGTGGCACAAGGCTGCTGCGTTTTTGCCTTCAACTTCTATTGTTTCTACCACGCGGCGGCCTATATCAGCAGCGGGCTGGAATCGGTGATTTTCTCGATGTCAGTGCTGTTTAACGCCTTCAACGGCATGCTTTTCTTCCGTCAGAAAATGTCACCGGCGTTGATTCCGGCATCGATTCTGGGTCTGGTAGGCATTGTTACCCTGTTTTGGCACGACCTTAGCGCGAATCACGTTGCGCCTGAGTTGTTGAAAGGCATAGGTCTTAGCATGCTGGGCACCTACGGTTTCTCGTTGGGCAATATGATCAGTACGCGCCACAAAAAGCACGGACTGGACGTGGTTAGCACCAATACCTACGCGATGGGATACGGTGCTGCTGTGATGGCGTTGCTGAGCCTGGCACAGGGAGCGTCCTTTGCCATCGAATGGACATCCGCCTACGTCGGCTCGCTGGTCTATCTGGCGGTATTTGGCTCGGTGCTCGGATTCGGGATGTATTTCAGCCTGGTAGGACGTATCGGCGCAAGCCAGGCCGCCTACAGTACGCTACTGTTTCCACTCGTCGCGCTGACGGTATCGACCTTCTATGAAGGTTATCAATGGCATACCAACGCGGTGATTGGGTTGGGGCTTATCCTGCTCGGTAATCTGGTGATGTTCTATCGTCCGCGCTGGCTGTCGGAATGGAAAAAAACGAAACCCGCGCTGAGCTAATCAGGCATCGTCAAATGATTCACTCTGCCAGTCGAAAGACGAGAGCGTATCGCTGACGATCTCTTTCAATTTCATCACCGCCGGGTCGCGCAGCGCATCACGCCGCCAGCCAAGATTAATTGAGTAGGCCGGCATGGCGACCGGCGGCAGCAATAATCGCAAGGGATGAAACGCCGCCAGTTGACGGGCGGCGTGCAAAGGAATGGTCGCCAACGCCGGGCTGCCCAGCAGCAGATAAGGCAAGGCCGAGAAATGGGTTGTTGATGCCATCACCGTCCGCTTAAGCCCCTGCGGGATAAGTACCTCATCCACCATGCCTATAAACCCGCCCGATGAGACCAGCAGATGCCGACGGCTTAAGAAAGCCGCCAGCGTCAGGTGATGTTGATGCTCGACTTCATGCTCTGCCAGCGGCTGAGTCACATCAATCAGACAGGCATAGCGCCCTTCTCCCAATGTTTCACTGCCGATAGCCGCCGAGGTGAATCCTCCTGAGGCAATCGCGACATCGATTTCGCGATTCATCAGCATCTCTTCCACGATGCGGCTGTGAGTCTGACGGAAGACCACCCGCAGCCCCGGCATGTCGCGTTCAAGCCGGTCAATCAGACGCTTGCCCAACGCGAGCTCAAAGTCATCCGAGAGTCCGATGCTCAACGACCGACCCGCATAGCCGGCCCGCGCGCCAGAAACCAGCAGCAAACTCTGCCGACATTTATCCAGCGCCTCGCTGACCAGCGGTTTCAGCTCATTGGCGCGCAGCGTCGGCGCAAGCCCGCGTCCGGTGCGCACAAACAGGTGATCGTCATACAGGCGGCGAAGACGGCCAAGCGCGGCGCTCACCGCCGACTGCGTCAGCCCAAGCCGCACGGCGGCGCGGCTCGCACTACCCTCTTCATATAAGGCCTCGAGGACTTTAAGCAGGTTGAGATCGACCGTCTCGATATTAATTCTATCAATATCACTCATAAATGGATGGGCATGGATTAATGTCAGGATTCGAGCAGAATAGAAATTCATCCCCGCTGAGTCGAGAGAAATTTATGCCTGCTTCAATCGTTGCTGCCCTGCAAATAGGCTCTTCCCCACAGGGAAAAGCCGCTACGCTGGAAAATATTTTGTCCTGGGAGACGGAGATTACTGCCTCTGGTGCCCGCCTGGTCGTCATGCCGGAAGCGCTATTGGGGGGCTATCCGAAAGGCGAGATCTTTGGCACCCGTCTGGGCTATCGCCTGCCCGAAGGCCGTGAAGATTTTACCCGTTACTACAATAACGCCATTGAGGTCCCCGGTGAGGAAACGCAGGCGCTGGCAGACCTCGCAACCCGCACCCAGGCTAGCATCGTAATCGGCGTGATTGAACGCAGCGGTTCAACGCTCTACTGTACTTCGCTGTTTATCGAACCGGCTCAGGGGGTGGTTGCCAGGCACCGCAAGCTGATGCCAACCGGCACCGAACGGTTGATCTGGGGACAGGGTGATGGTTCGACGCTGCCCGTGGTGAACGCCGCCGCAGGCCGTCTCGGCAGCGCAATTTGCTGGGAAAATCACATGCCTCTGCTGCGCGTGGCAATGTATGGTAAGGGCGTTGAGGTCTGGTGCGCTCCGACGGTAGACGAGCGAGAAATCTGGCAATGCTCGATGCGCCACATCGCTCACGAAGGCCGAATGTTCGTGGTAAGCGCCTGCCAATATCAGCCCTCACCTGCACAGCAGGGAATCGAGGTGGCGCACTGGGAAACTAACCGGCCGGTGATTAACGGGGGTTCGGTGATTGTGGGTCCGTTGGGCGACGTGCTGGCCGGACCGCTGAAGGGAGAAACCGGCCTGTTGACCGCGGAAATCAATACCGACGACCTGGTGGGCGCCCGCTATGATTTCGACCCGGTCGGGCACTATTCAAGGCCGGATATTTTTAGCCTTGAGGTCGATCAGCGCGCAAAAAAGAATCTGCGATTTATTGAGGACTAGGCAGGATTGCGTCAGGCGGCGAATCGGGGGTAAGTTAAGGCATCACTCATCGTTTTAACGAGTTATCCTTTTCGAGGCGAAAACAGTATGACGCAGTCTCCTTCAGCGGTTCTTTTGCATATTGGCAGTGAAGAAACACAGGTCACGATCGACGGCAAGACGCATCGGTTAACGCTGGGCTCACAGCTCACCTCGTTAGGCTATTTCAGACACCAGCCCCCGACGCCCGCCGAGATGGAAAACGCCATCATGGTCGTTGAAGACGAGGTGACAGGCCTGCGCCACGACATCACGCCGGGGGCGAGTCTTCATAGCCAAGATAACGATATTCGCGCGATCGCTCGCCTCGCTGGCGTCGCAGAAAACGAGCAGATGTCGCTCTCACTGGACGCCGTCGAGCGGACCTTCGACCGCCTCGCGCTGGTGATCAATGGCCGCCCCGCGCACTTTGAAGGCATTCCTGAAGGTAACGATTTCGCCGCAACGCTGCTTATATTGAGAGAGTTTATGCATCATCTGCAGTTCGATGAAATCGTCGTCAAAGGGGCACGATTCGAGATGCTCAATAGCCAGCCATAGTCCGGCTCTCTCAGCTTAAATAGCGCAAGATAAGCATGCTGCCCGAGGCGAGCAGGATAAGGTTGATAAGCTTGAGAAACTGCTCACGCGACATTCTGAGCGTGAGATGGCGGCCGAGTGTTATCCCCAGCAGCATACCCGGCAGGAGAATCAGCGCCAACAGCCACAGGTTGGCATCAAGATAAACTCCCGCCAGCGCAAAAATAACGACCCGCGTTAACGTGCTCAAGCCAATAAGCGTGGTTTGTGTGATACGAAATGCGTCTTTTTTCTCAATACGGCCGCCGAGATAAATGGCGTAAATAAATCCGCCGCTGCCAAAAAGTGCACTAAATACGCCGCCGACCAACCCAAAAGGCACCGCCGCCTTCGGTGAAAAGGTGCGCTGCGGCTTGAGTCCGCTAAGCGAATACAGGGCGTAGAACACCACAAATAGGCCCAACGCCAGCAGAAGGATATCGGGCCGCGCCCTGAGCAAAATCGCCGCCCCAATCAGACTGCCCATGACCATCAGCGGAATCAGCCGTTTTAACTCGGGCCACTGCGCATTGCGTCCGTCACGGCTGACATTGACCACTGCGGCACAAAGGTCGAGCAGCGCCAGCAAGGGAACAATGTCCGCCAGCGGGATATAGAGCGCCATCACCGGGCTAGCGACCAAGGCTGACCCGAAACCCGCAATCCCAAAAATAACGTAGGCCACCAGCAGCGTGACACCCAGTACCAGATAATGCGTTAACGTGAGAGTTTCGAGCATTTTTTGCGCCTTTCCTTAGCGGATGTTGATGCAATCGCGTTCAAAAAACATACAAAAATGAGATCTGGAACACAGTTCTAACTAAAAGGCCGTCAGGTTCCCCCGTTGGATGGATAAAACGTCATCTTTGATTACATTCAATATACACATTTGTGCAAATGTGTTTAATCATATTTAAAAGGGTGAATAAATGAAAAAAATTCTCGTCACTGCTGCTGTCGCTCTTTCGCTGTTTTCTTTAACCGCGTCTGCTGCTGAGCTGATCTCTAAAGATGAAGCTCATCACTTTAAATATCACTATGTGGGAAAAATTAGCGTAGGTGCAACTTCTGGGGAAGTCTCATCCCCCTCTGATTTGCATAAAAAACTTTCTGACGAAGCCGATAAAAAAGGCGGTAAATACTACGTCATCATCGCGGCCAGAGAGCATGGACCTAACTTCGAAGCGAATGCGGAAGTCTTCAAATAATAATATTTTGACACCCGCAGTCGAGACCACCTGGCCCCTTTCGGCAGGTGGTTTTTTTTTATCCTATGAATTCGCCTTTTTTGTCTACTCTTTGTAAGGGCTTTGCTCTTATTTTGTTGATGATTCAATTGTGTTAAGGGAAGTGAGTTAAAAAAGATTCCGGATTGGCAGACGCCATTTTTTCAGCCAGAGGGGAATATCGGGGGTTGTGTATCCGAGGGTTACACAGAACATTGGCCTAAATTTGAAGTGATTCAATAATGAAATACATCATTCTTATTTTATTCATTTTATGCGTTATCTATGTGCACTACCGTGGAAAGGTTCGCTATAACTTCTGGCGACAGCTTTCCGATCATTCTACTTTTACCGCACCGATGAACGTCTTTATGTACCTGTTCTCCCGTGCCCCGACGACCCCCTATTTGCAGCCCGAACAATTCCCGGAACTCAGAGTGTTGAGAGAAAACTGGGAGGCCATTCGTGATGAAGGCCAACGGCTGATGGAAATTCAGCAGATTAAAGCGTCCGATAAGTTTAACGACGCCGGATTTAACTCGTTCTTTAAAACCGGTTGGAAACGTTTTTATCTGAAATGGTATGACGACAGCCATCCTTCCGCGATGGATTTATGCCCGCATACGACGGCACTCCTGCGCAGTCTGCCTTCGGTGAAAGCGGCTATGTTCGCCGAACTTCCTCACGGCAGTCGTTTACCCCGGCACCGTGACCCGTACGCGGGATCGTTGCGTTATCATCTGGGACTTATTACCCCCAATGACGATCGCTGCTTTATCGAGGTTGATGGCGAGCGCTACAGTTGGCGTGACGGCGAAGGCGTGATGTTTGATGAAACGTATCTGCACTATGCCGAAAACCAGAGCGGTGAAAATCGGTTGATTCTGTTTTGTGATATTGAGCGACCAATGCGTTATCGCTGGGCACAGAGCATCAATCACTGGCTGGGCAAGAACCTGATGAGCGCGGCGACCGCGCCAAACGACGAGAACGATCGCACCGGCGGCGTAAACAAAGTCTTCAAGCACATTTATTCGATTCGTAAGGTCGGTAAGCGCCTCAAGGCGTGGAATCGCACCGGCTATTACATCATTAAGTGGATTGTCTTTGCTGGCATCGCCGCCGCTATCTTCTTCTCTATCTAAACGTAATTTTTAAGCTGGCTGAGGCGGCTGCGGGTTCGTTGAATATCCTCTTGTTCAACGTCCCGGGTCATCTCATCCATCCCGTATTCACTCAATAAATACAATCGACATTGCCGCTCGTAAAGCACGTCAATAACGTTGATAAAGCGTTGCTGCGTAGCACCCGACTGGCCGGCGAGCTTCGGCACCCCTTCTATTATCCAGCAATCACAGCGATCGCAAAGCGCCAGATAATCCATCACTGCGGTGGGCGCAACGCACAGCGCCTCAAAGGAAAAATGCAGAAAGTCGCCCGGCGCAGAGAGTAGCTCGAGAGTACGCGACCCCATATTTAAGGATTGCCTCCCGATGCCCGGCTGCGGAAGCCCACATTCGCGGCGCTGAAGGTCATTACCAGGACACAGAAAAACCCCTTCACAGAACGGCGTGAGATCATTGCTGCCCAGTTGGCGATAGTCCTGAGTTCCCCCGAGCGCCACCACCTCGAGATGCTTTTCGATGAGTTTTATCGAAGGCACGAAACGCGCGTGATAAAGCGGATGCGAGAGAAGCTGCTCTGGCGGATAGTTCGAGGTCGCCACGAGGACAGTGCCACTACTGATGACCCAGGCAAGCAGCCCTTTTACTAGCATCGCATCGCCAACGTCGTGAAGGTGTAGCTCATCGAAGCACAGCAAGCGGCAGTCACCGAGCAGCGTACCAAGGGCGGTTTCCAGCGTATTATCAGCGGCCTGAGGGGCATTCATTTGCCGATGCAGGTCTCGCAAAAAATCATGGAAGTGCACACGCATCTTGCTGCTAACGGGTGCGGCAGCAAAAAAGCTGTCGACGATGAAACTCTTGCCGCGCCCCACTTTCCCCCAGATATAAACGCCGCCGGTTTTCTTGCCGCCGAGACCAAAAATCCCTTTTGCGGCTTTTTTGGGGGCGTTGAGCGTCTTACCCAACGCATGCAGGCTTTGAATTACCTGACGCTGTTGCTCATCCAGAACGAACTGATTCAGTTGGGCTTTATCGTCCATAATGCGACGAAAATCAAAACCTCTGACCGCCTGTTTCATATTTTATTCCCGCTGGGTGGAAAGTCCCTTTTACGGCCATTATCCGCGCGAAAAAGGAGATGATGCAACGCCGACGCAAAAAAAACCCCGCCTAGGCGGGGTCAGTGTTCTTGATGTTTGCCAGACTCAGGGTATCCGTCGCGGCTACTTTCAGAACGTGCGTTTGTGGAAGAATAATTCTTAGAACGGGATATCGTCGTCGAAATCCATTGGGGGTTCGTTGCTTTGCGCAGGCGCATTGTTCTGTGCCGCAGGACGAGACTGCTGACCGCCGCTGAACTGGTTGCCGCCCTGTGGCTGCTGAGGTTGACCCCATCCGCCCTGCTGGCCGCCTGAAGCCTGACCGCCGCCTGCTGGAGCACCGCCGCCAGCACGACCACCCAGCATCTGCATGGTGCCACCAACGTTTACCACGATTTCGGTGGTGTATTTTTCAACACCGGCCTGATCGGTCCACTTACGGGTTTGCAGTGCGCCTTCAATATAAACCTGAGAGCCTTTACGCAGGTATTCGCCCGCGACTTCTGCGAGTTTGCCGAACAACACAACGCGGTGCCATTCAGTTTTCTCTTTCTGCTCGCCGGTCGCCTTGTCGCGCCAGCTTTCAGAAGTTGCCAGGGTGATATTGGCAACAGCACCGCCGTTAGGCATATAGCGGACTTCGGGATCCTGACCCAGATTCCCAACCAGAATCACTTTGTTTACGCCTCTGCTGGCCATGTCGACTCTCCTGATGAGTTAATTTTATACAGTATAAACCATGAATTTTAGCATGGGCGGATTCCAGATAACACCTACAATACCGATTCCAGAAATGTTTACAGAGCCAACAATTTTGCAGCCAGGCACTGGATATCCATTCAGGTTTTTTTGTGTCATACTTGTTCGTTTCGTACTTTCTGTGCCCAATTTTCTGATTCAGATGCAGTGACTGGGGCGGATATACCCGAATCAATCGCAGAACGGGTATGCACATCCTCACGCGCATCACGGACAGTCACCGGCACGGTGAGCTTTCAAGTTATTCCGGGAATGATGAATGGATAAGATAGAAGTTCGGGGCGCACGCACCCATAATCTCAAGAATATCAACCTGATTATTCCGCGCGACAAACTGATCGTTGTCACCGGATTATCCGGATCTGGCAAGTCCTCACTGGCTTTTGACACCCTGTATGCCGAAGGTCAGCGTCGCTATGTCGAGTCGCTTTCAGCCTATGCACGCCAATTTTTGTCTCTGATGGAAAAACCGGACGTCGACCACATTGAAGGGTTGTCACCGGCGATTTCAATCGAGCAAAAATCAACTTCGCACAACCCGCGTTCTACGGTCGGTACCATTACCGAGATCCACGACTACCTTCGTCTGCTGTTTGCCCGCGTCGGTGAGCCGCGCTGTCCCGATCACGGGGTTCCGCTAGCGGCACAGACCGTGAGCCAGATGGTCGATAACGTGCTGGCACAGCCGGAAGGTCAGCGTCTGATGCTGCTCGCGCCGATCGTCAAAGATCGCAAAGGGGAACACACCAAGACGCTGGAAAACCTGGCGGCGCAGGGTTATATCCGCGCCCGTATCGACGGTGAAGTTTGCGATCTTTCCGATCCACCCAAGCTTGAGCTCCAGAAAAAACACAGCATCGAGGTGGTGGTCGATCGCTTTAAAGTGCGCGACGATCTCGCCCAGCGTCTGGCCGAATCCTTTGAAACGGCACTGGAACTCTCCGGCGGTACCGCCGTGGTTGCCGACATGGACGACCCTAACGCCGATGAAATGCTGTTCTCGGCCAACTTTGCCTGCCCGGTCTGTGGATACAGCATGCGTGAGCTTGAACCGCGGATGTTCTCGTTCAACAACCCGGCGGGTGCATGTCCAACCTGTGACGGGCTGGGGGTACAGCAGTTCTTCGATCCTGAACGCGTTATTCAGAACCCCGAGCTTTCACTGGCCGGTGGTGCGATTCGCGGCTGGGACCGTCGTAACTTTTACTATTTCCAGATGCTGCGCTCACTCGGCGAGCACTACAAATTTGACGTGGAATCTTCCTTTAACGCGCTGAGCGAGGACGTGGTTCACGCCATCATGCACGGCTCAGGCAAGCAGACCATCGAATTCAAATATATTAATGACCGTGGGGATACCTCGGTCCGCCGCCATCCGTTTGAAGGCGTGCTGCACAATATGGAACGTCGCTATAAAGAGACGGAGTCCAGCGCGGTGCGTGAAGAGCTGGCGAAATACATCAGCAATCGCCCCTGTGCGTCCTGTAAGGGCACGCGCCTGCGCGAAGAAGCACGTAACGTGTTCGTTGAAGAGACTACGCTGCCTGAAATCTCCGACTTCAGCATCGGTCACGCAATGGAGTTCTTCCTGAGCATGAATCTCAGCGGTCAGCGTAAGCAGATTGCCGAGAAGATCCTCAAGGAAATCGGCGATCGCCTGAAGTTTCTGGTCAACGTCGGACTCAACTACCTCTCTCTGTCACGTTCAGCGGAAACGCTATCTGGCGGTGAGGCGCAGCGTATCCGTCTGGCGAGTCAGATTGGTGCCGGTCTGGTCGGGGTCATGTACGTGCTGGACGAACCTTCCATCGGCCTGCATCAGCGTGATAACGAGCGCCTGCTCGAGACGCTGATTCACCTGCGCGACCTCGGTAACACGGTTATCGTGGTCGAACACGACGAAGACGCCATCCGCGCCGCCGACCATATCATCGATATCGGTCCCGGTGCGGGCGTGCACGGCGGTCAGGTAGTGGCAGAAGGTACCGCAGAAGATATTATGGCTAAAGAGGACTCCCTGACCGGGCAATACCTCAGCGGCAAACGTGAAATCTCCGTGCCAGAACAGCGCGTTCCCGCTGATGCGGCGAAGGTGCTGAAACTGATTGGCGCAACGGGCAACAACCTGAAAGACGTCACCCTAACGCTGCCGGTTGGCCTGTTTACCTGCATTACCGGTGTGTCCGGTTCGGGTAAATCGACGTTGATTAACGACACGCTGTTCCCACTGGCGCAGCGTCAGTTAAACGGCGCAACCATCGCCGAAGCCGCGCCTTATCGCGACATTCAGGGACTTGAGCATTTCGATAAGGTTATCGATATCGACCAAAGCCCTATCGGTCGCACGCCGCGTTCTAACCCTGCGACCTACACCGGCATCTTTACTCCGGTGCGCGAGCTGTTCGCCGGTGTTCCCGAGTCGCGTTCGCGCGGCTACACGCCGGGGCGGTTCAGCTTTAACGTCAAGGGTGGGCGCTGCGAAGCCTGTCAGGGCGATGGCGTGATTAAGGTCGAGATGCACTTCCTGCCGGACATCTACGTGCCTTGCGATCAGTGCAAAGGAAAACGCTATAACCGTGAAACGCTTGAGATTAAGTACAAAGGCAAGAGTATTCACGAGACGCTGGACATGACCATCGAAGAAGCGCGTGATTTCTTCGATGCCGTTCCGGCGCTGGCGCGCAAGCTGCAAACGCTGATGGACGTGGGTCTTTCGTACATCCGTCTGGGTCAGTCGGCAACCACGCTGTCCGGCGGTGAAGCGCAGAGGGTCAAACTGGCGCGTGAGCTGTCTAAACGCGGAACCGGCCAGACGCTGTATATTCTCGACGAACCGACTACCGGTCTGCATTTCGCCGATATCCAGCAACTGCTCGAGGTGCTGCATCAGCTACGCGATCAGGGCAATACCATCGTGGTGATTGAGCACAATCTTGATGTGATTAAAACCGCAGACTGGATTGTCGATCTCGGCCCTGAAGGTGGCCACGGCGGCGGACAGATTCTGGTCTCCGGCACACCAGAAACGGTCGCGGAGTGCAAAGAATCGCACACCGCCCGTTTCCTGAAACCGCTGCTTGAGCGTCATACGCACAAAGCCAAAAAATCAGCCTGATCGATAGGTTGACGTCAATGAAAAAGCGAGCCTTTAGGCTCGCTTTTTTTATGATCTCATGAAGAGAGTTTGACGTGTCTACCGCCGGGTCATTCACTCCTTGAGGAATGAATCTGTGGCAGTTGGCTCAATTTTTCTCGCGAAAAGTCCCAAAAAGCTCTGACTTTTATCGGCATACGCTGGATATTCTGCACCACCAGTTGAACCGGCAGCGGCAGCGGTTCAAATTCCGGCAGCAGTCGCACCAGCGTGCCGTTAGCCAGCTCATCGGCGACCTGATACGACAGGAGTCTGGCAATTCCCTTTCCGGCTATCACCGCCAGCCTTCGGGTTTCAACGTCATTGAACAGCAAATGCGGCGAAAGCCTGACACGGGGTCCCTCTTCGTGCGGCCCAAAGCGCCATTCATTAAAGGCATCATTGCTGCTGAGAATGATTTGATGCGCCGCCAAATCAGCCGGATGGCAGACCGGCGTTTGGTACTCCAGGTATTCAGGGCTGGCGACCACCACCACGCTGACTTCCCCGAGACGCCTCGCGACCTTGGACGAATCAGCCAGGTTGCCAATGCGAACGGCGACGTCGATCCCCTGGTCAATCATCTCGAGGTTACGATCGTTGAGGATCAGCTCGATCTGGATCTCGGGATGCAGCGCCTGAAACTCCATGACCAGCGGCGCGACATGGCGGCGTCCGAACAGCACCGGCGCGGTGATACGCAGCAACCCTTTAAGCTGCGCCGATACGGTATCCTGCACCGCATCATTATAGGCGCTCAAGACCACCGCCGCGCGCTCGGCAAGCCGTAAACCTGCCTCCGTCGGTGCCAGACGTCGCGTCGTGCGCTCCACCAGCCGTGCGCCGAATCGCTGTTCCAGCGAGGCAATCGCGCGCGTAACCGCGGGAGCCGAACGACGCAGCTTTCTTGCCGCCGCCGCCAGGCTACCGTGCTGCAACACCTCGAGAAAAATAGCCAGCTCGTCGAGACGATCCATTGATTGTTCCACTTTTCGAAATTATCAATTTCAATATAACCGGATTTCATTCATCGATTGCAAGAGTAATCTGGCTACAGCAAATCTGAATCAACACCGGAGAAATCAATGAACAGAATAACGCTTTATGGCACCCCGCTCTCAGGCCACACGCACCGCGTTGCGCTACTGCTAAAAATGTTGAACCTGCCGCATGACTCTATAGAAGCGGGTGCCGACGTGCGCGCCAGCGAAGCGTTTCAGGCCATGAATCCATGGGGACAGATCCCGGTCCTGGTGGACGGCGAGACGGTGATTAGCGACAGTAACGCTATCCTGGTTTATTTAGCGAAAACTTACGCGCCTGACAGCCACTGGCTGCCGCAGGACGCACTTGGCGCGGCGCACACCCAACAGTGGCTGTGCAAGGCTGCCGGTGAGGTGCGCTATGGTCCGGCGTCGGCGCGGCTTATCGCCCAGTTTGGCACCAAAGAGGATTATCAGTCCGCGCTTAAGGTGGCGGAAAAATTCTTGCCGCAGCTTGAGCAACATCTGTCACCGCGTCAGTTCCTTGCCTCAGAGCAAGCGCCTACGATTGCCGATCTGGCCTGTTACAGCTATATCGCGCTCGCGCCGGAGGGCGGTATTTCGCTAGAAGCCTATCCTTCCATCAAACAATGGCTGAAGCGCATCGAGCAGTTACCGGGCTTCTTCTCTACGCCTCCACTGCCCTTACCCGAACCGGCAAAAGCCTAAGGTGCCATGATGGATATCTTCCATGCTGATGAAAAACGGGCACAAATGCTGGCCGGATTTAATGTTGGCGCGGCCGGTATTTATCCCACCATGCCACAGCAGCACCGCGATTTTTTTGCCGGATTGCGGTCGTTTTATATCGCCACTCTGGACGAGCGCGGGTGGCCGGTCGCAACCGTGCTCAATGGTCCGCCTGGGTTTATCAGCTCGGTGGATAATTCGCATCTGCGCATTAATGCACCGCGCCGCGAGGACTGCCCCGCACTCTCGTCAATCGCCTGCGGACAGGTTCTAGGTGCGCTGGGGCTGGATTTCACCAACCGGCGAAGAAATCGGGTGAATGGCGTCATAAGCCGGATGGACAAGAATCGGTTAGAGATTGCGGTGCAACAGAGCTTCGGCAATTGCCCGAAATACATTCAGCGCAGGCAGATTTCCCCGGTCGAGCGCCACGCCGGGCCGATTGTGCGCCTGAGCTTGCTGGACGCCGCGGCCCGAGAGCTTATCCACAGCGCCGACACCTTTTTCGTTGCCACTCACGCACACAGTGATGTGGCAAACGGCGGTGCAGATATGTCCCATCGCGGCGGGAACCCCGGCTTCGTAAAATTGGTGGGCGATACGCTATGGGTGCCGGATTTTAGCGGCAATCGCTATATGAACACGCTGGGGAATATGCTGGCAGAACCTCGAGCCGCACTGCTGTTTCTGGATTTTAACAGTGGCGACGTATTACATCTTCAGGGCAATACCGAGATAAGCTGGCAGGACAATGCTCAGCACGGACTGCAAGGTGCCGAGCGCTATTGGTGCCTGCATATTTCCACGGCGTGGCGCTTTCCGGCGCTGCTGCCCTGGCGGGGAACCGACATCGAATACTCACCGGCGACGTTAAGCACCGGCGTTTGGGCGTAACCCAAGGTTAACGTCAATCGCCTATTTCCTGCCGTTTTTCCTCGGGGAGGCCTTCGAGAACCAGCTGATAGGAGCTGTCGATCAGATTATAAAATTGGGAATCCGGCAAATTTCCGTCCAGCAGGACGCAGTTCCAGTGTGCTTTGTTGAGGCAATCGCTTGGCAAAATTTCGGGATGTTGATGGCGCAGACTGGCGGCGGTTTGATGACTAGTTTTTAACGAAATGGCTGGATGTCCTTCTTTATCACGCAGCATGGCAAACATCACACCCGCCACTTTTATCTGATTGGCCTGCCAAAGATTTTCGTTACTTTGATGAGCGCCGGGCTTTGAAAGACAATAATCGAGCAGTTGATCATTATTCATATTGATAATCCTTCCACAGGGAGTGAGCATAGAGGAAGAAGTATATCTGGGCAAAAAACAACCAACTGCAATCAAGTTAACAGTTTTAAAAGCCATTCAGAATTAATGACCATTCAGTGTAATGACCAGCCTTCTTGAACCGCCGTGATTGCGATGCTCGCAAAGATAGATGCCCTGCCAGGTGCCAAGATTCAGCCTGCCATTAGTGACAGGAATACTCAGGCTGCACCCTAAAATACTGCTCTTGAGATGCGCAGGCATGTCGTCACTGCCTTCGTAATCGTGCTGATACCAAGGCTCGTCCTCTTTCACCGCACGATTGAAATAGCCTTCGAAATCCTGCCGCACGGTCGGATCGGCGTTTTCATTAATGGTTAATCCCGCCGAGGTATGCTGAATAAAGACGTGGCAAATCCCAACGGAAAGCTGTCTGATTTCAGGAACCTGCCGCAGGATTTCCTCGGTGACCAAATGAAAGCCGCGCGGCCGCTGCTTAAGACTAAGCTCTTTTTGAAACCACATAATCCCCCCTTTTTTTGATTAAAGTCATTAAAAGTATAACTTCATTTAAGCGGCTTTTGATTTAACAAGACGCTCGGTCTATATTTGTTTAATGACGACTGACACCTTAAAACCACGCCGTGGTCGTCCGCCAAAGGCCGGACGTGAAAACGCAGACACCCGCGAAACGCTGATCCGCAGCGGTACCGCTGTCCTCACAGAACAAGGCTTTGCCGCCGCCGGCATCGACGGCATCCTCCGTCAGGTCGGCGTTCCTAAAGGCTCTTTCTACTACTATTTCGACAGTAAAGAGTCCTTCGGTCAGGCAATTATCGAAAACTACGCGCAGTTTTTTGCTCATCGGCTGGACAAAAGCCTGCTTGACGAAAGCCTCACTCCGCTGCAACGCCTTCAGGCGTTCGTCAATCACGCCGCAGAGGGCATGGCGAAATACGCCTTCACGCGCGGCTGCCTGGTAGGAAATCTGGGGCAGGAAATCGCCAATCTTCCAGTGAACTACCGTGAACAGCTGATAACTATCCTGCAAAGTTGGGAACGGCGCGTGAGTCAGTGTCTGGCCCAGGCGCAACAACGCGGCGAGCTCTCGACTGAGGCCGACTGCGACACGCTGGCCGCCTATTTCTGGGCCGGTTGGGAGGGCGCGGTAATGCGCGCCAAGCTCAACGGCAATGCGATGCCGTTGCATAACTTTATCCGCTATTTCCTTGCCGGGCTGCCCAAGCCGCCTGCCGATACCTTTCCTTCTGGAGCCGACAATGTTTAAAGCCATTCTGATTGAGAAAAATGACGATCGCTATCAGGCCACGCTGAAAGCGCTGGATGACAGCAGCCTGCCCGAGGGCGAGGTGCTGGTTGATGTGCACTATTCCACGCTGAACTACAAGGATGGGCTGGCGATTACCGGCAGTGGCCCAATTGTACGCAGCTTCCCGATGGTGCCCGGTATCGACTTCTCGGGTGTGGTAGCGAGAAGCCGCAACCCGCAGTTTTCGACGGGTGACCGAGTGTTGCTCAACGGCTGGGGATTCGGCGAAAAAGCCTGGGGTGGGCTGGCGCAAAAAGTCAGTATCGACGCCCAATACCTGACGCCGGTTCCTGCGGCACTCAGCCTAAAAGACAGCATGATTATCGGCACCGCGGGTTATACCGCCATGCTGGCCATCATCGCGCTTGAGAAAAATGGCCTTACGCCCGAGCAAGGACCGGTGCTGGTTACCGGAGCCAACGGCGGCGTCGGCAGCTTTGCCATCGCGCTGCTCTCGCGGCTAGGCTATCAGGTCACGGCCTCGACCGGACGCCCCGATGAGGCCGCCTACCTGACCGAAAAACTGGGCGCCAGCGAAATCATCGATCGCCACACGCTGAGTGAGCCAGGCAAGCCGCTGCAAAAAGAACGTTGGGCTGCCGCCATTGATTCCGTGGGCAGCCACACGCTGGCCAATGTCTGCGCCAGCATCAAAGAAAATGGCACCGTCGCGGCCTGCGGCATGGCACAGGGGCTGGATTTCCCGGCCAGCGTCGCGCCGTTTATTCTGCGCAACGTGACGCTGGCGGGTATCAACAGCGTCACCCGCCCGGCAGAAGAACGCAGGATGGCATGGTCGCGACTGGCCGAACTGGTTGACTCGACCCTGCTTGAGACCGTGAGTCAGGAGATAACGCTTGAAGAGACTCTCGCTGCTGCCGAAAAGCTGATGAAAGGCGAGATTCGCGGACGCGTGGTGGTGCGGGTCAAAGAGGCCTAAAAAGGCAAAAAAAAACGGCGTGATAAACTATCACGCCGAGATATTATCTTGACTGATAGCGATTACTGTACGGCAGCAAACGCCGCGGCAACCTGTTCCACGTTGTGGTGATTCAGGCCGGCCATGCAAACACGGCCGCTGGCAATCAGGTAAACGCCAAACTCTTCACGCAGTCTGTCAACCTGAGCGGCGCTGAAACCGGTGTAGCCGAACATCCCACGCTGTTGCAGCAGATAGTCGAAATCGCGACCCGGCAGGGCTTTCTTCAGGCTGTTTACCAGCACCTGACGCATTTCGATAATACGTGTGCGCATGGTTTCAACTTCTGCCAGCCACTGTGCCTTCAGCGCAGCGTCATTCAGCACGGTCTCAACCACTTTCGCGCCAAAGTTTGGCGGGCTTGAGTAGTTGCGACGTACGGTCGCTTTCAGCTGACCCAGCACGCGGCCCGACGCTTCGCTGTTTTCACAGACCACGGACAGTCCACCCACGCGCTCGCCGTACAGCGAGAAGATTTTAGAGAACGAGTTGCTGACCAGCATGTTCACGCCCGCAGCAGCCATCGCGCGAATCGCGTAGGCGTCTTCATTCATGCCATCGCCAAAGCCCTGATAGGCAATGTCGAGGAATGGAATGAGTTCACGCTGCTTCACCAGCTCAATCACCTGGTCCCACTGGGACTGCGTCAAATCAGAACCGGTCGGGTTATGGCAGCAAGGGTGCAACAGCACGATGCTTTGCGCGGGCAGGGTCTGCAGGGTATCGATCATACCGGCAAAGTTAACGCCCAGCTTTTCGGCATCAAAGTAAGGATAGGCGTGCACCTTGAAACCTGCGCCAGCGAAAATCGCGACGTGGTTGTCCCAGGTCGGATTACTGACCCAAACTTCTGAATTTGGGAAGTAGTGCTTCAGGAAGTCAGCACCCACTTTCAACGCACCCGAGCCACCCACGGTCTGAATAGTGGCGATACGCTGCTGCTGCAGTGCGGTATGTTCAGCACCAAACAACAGTTTCTGGATGCTGCTGCGATAGCCTGCAAGGCCTTCCATCGGCAGATAAACCGAGGCGGTCTGTGGCTGCGCATTCAGTTGGTTTTCAGCGGCTTCGACAGCACCAAGCTGTGGGATAATCCCTTTATCGTCGTAATACAGACCGATACTCAGGTTGACCTTTTTCTCTCTCGGATCGTTCTTGAAGCTTTCCATCAGCGACAGAATTGGGTCACCGGCATAAGCATCAACATGTTGGAACACGGTATATTTCTCCTTGGAATTGTATCTTGGACAAGCGTCAGAGCCCGGTTCAAGGGGATCTGTTATGTCGAAGCACCGACTTTTACTGCTGTTTTTATTATCACGTAGACTAACAAATATCGCTCAACAAGATCACATTAATGTTGTGATCTTTTTAAACCCTATAGCGGCCCGGACGGTGGTTCATCGCGATGATCAGATTCAGCACGAACGCGCCAAGAATCGAGGCGATCAGCATCGGAATACTCACCACAAACAGCGACGCAAGCACTATCACGAAATCCACGCCCATCTGCAGTTTACCGGCGCGAATGCCGTATTTGTCCTGCAGATACAGCGAGAGGATATTCATGCCGCCCAGGCTCGCCTTGTGGCGGAACAGCACGATAAATCCCATTCCCATGATAACGTTACCGAAAAGCACCGCATAAAAAGGCTCGAGATGGTCGAAATGGATGAAGAGCGGATGCAGACTGGTGAATAAGGAAACCAGTGCCACGGCGCAAAACGTCTTGATAGTGAATGGCCAGCCCATGCGACGGATCGAGAGCCAGTAAAACGGCAGATTAATGGTGAAAAACACTGCGCCAAAGGAGTAATGCGTCAGATAGTGAATCAGAAATGCCATGCCCGCGGTGCTCCCGGTCAATGCGCCCGACTGGCGTAACATCATCACGCCAAAAGAGACCATCAGGGTGCCCATAAGAATGGCCAGCACGTCTTCGAGCCAGGTATGCTCAACGCGAGGCTGTGTGATGCTGTCGGTGTTATCCATAGAATGCCTGTCGCCTATAAAAATAAAAATGCCGTGCGGGCTATGCATGCCCGCTGGGATCGCTGAATTTTTATAGATAATTAACGACAGCACGCAAGAAGGCAATCGTTTTCGCACAAATCAACCACAATAAATCGTAATTTTACTCAACTCACGCAAATTTTGGTTTTAAGTGGATATTTTCGTGCATAAAACGCGTTAATAATGCACCAGGTTAGTGAAATTGCACCAATCTGGTTCATCTTCAGGCTACCGGTAGTCGGCTTAATATTCTCTGCTAAGCCGGGGTCGTCAGCAGGCCATTCTCTTTTATACGATTCAGCACCACGGAGGTTTTAATATGGGCAACGCTTTTGTGGACTGAGAGAATATGGCTTATCAAAGTGCTTAAACCCGCTAAGTCTGCCACCGCAACCTTCAACAAATAGTCGGCATCACCGGTCGTTTTATAAGCATCGATGACCGCATCCACCTGCTCCAGCATTTTATGAAAATCTTCAACATTTTCAGGCAAATGATTGATTAACCTAATTTCTATCAGGCCAATCATGCCCAACCCCAGCGCCTCGGGCGCAAGACGGGCGTGATAGCCCATGATCATCTGTTGCTGTTCGAGGCCTATTCTTCTGCGCGAACACTGGGACGCAGACAGCCCCACAATTTCGCTGAGTTCCTGGTTGGTTAACCTGCCGTTAGCCTGTAATAAGGTCAAGATTTTCAAGTCGTAATCATCAATGCTGTACATGGCTGCTCACCTGCTTATCGATTTTGTTCATAAACACACTACCAGTTTTTTTAGGGCCGAACTTTCCCTTTATGACGTGACGGGCGTTTTTTCCATTCAAACCTCTGTTTACTTTGCATTAACCCTGCCATTTTGGCGAATATGGATGCGCAGTTTTATCAAACAAGGAAAAATAATGAAAAAGATGCTTCTGACCCTTAGCCTGCTGATAGCAGGAACCGCTGCGGCGCAGGCTGAAGGCACCTCTTCCCATCTCGACAGAGTGCTGCAGAAAGGCTCCCTCAACGTTTGCACCACCGGTGACTACAAGCCTTATACCTATTTACGCCCGGACGGACAGTATGAGGGGATAGACGTCGCCATGGCGCAGTCACTGGCCGCAAGCCTCGGGGTGAAGGTCAACTGGGTAAAAACCACCTGGAAAACAATGATGGACGATATGACCTCAAACCGGTGCGATATCGCCATGGGGGGCATTTCCGTCACACTGCCACGCCAGCAGAAAGCCTGGTTTGCCAACGTGCTCGATCAGGATGGCAAAATCCCTTTGGTACGCTGCGAAGATGCGCATAAATATCAGACCATTACCCAATTAAACCGACCTGAAGTACGCCTTCTCGAACCGGCCGGCGGCACCAATGAAGCCTTTGTACACGCCTATCTGCCGCAGGCCCATCTCGAGCTCTCGCATGACAATCTGGCTATCTTCCAGCGGTTAGTCGACAAAAAAGCTGACGTGATGGTCACCGACGCCTCGGAGGCGCTGTTCCAGCAGAAACACTATCCGAAACTGTGCGCAGTCAACCCTAAAAAGCCGTTACAGTATGGCGAGAAGGCCTACCTGCTGCCGAAGGATGATATTAGCTGGAAGATGTACGTCGATCAGTGGCTGCATCTGAGCAAGGCTAACGGCGATTATCAAAAGATCATTGGCCAATGGCTGGCGTCAGGCAAGAAGTCCTGAAACAGAAAGGGCCGCTGAGAATGGGGCGGCCCTTGAAGCGTTAGTCGCCCGTGTAGGTACGAACGACCCTTGAGGTAAGCGTGGTGATGAGCTCGTAGGCGCTAATACCGGTGGCAGCCGCGATGCGTTCAACCGGCAACGCGGGCCCCCATAGAATTGCCTCGTCACCAACCTGGTCCTGCGCGTTGGGTCCTAAATCAACCGAGAGCATGTCCATCGAGACACGACCAACTATCGGCACACTACGGCCGTTGACCAAAACGGGTGTACCGCTTGGCGCACTGCGCGGATATCCGTCGCCATACCCGATAGCGACCACGCCTAAACGCGTGTCGCGTGGGCTTACCCAGGTGGCGCCGTAACCCACCGGCTCTCCTGCACGATGTTCACGTACCGCTATCAGGCTCGAGGTCAGCGTCATCGCTGGACGACAACCGTATTCTCTCGCTTCGGTACTGGCCATCGGCGATACGCCATAAAGGATAATGCCTGGACGCACCAGATCCAGATGGCTCGCAGGCCACAGCAGCGTACCGCCCGAGGCCGCAATCGACTTTATGCCCGGTTTAGCCTGGGCAAACGCCTGAAAGCACTGAAGCTGCTTCAGGGTGTAATCATTTTCAGGCTCGTCTGCACAGCTGAAGTGACTCATCATATTCACCGGCTGAATCACATTGGCGCACTGGCTGAGACGCTGATAGAACGCTTCGGCGTTCTCCGGCAACACGCCCAAACGGTGCATGCCGGTGTCGAGTTTCATCCATACCTTAAGCGGCGCACTCAGCTGCGCGCGCTCGAGCGCCTCAAGCTGCTCAACGCTGTGCACCGCCGTATCCAGACCATTTGCTACCAGCAGAGGTAAATCCTCGGCGGAGAAAAAACCTTCCAGCAATAAAATCGGCTTGAGAATACCGCCAGCACGCAGCGCCAGCGCCTCGCTCAAACGGGCCACGCCATAACAATCGGCATCCTGCAAACTGCGCGCCGCCTCAAGCAGCCCGTGCCCATAGGCGTTTGCTTTTACTACTGCCACCACCCGACTCTGCGGCGCAATATGCCTAATGCGCTGTAAATTATGACGCAGGGCGCTGCTATCAATCACAGCCGTAGCCGCCTTCATTGCGTGTCCTTATGAAGAAATTGATGAAAAGGTTTTAGCTTGTTCTTTTAACTCGAAATCAGGGGCAAGCACGCTAGCCAGCCTAAGCATTAGTCTTCGTCGTATTGCGGGCCGCCGTAGTTATCGAATCGCGACCACTGACCGTTAAATGTGAGGCGAACCGTGCCTATCGGACCGTTACGCTGTTTGCCGAGAATGATTTGCGCGATCCCCTTTTCTTCGCTGTTGTCGTGATAGACCTCGTCGCGATAGATAAACATGATCAAGTCGGCGTCCTGCTCGATGGAACCAGATTCACGGAGGTCGGAGTTGACCGGGCGCTTATCGGCACGCTGCTCCAGGCTTCGGTTCAGCTGAGAAAGCGCCACCACCGGCACCTGCAGCTCTTTCGCCAACGCCTTGAGCGAGCGTGAAATCTCGGCGATTTCCAGGGTACGGTTGTCAGACAGAGAAGGCACGCGCATCAGTTGAAGGTAGTCAATCATGATGAGGCTCAGGCCGCCGTGCTCACGGAAGATACGGCGCGCACGTGAACGTACCTCGGTTGGCGTCAGGCCGGAGGAGTCATCGATATACATATTACGTTTTTCGAGCAGGATCCCCATGGTGCTGGAAATACGCGCCCAGTCTTCATCGTCAAGCTGACCGGTACGGATACGGGTCTGGTCAACGCGGGACAGCGAGGCCAGCATACGCATCATCAGTTGATCGCCGGGCATCTCGAGGCTGAAGATAAGCACCGGTTTTTCCTGCATCATCGCGGCGTTTTCGCACAGGTTCATGGCGAAGGTGGTTTTACCCATCGACGGACGAGCTGCGACGATGATTAAGTCGGACTTCTGCAAGCCAGCCGTTTTCTTGTCGAGATCGCTATAGCCGGTCGACACGCCGGTTACGCCGTCGTGTGGGCGTTGGAACAGCTCTTCGATACGCGCAACGGTGCTTTCCAGAATGCGGTCGACGCTTTTCGGGCCTTCATCTTTATTGGCGCGGCTTTCTGCAATCTGAAAGACACGGGACTCGGCCAGGTCCAGCAGGTCTTCGCTGCTGCGGCCCTGCGGATCGTAACCCGCATCGGCAATTTCGTTAGCAACAGAAATCATCTCGCGCACAACTGCACGTTCACGCACGATGTCGGCATATGCGCCGATGTTTGCCGCACTTGGCGTATTTTTTGACAGCTCTGCCAGATAGGCAAAACCGCCCACCGAGTCCAGATCCCCTTTCTGCTCGAGAGACTCTGACAGCGTGATAAGGTCGATAGGCTTACTCATCTCGAGCAATCGCTGCATCTCGGTGAAAATCAGGCGATGCGGACGGCTGAAGAAGTCATTGCTGACCACGCGTTCGGCGACGTTGTCCCAGCGTTCGTTGTCCAGCATCAGGCCACCCAGCACAGACTGCTCGGCCTCCAAAGAGTGTGGCGGAAGCTTTAGCCCTTCCATCTGACGATCGCGTGGTTCGTTCGGTTTGTTGGTTGGTTTGTTGTTTCCGGCCATGGGTAAATGCTTTCCTACTATGAATAACTGGCTTGGCAGAGCTTGCGTGAGGTTCGAGGTGAACCCTGATAACGCGTCAGTATACCGAATTATAATTCCTTGTGATGCCTCATTTCCAAACGGTCTTAGCACAGCACGTCCGTCACTAGGAAAGGCAAATTAATTAGCGTAGGGTGAAATCCATCACTTAAAACGAGGAAAGAAAATGGCTAAGCGTATCCAGTTCAGCGCAACAGGCGGTCCGGAAGTTTTAGAGTATGTTGATTTTGAACCTAAAGATCCCGCTGCGGGCGAAGTCCAGGTCGAGAACAAGGCGATTGGTATCAACTATATCGATACCTATGTGCGCAGCGGCCTCTATCCCGCGCCGCTGCCTTCCGGGCTAGGCAGCGAGGCGGCTGGTGTCGTGACCAAAGTGGGCACTGGAGTCAGCCATATCAAGGTCGGCGATCGCGTAGTTTATGCGCAGTCTTCACTGGGTGCCTACAGCGAGTATCACAACGTGCCTGCGCAGAAGGTTGCTGTCCTGCCTGAGGGCATCAGCTTTGAACAGGCCGCGGCCTCCTTCCTTAAAGGCCTGACCGTACAGTATTTATTCCGCCAGACCCATAAAATCAAAGCCGGTGATATCTTCCTGTTCCATGCCGCCGCCGGTGGCGTTGGGCTTATTGCCAGCCAGTGGGCCAAAGCGCTGGGGGCAAAACTGATTGGAACCGTCGGCTCTGACGAGAAAGCCGCACTGGCGAAAGAAGCCGGTGCATGGGCCACGATTAACTACCAGACTGAGGATATTGCTGCGCGCGTCGCTGAGCTGACACAGGGCGAAAAAGTCTCAGTGGTCTACGATTCGGTTGGCAAGAGCACCTGGCTGGCGTCGCTCGACAGCCTCAAACGCCACGGTTTGCTGGTGAGTTTTGGTAATGCATCGGGTCCGGTGAAGGACGTCGATTTGGGCATTCTGAACCAGAAAGGCTCACTGTTTGTCACCCGCCCTTCTCTGAATGGCTATATCACAACGCAGGAAGAGCTGGCTGCGGCAAGCGAAGAGCTGTTCTCGCTAATTGCCAGCGATGCCATCAAGGTCGATGTCAAAGACGCACAGAAATTCCCGCTGTCACAGGCACGCAGAGCCCATGAGACGCTGGAAAGCCGCGCCACTACCGGCTCAAGCCTGCTCATTCCGGGTTCATAAGTCTGTAAATGCAAAGAGGGCTCCGGTTAAGGAGCCCTCTTATGCTGTTCTTTCGTCAATCACGTTGAGTTTAGAACGGTACTGCCTGTAGGTTACTGCAAGGTAAATCTGGGGACGATGTCGCTTGAGCAACTATTTTTGGCCGCACCAGATCGGATGAAATTTTTTCGTAAATACGATGCATTCATCCTAACAGCGTGCCATGTTAAAAAATATGATTAATTCGCATGGAAAGCATTTTATCGCTCAACCTGTGATCGAGCCCACATAAGTAAAAGTTATGCCTGCACAATTACATTTACAATGTTGAGACGTTTCACCTATATCCATGAAAATAATGACGTTTATATTTTAATCATCCATTTGACTGGCTTAAGGTAATCTTCTGTTTCTATATCGTGACTTATAAACAGGTTTTTCTGGTTGTTTTACGGCGCGATAAATCCACACCGCGACCACCGCCAAAATCAGCCAAGGCAACATTTTAATAACAAACGTCAACAATCCGCCCAGCATCATCAGCGCAAACGCAACCACCAGCGCCGCAACCATCCCCAGTAAAGAGATGCCGGTCAGCAACAGCATAAAGAAAAAACCCAGCACGAATAATACTGCCAACATGATATGACTCCTCGGGCAAGAATGGCGGGCCGCAATCTGCCCGTTAACAGGCAAAATCGGCACCAGGAAGTGCTTTCAACACAGGGATATATCAAGAAACGTGCCAGAGAAGAGGGGTTTTTTAATACGTTGATATTAAATGGGTTATTTCACCCACCGCCACGGCGGGTGAAATAATGTGGTCAGAAAGACTAACTATTGGTTAATTCTCGCTACCCTTAAGCTTCGCTGGCTGCCATCTGCGGACGTGTCACCAACGACAGTGCCTGCTCGACTACCTCAACGCCTGCACCCGGCTTGTGCGCGTTCTCGCTTAAATGTCTGCGCCATTGGCGTGCCCCCGGTATCCCCTGGAAAATGCCGAGGATATGGCGAGTAATATGGCCAAGATAGGTCCCTTTCGAGAGCTCGGCTTCAATATACGGATACAGCGCGCGGATCACGTCAGGCCCGGTCAACCCTGACGCCTCGCGACCAAACAGACGTTGGTCAACGTCGAGCAGAATAGACGGATTTTGATAGACTTCACGTCCGATCATCACGCCATCCATGTGCTGCAGATGCGCTTGTGCTTCGTCGAGACTTTTAATCCCCCCGTTAATCGCCATCGTCAGATGCGGAAAATCACGCTTGAGTTGATAGACCCGAGGGTAATCCAGCGGCGGCACTTCACGGTTTTCTTTTGGGCTAAGCCCCGACAGCCATGCCTTGCGCGCGTGAATGATAAAGGTGTCGCATTCGCCACGTTCGGAGACCTGCTGCACGAAATCACACAGGAATGCGTAGCTGTCCAGCGTGTCGATGCCAATGCGCGTCTTGACGGTGACAGGAATGGACACCACGTCACGCATTGCCTTGATGCAGTCCGCAACCAGAGAGGCCTGAGCCATCAGGCAGGCACCGAACATGCCGTTCTGCACTCGATCCGACGGGCAGCCAACGTTGAGATTGATTTCATCATAGCCACGCTGCTCGGCCAGTTTGGCGCAGGTTGCCAGGTCTTGCGGATTGCTGCCGCCCAGCTGAAGCGAAACCGGATGTTCCTGCTCACCAAAAGCCAGATAATCCCCTTTACCATGGATAATCGCTCCAGTTGTCACCATCTCGGTATACAGCAGCGTATCGCGGCTCATCAGGCGATGGAAATGACGACAGTGGCGGTCGGTCCAGTCCAGCATTGGCGCGATAGAAAAGCGCTGAGCGGAAAAACGTGAAGGACTCGCATCAGCATTCGCTGATTCTGGGGAAGGCTTTCCTGGATGATTAATCTCTGACATCGACCTGAAATTCGCTGAAAATGGGCTTATGGCGTACCAACGCTTTATAGGATAACGCGGCTAAAAGCACCGAAATCGTGATAAAGGCTGGAATATGATGGGTGATTATATCACAGAACAAAGATTCGGCATCTCATAGACCCAACGGCAACTGCGGCATAGCTCTCGGCGATTGTCCAGAAGCGTGATAAAATCAGCATTCTATTTATGCAGAGACGTCGCGATGAACTCAACCACTACGGAAAATATCCTCACTCAAGCTGAGCATTTGTGCCAGCAACGTAGCGTTCGGCTTACCCCGCAGCGGCTTGAAGTGTTGCGTCTGATGACGGAACAACCTGGCGCCATCAGCGCCTACGACCTGCTCGATCTTCTGCGAAAAACTGAGCCTCAGGCCAAACCGCCTACGGTTTACCGCGCACTGGATTTCCTGCTCGAGCAAGGCTTTATTCACCGCGTTGAATCAGCAAACAGCTATGTGGTCTGCCACCATTTCGAAGAGCCTAGCCACACTTCCGCGCTGTTTATCTGTGACCGCTGTGGACTGGTTACAGAGATAACCACTGACGGGATTGAAGAGCGACTCGGCAAGTTGGCGAAAGACTCCGGTTTTGCGCTGCGCCATTCTGTCGTGGAAGCACATGGTCTCTGCGCCGAGTGCGCCATCGTTGAATCATGCGAAAGTCATGACCACTGCGAACACGATCATACTATTGCAGTAAAAAAGCGTTAAAAGAACGGTTATTCCAATCATCCATTGAGGTCTTTGGGATCTCATCAGAGGTCTTGCAGAGGGTTTACTGAGGGAGTTCTTATGAAAGACGTTTTCAATGCGAGCTGTCACTGCGGTGCGGTTAAATTCACCGTGAAACTGACAGACGGGTTTAACACCATCCGCCGCTGCGATTGCTCGCTTTGCCGCATGCGCGGTGCCGTGGTGGTATCGGCCGATCTGCAGGATATCACCATTACTGAAGGTCAGGAAAAACTGACCGAATATCGCTTCAATACCCAAACCGCGAAACACTTTTTCTGCTCCGTTTGCGGGATCTACACCCACCATCAACGGCGCTCAAATCCGACCCAGTATGGCGTGAATACTGCCTGCCTCGAGGGTGTCTCTCCGTTTGATTTCCCGGAAGTGGTCGTGATGAACGGCAAGACGCATCCTAAAGATACGCAGACCGCGGCGAAGATAGCCGGTTACTTGCGGTTCAGTCCGACGCAGGAATAACGTTTCATCAAACGCTGACCCGTTTTTCTAAGGGGATTGGGTGAGATAGGTTTGAACAACGGAGTGGGTACTTCCTTGTACCCTGCATCCTGAAAAGCGTCTTGGGTAGGAGCAGCTTTAATTCTCAGGATGCACATTCGGGGGGAGTCACCGATTACCAGTGGTATTTATGGTCAGATTCCCAGGACTTAACCTCTTTTTCAGCCTGCTCTTTCTGATATCCGTATCTTTCCTGAATCTTGCCGACCAGCTGATCGCGCTTACCTTCAACAACAGTCAGGTCGTCGTCGGTTAGCTTACCCCATTTTTCTTTCACTTTACCTTTGAACTGCTTCCAGTTACCGTCTGCTTGGTCCTTATTCATAATCAACTCTCCTGTTTAGCTTAGGTGTTACTGCATTTGATAAATGCTTATCAACAGTTCTAATTGTAGTCGCTAATTTCACTATTTCAGGCTTAAACAGGAATAAAGAGCATAACTAGGATTAATCCAAAGCATTTAAATCCAGGTGCCTTTTTGCCAGTGGCGTCGCCAAATCCAGCCTAACGCCACGCCCCGCAGCGACAGAAAGACCGCCACGGCGAGCCAGAGAGCGTGGTTACCCAGCGTGGGTAACGCCAGTAATGTCAACGCGTAACCTGCGGCGGCGACCGCCATGCTGTTGCGCATTTCTTTTCCACGCGTTGCGCCAATAAACATGCCATCGAGCAGATAACACCATACGCCCACCAGCGGTAAGATAATCTGCCAGCCAAGATAGCGGTCGGCCAGCGTTCTTAGGTCGGCAATTGAGGTGAGCAGATTGACAATTTGCTCACCGGCCAGCGCATACACCACAGCGAAGCCAAGCGCGACCAGTCCGGCCTGTCGACAGGCCGCGTGCCACACGTGCAGCAGCTTACTCTCGTCTTTCGCGCCAAACGCCTCCCCGGAATGTGCCTCGACCGCGTAGGCAAAGCCGTCGAGCGCAAAGGCGGTGAAGGTGAGCAGGTTCATCAGCACGGCGTTGACGGCAACGATCTCCGTCCCGAGTCGCGCACCGATGATAGTAAGGGAAGAGAAGCACAACTGCACCAGCAGGGAACGCAGCATAATGTCCCGATTAAGCGCGATCAGCTGGCGCAGATTGCCGCGCCATGCGTCTTTCAGCAGCTCAATACTTATTCCGTGTCTTCTCATCACAATGGAAACTAGCCACAGTCCCAAAGCCAGCGTGGCATATTCGGAGCAGGCGGTAGCAACGGCCGCACCCTTGACGTTCCATCCCAACCCGACCACCAGCCACAGGTCAAGAATAACGTTAAGCAGATTGCCTACTATCAGCATGATGACCGGCGCACGCACATACTGGGCCCCCAGCAACCAGCCGAGAATCACTAGGTTCGCCAGCGACGCAGGGGCGCTATACCAGCGAATCGAGATGAATATTTGCGCCTGCTGGAGCACCGCCTGACTGCCGCCCACGATGTGCAATGCGGCGGAAATCAACGGCTGACGAAACAGGAAAATGAGCGTACCGGCAATCAGTGCCAACAAAAACGGCTGCACGAACGCGCGGGCCAGCAGAAGGTTATTACGCGCCCCCAGCGCCTGCGCGGTCATTCCGGTGGTGCTCATACGCAGGAAGAGCAATAGCATAAATAGGAAGCTGGTGACCATTGCCCCGACGGCGACACCGCCAAGATAATCAGGGCTATCAAGATGACCAATCACTGCTGTATCAACCAAACCCAGCAAGGGCACGGTAATGTTGGAGAAGATCATCGGGAGGGCGAGAAGCCAGAGCGCCTTGTCGGCAGGGCTTAGAAAGGTTTTTCTTAAAGCAGGCAAAGAGAAAAGCGATCGCATAATGGTGTGAGAGCCCAGGCTGTGATGACGATTCGTGGTTTAACGGATTATATAAACAACAACGGCTTATGAATAACTGGTCTTCGTGTGACAGAAACAATATCGCCCCAATGAAGGGGCGACAGGCAAAACGAGACTGTGTAAATGGCTAACGCCAAAAGCGGAGGCTGATTAGATCCAGTCGCCGTTGCGGATAACGCCGACCGCCAGTCCTTCAATGCTAAAGTTTTGCTCGCGAAGATCGACCACAATAGGTTCGAACTCGCTGTTTTCAGGCAGCAGCTGCACGGTATTGCCCTGCTTTTTAAGACGCTTAACGGTCACTTCGTCGTCAATGCGTGCGACAACAACCTGCCCGTTACGGACGTCCTGCGTTTTGTGAACCGCCAGAAGGTCGCCGTCTAAAATACCAATATCACGCATCGACATGCCGCTGACACGCAGCAGGAAGTCGGCGCTCGGTTTGAACATACCTGGGTCAACCTGATAGTGCCCTTCAATATGCTGAGTCGCCAGTAATGGCTCACCGGCGGCCACGCGGCCAATCAGCGGTAGCCCGGCTTCTTCTTCCATCAGCAAACGAATGCCGCGAGAAGCGCCGGAAACAATCTCGATAACGCCTTTACGTGCCAGCGCTTTCAGGTGTTCTTCAGCGGCGTTAGGCGAGCGGAATCCCAGACGGGTGGCAATTTCTGCACGTGTTGGCGGCATACCCGTGGTCGAAATATGATCGCGTATAAGGTCATAGACCTCTTGTTGTCTGGTCGTTAAAGCTTTCATTCCGCCCCCTGGTTGTTTATACAGTCCAGCTGTGAGTATATACAGGTACTGGCGGAATTAAAACCTAAGAATCTGCAAAAACAGACATTAAGAAGTATGAAATATTCAAAGCCAGTGCGGCACCAGGATGACTGCCCAGGTGAAAAGCGCAAAGCCAATGGTGATTGAAACAGCAGCGGAACCCATATCCTTCGCACGCCCAGAAAGTGGGTGTATTTCAGAGCCAATTCGGTCGATTGCCGCTTCTACCGCACTGTTCAGTAATTCAACAACCAGCACTAAAATGAGTGCGCCAACCATTAATATTCGTTCGATGCTGCTAACATCAAGGTAAAATGCCAGTAAGATGGCGGGGACAACGACGATAGCTTCCTGACGGAATGCGGCTTCATGCTTCCAGGCGGCGGTAATTCCCTTGATAGAATAGCCGGCTGCCTTATAAATTCGGGTAAACCCAGTGACCTGATTTGCCATTATTTTTAAGTCTTAATGTGATTTTTAGGCATTTTAGCCTGAATTCGTTGTCCTATCACCACAGATCTCATACCTGCTTTCTGGTATCCTTGCGGCGAATTGCTAACAAGAGGCTTTACGTTTTTTATGTCAGGATGGCGTAGACTTTATTATACCTTACTGAATTTACCGCTAAATTTGCTGGTAAGAAGCAAGGTCATTCCTACAGATCCCGTGACGGAGTTGCGTTTAGATCCAACGCGTCCAATTCTGTATGTTTTGCCGTACAACTCCAAGGCCGATCTTCTGACACTGCGGGCACAATGCCTCGCGCAGAATCTGCCCGACCCGCTCATTCCTCTGGAAATAGACGGCGTTCAACTGCCGAGTCACGTTTTCATCGGTGAAGGGCCACGTGTTTTCTCCTATTATCAGCCTAAACAGGAATCGGTGAAGCTGTTCCATGACTATCTGGACCTGCACCGAAATAATCCGAATCTTGATATTCAGATGCTGCCTGTTTCGGTGATGTTTGGCCGCGCGCCGGGCCGTGAAGGTCAGGAAACTCCGCATCTGCGCGTGTTGAACGGCATTCAGAAATTCTTTGCCGTGCTGTGGTTAGGCCGCGACAGCTTTGTTCGCTTCTCTAACACCGTGTCGCTGCGCGATATGGCCACCCAACACGGTACCGACAAAACCATCGCCCACAAGCTCGCCCGCGTTGCGCGTATGCATTTCTCGCGTCAGCGTCTGGCCGCAGTCGGCCCCCGTCTTCCGGTTCGTCAGGACTTGTTCAACAAGCTACTGGCCTCCAAAGCGATTGAAAAAGCCGTTGAAGATGAAGCACGTAGCAAAAAAATCTCCCACGACAAGGCCCAGCAAAACGCCATTGACCTAATGGAAGAGATTGCCGCCGACTTCAATTATGAAGCGGTTCGCCTTTCTGACCGCGTGCTGAGCTGGACCTGGAACCGTCTGTATAAAGGGATCAACGTTCATAACGCCGAGCGTGTGCGTCAGCTGGCTCTGGACGGTCAGGAGATTGTTTATGTGCCTTGCCACCGCAGCCACATGGACTACCTGCTGCTGTCTTACGTGCTCTATCATCAAGGCCTGGTGCCTCCGCACATCGCGGCAGGGATCAACCTGAACTTCTGGCCGGCCGGACCTATCTTCCGCCGCCTGGGCGCGTTCTTTATTCGTCGTACCTTTAAAGGCAACAAACTCTATTCGACGGTGTTCCGGGAATATCTCGGCGAGCTGTTCAGCCGCGGTTATTCGGTCGAATACTTCGTGGAAGGTGGACGTTCGCGTACCGGTCGCCTGTTAGAGCCAAAGACCGGCACGCTCTCCATGACGATTCAGGCGATGCTGCGCGGCGGCTCTCGTCCTATCACGCTGGTCCCTATCTACATCGGTTACGAGCACGTGATGGAAGTCGGTACCTACGCGAAAGAGCTGCGCGGGGCGACCAAGGAGAAAGAAAGCTTCCTACAGATGATCAACGGCTTGCGTAAACTGCGCAACCTGGGTCAGGGCTACGTCAACTTCGGCGAGCCGCTGCACCTGACGCCTTATCTGAACCAGAACGTCCCGCAATGGCGTGATTCGATTGACCCTATCGAAGCGCATCGCCCAAGCTGGCTGACGCCGACGGTGCAGGATATCGCCGACAAGATCATGGTGCGTATCAACAACTCGGCGGCCGCCAATGCCATGAACCTGTGTTCAACGGCGCTGCTGGCTTCGCGTCAGCGATCGCTGACCCGCGAACAGCTGATTGAACAGCTCGACTGCTACCTGCAGTTGCTCCGCAATGTGCCCTATACCGCAGATTCTACGGTGCCGGACCTGACCGCTGACCAGCTGCTCGACCACGCCTTGAACATGAACAAGTTCGAAGTCGAGAAGGACAATATTGGCGATATCATCATTCTGCCGCGCGAGCAGGCCGTGCTGATGACCTACTATCGCAACAATATTCATCACCTGTTGGTCATGCCTTCTCTGATTGCCAGCATCGTGATGCACCATAGTCAGGTAAGCAAAGCCGAACTGCTGCGTCAGGTCGAGCTGATTTACCCGATGATGAAGGCCGAGCTCTTCATGCATTACGATAAAGCGCAGCTGTCTGAGGTACTTGAAGTCCTCACGGCGGAACTGGCACGTCAAGAACTGATTCTGGTCGAAGATGACCAACTGCTGCTTAACCCGCTGCGCAGCCGACCGCTTCAGCTGTTGGCAGCAGGCGTTCGTGAAACGCTGCAACGCTATGCGATTACCCTGTCGCTGCTGAGCAATAATCCTAGCATCAGCCGTGGGGCGCTGGAGAAAGAGAGCCGTATCATGGCACAGCGTCTGTCGGTGCTGCACGGCATTAACGCACCGGAGTTCTTCGACAAAGCGGTATTTACTACGCTGGTCGGTACGCTGCGTGATGAAGGCTATATCAATGATATTGGCGACGCTATCCCTGAACATACCCGTGAGATTTACACCATTCTCAGCGACCTCATCACGCCGGATATTCGACTGACGATTGAGAGCGCGGGCATGCCTTCAGAGTTACCGGCGGCCACCGAACCCCCGGCAGAGCCGAAAATCGACGTCAGAGACACGGACCACTAATCTCCGTATTAAGGCATAAAAAAACCCCGGTCATCGTGAGAGGACCGGGGTTTTTCTTTGGCTCATGCCATGGCGCTTAGACCGCGGTCATGGTGTAACTCAGCAGGATGCCGATAAACATCACCATCCCTACATAGTTATTATTGCGAAACGCCTGGAAACACGACTCACGCTGACGTTTTGCGGTGATTTTTTGCTGATGCACGAACAGGCATCCGGCCAGCAGTAGCGACCAATAGAAAGGCGCACCGAGATGATTAAGATGCCCTACCGCCGCCATCAGAGCCAGCGTGGCTAACTGTAACAGACCGATAATCAGGTTGTCGTGGCGACCAAACAGAATGGCGGTCGACTTGACGCCAATCTTCAGGTCATCGTCACGGTCCACCATGGCATACTGGGTGTCGTACGCCACGGTCCAGCAAATATTGGCGAGGAACAGCAACCAGCAACTCAACGGCACCGTCTCCCCCACCGCCATAAAGGCCATCGGGATTGCCCAACCGAACGCCGCGCCCAGAACGACCTGCGGCAGATGGCTGACCCGCTTCACGAACGGATAGCTCCACGCCAACGCCAACGCCACCAGCGAGAGCAGAATGGTTTTATAATTCAGTAACAGCGCCAGACAGAACGAGATAAACACCAGCCCGCCAAACAGCATTTTCGCCTGCTTGCTGGTGATAGAGCCGCTCGGTAATGGGCGACCGGCGGTGCGCTTCACGTGACCGTCTACTTTTCTGTCGGCATAGTCGTTGATGACACAGCCTGCCGCACGCATGAAGAATACGCCCAGAACGAAAATAATCAGAATCTTGAGTGGTGGCGTGCCGTCGCTGGCCAGCCAAAGTGCCCATAGCGTCGGCCACATTAACAGCAGTGATCCGATCGGCTTGTCTATTCGCATCAGACGACAATAATCGCGCCATTGTCCCTGCTTCATCGTCCCCATCAACTTGGTATTCTCCCTTGAGGCATTACTGCTCTGTTGTAGATTTTAGGTCTTTTGTGTTACTGGCGTCATACACCGGCGAGGCCGGCAGGAAAATCTCGGTCAGCAGCAGCGGTTTATCGGAAAGCCGCAGACGAGAGCGACGGACCCAGTGCTGCGCCTGCTGCCCCAGATGGATATAGTCGCGGCTAAGCGCGTTGCCACCAAACAGATAGCGCCCAAGCGGCAACGTGCCCAAGTCTACCAAGGCGTTTTCAGGACCGGTAAGGGTTTCGAGCGGGATTATCGTTCTGCCGAGCAGCCAAGGCACGTCGTCTCCAAACAGGACAATTTCACGCAGCCAGTAACGCTCGCTCTCAGGCAGTTGTTCCGCCTCTTCAGGAGTCAGTTCGGCGCGAGAGACGAAGCATTCCCGCTGCGGGGTGACGCTGACCTTGGCGCAGTGCTGTTCAAACCGGCGGGTCATCGAACCCATCTCCAGCAGCCAGTCTACAACCTCGGGCGGCACATCAGACGCGTAGTCAAACCAGTGGATAGCATCGGGAAAAGGCACATAAGACTCAGACATGACAGACTCCGAGTGGGCAGCGGTGGCTACCAAAAAGAATTCAGGGGGGCATTCTAACGCAGATTGCCCCGGCGGTAATCCCGCCGGGGACAAGATTTACTCACGTTTCAGGCGTTCGCCGTTGGCAAGATAGAGGGTCACCACCAGCACCAGAATAGCGGCGGTGTAGAGCAGCGTATCGATCGGGCTCTTATGGTCGACGATGATAAAACGAATAATCGCCGTGATGCCGATGTAGACGAAATAGCGCAGCGGGAAGTGATAGCCCGACGCAAAGTACTTAACAATCAGCGCGATAAATTCGAAATACAGGAAGTAAATAACAATCCCTTCAATCAGCATGTAGGAAGATGATTCGTCGTTGTTGACGAAGAGCACCAATGCCAGATGATAGGTTTCCCGCCCCAGGAACAGCATCAGAATAGCCGCTAACCCCAAAAGAAAAATGTTTAAAATACGCTGCATGATGGTCGCGACCATCGTTGCCTTTTTAGATCCTGCCATGTGATGTACATCCCACTTTTATTGTTCAATGGCAGAAGAATACCACAGCGCCAAGGCCGCGAAAGGCGCTTGTTTCATGTGGAATAGACATTTTTTGTTATGGCGTTTTTCATAATAAAAAAGGGCCAACCGACAAGCGGTTAGCCCCTATCACCGTCACAGTTAGCGCAGCAATTTAGAAAGAGCTGCGGCTAAACTCTTCTCAGGCACGCCAATTTTTGAAGCGGTTGATTAAACCGTTGGTTGAACTGTCGTGGCCGGTGACCTTCTCGCTGCCTTCAAGCTCAGGCAGGATACGGTTTGCCAGCTGTTTGCCCAATTCCACGCCCCATTGGTCGAAGGTGTAGATATTGAGGATAGCGCCCTGAGTAAAGATTTTGTGCTCATACAGCGCAATCAGCGCACCCAGGCTGAACGGGGTGATTTCACGCAGCAGGATTGAGTTGGTCGGACGGTTGCCTTCGAAGACCTTGAACGGCGCAACGTGTTTAACGTCTTCAGGTTTTTTACCCTGAGCCGCGAACTCTCCTTCGACCACTTCCAGCGATTTACCAAATGCCAGCGCCTCGGTTTGCGCGAAGAAGTTAGACAGCAGCTTGGCGTGGTGATCGCTTAACGCGTTGTGGCTCACCGCAGGCGCAATAAAGTCACAAGGAACGATTTTAGTGCCCTGGTGGATAAGCTGATAGAACGCGTGCTGGCCGTTGGTACCAGGCTCACCCCAGATGATTGGGCCAGTCTGGTAGTCAACCGGTGAACCATTGCGGTCAACGTATTTACCGTTGGATTCCATATTTCCCTGCTGGAAATAGGCCGCGAAACGGTGCATATACTGGTCATATGGCAGGATAGCTTCGGTTTCGGTGCCGTAGAAATCGTTATACCAGATACCGATCAGCGCCAGAATGATGGGCAGGTTTTTCTCAGCCGGCGTGTTAGCGAAGTGGTTGTCCATCGCGTGCGCGCCGCTCAGCAGCTGCTCGAAGTTCTCGAAGCCCACAGACAAGGCAATCGACAGGCCAATCGCAGACCACAGAGAGTAACGACCGCCGACCCAGTCCCAGAACTCGAACATGTTGTCGGTATCGATACCAAACTCGGCAACCGCTTTACCGTTGGTAGACAACGCGGCGAAGTGTTTTGCAACGTGCTGGTCATCGCCGGCCGTTTTCAGGAACCAGTCACGCGCGCTGTGGGCGTTGGTCATGGTTTCCTGGGTAGTGAAGGTTTTTGAGGCCACCAGGAACAGCGTGGTTTCCGGGTTCAGCGGTTTCAGCGTTTCGGCAATATGGGTGCCGTCAACGTTAGAAACGAAATGCATATTCAGATGATTTTTATACGGACGCAGCGCCTCGGTCACCATGAAAGGACCCAGGTCGGAACCACCGATACCGATGTTGACCACGTCGGTGATGGGTTTGCCGGTATAGCCTTTCCAGCTGCCGCCGATAACGCGCTCAGTGAAGCCTTTGATTTTCGCCAGCACGGCGTTGACTTCAGGCATGACGTCTTTGCCATCAACCACGATAGGAGTGTTGCTGCGGTTACGCAGAGCAACGTGAAGCACGGCACGGTCTTCGGTGCGGTTAATCTTCTCACCTGAGAACATCGATTTAATGGCTTCTTGCAGCTCGGTTTCTTTGGCAAGCGCCTGCAGTTTTTCCAACGTTTCTGAGGTGATGCGGTTCTTGGAGAAGTCGACAAGAATCTGATCGTCAAAAGTGGCAGAGAATTTGGAGAAACGATCGCTATCTTCAGCAAACAGCTGGCTGATGGTCACATCTTTAACTTTATCGAAATGCTGCTGCAGGGCTTGCCAGGCAGCGGTCTGAGTTGGATTGATATTTTTCATAGCAATGCTCTTAGGCTGAGAATGTAAGGTGACATCTTGACTATTATTTAGCGCAACTGCCTTGATTGTATCCGGTATTTTACAAGTTGAGATGCCTTTTCTTGCGTTTCTTGCAATAGGCAATAACTGTTGGCAATGCGCCTGATAGACAAATACCGCACTGAATAATAGATGACATTCATTCAAAATGTGAGTCAGAGGCCGCGCGATCGTTGACAGATGGCACAGAACCGGTGATCCTAGGCGCCTAACTTATACGCGTCCGCGCGGGTAAGCCAGAAGAGGCGCGTCGCCCAGGCAATGTATCGGAGGAACCGTATCCGACGAAGGTGCATTATGGGGTGCGACGCCGAGGTCAGACACCCAACGGTTGGGAAAAGATCGACTACAGGGGCTGAATCCTCTGGGTTGTCACCGCTATAGCTCGATGAGCTATTGGCATGGTGGGGCGCTTCTGGGTGTATCGTAGCATCTCTACGTCTGCTCCCGTTTCCCGCTCTACCCTTGTGCCATGGAATATGCAATTAAAAAGGCCGTCTGAAAATGACGACCCTGACACGAGGTTTTAAATGAATCAAGCAACATCCCGCATCGCTGACCAACCGCCTCTGAACAACACGGTCATTGCCAAATTTGGTGGCACCAGTGTGGCAGATTTCGACGCCATGAACCGAAGTGCCGATGTGGTACTCTCCAATCCTGACGTTCGCGTGGTGGTCCTTTCCGCCTCCGCTGGCGTGACCAATCTGCTGGTTGAACTGGCAGAAGGCCGCGAAACTGAGCGTCGTGATTTCCTGCTGAGCGAAATTCGCCGCATCCAGACCGCCATCATTGACCGTCTCGAGCAACCGGACGTTATCCGCGAAGAAATCGAACGCATGCTGGAAAATATCAGCACGCTGTCAGAAGCGGCAAGCCTGGCTACCTCGACCGCGCTGACCGACGAGCTGGTCAGCCACGGTGAGATTATCTCGACGCTGCTGTTCGTCGAGATCCTGCGCCAGCGCCACGTGTCTGCAGAGTGGTTCGACGTCCGCAAAATCATGCGCACCAATGACCGCTTTGGCCGCGCTGAGCCAGACACCCAGATTCTACTGGAACTGGCCGAGCAGCAGCTATTACCTCGTCTACAGGAAGCACTCATTATCACTCAGGGCTTTATCGGCGCTGAGCCAAAAGGTCGCACCACCACACTGGGCCGCGGCGGCAGCGATTACACGGCTGCCCTGCTTGGTGAAGCGCTGCACGCCAGCCGCGTGGATATCTGGACCGACGTTCCGGGCATTTACACCACCGATCCGCGTCTGGTGCCGGGTGCTAAACGCATCGATCGCATTGCCTTTGAAGAAGCGGCCGAGATGGCGACCTTCGGCGCGAAAGTTCTGCATCCAGCGACCCTGCTGCCTGCGGTGCGTCGCGGTATTCCGGTGTTCGTCGGCTCGAGTAAAGACCCGTCTGCGGGCGGCACGCTGGTTTGCGATACCACAGAAAACCCGCCGCTGTTTCGCGCGCTGGCGCTGCGTCGTAAGCAGACCCTGCTAACCCTGCATAGCCTCAGCATGCTGCATTCGCAAGGTTTCCTCGCTGAACTGTTCAATATTCTGGCGCGCCACAATATTTCGGTGGACCTGATTACTACCTCCGAAGTGAGCGTGGCCCTGACGCTGGACACCACAGGTTCAACCTCTTCCGGTGACAGCCTGTTGACCACCTCGTTACTGACCGAGCTTTCTTCACTGTGTCGCGTTGAGGTCGAGGAAAATCTGGCATTGATTGCCATCATCGGCAACAAGCTGTCCCAGGCCTGCGGCGTGGGCAAAGAAGTCTTCGGCGTGCTGGATCCGTTCAACATCCGCATGATTTGCTACGGTGCGAGCAGCTATAACCTGTGCTTCCTGGTGCCGGGCGACGATGCCAACCAGGTCGTGCAGAAGTTACACCACAATCTATTCGAGCAGGATTAATCGATTTTCGATTCCAGCAGATAGATAAATAAGCCGGGTCGATAGCCCGGCTTTTTTTATGCCTGCATGTTTATTAATTCTCCGCAGAGGGTTGCCTGAAATACACAGAGAAGATAAAACTGTTTGGCTTTAAAAATTACTTAATAAAAAAATTAAATACACAACAACACAATAAAATGACAAGACGCTGAGGATTTCCCTGCATGTTAGCCAAGATCACACGCCTGTTCCCGCTGTGGGCCTTATTACTGGCGGTTGCCGCCTATTATACGCCGTCCACGTTTACCCCGATTGGCCCTCACGTCAGCGGCCTGCTGATGCTGATTATGTTTGCGATGGGCGTTACCCTGGAATTTGGCGATTTTAAACGCGTACTTTCACGCCCTGCGCCGGTTGCCGCCGCAACCTTCCTGCACTATCTGGTGATGCCTCTTGCTGCCTGGCTGTTGGCCAAACTTTTCCACATGCCTGACGACCTCGCCGCCGGTATGATTCTGGTGGGAAGCGTTGCCAGCGGTACTGCATCTAACGTAATGATTTATTTAGCCAAAGGCGACGTGGCACTGTCAGTGACCATCTCCTCCGTTTCCACGCTGGTCGGCGTTTTTGCAACCCCACTGCTCACCCGCCTGTATGTCGATACGCACATCAAGGTCGATGTCGAAGGCATGCTGTTGAGTATTCTGCAAATTGTCGTGTTCCCTATTCTCGCGGGACTGATTATTCATCATCTGTTTACTCATGCGGTCAAACGTATCGAGCCTTACCTGCCGGTATTCTCAATGGTCTGCATTCTGGCCATCATCAGTGCCGTTATCGCTGCAAGCCAGAGTCTGATTAGTTCGGTCGGTCTGGTGGTGGTGGCAGCGGTTATTCTGCACAACGCCATCGGGCTGCTCAGCGGCTACTGGGGCGGCAAGCTGTTTGGTTTTGATGAGACGACCTGCCGCACCATCGCGCTCGAAGTTGGCATGCAGAACTCAGGCCTTGCGGCCACGCTTGGCAAGCTTTACTTCACGCCGATTGCTGCCCTGCCGGGTGCGATTTTCTCAGTTTGGCATAACTTCTCCGGCTCGCTCCTGGCCGGTTACTGGTCGGGTCGTCCGGTGAAAAAAAGCGAAAAATTAGCGCAGAAGTAATCTGTACCGATCGGGCAAAAAAGAAAGGCCGCGAGAATATCGCGGCCTTTTTGTTTGCGGCGGTCACGGCGTTATTTTGCTATTCCCGGCACATCATCGAGCTCTTCGCGCTCGTCTTCTTTCTCGTCCTTATCCAGCACGTTGTACGCCACGGCACAGAACAGCGAGTTAAGGCGCTTCATGTCACCCAGTAAACCAAGGTGCAGCGAGCTGGTTTCAATACTTTGAACGTTGTGCTGATGCAGCCTGTCAACGTGGGCGTGGGCGTAGCGGCGGTCAAGCAGGCGGAAGCGATGCTTGGAACGACGCAGACGCTTGGCGCTGGTCAGATCGTTTGACAGGAATACCGACAGGCTAAGACGCAGGTTATCGACCAGTTTCTCATGCAGATTGTCCAGCTCAGACAGCCCCTCGGCCGAGAAGGCACGCCGCGTATCGTGCGACTTGGCGGTGATATCGCCGGTCATGCGCTCGATAATGTCGCCGGCCTGTTCAAGGTTGAGCGCCATCTCGATAATCTCCGCCCAACGACGCGAATCGTCCTCGCCCAAATCCTCTTTATGGATCTGCGCCAGATAAAGTTTGATGGCGGTGTAAAGCACATCGACGTCATCATCGAGGCGGCGTACTTCACGATCCTGGGTAATTTTACCGTGCATGACCTCATGCTGAAGGATAAGCATGTGCTCAACCACATCGCCCATGCGCAGCGTCTCGCGTGCCGCATTGGCCAGCGCCAGCGTCGGCGTGTCGATAGCACTCACGTCGAGATGACGCGGACGCAGACGTGGGTCATCCTCAGGGACATCGGCAATCCACAGCTCACAAATACGCGCCATCATGCCCGCCGCAGGCACCAGTGCCAGACAGCGAATCAGGTTGTAGAACACGTGGAAATAGATCACCAGCTCTTCATCAGGAATGCCAATGCGCGCCAGCAGCCCCGTCAGCGGTCCGATAAACGGCAAGACAATCACACAGCCAATCAGCTTGAACAGCAGGCTACCCAAGGCAACCCGACGCCCCGCCGCATTTTGTTTGCTAGCGTTGATCATCGCCAGAATACCGCTGCCGAGGTTGGCACCGATCACCAGACACAGCGAGACTTTGAGCGAGATAACGCCGGTCGCGGCAAGCGTGGCGGTCAGCAGCACTGCGGCCAGACTGGAGTAGCTGATGATGGCGAAAACGGCACCGGTCAGGGCATCAAGAATGGTATCGCCGGTCAGCGACGAGAATAGTACCTTAACGCCCGACGCCTGCGTGATTGGCGTGGCCGCACTGACAATGAGCTCGAGGGCCAGCAGAATCAGCCCCAGACCAATCCCGACGCGCCCCATCTGCCCTGCCCGCGTCTGCTTGCGGCTTAGGAAGAAGGCCACGCCAACAAAAATCAGCAGCGGAGAAAGCCACGAGAGGTCGAAGGTCAGCACGCGCGCCATCAGCGCGGTACCGACGTCGGCCCCCAGAATTATCACCAGCGCGGGAGAGAGCGCCACGAGTCCCTGGGCAACGAAAGAGGTGACCAGGAGCGCCGTTGCGTTGCTGCTTTGTACCAGCGCAGTCACGCCGATACCGGAAACAAACGCCAGAGGTTTCTTTTCAACACTGCTGCTGAGAACGCGGCGCAAATTGGCACCAAACACACGCATGATGCCAGTACGCACAATGTGCGTACCCCATACGAGTAATGAAATAGCTGAAAGCAAATGAAGAAGAGTTAACACTAAAAAAGAGCTCCTTTAGCGCCAGGCGCAAACAGGCCATCCTGCCTGCCTGGCGTGTTGGAGCAGGATAGCATCCGGATTCACTGCGACAGGGCTGGCGACTTTAATAAGCAGCGGCAGATCGTTGTGCGAATCCGAATAAAAACAGGCGCGCTCGAGCTGACTGGCATCCTGATTTAACAGCGCCATCAGCCGCGTTACTTTTCCTTCACGGAAAGTCAGCACGCCTTCAGTAAAACCGGTATAGAGACCGTTAATTTTCTCGACGCCGATAGCCAGCGTCTCGTTTACGCCCAAAAACTTCGCAATCGGCGCGACCAGGTGCTCACCCGAGGCGGAAATTATAAGGGTGCGATCGCCTTTAGCCTGATGGTCACTCAGGCATTCTCGTGCTTTGGCGTAAACCCTGTCGGCAATGACTTCGTTAACGAAGCGCGCAACCATCGCGGCAACATCGGCCTCGGTGCGGCCTTTGAGCGGGCTCAGGGTCCAGTTCATATATTCGGTCATATCCATCTGACCTATGGCATACAGACGCATCATCTCGGCGTCCTGCTGCAAAAATACATCGGGATCGGCGACCCAGCCTTGCTTGACCATAAAGGCCGACCACAGGCTGGAACAGTCACCGCCGATCAGCGTTTCATCCAAATCGAACAGCGCCAGATTCATGCAACTTCCCGTAAGGTATCAAGATCTAACTGTAGACCAATATCAGTGCCATCAATATATAGAGAGTCAACGGAGCGGTTTAAAACATCCACGGATAACTCGACATTGTGAGCCACGACACGATAACGAACAACGTTACCTAACAGGCTGTGATTGATGATGCGGGCTGGAATTCCCTGCTCTGGCGCGCAAAGCGCGATGGACTCAGGCCTGACGGCCACCTGAGAAGGATAACTCTGTCCGGTTAGTGCGTAGGCCTGCTCGGCGGTCAGCAGATTGTAGCTGCCGATAAATCCTGCTGCGAAGGCATTAACCGGGGCAGTATACAGCGTTTCAGCGTCGCCATTCTGTACGATTTGTCCTTTATTCATCAAAACAATGCGATCGGACATGGTCAGCGCCTCTTCCTGATCGTGAGTGACGAAGATAGCAGTCAGGTTCATTTCACGCTGAATACGGCGAATTTGCTCACGAAGATGTTTGCGAATACGGGCGTCTAGCGCCGAAAGTGGCTCATCGAGCAGCAGAAGACGCGGCTGGGTCACTAAAGAACGGGCCAACGCCACGCGCTGACACTGACCACCGGAAAGCTGATGCGGATAACGGCGCGAAAACTCGTCCAGCTCAACCAGCTTCAGCACCTCCGCGACTCTTCGTTTGGTCTCACTGGCCGAAATATTTTGCATCTTCAGGCCGAAGGCGACGTTACCCTCGACGGTCATGTTAGGAAACAGCGCATAGCTCTGAAACACCATGCCGATGCCGCGCTTTTGCGGCGTCAGGGGAACAATGTCCTGCCCCTGTAGCAGAATTTTTCCGCTATTGACCGAGGTCAGGCCCGCTAGACAGCGCAGCAGCGTCGATTTTCCGCAGCCGCTTGGCCCGAGCAGCGTCACGAACTCGCCCTCTTTAGCGCTGAAATCGATGTTATTGAAAATCTGCGTCTGGCCGTAATGCTTGTTGAGCTGAGTGACTTGCAGGTAGGACATAATCAGCGTTTCCCTTTATTCAACACGTTCGCCACCCAGGTGAAGACCAGGACGACCACGAAATAGGAGATGACCAATGCGCTGGTAAAATGGCCGCTGCCATTACGCATATTGTAGAGATAGACCTGCAGGGTTTCATAGCGGCTGCCCACCAGCAGGTTAGCGAATACAAACTCACCAATCAGGAACGAGAAGGACAGCAGTACCGCAATGGTGGCCCCCTTGCGTAAATTCGGCAAAATCACCAGCAACGCGGCTTTCCAGGTGCTCGCTCCGAGCAGATGCGCTGCATCCATCAGGTCACGCATATTTATCGCCTGAATGTTGTTGGAAATCGCGCGGTAGATGAACGGCAGGGCGATAGTGAAATAACAGCCGATCAAAATCCACGGCGTACCGGTTAATTCGAACGGGGGTGAAGAATAGAGCTCCATCAGCCCAACGGACGAGACGACTGGAGGAACGGCAAACGGCAACAAAATAAGGACGTTCATTAAGGCATCGAGCCTTGGAAAATAGTAAGCAATCACAAACATAAGCGGCAGGATGAGCACCATCGAGAAGAACAGTGTCCCAAGGCAGATTAGCAGTGAGTGCCCCAGCGCCACCAGAAAACGCGGGTCGCTCCACAGCGCTATCAGCCACTTCATGGTGAATCCACTCGGCAGAATCGTCGCTCCCCAGTCTTCCACCAGCGCATATATCAGCGTTGCAGCCAGCGGCAGCACCAAAATGATGAATAATACCCAGACAACCAGGCGATGATAGACGCTTTCAGCACGTGACATAGCTCGCCCCCCTTCTGCGGTTAATCAAAAAATAAGTCCTAGCGAACATTGAGATAGCTCCTGCGCAACAGCCACTGATGCACCAGCGTGATGACCGCCATTAACAGCACCAGCAGAATCGCCAGCGCACTGCCCATATTCGGGTCGAGAGAGATATCGCCCGACACCAGTGCCGCAATACGCACCGGCACGACGTTAAAATTGCCGGTGGTTAACGCATAAACCGTGGCATAGGCACCCAGGGCATTTGCCAGCAGAATCACGAAAGTCCCCATCAACGCGGGCGCCAACACCGGCAGGCCGATGTAGCGCCAGAAACGCCATTTCCCCGCCCCCAGCAACGCCGCAGACTCTTTCCAGTCTTCGCGCAGTCCGTCAAAGGCCGGGTAAAGCAGCAGAACACCGAGCGGGATCTGGAAATAGGTATAGAGGACAATCAGACCGTCTTTGGAGTACAGATTGAAGGTGCTCATCAGGCCATATTTGCGCATGACGAGCGTCAGCGTGCCGTTGAGACCGAGCAGAATGACGAAGGCAAAAGCCAGCGGTACACCGGCAAAGTTGCTGGTCATGTTGGTGAATGACATGACGAAATCATGCAGTTTTGTTGGGCCCAGCTGGCGAAGTGAGTAACTACCAACCAAAGCGATGAGCAAACCGTACAAACTCGACCAAACCGAGATATCCAACGAAAATTTCATCGCCTGGAGATAAAACGGCGAGGTTAAAATATCGCTGTAGTTGCCGAATCCCCACGCCTCATAGGTATCGCTGTAAAAACTGCTCACGGCGACCCACACCAGCGGCGCAAGCTGGAACGCAATAAAGAACACCGCAAAAGGGAGTACAAACAGCAGTGCGAGCCACTTAGCTTTCATCCGTTATCCTCAACCTCTCGCGTTTCAGGCCAGCAAATCCGCGCAGTGCGGTTTGTCGTGGCTGACATTAAGCAGCTGGCATACCGTACCGCACAGCTCCGTTTGTAGCGGCTCAGCCTGTTGCAGGCTAAAAGCACTGCCAAAGACGAACATCGGCACCTGACGCTCTTCTGCCAGAATGCCGCCGTGGCTACGGTCGTTGTTCATGCCATGGTCGGCGGTCACAATCACCTGATAACCCTCATCGAGCCAGGTGCCGAGATAGTGCGACAAAATGCCGTCTGCCACGCGCGCCTTGTTGCGATACTGCATCGAATCGAGGCCAAACTTGTGGCCCGCATCGTCAATATTCATAGGGTGGATCAGCAGGAAGTCCGGGTGATGCTTCAGACGCAAACTTTCTGCATCATCAAACAGATGAGAGTCCGGATAAGCATCGTCGTAATAAAAATGCCCGTGCTGGATAGCCAGACTCTTGTCGTCAGTGTGGCGGTCACGCGCAGGGTCAAACGGCGTGCGGTTATAGAGTTCACTCACCCAGTGATAGGCGGCTGCCGCCGTGGTCAAACCGGCATCGCGCGCGTAGTGAAAAATACTCTGTCCGGTAGAGAGACGGTCAACGTGGTTATGCACAATCCCGCTTAACACCGGCGTCACACCGGTCAGAATGCATTCGTACAGCGGGCGTGACAGTGAAGGCAGCTCGCACTCCAGTTGATACAAGCGCCCGCGTCCCGCAGCACACTGTGCCTGTAAATAACCCATTGCATCGCGGGCAACCTGAAAGTTCAGACCGTCCAATACCACCAGAATACTTTTCATTACGTATGGCCCTGATAAAATTAATATTAATTTCAATAACTTATTTAAAATTTCAAAGCTGGGAAATTAATCCTCTAGAGATCTCGCGTGTCAGGAAGACGGCGACCAAGTGTTTCCCGGCAGCTTACTGAAGTAAGTGACCGGAAACGGCTGAGAAGCCACCGCCCCCTCAAACACGCGAGATGACGAGGATTTTATTGTTGGAGGTTGATCATGACCTGCTCTTGCCACAGGCGTGGAAGCGTCTTGGCACTCTTGGTCCAGGCGTCCGGATCGGCAATCGGATGCGCATTGGCGTATTCGCTGTTTGGCAGCAGCTTGGCCTTCACGTCATCCGGCAGGGTCAGATGTTCTGCGCGAATAGGACGAGCATAACCACGCGCCAGGTTGATTTGGCCCGCGTCAGAGAAGATGTACTCACGCGCCCATTTCGCAGCGTTTGGATGCTTGCCGTATTTGTTAATAATGGTTGAATAACCAGAGGTGATGCTGCCGTCTGAAGGGATAACCACGTCGAAACGGGTTTTATCAATCTGGTCGCGGTAGTTAAGGCCGTTGAAGTCCCAGACCACACCGACCTGCACTTCCCCTTTCTCCAGCGAGGCAATAACCGGGTCGGTCAGGCTCAGACGACCGGCCTTAGCCAGTTTGGCGAAATACTCCAGACCCGGCTTGAGGTTTTTCTCGTTGCCACCCATCGCATAGGTGGCCGCCAGCACGCCGTTTGCGGCCTGTGCCGCGGTGCTCACGTCACCAATGGTGACTTTATATTTACCCTTCAGCAGGTCGGCCCAGCTGTGTGGCTCGTCTTTAACCTGTGATTTATCAATGATAAACGCGATAGTTCCGGTGTAAGCCAGAGCCCAATTTCCGTCTTTGTCTTTCGCCCAGGCAGGAACCTGATCCCAGGTGCTTGGCTTGTACGGCAGTGTAACGCCCTCTTTCACCGCAACCGGACCGAATGCTGCACCCACGTCGCCGATATCCGCACTGGCGTTATTTTTTTCCGCCAGAAACTTCGCTATCTCCTGAGCTGAACTCATATCGGTATCACTGTGTTTGATGCCGTATTTGGTATTCAAATCATTCCAGGTATCTTTCCAGTTAGCCCACGAATCAGGCATCCCGACGCTGTTGACCGTGCCTTCGGCTTTAGCGGCTTTTTCCAGATCTGCCAGAGACTCGGCGGCAAACGCCGTGGTCGTGGTCATAACGAGCGCGGTGGTTAACACAGTAGCGAACAACTGTTTCATAACTGATGCTCCAGATGATAGTGTGTGTGAGTGCTGGTCTAGTCCAGCAAGAACCAAGCCAATCTAAAGATCGTTTGTGATAATTATATGACAGCGCGAAAAAGCGGCATTTTTAAGCTAATAGCTGTTAACAAGTGCACAAATTTTCAACCTTTATTGGTCATTGTGGTGCAAAAATGCACTGAAATGAGGCTGAAGACTGATGAGTGAATCGCAAACTACCGTTGCCGCTATCTGCCAGACATTGAGTGAAAAGATAGCCGCAGGGTTTTATCGCACCGAAGGACGCCTGCCTTCAGAGAGAACGCTAAGTGAGGAGTTCTCCACGACGCGAATCACTCTGCGCGAGTCTCTGGGGCAGCTCGAGGCGCAAGGACTTATTTACCGGGAGGTCAGGCGGGGATGGTTTATTTCACCGCCGCGTATCCTCTATAACCCGCTTCAGCGCAGCCACTTCCACGCGATGGCAAAGGAGCAAGGGCGCATTGCCCAGACGGAGCTGCTCGACGCAAGCCAGATAAAAGGCAGCGACGTACTGTGTCAGAGGCTCAATCTGCCACCGCAAAGTGACATTTATTGCATCCGCCGTTTGCGGTACATCGATGGACGCGCGGTGCTCTACGTTGAGCATTACCTCAATCCGAAGTTCTTCCCCGATATAATTCACGATGACCTGACGCAGTCCCTGACTGACCTGTATTTCTCCCGCTATGGGGTGAAATATGGTCGGGTGCGTTTTGATATGGTGCCGACGCGACTGCCAGAACAGGCGTCTACTGCTCTGAAAGTCGCGGCGGGTAGCCCGGCGCTGTTTATTACGCGGATCAACCGCGATCGGCAGGATCGCGTAATTGACTGTGATTTAGAATATTGGCGCTACGATGCGTTACAGATTGATGTGGAGGTAGGGTGAGGAATTCCCTCCTCCTGTTTAAAAGGAGAAGGGAGAAGAAGAGATTAATCTGCGTCGTAGCCGAGGTTGGGGGCCAACCAGCGCTCGACGTCGGCTATCGGCATCCCTTTACGGGCCGCGTAGTCCTCAACCTGATCGCGTTGAATCTGCGCCACGGCAAAGTATTTACTTTCCGGATGGCTGAAATACCAGCCTGAAACGGCCGCCCCCGGCCACATTGCGAAGGATTCGGTCAACTGCATGCCGGTATTCTCCTCGACATTCAACAACTTCCAGATCTGTCCTTTCTCGGTATGTTCCGGGCACGCCGGATAGCCCGGTGCCGGTCGGATACCCTGATAATTTTCGCGAATCAGTTCTTCATTACTGAGATTTTCGTTAGCCGCGAAGCCCCAATAAACCTTACGCACTCGTTCATGAAGATATTCTGCAAACGCCTCGGCCAGACGGTCTGACAGCGCCTTGACCATGATTTTATTGTAATCATCGTGCTGTTTGTCATAGGCCTCGGCCAGCGCATCTTCCTCCAGCCCGCCGGTCACGGCAAAAGCGCCAATATAGTCAGCTTTGCCGCTGGTTTTTGGCGCGACAAAATCGGCCAGGCAGTAGTTGGCAAAATCGGTTTTTTCGGTTTGCTGACGCAGATGGTGGCTGACCACCAGCACGTCATCACGACGTTCATCGCTATAGATTTCAATGTCATCGCCGACTCGATTAGCCGGAAATAAACCGACCACGCCGCGCGGATGCAGAAGCCGTTCTTTGGAGAGTTTATCCAGCATGTCGTTGGCATCTTTGAACAGGCGTTTAGCCTCTTCGCCGACAATTTCATCTTCAAGAATACGAGGATACTTACCGGCCAGCGACCAGGTCATGAAGAACGGCGTCCAGTCGATGTAATTACGCAGCGTCTCGATGCTAGCCTCAACCTTTTGAATACCCAAACGATGCACCACAGGCGGCGTATAGCTTTCCCAGTCCAGCACGGTCGCGTTTTCACGCGCCTTCACCAGGCTGACGGGCGGCGTGCGCGGTTTTTTACGCCCATGCTGAATACGCACGGTTTCGTACTCTCTACGGGTTCTTTCGATAAAGGCATCTCGTTGCGTGTCGGACAACAGCGCTGACACCACGCCGACCGAGCGCGAGGCATTTTGTACGTAGGTTGTCGGCCCCTGGTAGTTCTGCTCAATCTTGACCGCCGTGTGCGCCTTCGAGGTAGTTGCCCCGCCAATCAGCAACGGAATGGTGAAACCACGGCGCTGCATCTCTTTCGCCACGTTGACCATTTCGTCAAGCGACGGCGTAATCAGGCCAGAAAGCCCAATGATATCAACGTTCTCTTCGATGGCCGTTTTCAGAATTTTGTCGGTCGGGACCATCACGCCCAGATCGATAATTTCATAGTTATTACACTGTAGCACCACGCCCACGATGTTCTTGCCGATGTCGTGCACGTCGCCTTTTACCGTCGCCAGCAGGATTTTGCCGTTAGTCTTACCCTTTTCTTTACTGGCCTCGATGTAGGGCTCGAGATAAGCCACCGCCTGTTTCATAACGCGTGCTGATTTCACCACCTGCGGCAGGAACATTTTTCCTTCACCAAACAGGTCACCCACCACGTTCATGCCGTCCATCAGCGGACCTTCGATGACCTCAATCGGTCGCGTCGACAGTTGACGAGCCTCTTCGGTGTCGAGCTCAATGAACTCGGTAATGCCCTTCACCAGCGAATATTCAAGGCGCTTTCTGACGTCCCAGCTGCGCCACTCGGCCTGCTGTTTGTTCGCCTCACCGTCGTCTTTGCTGCCGCGATATTTCTCTGCCAGATCTAAAAGCCGCTCGGTGCCGTCATCACGACGATTAAGGATGACGTCCTCCACCGCCTCGCGCAGCTCGGGCGTTAAGTCATCATAAATGGCCAACTGACCCGCATTGACGATGCCCATGTCCATGCCGTTGCGAATAGCGTGATAAAGGAACACCGCGTGAATCGCCTCACGGACCGGCTCGTTGCCACGGAATGAGAAAGAGACGTTGGACACCCCGCCCGAAATCAGGGCATGAGGCAGCTCGCTCTTGATATCGGCACAGGCTTCAATGAAGTCAACGGCGTAGTTGTTGTGCTCTTCGATACCGGTTGCGACGGCAAAGATGTTCGGGTCAAAGATAATATCTTCCGGCGGAAACCCCACCTCTTCGGTCAACAGCCTGTAGGCGCGACGGCAAATCTCGATTTTACGGGCGCGAGTGTCTGCCTGTCCGACTTCATCAAAGGCCATGACCACCACGGCAGCACCGTAGCGGCGCACCTTGCGGGCGTAGTTGAGGAAAGACTCTTCGCCCTCCTTCATGGAAATCGAGTTAACGATGCCTTTGCCCTGAATGCATTTCAGGCCTTTTTCGATAACGTCCCACTTTGAAGAGTCAATCATGATGGGCACGCGGGCGATGTCTGGCTCGCCGGCGATCAAATTGAGGAATTTGACCATCGCCGCTTCGGCATCCAACATGCCCTCGTCCATATTGATATCAATAATCTGCGCCCCGCTTTCAACCTGCTGGCGGGCCACCTCGAGCGCCTCTAAATATTTTTCTTCTTTAATCAATCTTTTGAAGCGAGCCGACCCCGTTACGTTGGTACGTTCACCCACGTTAACAAACAGCGTCTCGGGAGAAATCGTTAACGGTTCAAGACCCGCTAAACGACAGGCGACCGGAATTTCGGGCAATTTGCGTGGTGCAACGCCGTCGAGGACCAGCACTATCTCGGCGATATGCGCTGGGGTAGTACCACAGCAGCCGCCCACAATATTGAGGAAGCCGGAGCGTGCCCATTCGCCGATGTGTTCAGCCATTTCTTTGGCTTCAAGGTCGTATTCCCCAAAGGCGTTAGGCAGACCGGCGTTAGGGTGAGCGGTGACGTAACATTCGGCGATACGGGAAAGCTCAGCGACGTATTGACGCAGCTCGTCGGGGCCAAGTGCACAGTTCAGACCAAAGGTCAGCGGCTTGACGTGGCGCAGCGAGTTATAGAATGCTTCCGTCGTTTGGCCTGACAGCGTGCGACCAGAGGCGTCGGTAATCGTGCCGGAAATCATCACCGGCAGCAGGACGCCCATCTCTTCAAACACGGTTTCGATAGCAAAGGTCGCCGCTTTGGCGTTCAGGGTATCGAAGATCGTTTCAACCATGATCAGATCCGCGCCGCCTTCGATCAAGGCACGGGTCGATTCGCGATAGGCTTCCACCAGCTGATCGAAGGAGACGTTACGGAATGCAGGATCGTTGACGTCGGGAGAGATCGAGGCGGTGCGGTTGGTTGGCCCTAGCACACCCGCCACATAGCGCGGTTTCTCTGGCGTGCGTGCAGTCCATTCATCAGCGCAGATACGCGCCAGTCGGGCCGCCTCATAGTTTATCTCGGCCGAGAGTGACGCCATGTGGTAGTCGGCCATGGCGATGGTCGTCGAGTTGAAGGTGTTAGTTTCGAGAATGTCCGCCCCAGCCTCGAGATAGCCGTAATGGATGGCGGTAATAATCTCGGGCTTGGTCAGCACCAACAGGTCGTTATTGCCCTTGAGATCGCTTTCCCAATCAGCAAAACGTTCGCCGCGATAGTCTTCTTCTTCCAGACGATAGCTTTGGATCATTGTCCCCATGCCACCGTCGAGAACTAAAATCCGCTTCGCCAGCTGTTCATGCAGTGCTTCAACTCGATTAGTCACTTTCACCTCATCACCCATTGCTTGCAAAATTCTGCTACTTTCACGTTTGGCCGGTCTTCAGCACCCTACTTTAATCATAATTTATGAAAACCTGCTTCAAAATCCGCCAATAATCCTAGCATACCTTGCTCAGGCCCAGTGCCGGCAGCAACCTGAGTCTTTTTCATCAAATCCTCGAGGCACATTCCAGAGTCGATGCAACACATCGGATGAGCGCAAAACTTGTTTGCGATCCATACTGTAAAAACGAAAACCAATTCCAAAATAATATTTTCTCGCCGTTATAGTGGCGACGCTGACAAGGGAAAGCACGATGGTGACCTCTTCTGCCACGGCAGCAAAACGCACTAAAAAGGGCAAAGGCACAACGGCCAGTGCCAGCACAGCAACCGGACAGGTTCAATCGTTAACCCGCGGTCTGAAGTTGCTTGAATACATTGCCGAAGCTCAGGGCAGCGTGGCGCTCACCGACCTGGCCCAGCAGGCCGGACTGCCCAACTCGACAACGCACAGGCTCCTGACCACCATGCAGCAACAGGGTTTCGTTCGTCAGGTTGGCGATCTGGGTCTGTGGACAATTGGCTCCCACGCTTTCGTGGTCGGCAGCAGCTTTCTGCAAAGCCGCAACCTGTTAGCCATGGTTCATCCCATGCTGCGCCGATTAATGGAAGAATCTGGCGAGACAGTGAACCTTGCGGTGCTCGATCACAGCGATTACCAGGCGATCATTATCGATCAGGTACAGTGCAATGCGCTGATGCGGATGTCGGCACCCATTGGTGGCAAGCTGCCGATGCATGCTTCTGGCGCAGGCAAAGCATTCCTGTCCACGCTGCCCGAAGAGCGTCTCGTTAAACTGCTACACAAAATTGGGCTGCACAGCTACACGCCGATGACCCGCAGTTCACCGGCGAATCTCAAGCAGGAGCTGGCCGAGACCCGCAAGCGCGGCTATGCCTTTGATGATGAAGAACATGCGTTAGGACTGCGCTGCGTGGCGACCTGTATTTATGACGAACACAATGACGCCTACGCGGCAATTTCGATTTCGGGGCCGGTTTCAAGGATTACTGACGATCGCGTTACCGAGCTCGGGGCGCTGGTTATCCATGCGGCGAAAGAGATAACCCAGGCCTACGGCGGCGGCAAGCATTAAAAAGCGGGGCGAGATTAGCTCGCCTCAGCGTTGGACTTCTGCGACGTTCTGGCGCTAAACCGCTGTCGGCGGCGGTAGGCATAAACGTCTTCAATGTGACCCGCGAGAATACGCTGTTGCAGCCCGCGCCAATAGTCAGGGCAAAACAGGTCGCCGTGCAGCGCATCAAATAGCGGCCGAAGTCGTGCGTCGCTGCACAAGAAATGCCGAAATTCCTCCGGGAAGACGTCGTTCTCGGACACGCTGTACCAGGGTTCGCTCGCCAGTTCCTCCTCGGGAAAACGCGGCAAAGGCAGGTCACGGAAATTAACCTGCGTCATATAACAAATCTCGTCATAGTCGTAGAACACCACCCGACCATGGCGCGTCACACCAAAGTTTTTAAACAGCATATCCCCCGGAAAAATATTTGCGGCGGCCAGCTGCTTAATTGCGTTACCGTACTCTTCTATCACGTCATGCAGCTGCTCGGGCGTTGCCTGTGCAAGGTAGAGGTTTAGTGGGCTCATTCGCCGTTCAATGTATAAATGGCGTATTGCGATGCTGTCGCCGAGATCTTCTATTTTATTGACGGCTTCGCACTGTAGCTCGGCCATCAACTCGGCACTGATGCGATTTTTGGGCAGGATAAAATGCTCGAACTCCTGCGTATCGGCCATTCGCCCTACCCGGTCATGCTCCTTGACCAACTGGTAGCAGTCCCTGACTCGCTGCTCGGTAACCTGCTTGGGGGGCGCAAATCGGTCCTTGATGACTTTGAAAACGCGGTCACTGCCTGGCAGGGTAAATACCAGCATAACCATGCCTTTAACGCCGGGAGCGATGATAAAAGGCTCGGTGCTTGAGGCCATATAGCGCAGATGCTCACGGTAACATTCTGTTTTCGCATGCTTCTGACAGCCTATGGCGCTGTAAAGCTCTGCCGTGGTCTTGTGGGGAAGAATTTCGCGCAGCCATTCGACCAATGCACCGGGATGTGGCGCATAAACCATGAAATAGGAGCGGGCGAAACCGAAAACAATGCTGGCATCGTCCTGCTCGGTGAGGCACGTATCAACGAAGAGTCGTCCCTGTCGGCTTTGATGGACAGGTAACAGGAAAGGCTGTGCCCTGCCGGCCAGACGAATCTTGCCGACCAGCCACGCCGCTTTGTTGCGGTAAAAAAGCTCGTTGGCCATTTCGAATTCTGCGTTGTCGAGCTCACCGTCAGGAAAAGAAACGTTCAGGGCATCAGCAATGGCGTGCGCGTCCCTTGTAATGTCCTCCCACGGCAGGCGCAGCGGCAGTTCCATTAACAATTTTTGCAGCATGTCCCGCAGGCTAGGGCCAGGCGCAAAGAGTCGTGCCAGAGGTCTCTGTGGCGGTTTAGCGCTTTGCGGCAGTTGTTCGCTAAAGACAAACAGCCTGTCGTCCGCTAAATCACGATGTTTGAAGATGCGGCAATAGACTGAATTAAAAAAGCTTTCGGCAATTTCACCGCGCGGATAATCAGGCAACAGGCTGCTGAAGCAGGCTTTGATACGCGCATTGAACGTCGCATCATAAAAGCGTGGACCGGTAATACACTTCAGCTGGCTGACCACCAGCCCAACATGATGATCATAAAGATGAATACGCTGCTTCATTGCCTGCTGAACGGCAGCCCAGTCAGCTTGTTCAAAACGCCGCTGAGCGCCGGAAGTAATTTCCAGAAAGCGCCCATACTGTGCATCGAATCCCTGAAGAATGGTTTGGGCAATCAACAGTTCTGTCTTCATCACTCTGCTCTCTGACTTACGCGGGGTCCAAATGGCCCGTATGATTCGGGCCATTGCGTTCTCAGGAAAATTGCTGTTCTTCCGTCGAGCCGGTCAGAGCCGTCACCGAGGAGCGTCCGCCCTGAATAATGGTGGTGACCTTATCGAAATAACCGGTGCCAACCTCTTGCTGATGCGAGGCGAAGGTATAGCCACGTTTTACGGAGTCAAACTCCGGCTGCTGGACTTTTTCGACGTAGTGTTTCATGCCCTCGCCCTGCGCATAGGCATGGGCCAGATCGAACATGTTGAACCACATACTGTGAATACCGGCGAGAGTAATAAACTGGTACTGATAACCCATCGCTGCCAGTTGATCCTGGAAGCTCGCAATGGTCTGGTCATCGAGGTTTTTCTTCCAGTTAAACGACGGCGAGCAGTTGTAGGCCAGCAGTTTTCCCGGGAAACGCTGATGAATTGCCTCGGCAAAGCGCTTCGCCAACGCCAGATCCGGCGTCGAGGTTTCGCACCAGACAACGTCTGCATAAGGCGCATAGGCAAGCCCGCGCGAGATGGCCTGTTCAATACCGGCATGAGTGCGGTAAAAGCCTTCATGGGTGCGTTCGCCGGTGATAAACGCGCTGTCATAGGGATCACAGTCAGAGGTCAGCAGGTCGGCCGCATCCGCATCGGTCCTGGCGACCAGTAAAGTAGGTACGCCCAAAACGTCTGCCGCCAGACGAGCAGAAACCAGCTTTTGCACTGCCTCCTGCGTCGGAACCAACACTTTTCCGCCCATGTGCCCGCACTTCTTCACGGCGGCCAGCTGGTCTTCAAAATGCACCGCCGCCGCGCCTGCCTCAATCATAGATTTCATCAATTCAAACGCGTTCAGCACGCCACCGAAACCGGCCTCTGCATCGGCAACAATCGGCAAGAAATAGTCGGTATAACCCGGCTGGCCCGGTTCGATGTTGTTTGCCCATTGAATTTGGTCCGCCCGGCGAAAGGTATTGTTGATGCGTGATACCACTTCGGGAACGGAATTCACTGGATACAAAGACTGATCGGGATACATGCTCGACGCGGTGTTGGCGTCGGCGGCAACCTGCCACCCAGACAGATAAATCGCCTCAATACCGGCCTTGGCCTGTTGCAGCGCCTGCCCACCGGTGAGTGCACCGAGGCAGTTGACATACCCTTTGCGTGACCCGCCGTGCAGCAGCTCCCATAGTCGGCTCGCGCCATGCTGCGCCAGCGTACATTCGGGATTCACAGAGCCGCGCAGGCTAATAACTTCTGCGGCCGTGTATGGACGAGTGATCCCTTTCCAGCGCGGCAGTGACCATGATTCTTCGAGTTGTTGTATTTGTTGGGTACGGGTAATTTTCATGACGGTGACTCCGATTTCTTATCAGGGTTTATCAAGCCAGCAGCGCATAGCCAGGCAGCGTGAGGAAGTCGATCAGTTCATCCTGGGTGGTGATTTTTTCCATCAGCGCTGCGGCTTCGTGAAAACGCCCAGAGCTAAACCGCTGGTCACCTAATTCTTGTTGAATGACCTGCATCTCCTCGGCCAGCAGCTGGCGGAAAAGCTCTTTGGTCACCTTTTGTCCGTCGTCTAGCGTTTTGCCATGATGGATCCACTGCCAGATTGAGGTACGGGATATTTCCGCCGTGGCGGCATCCTCCATCAGTCCATAGATTGGCACGCAGCCATTGCCTGAAATCCATGCTTCGATGTATTGCACCGCGACGCGAATGTTGGCGCGCATCCCCTCCTCTGTTCTCGCTCCCTGACATGGCGTAAGCAGAGTTTCGGCGTAAATCGGTGCATCTTCCTCACGCGTAACGTCAAGCTGGTTGGGACGTGAACCTAGTGCCTTGCTGAATACTGACATGGCGGTATCGGCAAGGCCGGGATGCGCAATCCAAGTGCCGTCATGGCCGTTCGCCGCCTCAAGCTCCTTATCCTTGATCACCTTATTGAGCACCCACGCGTTGCGCTGCGGGTCCTTGCTCGGAATAAATGCCGCCATGCCGCCCATCGCGAACGCCCCTCGGCGATGGCAGGTTTTGATAAGCAGACGGGAATAGGCGCTGAGGAAAGGCTGATCCATGGTCACAACCTGGCGGTCAGGTAAGACGCGATCGCCGAAGTTCTTTAATGTTTTGATATAGCTAAAGATATAGTCCCAGCGCCCGCAGTTGAGCCCGACGATATGTTCGCGCAGGTGATAAAGGATTTCGTCCATCTGGAATACCGCAGGCAATGTTTCAATCAGTACCGTGGCCTTGATAGTGCCGCGCGGCAGCCCGACGCTGTCTTCGGCGAAGGAAAATACCTGACTCCACCACTGCGCCTCTTTGTAAGACTGCATTTTGGGCAGATAGAAGTAAGGGCCGCTGCCTTTGGCCAGCAGTTCGCGATAGTTGTGGAAGAAATACAGCGCAAAATCAAACAGGCCGCCCGGGATAGGCTCACCCTGCCAGGTCACGTGTTTCTCGGGCAAATGCAATCCTCTGACTCGACAAACCAGTACGGCCGGGTCAGGTTTAAGTTGATAAATCTTACCTGCCTCATTGGTGTAGCTGATGGTGCCGCGCACCGCGTCGCGCAGATTAACCTGCCCTTCAATCACTTTGCTCCAGTTAGGCGCAAGTGAATCCTCGAAGTCTGCCATGAAGACTTTAACGTTGGCATTCAACGCATTGATGACCATCTTACGTTCGACAGGCCCGGTTATTTCGACTCGCCTGTCGAGCAGGTCATCAGGAATATTTTGGATGCGCCATTCAGTATCTCTAATGGAAGACGTTTCCGAAATAAAGTCCGGCAGCTTACCGGCATCAATATCCGACTGAATATGTCGCCTTTCTGTCAGTAGCTGCTGGCGTACAGGGGCGAATTGGCTTACCAAATCAGCCAAAAAGTCGATGGCGGGTTCGGTCAGAATGCTGGATGCCTGTTCTGAAAATTGGCGTGTAAAGTCGAGTGGGCTGCGGGTTATCTGCTGTGACATCTACATTCTCCTGACTTTTCAATGAGCTCATTAAACATCTGCCTGAGCTGGACGCGTTGATCACGGCGACGATCCGAGGCGTAAAAAGATCGCATAACTTGAAATGACCAGACTGGTTATTTACTAGCCGATAGACTTAAGCGTAATCAAGAAAATGATAAAATCAAAAACGATTTCCATTTTTATTTTAAATAAAAATAAAGCCTTTTTGATTCAACTAAATAGAGGGTGAAATATTTTTATAGAAACAGGATCAATTTCCATAATTTTTGCAATCGAACAAGGATCGGCATTGGCAGGAACAAAATAAAAACGCCCACGATCGGAGAAGTGATCGTGGGCGTTCAGACTTGTATTACCGAGACAGGCTAAGAGTTCATTCCAGCGTAGGATTCATCTGGCGAAGATCGAATGGCGTTATCTGGTAGACGTAGTAGTTTAACCAGTTGGTGAATAACAGATGGCCGTGGCTGCGCCAGCTGGCTTTCGGTGCCAGATCCGCATTGTCTTCAGGGAAGTAGTTGTAAGGCATGTCCGGTGAAAGGCCTGCGTCAAGGTCACGCAGATACTCGCCTGCCAGCGTACCGGCATCGTATTCTGGATGGCCGGTGACGAACGCCATGCGCTTGTCCTTTGTCGCGAACAGATAAGCACCCGCATCTTCCGATTCGGCGAGAATATCCAGATCGCTGTATTTGCGCAGTTCTTCAATCGGGAAGTCCGCATAGCGCGAGTGTGGCGCCAGGAATGACTCGTCAAATCCACGGGTCAGAAGCGCCAAAGGCTGTAGCGTCTGATGCGCATATACGCCGGAGAGTTTGGTCTCGCGGGTCATTTTCGGCATGCCATAAAGCACGTTCAGCGCGGCCTGTACGGCCCAGCAGACAAACAGCGTTGAGGTGACATGTTCTTTTGCCCAATGAACGATACGCTCAATCTGCGGCCAATAGGCGACGTCGCAGAAGTCCACCAGACCCAGCGGTGCACCGGTCACGATCAACCCGTCGTAATTATCGTGTTGGATATCTTCAAAATCGCAGTAGAAGTTATTCAAATGCTCGGCAGGCGTGTTCTTGGACTCACGGCTGTCGATACGCAGCAGCTGAACATCAATCTGCAAAGGGGAATTGGAAAGCAGGCGAAGAAACTGATTCTCCGTCTCGATCTTCTTCGGCATCAAATTGAGTATCAGCACTTTCAATGGACGAATTTCTTGAGTTTTTGCACGTGAAGACGTCATCACAAAGACGTTTTCATTGCGCAAAAAGTTCACGGCTGGTAACTCATCTGGAACCCGAATTGGCATAACAACTTCCTCACTACATCCGCTTATACGTTTAGACATCTAGATGCCCGAAGATAACGGTTTTCAGCGGCTATGTCGAGCTTGTAAAGCCTAGGTGAAAATTATTCAGCTTAAGGCTATATGCTCATAACATTTAGTTATTTATATCTGTTTGATGAAGAGTTTTAGCTATTTAGAAGGAGGCAAAAAGGGTTAAAAATGGTCAGTAAACGCGCATAAAAAAGCCCCTGTCGTCAGACAGGGGCCTTCTTTTTCGCGTTCTTGACCGGCTTTTGACCTGCCCCGACGCTTTTTTTCTTAAATACCACATAGCAAAAAACCCCAGCTTTCGCTGAGGTTTCTTACTTTATTTGATGCCTGGCAGTTCCCTACTCTCGCATGGGGAGACCCCACACTACCATCGGCGCTACGGCGTTTCACTTCTGAGTTCGGCATGGGGTCAGGTGGGACCACCGCGCTACTGCCGCCAGG
>Ga0308159_1000250_pt1 | contig 160231 bp, 134 predicted proteins | sample PhyCR1_FD_201040 | JGI IMG/M metagenome (GOLD analysis project Ga0308159, IMG submission 201040) | Phyllosphere microbial communities from UC Gill Tract Community Farm, Albany, California, United States - DLSLC.R1 | ecosystem: Host-associated > Plants > Phyllosphere > Unclassified | place...
AAGGAAGCAGGGTCTTCATCAGGGTATGAGGTGTTAACTCGGAGCCTAAGTCATAGTTCACCCTGCTTCTTCTCAATTTAAATATCCAATAAATATAATTATGCTAATCTAAAGGAGCCTGTCGAAGTGTAACATTAAATAAGGTTTCGACAGGCTCAGCCTGACAAATAGCTATTTACTTCTTAACCGCAGCCTTAATCTTCGTCGCAATCAATCTCCAATCGTAAAAATGGAAAGTTTTATCCGTGCTCATTGCCACAAAAATTCCCTCTGGATATTTCGCACCCAAATTTACATTCGTCGCATCAGCACCATCCGTTTCCATGGCACTTACAGGAATTTCTGCCAGCAGTTCGTATTGGTTCGGATTGTCTTTACTACCCTCACGTGGGTAAACCATAAAGCTTTGCGAGCCTTGGTTAGAGACTAAGATATAACCCGTCTTCGCATCAGTTTTGTAGATCGCAATACCTTCGTGATCCTCGGAAAAACCCTTCTGCGCAAATAAAGCCAACTCTTGATTGTTGTTAGCAGCTGGATCTGCGATGTATTTACGAACCCCCACTTGTTCATCAGAATAATAGATAAAACCTAATTCGTTATCCACAGCAATAGCTTCAATTTCTTTTTTAACGCTGTATTTACCAAACTTACGCACCAATTCTCCCGTAATAGCTCCATTGCCATTATCTTTCAATTGGTATTGCCACAAATAAGCCTCTGCCGGACCTGTTTTTCTTCCAACAATGGCAAATACAGCTTGATCAGATGTACGTGTGTATAATGCCACCCCCATTGGATCTCTTTCTTGCTCACCAGCAAAAACTTCGATACCACCATTGTCAATAGGCTGTAAATCTGGCAAAGTGAAAACACGAATTTTGTTCGCCTGACGCTCGGTAGTGACGGCAACATCTACTTTTTTTCCATTTAACAAAATACCATAAGCGATATCTACATTATTTGGACGTTGGATACCGCCAGCTCTTTTCACCACTTTACCCGAAAGGTCGAATGCATACAAAGCGCCATCTGTATCTTTGTCTGTACCTATAATCAAGCTTTTGCTTGCATCAGCAGGGTTAATCCAAATTGCGGGATCATCAGTATCATGTTTTACTTTTTCTGTAACTACGGTTGCCTGTACCGTATTAGGATTATTTAGGTTTTTATTTTCTTTTACTTTTTGGCCACAAGCACCGAAGGCTAATAGCATTAATCCTAAAAAATATGTTTTTGAATTATTCATTTACAATTGGGTTTTGATGAACAAAATTTGCTTTTCAAGTCGATCAAACCAAAATAATAGCGTTACAAATAGTGAACAAGCCTAATATTTAGGGTATCAAAAAAGCAACATTTGTTTTAAATAGATTGTATAAATGCAGTTAAGCTTGCGCCTTGTTCTAATTTAAGCTTTTTTCTAAGTCGATAACGAGCCACACGTAAACTATCCGTAGAAACACTCAAAAGCGCTGCAATATCTGGCGTATTCATATTCAGTTTAATCAATGAAATGAACTTGATATCTGTCGCCGAAAGCCCTGGATTGATTTGCTGTAACTGATCGAAAAACTCTTGGTTAATTTCTTCGAAGATTCGTCTAAAATCATCCCAATAAGCATCTTTATGAAAGTTCTGATTAATCTTATTCAACAAACTTCGCAGTTCCTTTTTATAACTTCTGCCATCGCTCTTAATCATTTCAGCCAAAGCTTCCCTCATATCCTCCAGCAATTGATTTTTCTGAATGGTCTGTAAGGTATGTGCGGTAATTTCTTTGGCTTTGGCATGCAGATTTTCCTTTAATTGTTCTTCCTTTAATTTTTTATTGTTCAGGTCAACTTCCATCAGCTCTTGCTTTGTCTTCAAGATCTCCTCCTCTTTGGCACTGGTTGCCCTTTCTTTTAAAATACGATGGCGCTGATTACGGATAATAATTCCTGCAACTAAGATGAACACCACCGCAGCAATGCCTGAAGCAATATAAATTGCCCAAGCAATCTTTTCCTGTCTTGCCATTTCGGCAAGCTGCATTTCCTTTCTATCCAGTCCGTAAATTACTTTTAGTAAAGCTTCCTGATTTTTACTTTCTTCAGAATATGAGGTTAAAAAGTATTGTCTACTCAATTCCAGATAATGAAAAGTACTGTCGGTATTTTTAAGGAAACTATAAGTTTTTCCTAAATCCCGATAAGCACTGCTTAACCTACTGTAAGATTTGTTACTTTTAGCCAAAGCTTCAGCTTTTTTTGTGTAATGTAAAGCATCTGCATAGGCGCCCTGTTTTCGGTAAATATCGCCAACATTGTTGTAGGCATCAATCAGCATTTCGGTATTACCGCCTTGCTCAAACCAAGCTAAGGCTTTAGAAAAATGAAAGTAAGCTTTATCAAATTGAGACTTGTCTTCGTAAATGCTTCCTAAATTTTCATGCACTAAAGCTGCCCCTTCGGCATCGCCAACACTATTAAAAACCTGCATCGCTTTTTGCTGATAGAAATAGGCACTATCATAATTGAGCGTCTTCTCATAATAGTGGCCGATATTAGCATAAGTTCGAGCTATTCCGCTATGATCCCTTAATCGCTGAAAGGTAGTTAAGGCCTTGAAGTAAGACTGTCTCGCATCTTTTTCCTGTTTGGTAATGAGAAAAAGCAAAGCCAGATCATTTAGATTATCTGCAGCCTGTTTCTCGTTTTTGTCAGATCGATATATTTCATCGGCTTTGATGTGATAATTTAGCGATTGCGTAAACAAACCCATTTGGTAACAGATTTGCCCCATGCGCTGTAAGGCCCTCGCCTGTTGCACCAAATCGGCATCAGCCTTTGCTTGTTTATAGATTTCATTTTGCCTAACAAACAAGGCATCTGAAGTTTGCGGCGAAGTTTTTTCGATATACTCGTTAACTTCATATATAGCAGTTGGATTTTGTGCAGCGAGTTGTCCCGCTCCACAAAATACCATTGACATCAACCATAAACTTCGTTTGATCATACTGCTATATTTATTTTTTACCCTCTCTGCCCGTTGGGCATCTCTCCCTAAAAGGGAGAGAACAACAACTTTCAAACTCTCTCCCTCTGGGAGAGATGGCGTAGCCAGAGAGGGTAATTCAATTATTAAAAATCGAGCTTCACTCCTAAGTTATATCTAGGGCGGTAATATTCCATCTGCATAGTTTGGTTTACCGAACCTTGGTAATATCTTAATGGTTGATTAGTTAGGTTAGTTGCTTCAGCAAAAAATCTCAATGCTTTAGACAGCTTAACAGAGGCATTCGCATCTAAGAAAAACTGTCTATCATAATAGGCATCTCCAAAAGCATCACCGCCCAGTTCATCCATGTATGCTGCAGTGTAGTTTGCAGACAACCTTACTGAGAAACGGCTATTTTCCCATGATAATGAAGCGTTTAACATGTGTGGAGCAGTTCCAGGCAAAGTAATATTCTCTCGTAAATCGCCGTCACTGTTAGCAATACCTTTTGCTTTAGACTTAGTGAATGTATAATTGGCATAAACACCAAAACCTTGCAAGAATTTACCTGGTAAGAAATCTAACTGTCTTTGTGCCGCAACTTCAAACCCATATACATTTACACTTTCACCATTTCTATTCTGTTGAAATGACCATTGTTCACCTGCTAGAATTGGATTGGCCAAATCTGGGAAATCGTTAGTAAATTTCGAAGTCGTGTAAGCTCTATCTGCATAAGTGTAAATGAAGTTTTTCAATCGCTTGTAAAACACGCCTCCAGAAATCAGACCTACCGATTTAAAATACTGTTCTGCCATTAAATCGAAGTTATAAGCATAAGTTGCATCTAAATTTGGATTACCAGCAGTGATTTGTTGATCACCGGCAATGGTACCCACAAATGGAGTAAGTGCATAATAATTTGGCCTGGCCAAAGCAGTAGTAAATGCACCACGCAAAATTAAATCATCACTAGCTTGATACTTTAAAGTTAAACTCGGTAATAAATCGTTGTAGTTATTTTTGGAAGTGCGTACACCAGCTAAATCTTCTTCGTTTTCAATGATATTACCAGTGTAGTTAATGCGAGTATGCTCCAAACGTAAGCCGGCAATGACCGATAACTGATCATTGATATCTTGATCCCAACGTAAGTAGCCAGCTAAGATATTTTCTTTAGCCGTATAATTTAGCGCTAAGAATTCAGTTGGATCTTCTTCTCCTTTAAATACTGCTGGATTGGTTAAATTTAAGCCAGCCAAATAAGCCCTGCTTGCAAACAGACTTGGAACATATTGATCTCCAACTTGAAAATTTTTACCATCAAAAAACGTATTTGGAATTGAACCTAAATTTGGAATTAAGGCTGTATTAGTTGGCGTATATTTGGTAAAGTTGTTATTTCTGTCTTTATCTTTAATCCTCACTCTACCACCAAAACGTAATCGACCTTTCTGTCCTTCAATTACCGATAAAGGCATTCTGAAATTCAATTTGGCACCTAATTCACTTTCTTCTGTTGAGTTGGTATTCTCTGAAATCGTGTTTAAAGCAACTGCATTAGCATCAAAGTTAGTGGCAGCAAAATTTGGAAATTCGGTATCTCCGGTAAAATTCAATGTTCTATTGGTTTGTCTAAACAACATGTAGCGCTCATTTGGACGATATTCTTTAGCAGTAGAGTAGCTCACTGTCCAATCCATATCTAACCAGCTTGCTACTAAGTGCTCACCACGCAACGAATAGTTCTGCACGCGTTGATCTTCCAAACGTGTCATCCTATTTCTATCGTTATCCACACCTCCTTTAGTTTGTAGACCTATACGGCCTCTGTACCCAGTAATTTGATTATTAGCATTATACTGTGGCGTAATGTTATCCATACGCATGCGATATCTATTTTCTCTATCGTCACGCCAGTTGTACATGGCATTAGCAAATATGGTATGATTTTTACCCAGCTTAAAGTCGAATGCAGCAGCCACACTTCTTCTTATCCTTTGCACATCATATTTACGTATATCAATTTGGCTTGCATAAATATTATTGAAGTTATCTTTTTTCCAAACGGCTTCTACATCATCAGAGCCGTAGTTTTGGTTGTTGTATGAACCGCTAAACACCATGCCAATGGCATCTTTCGCAAAGCGATTTCCGTATACAAAACTACCTGTGTACAAAGGCTTATCACGAATGGGATTGTAACCAGACGACAACGTTGCCGAAATACGTTCACCATTAGGCGAAGCACGGGTAATCAAATTCACCGAACCTCCTATCGCATCCGCGTCCATATCAGAAGTTAAGGTTTTATTCACTTCTATTGTTGCAATCATATCAGATGGAATTAAGTCCATTTGTACACGACGGTTATCACCTTCTGCAGATGGAATACGATCTCCATTTAGCGTTACCGAGTTTAATTCTGGCGCTAAACCTCTAATGATGATGTTACGAGCTTCACCTTGGTCATTCTGCATCGTTACTCCTGGGACACGGCGTAAAGCTTCGCCAACATTCGCATCTGGAAAACGCCCTACCTGATCTGAAGAGATGATGTTAGCAATGTTCGATTTGTTCTTTTGTTGGTTCAAGGCACGGGCCTGACCTCTCAATCGATCGCCCATTACTACCACTTGGTTCATGGAAACCGCACCATCTTCTAGAGAAAAGTTAAGCACTGTATTTCCGCCTTTAGTTACCGTAACTGTTTGCTTTTGTGCTTGGTAACCCATATAAATTACCTCTACCTCATAAGTACCCTCTGGTACTCTTAGAAATTCGTAATCACCCGTTTGGTCTGAAATGGTATAGCGATTACCTACGTTTAACCTCACAGAGGCTCCCGGCAGAGATACCTTTGTTATTTTCTCGATCACCTTACCCGTAATTACGCCACTGCCTTGTTGTGCATGCGCCCATACTACAGATAAAAATAATAGTACTGAAGTAAAAAGTGTTTTCATTAGTTAATTTTTGTTTCTTATGGTGATGAAGCTATCACGACAGTAAATCGGAATGGTTTCATTGTTTCTTAAAAATTGTTTGAATTTTGGACATCCGTTTTGATCGATACGAAATTGAAAATTACTATTAGGAAGCTTGGTAAACTTGCCGTTACAAAAAAGAAACTACCATGAACAAGCCGTTAACAACACAGCAACAATCACAAAAAAACAAACCACAATTAATTGATTTTTAAAACATTACAAACATTAAAAAAATCCATTAACATTGTATTGTGCTAATGATAAGATAATGTTAAGTATTCAGCAGTTTTAGCAAATGGATTTGCCGATAGTCTTCATTTTCGGGCTTAGCAGCTCATGCGAGTTGCAACCTAGCTAGCAGCCAAATTCTTACTAAGGAGACTGTAAATGATCTAAGAGCAAATCTGCAAATACTATCTTACAAATCTCATTTGCAGCTTTGCGCAGACTTATTTCGATTAAAAGCATCACTTAATACCGAAAACAAAGGCAAATCTGGCATCATTTAAGTACCTTTGATATTCAAATCGTATGCTACTCTCGCAAAGCTCTGCCCCTTAAAAACACCTTATATTTTTCTTTAGTTATAGCGAGGTTACAGTGACCTTATAGCGACCTTATAGCGACTTGTATAGCAGTCATGCTTGGTATAAGTCCAGTATGAGTTCGCTTAAAGCTCGGAAACTGTACCATACAGCGTTCTAATTGATTGAAATTAACTGGGAAAAAATTGCATTTACAGATACCTAAAGTCCTAAATCGCGGGATTTTCTTTGTTAAATATTTTTTAAAGTCATACATTAAATTCGACAGTTTTCCTGTAAAACTTAACATTGATTGGCTATTGAGAAGACAAAATGGAGGCGGGAAACTTCCTATTATGGAAACAAAAACCCCATCCTATTAACTATAAATGAGGTTTTTATGTGATTTACAGGCTTAAAAATCTTTGCTCACTCTGCTGGGCTTCCCGAAGAAATCGGGATTACTTCCCAGCGACCCTCTGATTAATCGCGTAGGTACGGGACTCTAACCAACTGAGCTAAAATTCCATCCAGCTCTTCGCCTACAATCATCTTCTCCAGCAGTTTTCTGCTTTTCTGCCTTTTAATAAACTTTTCGATTTTCATAGCACCTGCGATTGATTCACTACAAAAAAATACGGCTTTTAAATCCCAAGGTCTATGCTTAGAGGTATAGGTCAAGCTTTCACTATGATTATGCTCATGAAAACGACGTTCGAAATTATCAGTATAGCCAACATAATATTTATCCGAACTGGCAGAATAAAGAATGTATAGATAGTACATACTACAAGTTACAAAAAAGCTTCTACTAAATTGTTGAATGTAATTGAAACATTAACTTCTAACGAAAAAATAGCCATTCCAGGGTTAATCTGTACCAACCTGTTCCAAAGCGGAAAGATTCCGTTTGATCCTTTTTCAAAAACAAAAGGCATAAAAAAACCCCACTCGGACGGAGTGGGGTTAAGCCTGGATGACCAAGCTCCCTCTGCTGGGCTCGAACCAGCGACCCTCTGATTAACAGTCAGATGCTCTAACCAGCTGAGCTAAGAAGGAATATTTTCTTTCACCTTTCATCTCCCCTCTGATTAATCCCGTACTTACGGGACTCTTAACCAGCTGAGCTAAGAAGGAATTTTCCTCGAAAGGATGGTTATTCAATTTGTCAAATAAAAAGCCCTACTCCTGTAAGGCTTTTTGCTCCCTCTGCTGGGCTCGAACCAGCGACCCTCTGATTAACAGTCAGATGCTCTAACCAGCTGAGCTAAGAAGGAATGCTGGTAATCCTTTAACGTCCGTAAATGCTCTTTATGATTTAGAACACTCTTGTTCGTTTTGGGAATGCAATATTAGGGCTTTTAAATTATTTATGCAATATTTGTAACGAAAAAAAAGATAAAAACATCAATAAATAACGTATGAGCCTGATAATCATAGGTACTGTAGCATTCGATGCTATTGAAACACCCTTCGGAAAAACAGATAAAATCGTTGGTGGAGCTGCAACTTTCGCAAGTTTAGCTGCATCGTACTTCTATAATCAAACAAAAATTGTGGCTGTTGTTGGCGATGATTTCAAAAAAGAAGATATCCAAACCCTAAATAAACACGGTATAGACACTGAAGGTCTGCAAATTAAAGAAGGTGAAAAATCTTTCTTTTGGAGCGGAAAATACCACAACGACATGAACAGTCGCGATACGTTAATTACAGAATTAAACGTATTAGAAAACTTCGATCCAATTATCCCAGAAAGCTACCAAGATTGCGAGTATTTAATGCTGGGCAACCTTACCCCCCAAATACAGCAAACGGTAATTAAAAGGCTTAAAAACCGCCCTAAGTTAATTGTACTGGATACCATGAACTTTTGGATGGACATCATGATGGACGATTTGTTAGCGACCATTAAAATGGTAGATGTATTGACGATCAATGATTCTGAAGCTCGTCAACTGTCTGGAGAATACTCTCTAGTAAAGGCAGCTAAAAAAATCCTTACTATGGGACCAAAATACTTGATCATCAAAAAAGGAGAGCACGGTGCGTTATTATTCCACGAAGACAAAATTTTCTCTGCTCCGGCATTACCTTTAGCTGATGTATTTGATCCAACGGGAGCTGGAGATACTTTCGCTGGTGGTTTTATTGGCTATTTGGCGAAAGTTGGCACGATCAACTTCAACAACATGAAGAACGCCTTGATTTATGCTTCTGCCCTAGCTTCATTCTGTGTAGAGAAATTTGGCACAGAAAGGTTGCTGGACCTTAGCCAAGAAGAAATCACTAATCGCTTGCAACAATTTGTAAGCTTAAGTAGCTTCGAGATCAAGCAATAATATTTAGAAGCGCAGTAACACTACTACTATAAAAAGATAGTCCCGTTTTACGCTGTACCTCTGGTGCCGCTACAACCGGGGCTATTTTTGTTTGGCTTCTGCAAAAAACAAACGTTCTGTTTCTGCGTACAAAAGGAATTGCTAATTTTAAAGCATGCCTTTTCTAAGTAATATCAACTGCGCAATTCCCAACGGCCCTACCTATCCGTTCAATATTCCGTCATTTAAAGAGGGGATTCGCTTATCATTGCCAAGCAACGTTACTTTCTTCGTCGGGGAAAATGGATCTGGAAAATCAACTTTGTTAGAGGCAATAGCCGAAAAAATAGGTTTCAATTTAAGGGGTGGGAACAGGAACCACAACTTAAATTCTGGCTTGGGCTTTCAGGGCTACGAAAGTCCGCTAACATCATCAGTAACGTTATCCTGGACTCCTCGTATCATCAATAAGGGATTTTTTATGCGTGCCGAAAGTTTCTTCAACTTTGCCAACTACATCGATGAAATTGCGAAAGATGATAACCGCGTATACAAAGCTTATGGCGGTAAATCTTTACATCACCAATTGCATGGAGAATCTTTCCTCTCCCTATTCAACAATCAGTTTGAAGCTGGAATTTACCTCTTAGACGAGCCAGAAGCCGCCTTATCACCAGCTAGAATTTTGAGCTTTATGAGCATTATTAATCGTTTGGAAGATAGCGGAAGAGCACAATTCATTATCGCTACTCATTCTCCTATCTTACTTTGCTATCCCAATGCAACTATTTTTAATTTTGATGATGGCATTAAGAAAGTGCATTACACAGAAACCGAGCACTATCTATTAACTAAAGGCTTTCTAGCACAACCGGAAGCTTATTTAAGGCATCTTTTTAATACAGAATAACGATCACCCTACGTTAACAATACTCCTACCTTCACAAACTTTTCAAATACGACTTCGGTATGTGGCGCATCAACTAATTCTTCGGTAAGATCTTGCCCTGCCCAATGCTCATAATGTTTACCATTTTTCCAAAACCTGCTTTCGGTAACATCATAAATGATTCCTTTAAAAGCTACCCAAATCTGCGGCTTATCCTGACCATTACGTAGCGCTAACTGTTGCTTGCTATAAGTCGGAAGTTCCATTAGACGGCTCTTTTGCTTTTAAAAAATTCGAACATATAAATACTTACTAGCACCATAGACAAGGCAATAAAATGATCTTCAATCGGGATTTTGGCTAGATACATGTCGACATGCTGGTTTTTCGCTATCCATATACAATCATTCCAAAACAAGCAACCGTATACTAAATAAAATGGAATCAGCATCACCGCAAAAGCTCTGTAGGCTCTATACATAAACCTCAGTTTTCCTACATACTCAATTAGAAACAGTAAAATCAGCAGCATAGCAAAAGTGAACAAGGTATACCATTTAGGGTAACCGAAGAATAAAAATGCGATGCATAATCCTAACAAAAGGTTACTCAATGCCAAACTGTATTTCTGTAAATCGTTATTCGGGAACTTGATATTTAGATATTGGAACAGACTAATTGCTGTAAAACTGAAAGTAAAATTAAGCAAGTATTGCTCTAAGGGAATATCCTTAAAAAACACACCTAACGTAGTGCCTGTATCAAAAGCCAGTACACCTAATAATTGCCACACTACGCTGATGGTAGAGAATACAATCAGCGAAATTAGGCTTGCCCCTACAGCAGCTTTAAAATTCCCATCCTTAAAAATCTTTTTATCAAAGTGAAAAATTAGTGGCAATACCAATAGGCCTAGCGCCAATAAGAGAAAAGCAAACTTCATCGTGTTCTGGTGTTATCGCACAAAAGTAAACTTTGTTAGCTATTAATCTTGATTTGCGAAAAGGAAAATAGCTTAAAAAGAAAAAGCCCCGATTAAATCGGGGCCTTCACATATTTTACAAAACTTAAGCTCTATCTAAAGAGTAGTTTTTAAGGTATTTTTTCAGTTGTCCTCTAGCCACGTGAATCCTTGTTTTCACGGTACCGATAGGAATATTTAGTTCTTCAGCAATTTCATGATATTTAAATCCTTCGAAATATTTGATGAATGGAATGTAGTATTCAGGTGCTAGCGAGTCTAAAGCTTTGTTGATGTCTTTCAATACAAACTTGCTTTCTACGCCATTGTTTGTAGCACTATAATGTAAGTTCGCATAGGTAATGTCATCGCTTTGCGTAATTAAAGCATTTGTTTTTACCAAACGTCTGTAATTGTTAATGAACGTATTACGCATAATGGTAAACAACCAACCCTTTAGATTCGTGCCTTCTTTAAACTTGCTGTAATATGTTACGGCTTTTAGCATGGTGTCTTGCACCAAATCATTTGCATCTTCTAGGTCTTTAGTAAAATTTAAAGCAAATGACTTTAATGACGAAGAGTAATCGTTTAGTTGTTCGTTAAATTGCAGCTGTGTCATATTCTTAGTTTTTAGTTAATAAAGAACAGATGCTAGATGGGTGGCAACTGTCATAGTTGTGTAACACATTACAACTATGATACCAAAAATGGCAGAATAGGATTCGCAAATGTCAAAAATTTAAAAAAGCACTTCAACAGGCACAAACTAAAGGATATTTACTTCCCTTTCTAATAAAACTCCAAATTTTTGCTGTACTGTATTGATTATTTTTTCTGAAAATCTATACACCTCCTGTCCTGTTGCGTTACCATGATTGACCAAAACCAAAGCCTGATTTTTCCAAGTACCAGTATTCCCATCAACCAATCCTTTAAAACCACAGGCCTCAATCAACCAACCTGCAGCCAATTTCACTTTTCCATCAGCAGCGGGATAATGTGGCATGTCTGGAAATTGCGACAGTAATTCATCAGACACCATCTTATCTATGATTGGATTTTTAAAGAAACTTCCTGCATTACCTATCGTAGAAGGATCTGGCAATTTGCTCACACGAATAGCAGCTACCACTTCAGAAACATCAGCTATGGTGGGCTCCATAATCCCGCGACGCTCTAATTCGGTATTAATTGCACCGTAGTGTGTTTGCAAGCTAGCGGTGCGGGATAATCGGTAAGTAACCGAAGTTATAATAAACTGCCCCTTTAATTTCCCCTTGAAAACACTCTCACGGTAAGCAAACTCACAGTCTGCTCTATAAAAAGTCTTCATTTGGCCTGTAGCTATTTCAAAAGCAGTACAGCTTTCAAAAACATCTTTGATCTCTACACCATACGCTCCAATATTTTGGATAGGTGAAGCGCCCACAGTACCCGGGATTAAGGTCAGATTTTCAATTCCAGCATATCCATTAACTACACAATACTTTACTAGACTGTCCCAAACCTCTCCAGCTCCGGCAGTAACTAGCATATCATCACCATCTTCCCTAACTTCGATGTCTTTAATGCTGATTTTAAGCACCAATCCATCGTAGTCTTTAATAAACAACATATTACTACCGCCACCTAACACCAACAACTTATTTTCTTTAACTACTGGATTTGAAAACACCTCCACCAAATCAGCCTGTGAAGAGATCTCAGCATACAGCTTGGCATTGACATCTATTCCAAAAGTATTCAATTGTTTCAAAGATTTATTTTCTAGTAGTGGCATAAGGCTATTGTTTACTGCAAATGTAACAATGATTTGCCAATTAGATTTACGTTTTAGATTTTGCTAAAGATACTGAAAAGTAAGCGAACACAATTTTGTCTGCCAATTGTAAATTACGAAATATCAGAAAAAAATATTTTAGGAAACTTTAAGATTAAAAAAAGTTTCCATAGTTTTGCATCGGATTTTTGAAAGGATAATAAATTGGAAGTAAGAGATTATATCATTAACGAAGCAGATAAACTTTTTTGCCAATACGGTTTTAAAAGCGTAACGATGGATGATATTGCGAAGCATTTAGGCATATCAAAAAAAACAATCTATCAAAACTTTAAGGATAAGAACGAATTAATTAACCTCTTAATTAAGGATAGAATTGTAAATCAAGACCTGCAGATGAACGATTGTTTTGCAAAATCTGAAAATGCCGTTCAAGAACTGTATTTGGGCATGCAAGACATGGATTACTTTTTGGCGACGATGAACCCAATGCTCTTTTATGATTTACAAAAGTATCACCAAGAAGCTTGGTTAAAATTTGTAGCTTTTAAAGAAAAGGAAATTGGAAGAAAAATTTCGGAAAATTTGGAAAGAGGTAAACAAGAAGGCCTTTATAGAGCAGATATTAATACTGAAATTATTACAAGAATGAGATTAGACCAAGTAGATGTTGTTTTCACTCAAAATGGACATTACGACACGAACAAGAATAGTCTTTCAAATATTATGGTAGAGATCACCCGTCATTTTTTATTCGGGATTTGTAACAATGAAGGAGTTAAGTTAATCCATAAATACGACAGTGAGTTGTTAGACCAAAAAGAACTAGTAAAAAACAATTAATACAGCTTTAACCCAAAAAATAACAATTAATCAACTATGTTTAGAATAAAAACGGCAAAACTGATACTACTGGTGTTCGCCAGTTTCGGTTTGCCAGCATTAAGCTACGCCCAACAGCCGATCACCTTAAAAGAGGCATTAAAATATGCTTTAGAAAATAATGCTGCTGCGAAAAAAGCAGTGTTAGAAATTGATAAAGGTAAATACAAAACTCAGGAAGTTAGAGCTCAGGCTTTGCCACAATTAACGGGCAATGTAGGCCTAACTTATAATGCTATTATCGGTCAGCAAGTTGTAGACTTTGGAGGACAAATACAAACCCTTCGCTTTGGGCAAAAATGGAATTCTGTTGCTGGATTACAATTATCGCAACAATTATTTAACCAACAGGTATTTACTGGCTTACAAGCTGCGAAGTCTAGTGAGGCCTACTACAGGTTAAATGCTCAACTCACCCAAGAGCAAGTTGTAGAGCAAGTGGCTAATACATATTATCAAGTGTTAGTGAATAAACAGCAGTTAAATGTAATTGATACGAATATCAAGAATGTTAAAATAGTTGAGAAAATCATTGCGAACCAATACCAAAACGGCTTAGCGAAGAAAATTGACGTTGATCGTATCAATGTGAATTTAACCAATCTAACTACACAAAGAGCTGAAGCTGAAAATGGCATCACCATGTTAGAAAACCAATTGAAGTTAGCGATGGGCATGCCTATCCAAAGGCAAATCACACTTCCTTCTTCTGAACTAACAGAGGTTAACCCAAATCCAGTTTTGGCAGACACTGTAAATTTAGCCTCAAGAACTGAAATGAAATTATTGGACGTACAAGGCAAACTGTTGAATTTACAACGTAAAGCTTATGTGTCGGAATACTATCCTACACTTGCATTGTCGGCAAACTATAATTACAACAGTCAATCCAATGGTTTCGATTTTCTGAAATCTAACCGTAATGCTATTGGCTTTGATGCTTCTGCAATTGGTTTGACTTTACGTGTTCCCATCTTCAACGGTTTCTTAACTCGTTCTAAAGTTAGACAAGCCGATGTAGAAATTAAACAGTATGAGGTTGACCGCAGAGAGACTACCAACTCGCTAAACATGGCCTATGAAAATGCGAAAATCCAATTGAGAAACAGCATCAATACGATTAATGCGCAAAAGAAAAATGCGGAATTAGCTAGAGAAATCTACGTGAGCACACAAAACAACTATAATAATGGTTTGGCTTCTTTAACCGATCTATTAGATACAGAAAATGCTTTAACGCAAGCGCAAAACAGTTATACGCAAGCCTTATTAAACTATAAAATTGCAGAAATACAGTTGATCAAATCTAAAGGCGAGATCAGTACTTTAGCACAATAAACCAAAATACAGAAGAAATAAATCATTTAAAATGAAAAGAGTAATAACTATAATCGTCGTAGTAGTTGTGGTACTAGCTGCAATTGGCTATATATTGAGCAACAACAAGAAGAAAGCAAAAGAAACTACAGATTTTATCGCGAAAGGTAGCGGTTCTGTTGCGGTAAAAATTGCTAATGTTGAACGTAAAGAAATTAACTTGGACTTTACTGCAAATGGTAATTTTGCAGCACAACAAGAACTCAACTTCTTATCAGAGAATGCTGGTCGTGTAAGTAAAATCTATGTATCTGAAGGTGATCGTGTAAGAAAAGGACAAGTTTTAGCTCGCATCGATGCTGAGATTATCAATACAGATAGGGAAACTGCAGAAGCTGCTTATCAAAATGCAGTGAAAGACGAAGCTAGATACCAAAGCTCTTATGCAACTGGTGGTGTTACACAACAACAGTTAGACCAAGCTAAATTGGCTACCCAAAATGCTAAATTACGTTTACAAGCTTCGCAAAGAAGATTGAGCGATGCGAATATCAAATCTCCAATCAATGGAATTGTAAACAAAAAATATATTGAAGTAGGGGCTTTTGTAACTGCTCAAGGAACTCAATTATTTGAATTGGTTGATGTTTCTAAATTGAAATTGAAAGTAAACGTTAACGAAGCACAAGTAGCTAACCTAAAAATTGGTGATGCCGTTCAAATTCAATCGTCGGTTTTCCCGACTGAGAAATTCTCTGGAAAAGTAACCTTTATCGCATCAAAAGCTGATGAAACTTTGAACTTCCCTGTTGAGGTTGAAGTAACGAACAATGTTAAAAACAGCCTGAAAGCTGGAATGTATGGCACAGCATTATTCCAATTCCCTAAACAGGCCCCAGCCATTTTAGTTCCTCGTACATCTTTTGTAGGTAGTGTGAGCAGTAATGAAGTTTACGTTTTAAATAAATCTAAGAATACTGCCGAAACTCGCAAAGTAGTATCTGGTCGTATTCTAGGAGATAATGTAGAGATATTAGAAGGATTAAAAGAAGGGGAAACAGTAATTACAAGTGGTCAAATTAACTTGACAGAAGGTACTCCAGTTTCAATTATAAAGTAAAAAATAGATTTGAGATATGAGATTTGAGACTGGTTCTCGCATTTCATATCTAACTTCTCATATCTAAATAAATAAGATGAAAATCACTGACATATCTATAAAACGACCGTCGCTGGTAATTGTGGTATTCACCGCATTAACCTTGATGGGTCTATTGAGTTATTTCTCGTTAGGATACGAACTTTTGCCCAAGTTCACCTCAAACGTAGTATCTATCTCGACGATTTACCCTGGTGCTTCGCCAAATGAAGTCGAAAGTACCGTAACTAAGAAAATTGAAGATGCGGTATCTTCGATGGAGAACATCAAAAAAATTAACGCCAGTTCTTACGAAAGTTTGTCTGTAGTGGTCATTACCCTTACTGATAAAGCTGAGATAGACATTGCACTAAATGATGCACAAAGAAAGGTGAACGCCATCTTGGCCGATTTACCGGACGATGTAAAACAACCTTCGTTGAGTAAATTCTCGTTAGACGATTTCCCTGTAATTACAATGTCCGCATCTGGCAACATGGATGATATTTCGTTCTATGATTTAATGGACAAACGTATTGCACCCATCATCTCTCGTGTATCTGGTGTGGCGCAAGTGAACCTAATTGGTGGTTCTGAGCGTGAAATCAAAGTAGGCTTAGATGCTAAAAAAATGCAAGGCTATGGATTATCTGTACCTGCTGTACAACAAGCAATTTTAGCTTCTAACTTAGATTTCCCGACAGGTAGTGTTAAAACTAAAGAGCAAGACATCTTAGTACGTTTATCTGGTAAATACGCAAGTATCCAAGAAATGCGTAACCTAGTAGTTTCTACTGGTAAAGATGGTGCACAAATTCGTTTAGGTGACATTGCTGATGTTCAGGATACGCAAAAAGAGACCGAAAAGATTGCTCGTATCAATAGATCTAATGCGATCGCCCTGCAAATCATCAAACAGAGTGATGCCAATGCGGTAACTGTAAGTGAAGGCACTAAGGCGGTGATCGAAAAACTAAAAACTGATTATAAAGACATCAATTTAGATATTAAGATTGTAAACGATAGCTCTGTTTATACCTTGCAATCTGCCGATGCCGTAATCCACGATTTAATTTTGGCAGTTATTTTGGTTGCTGTGGTAATGCTTTTCTTCTTACATAGCTTGCGTAATGCAATCATTGTAATGGTATCTATTCCAGCTTCACTAATCGCAACATTTATTGGTATTGCTTTATTTGGCTATTCGTTAAACTTGATGTCTTTACTAGGTCTTTCCTTAGTAGTTGGTATCTTGGTGGATGATGCGATTGTGGTTTTGGAGAACATCCAACGCCACATGGAGATGGGTAAAAACAGAGTTCGTGCCGCGATAGATGGAACTCGTGAAATCGGTTTTACCGTAGTATCTATTACTTTCGTAATTGTGGTGGTGTTCTTCCCTATCGCAGTAAGTACGGGTATGGTGGCTAACATTTTACGCCAGTTCTGTGTGGTAGTAATTATTGCAACGTTATTATCCTTAGTGGCTTCATTTACTATTGTACCATTAATTTTCTCTCGTTTTGGTAAGTTAGAGAAAATAGAAGGCAAAAACGCTTTTGGTAAATTCATCCTCTGGTTCGAGAAACAACTGGCAAAATTTACCAAATGGATTACCAGATTATTAGAATGGACACTTAAGCACAAAGCTATTACACTCGTTTCGATGGTGTTGCTGCTGCTATCTTCTTGTGGCTTATTAGCTGGTGGATATATTGGTTTCGAGTTCTTCCCGAAATCTGATAAAGGTGAGTTCTTGTTACAAATAGAGATGCCTAAGGATGCTTCTTTAGAGCAAACCAACTTATATACACAAAAGGCTGAGAATTATTTAAGTGGTCAGAAAGATGTGATTCAAATGATTACTACAGTTGGTCAGTCTAGTGGAAACATGGGAGCTACAACAGCAACTGCTTATAAATCAGAAATCAACGTTAAATTAAAAGATAAATCAGAACGTGGCAATGTATCTTCTGATATTATCTCAACAACTTACACCCGTGATTTAGAAAAAGTGTTGGTAGGTGCTAAAATTAAAACTGTTCCAATCGGTATCTTGGGAACTGCAGATAATGCTCCGATTCAATTGGTAGTAATGGGACCTCAGTTAGATACTGTACTAGCGGTGGCAGAACGAGCAGAAAAATTATTAGCAAAAATTCCTGGCGCTACGCAAACCAAACTTTCGGTAGAAAAAGGTACACCAGAGATTAATGTAAAGGTTGATAGAGATAAAATGGCTGCTTTAGGATTAAACCTGCAAACCATTGGCTCTACCATGCAGACAGCCTTTGCGGGTAATACAGATGGCAAATTCCGTCAGGGCGAGTATGAATATGACATTAACATCCAGTACCAAGATTTCGATCGTAAAGATATTGATGACGTACGTAACCTCATCTTTGCGAATGCGAGTGGACAACAAATCAAACTTTCTCAATTTGCAGAAATTAAGGAAGGGTCTGGACCAAGTTTATTAGAGCGTTTAAATAAATCTACCTCTGTAACGGTGCAATCGCAAACAGTGGGCAGGCCAACAGGTTCTGTAGTAACTGATTTTCAAGCTGAGTTAGACAAAATGAAATTGCCTGCAGGTGTAAGCTTCTTTTGGGCTGGTGATCAAGAAAATCAAAGTGAAGGTTTCGGTACTTTAGGTATCGCATTATTAGCGGCGATAATCTTGGTATACTTAATTATGGTAGCTCTTTATGATAGTTTCGTTTATCCATTTGTGGTAATGTTCTCTTTACCATTAGCATTAATTGGAGCCTTGCTTGCCTTGGCCTTAACCAATAACGCTTTGGGTATTTTTACCATCCTTGGTTTCATCATGTTGATGGGTCTAGTAGCAAAGAATGCGATTATCTTGGTCGATTTTACCAACCAAATGAAAGCACAAGGTAAAACTACACACGAAGCATTGATTTTAGCTAACCACGCTCGTTTACGTCCAATTTTGATGACAACGATTGCCATGGTAATCGGTATGTTGCCTATTGCATTGGCAAGTGGCGCCGGTGCCGACTGGAAAAATGGTTTGGCATGGGTGATCATCGGGGGATTAACGAGTTCGCTTTTCTTAACATTGGTGGTCGTACCAGTGATGTACCAAATTTTCGATAATCTTTTAGAGCGATTTGGTTTCAATAAAAAAGGAAAAACCATTGATGAATTAATGGTAGAACCTTATGACCACAAAGATGTAAACGAGTGGGAACAACACCACTAAGAATTTTTCCCAACACACAATAAAACCAGTCCCTTTAGTCGAAAGATTGAAGGGACTTTTTTATTCCGCCAACCGCTCACAAAAGCGTCATTCCAACCTGTAGCAAAGCGAAAAGCTACGCAGTAAATTTAGTTTGGAATCTTAATGCAATAAGAAAGCTTTACTATATTATTTAGAAAATCAAAGCCATCAGCTTCGTTTAAAGCAAGCCGGGCTTTACGCTGCAATCTTTTTGTTATCGCTACTGCTTTTCAACCTCGCAGGTCTCAAAACCTACGAGATTTCCCTTTCTGCACCAAAAAGTATTTCCGCTACAATCTCGTTTAGTTAACCCAAGCCTGCTTTCTATATCAAAGTTTTTTTCCTAGCGAGTGTAAGTATTTCTACAAACTCGCTACTTATATTAAAAAGAGCAACAAATATGAAAAGAACAGCACTATTACTAATCACTATCATTGCCTTAGCAAGTTGCGGAAAAAACTCATCGCCTGATGGCAGAGCACAATTAAGAGACAAAGAACTTGCTGAAAGAATAGATGTCCTAGAGCAAAAGCAAATCGTTATTTTAGATAGTATTAGATTGTTAGATGAAAAACTAAAAGCGATAAAACATTAGCATTTCGTCATTGCGAGGAGGAACGACGAAGCAAGCTTACAGAATTAACTTACCTTACTTTAAGATTGGTTTGCTTCGCTTTACCTCGTGACGCATACCTCGCAATGACAACCTTTATGTTATTTCAAGCTATCTTAAATATAAATCTCCTAATCAAATAATGAGCGAAATAGAATTTCTTGAACTCCTTTCCCAAAACCAAGGCATTATAGGCAAGGTTTGCAGCATCTATTGCAACCAAAGGGAAGATCATGAAGATTTGTTTCAAGAAATTACCTACCAAGCATGGAGAGGTTATCCATCCTTCAAAGGAGAAGCTAAATTTAGTACTTGGCTGTATCGAATTGCTTTAAATACCGCCATTAGCTCCTTTAGAAAAAGAAAGCCAGCGATAGACCTTGTCCCCATTTTACCCGACAATATTACAGAACAATTGAGCGACACCATTGAGCAAAAACAACAATTGATTTGGGCAATTAAACAGTTGAACGAAGGTGAAAGAGCAATTATAGCACTTTATTTGGAAGAGATGAGTTATCAAGAGATTGCAGAAATTGTTGGAATTAGCGTGAATAACGTAGGCGTAAGAATTAACCGGATTAAAACGAAACTTCATCAAATCTTAAGTCATGGAAATAGATAATTTAAAATCAGTTTGGCAAGAAATAGCTATTCCTCAAAAAGCCAAAGAAGAACTAAATCTAATGTTGAAGAAAAACAGCTATCCTATCCTAACTTCAATTAAAAAGCAGATCGCTACAGAAGCGATAGGTTTTACAGCTTTTCTAGTTTGCTATTTCACTATGCTCGATGGCGCCGATAAACCTGTAGCAATTAATTTAATGACCATCGCCGCGATACTAATTCAGCTGTTTTATGGCTACAGAGGTTATGTAATGCAAAGCAGTTTTAGAAGTAGCACAAACCTTAATACGGACTTAGAAAGTTTCACCATTAGGTTAAAATCTCATCGATTACAAGTGATGCTTGCAAGAATACTTTTTGCAATTGGACTTCTGACCTTCTTTACCTATAACATCAATTTTTCGGTAAGCAAATCATTGGCTTTAGCTGCTATTTTGATCATTTTTAGTGCACAGCTAGGGCTTCTTTATCGTACTTGGACTAAACGAATAAGTAAATTAGAATTGGTGTTGGAAGAGTTTAAGAGTACTGACATTTAAAACTGGTCCAACGGGGTTAACCCTAAACATTTTGTCGCGTAGGCGGGAATCTTAAAGCGATAGAATTTAACCTTTTATCGCTTTAAGATTGCCAGTCGAGCTGGCAATGACGAGAGCCTAGAAAGCTAATCGCGCAAATTAATTACTAACTCCTAACCCCTGACACCTATCCCCTACTTAATCGCACTAATCTTCCTCACTAATAAGCTAATTAAAATACCAAAACAACCTACTATAGCAAAAGAGTAACGCAGATTAAACAACTCAGATATGTAGCCGATTAATGGTGGCCCCATCAAGAAACCAAAATAACCGATACTTGATACCATGGCAATAGCTAAACTAGAAGGCATTTTATCATTATTACCTGCGATGGTATAGGTCATTGGGATGATAACAGAAACGCCGATACCCACCAACATGAAACCAATGGTAGCTAAAATCAACGTAGGGAAAACCACCGATAGAAACATACCTGTAGAAATGATCACGCCGCAAAGCTGTAGCATTGTCTTTCTACCTAAAGAGGCAATAAACTTATCGCCTATAAAACGACCAATAGTCATCATTGCAGAGTAGGATGCATAACCTAAAATTACCCATTTAGCGGGCGCATGTACAATTTCCTTGAAGTACACCCCACTCCAATCCATTAATGCACCTTCGGTTGCCATGCTACAAAAAGCGATGATACCTAACTGCACCAACATTCCTTGTGGTTTGATTAAAAACTTTGGTTTCTCTTTTTGTACAGCTTTACCTATTAGTAAAAAGCGATGGTTAATGAAGATATGAACCCAAGCCAGAGGGGCAATAATCCAAAAATGTATCGCAGTGGTCAAGTGTAAATTCATCATCAACAAACCTACTAAGGCACCAGTAAAGAGTCCTAAACTCCAAGATCCGTGGAACGAAGACATAATTGGTTTACCGTAATACCCTTCAGCAGTTACTGCCTGCGTGTTTAAGGCAATGTTACATAAGTTTCCGGAAATACCGAACAATAAGAGAAAGACTGCCAAATGCCAGCCATGTGTAGCTAAAGCCAAATTGGTCAAGCATAGTGCATAAACAGGTGTAGCTAAAGTCAGAATTCTTTTGCTTCCAAAGATAGCCACCAACCGTCCAGAAATGGGCATAGTTATCAACTGGCCAATAGGCAATGCCAGCAAGATACTTCCTAAAGCGGCATCAGAAAGGCTTAACGCAGCTTTTAAATCGGGAATACGGCTTGCCCAACTGGCAAACACTAAACCCTGACCGAAGTAAAAAAGCGATACTGCTAAACGGATCGTCTTCTTACTGTATTTAGAAGTTTCTTTAACGGATAAATTGGGGTTACCTGCAATTGTTGACATGAAAGAACGGCGGGGATTAAAATTTATGCAAAGGTCTACAAAAACCAACAAAAAACCAGCTATTCACTTGCCTAATTATTATTTTAACACAATGATTACTTTTGAAGCAATGAAGGGTTTTAAAATACTTTATTCATCATTCCAGCGCAGGCGGGAATCTAAAGCTATAATGATGTCAAGTTTAACGCATTACGATTGCCAGTAGAGCTGGCAATGACGTAAAAACTACTTTATACTCCGTCCAATATCTTGCACAAAGCTGTGAAAATTCACTTTCTTTTGACGATCGCCTAAACGCACAATAATTACTTTGTTTTGGGGATTTACATAAACCGATTGGTTGAACATCCCCTGCGCCTTGTAATCATATACCTTTTTTGCATAGAAATACCTACCGTCTGGGTTGAGTTCTACCGGATAAACTAACCCTTCTTTTCCTAACGAACTTACGGCACTTAGCGAATCCTTAAAGAATTTAAAATCTCTAGTCGCCCAAAATTGGTTCTTATATCTTCTTTTGGTTAAAGTGTCAGGATGGGTAGTGATATCCACCCATTTTTTGGAGATCAGTTGTTTGCCTTCCCAATTTCCACCATTTAAATAGAGCCTTCCAATTTTTGCAAAATCTAATGCCGTTGCACTGATACAACAGAAGGCTTTGATATTTTCATCCTTATCCAAACTCCATAAAGCATCACTCTCTGTTCCTAAGGGGCTCCATAAACGCTGCTGCATCAATTCTTGTAAGCCTTTACTAGTTGCATTTTCTAAAATAAAAGCGAGCACTTGGGTATTGATACTTTGATATTCGAATACCTTTCCTGGCTCATTTTTCATCTTTAATTTACCTACAATCTTTTTCAAATTGGCCCCATAGTAACTTCGTGTGATCTTGGAAAACGGGCTAAAAGACCTTTCCTTGAAATCGAAGCCACTTCGCATATCAAGCACATGTTGAATGGTCAGCCTTTTGAAACGTTCATCGTTCTTTGCTAGTTCTGGAAGGTAGTCAATTACTAACTCATCCGTAGATTTAATTTCTCCCCGATCTACCGACATTCCGATCAATGTGCCGACAAAAGATTTGGCCATAGAAAAGCTTGGCTGTCTGGCGACCAAAGAATTTCCCTCAGATAAATACTCATAAATGATACTATCGTTTCTAATGACTAGGAACACGTTTGTTTTAGTACCTGTTAATGCAGTATCTAAATGCATTTTCAGGGAATCGTAAGCCTTGTTTGGAAAATTATTTTTAAAGCGAAATGGAGTTGTAGATTTTTGGATAGTTACATTCTCAAACTTAGCGCTATCGCCCAAATCTGGAATTAAATATTTAATAGAGCGTAACGGTACACAAGCAACTAGAAAAAGTAAAATCGCAGCTAGAAGGAAAGTATTTTTCATGACTAGCTAAAATACAAAAGTGATGTTAATGAAATGCTTTACACTAAAATATTTACGCGAAAAAGATAGAATGGAAAACAAACTTTAAAATTGTTTGAATTTCGCAATAATCTGTTTGAACTGCGCTAACCATTGAGACTAAAATACCATCAACTTTGTGATATGAAAAAAGAAATAAAAAACACAAGAAAAACATGGCTGATCACTGGCGCTTCAAAAGGACTGGGATTAACATTAGCCAAAAAACTATTAGCACACGGCTATAATGTAGCAGCTACGTCTCGCACCATAAATGCGTTAAAAGATGCCATAGGAGAAAACACGACAAACTTTTTACCCTTAGCTATGAACATTGTTGATGAAGAAAGTGTAAAAGCAGGCATTGATAAAGCAGTTGAACATTTTGGAAGTATTGATGTCATCGTTAATAATGCAGGCTACGGTTTGATAGGTGGCCTAGAAGAATTGACAGACGAAGAAGCGAGAACTAACTTCGATGTAAATGTATTTGGTTCCCTTAATGTTATCCGTAAAGCTTTACCTTATTTAAGGGAACAAAAAAACGGTCATATTTTCAATATTTCATCTATTGGAGGCTTTTCAGGTGGATTCCCTGCATTCGGAATTTACTGTGCAACTAAATTTGCAGTACATGGTTTTACAGAGTCACTTCAGCAAGAAGTGAAGCCCTTTGGCATCAACGTAAGTTTAGTAATGCCTGGCTATTTCCGCACCAACTTTCTAGAGGAGGGATCTGCAATTAAGCCGAAAAATGAAATAGACGCTTATCAGAATGTAAGAGCAGTCCAAGATGCACATCTGCAAGAAATCAACACTAATCAACCGGGCGATCCAGAAAAAGCTGTCGATGTAATGATTGAAGTTGCGAATCAAGAAAATCCGGCATTACATTTATTCCTTGGAGCTGATGCTTATAATGTAGCAAATGATAAAATTGATTTGGTAAAAAAAGATATGGAAGAGTTCAGGTCATTAGCTACCAAAACAGCATTCGCTGATTAAAACATCGCTGATGAAAACTGGAAAGAAAACTCAATCACGTTATGCTGATTGAGTTTTTACGGTTAGTATTTTTCAATTCAAATGTTTTAAATTTACAATATGGAATCTTTAGAAACAATGGCTGACTTTTACGAACGCAAGTTCAATCTTAAATTTGAAGGAGTAAATGCTGACCTAGGACATTTCAACGTATTTAAATTAGAAGACTGTAATGCTCCTGGAAAACCACCTGTGCAATACAGCCGTAGAGACTTTTATAAAATTGCCCTGATGCGTGGCCAACACCTTTATCATTATGGCGACAAAACATTAGAAGTTTCGGGCAGCACATTAATGTTTTTCAACCCAGAAGTTCCTTATACCTTCGAATCTTTAACTGAAGATGCCACAGGATATTTTTGCATCTTTAAAGATGCTTTTTTTGCTGATTATATACGTGGCAGCCTAAAAGAATTACCCATGTATTCGCCCAGTGGCAAGCCGGCCTATCTACTCAATCAAAAACAAGATGACGCCTTTGCACATATTTTCTCTAAAATGATTGATGAATTAAAGTCAGATTACACTTTTAAATTCGATTTGATTCGCAATTACATTATGGAAATCATTCATGGGGCACTGAAACTGCAACCTTCGGAAACTTTATATCAACATGTAGATGCTAATGCACGTATCACAGCTGTATTTACCGAACTTTTAGAAAGGCAATTCCCTATAGAATCGAGGTCCCAGCAATTCAAACTTCGTTCTGCGAAAGACTTTGCAGAGAAGCTTAATGTACACCCCAATCATTTGAACAGGGCCATCAAAACAGCAACTGGCAAAACGACAACGTCACATATCGCAGACCGCTTAGTTACCGAGGCCATTGCCCTACTGAAGCATACCCGTTGGAACATCGCAGAAATTAGTTATACGCTTGGGTTTGAGGACCCAGCTCATTTCAACAACTTCTTTAAGAAACAAACCAGCCAAACGCCTAAGGCCTACCGTATCTAAAGAAGCTCATTAAAATAAAAAATCCCACGGCAAATCACCGCAGGATTTCTATCAAGTCATCATCAACTGATACGTGACTACTTGTTTAAATATGTATTGCTCTATTTTCAGTAGCAGCCAAAGCAGCTTCTTTCAACGCTTCAGTATAAGTTGGATGCGCATGGCAAATCCTAGCAATATCCTCTGCCGAGGCACGGAATTCCATTGCTACTACAGCTTCTGCAATCATATCAGCAGCACGTGGACCGATCATGTGGATACCTAAAATTTCATCTGTTTTTTCATCAGCCAATACCTTTACAAAACCATCAGTATCCATACTCGCTTTCGCACGTCCGCTCGCTTTGAAAGGGAAAGAACCAGCTTTGTATTTCACACCTGCAGCTTTCAATTGTTCCTCTGTTTGACCAACAGAAGCCACCTCTGGCCAAGTGTAAACCACACCTGGGATTAAGTTATAATTGATATGTGGTTTTTGTCCGGCAATGGTTTCAGCAACATAGATCCCTTCGTCTTCAGCTTTGTGAGCTAACATCGCTCCTTTAACGACATCACCGATAGCGTAAACCCCTTTTACCGCAGTTTCTAAGTGATCGTTAACTGGAATTTTGTTACCTCTTTCTTCTGGAGTGATGCCAATTTTCTCTAAACCTAAACCAGCAGTATAAGCTGTTCTACCCACAGCGACGATACAGTAATCAGCCTCAACATGAACCGCTTCGCCTTTTGCGTTATCAGCAGTTACCGTAACCGTTTTACCTTTTACCGATGCACCAGTTACCTTATGGTTAGTTAAGAACTCCATGCCTAAAGATTTCTTTAATACACGTTGCAATTCTTTACCTAGGCCAGCATCCATCGTACCGATAATAGCAGGCGCAAACTCAACTACAGTCACTTTAGTACCCAAACGAGCATAAACCGAACCTAACTCTAAACCAATTACTCCACCACCAATCACGACCATAGTTTTAGGTACTTCTTTCAGATTTAAAGCCTCTGTAGAAGTGATGATGCGTTTTTTATCGATTGGCAAGAAAGGCAGTGCCGTAGGTTTAGAACCTGTGGCAATGATGACGTTTTTAGCAGTTAATTTTTCAGTACTGCCATCAGCTTTAGTCACCAAGATGGTGTTTTTGTCTTCAAAAGAAGCCACACCTTCAAAAGCATCGATTTTATTTTTCTTAAAAAGATAAGTAATACCAGCAGTGTTTTGCGCTACCACATCATCCTTACGAGCAATCATTTGCTTCATATCAACCTTCAAATCTTTGATGTTGATGCCATGAGTGGTGAACGTATGAGCCGCGTTGTGGAAGTGCTCTGAAGAATCTAACAATGCTTTAGATGGAATACAACCTACATTTAAGCAGGTGCCGCCATAAGTTTTATATTTTTCTACTACCGCCGTTTTTAAACCTAACTGTGCACAACGGATGGCACCTACATAACCGCCCGGGCCCGAGCCAATAACAACTACATCGTATTGCATGTCTTTTAAGAATTTTTGTTCTGGCAAATGTACAATTACTACCTTAAAAATTGAATGTTAATTGTTTAAATGTTGCAATTCATCTATATTTTGACATTCTCCTTTATATTTCTTTGAAAAGCAATGTATTTATTCCATCGCTTCCGAAAGTTGAGCTTTACGCTACCTCCAATAGGTATCGGATCTTTTTGCTTAAGCCCATAAGCTGTACTCTTGTTATCCTGCGCCCGTCGAAGGGTAAAATAACAACGAACATGAGAATCAAGAAATTTTTGGCAATCTAGATAGACGAAAAGAGCTGATATAGCTGGGTACATATACGCTTTCTCAAAACTTTCATTTAATTTTCATCTATAAAAACGCTATTCCTATATTTTCTCTAGTTTCTAAATATTTTTCAATGGTAGAGAAGAATTAGATAAAGTTTCTTTTTCATACTTTTATTATTGCGTATATAATCAACTTTATCTAAGTTTGAATATGATAAGCTTAAGAAACATTCCATTTTTTGCAGTTGGCCTAGCTGTTTTTTTGTTAGGTGCATTGGCATTCAAAAATGACTGCCCTTATGTTTGGTATATCCTAGCATTAGTATATTTCGTATTAGGTTTCGCTTTTCGCAAACCAATTGATACCTCAGACGGCGGTCACTAATTTTCTCTCGTCATTTCGAGCGGAGTAAAACGAAGCCGAGAAATCTTTGGACTATCCTAATTAATTCAAAGATTTCTCCGTTCCGCTCCGCGTCAGTCGAAATGACGATTTTATTTGCATTTCTTTCTCTAAATACTTTTCACTTTTAGCTTTCTGCTTTAAGCTTTCCCCAAACCTAACCCAACCAAACACAATGAAACGTATTTTATTTACCTTTTTATTAGTTTCTTGCTTTTTTGCAGAATTCACTTTTGCCCAAGAAACAGACTCCGCTTATGTTCGCAGTCATTATAATAAAATAGAACGCCTCATCCCTATGCGTGATGGCAAAAAGCTATTTACTGCGATCTACATCCCAAAAGACATTGCTGCTAACAAAAAGTATCCATTTTTAATCAACAGAACACCTTACACGGTAAGACCTTACGGCGAAAACCAATATAAAACCAGCTTAGGTGGCTACCCAGCAGTAATGCGTGAAGGCTTTATCTTCGTTTACCAAGATGTACGTGGCCGTTGGATGAGCGAAGGGAACTTTGAAGACATTAGACCTACTAACCTTGGCAAAAGCAAAAAAGACATTGATGAAAGCACAGACACTTACGACACTATTGACTGGTTGTTAAAAAACATTAAAAATAACAACGGAAAAGCAGGACTGTATGGCATTTCTTACCCCGGCTTCTACTCTACTGCTTCCTTAGTCAAATCTCACTCGGCGTTAAAAGCAGTCTCGCCACAAGCACCAGTTACCGATTGGTTTATTGGTGACGACTTCCATCATGGTGGTGCGCTATTTTTAATGGATGCCTTTAAATTTATGACTTCCTTCGGCGTCCCTCGTCCGCAGCCAATTACGCCAGACAAAGGACCAAAACCTTTACAATTTCCAATTAAGGACAATTATCGTTTCTATTTGGAAGCTGGCTCGGTAAAAAACCTGAAAGAAAAATACATGGGCGACAGCATCAAATTTTGGAACAACTTATTTAAACATCCTAACCTAGATACTTTCTGGCAAGCTCGTCAGATTGTGAAACACTTAAAAGATGTGAAACCTGCGGTAATGACGGTTGGTGGTTTCTTTGATGCAGAAGATGCCTATGGAGCTTTTGCAACCTACAAAGCCATAGAGCAACAAAATCCTAAAGCCAACAATATTTTGGTCGCTGGCCCTTGGTACCACGGTGGCTGGGTGCGCGGCAAAGGTGATAGCTTCGGCGATATTAATTTCGGCACTCCGACTAGTACTTACTATCAAGAAAATTTGGAACTACCTTTCTTTAAATACTACCTCAAAAGTGAAGGAAAATTTGATGCTGCAGAAGCAAACATTTTCTTAACTGGAAGCAATCAATGGAAGAAGTTCAACACTTGGCCCCCACAGGATGTGGAATTGAAATCACTTTACTTCCATCCCAATGGGAAATTATCTTTTACCAAACCCAGCGGCAACAATACCTTTGATGAATATGTGAGCGATCCGAATGCACCAGTTCCTTATCAAAATGGTATCCAAGCTAATCGTACTAGAGAATATATGGTGGACGATCAGCGTTTTGCAGCTAGAAGACCTGATGTAAAAACTTATCAAACAGATATTTTAACGGAAGACATTACCCTTACCGGACCAGTTCTAGCTAATTTATTGGTGAGTACTTCGGGTAGCGATGCAGATTACGTAGTGAAATTGATCGATGTTTATCCCGAAGATACTCAGGAGATTTCTCCAGCAGATAAAGATAAAATGATGGCTGGCTATCAAATGTTGGTTCGTGGTGAAATTTTAAGGGGTAAATACAGAAATAGTTTCGAAACGCCTGAGGCTTTCGTGCCGAATGAAGCGACTAAAGTAAAATATGCTTTACCAGATGTTGGTCACACTTTCAAAAAAGGCCATAGAATGATGGTACAGATCCAACATTCTTGGTTTCCATTGGCCGATAGAAATCCGCAGAAATTCATGAACATATACGAAGCAGAGCCAAGCGATTTCCAAAAAGCTACCCATAGAATTTATCATGGCAATGCTGAAGGGTCTTTCTTATCTTTACCAGTATTAAAATAATTAAATCCTTATTGCGAGACACGAACATTTTTTTGTCATTCTGAGCATAACCTGTACCGATTTATCGGTAGCGAAGAATCTGTTAACAAGTATTACTAATAGATCCTCCTAACGTTGGAATGACAAAATTCTTTAAAGATTGCTTCGGACCTCGCAATGACGACCGTTAAAAAAGATTTTATATCAAATGAAAAAACTAATCATTGCGCTTTCCTTTCTAGCATTTTCAGCAACAACTTTTGCTCAAGATATACTTGGCAGCAATTCGAAAGATGATAGGGCCAAATTTTTAAGAGGCGCACTAACCGATTTGAGAACCTGTTATGACATCAACTACTATCATTTAGATGTGAAGATTGATATTGACAATAAATCAATTAGTGGCAGTAATGAATTCGCTTTTACGGCAACCAAAGACTTTGAAAAACTACAGTTCGATTTATTCGAAAATCTGAAAGTGGAAAAAGTAATCTACAAAGGAAAAGAACTGCCATTTACCAGAGAGTTCGCAGCGGTTTTCGTTAAATTCCCAAAAATAAAAAAAGGCAGCAAGGATCGTTTTACGGTATTTTATAGTGGCAACCCAACGGTCGCTAAAAATGCACCTTGGGATGGAGGCTTTATCTTCAAAAAAGACAAATCTGGCAATCCATTTGTTTCCGTAGCTTGCCAAGGTTTGGGAGCTAGCGTTTGGTGGCCTAACAAAGATCATCAAAGTGATGAGGTTGACAGTATGCTGATCAGCATTAGTGTACCAAAAAGTTTAGATTGCATTGCTAATGGTCGTTATCGTGGAAAAACTGAAGGTACAGATGGCTACACCAAGCACAATTGGTTTGTAGGTAATCCGATCAATAATTACAGCATTGCATTTTATATTGGCAAATATGCACATTGGACTGACACTTATGATGGCGAGGATGGAAAACTAACTTTGGATTTTTATGCCCTGAAAGAAGATAGCGCAAAGGCAAGACCACATTGGGATGCTGATGTAAAACCTATGCTAAAATCATTCGAGTACTGGTTTGGTCCCTATCCTTGGTATAAAGATGGTTATAAATTAGTACAAGCGCCACATTTAGGCATGGAACATCAGAGTGCGGTAGCTTATGGCAACCAGTTCAAAAAAGGTTACTTGGGGAATGATCTAAGTGGCAGTGGCCATGGACTAAAATGGGATTTCATTACCATACATGAGACTGGACATGAATGGTTTGGCAACAACATCACCACTAAAGATATCGCCGACATGTGGGTGCACGAAGGTTTTACTTCTTACTCAGAAGCACTATTTACCGAAAGCACGCAAGGCAAAGCTGCTGGTGAAGATTATGTGATTGGCATTAGAAAAAATATTGGCAATAAAGGTCCAATTATCGGCGTGTACAACACCAATACGGAAGGCGATGGCGATATGTACTATAAAGGTGCTAACTTGGTTCATACGATCCGCCAGTTAATTAATAATGATGAAAAGTTCCGCCAGATTTTAAGAGGCTTGAACAAAACTTTCTACCACACGACCACTACCTCTGCAGAAGTTGAAGCTTACATTGCTAAACAAAGCGGATTGAAGCTGGATAAAGTTTTTGATCAATATCTGCGTCATGCTAATATTCCAACATTGGAATATAAAATCGAAAAGGGAGAATTAGAATACAGATGGTTAACGGATGTTGCAGGTTTCGACATGCCAGTGAAAGTATCTTTGAAAGCTGGCGAATATTCGCTGATTAAGCCAAGTAATCAGTGGCAAACGGCAAAAATTGATGTATCAGTTAATGAGAACAACTTTTCTGTAGAAAGAAATTTCTATGTAAATATTAAAAAATCGGAATAATATTTTCTAGCCCTTGCAACGTTTGTGGTCAAAACTCGTCTCCATTATTAGATAGGATTTTATTAACTAATCAATTACCATTTAGACGAACATGAAGACAAAATTATTTACATTCCTGATGGCCGCCTTATCAGTGAATACTGTTCTAGCGCAAAAAAAACTTCCGATCATTAAAGCTACTTCGATACAAGTTGCTATTAAGGATGACCAAAGATTAATCAAAAACGCTTGGACGATTGTTCCAGAAGAAAAACTAGATGTATATGTTACATCTGGCAAAAAAGTTAGTTTTTATACCGACATAGATTCCATTTCTTTCAAAATTGACCCCAAAGTAGAAAAATACGACTTTATCATTTTACTTAATGGCAAAGACACTGCTAAAACACAAATTAAATATCAGCCACCGAGATTAGCTCAACTGAAAAAAGCAGGAGCATACAATTATTCAGACAATCGATTTATTCCAACATTCACCTACCAATCAAAGGAACATCCCAATTTGGTAAAGGTTAGAAAGGAATTAAACTTAGATTCGATTGCGGGGCAGGGAACTGAATTATCTCAGATCTTCAACTTAATGCATTGGGTACATAATTTAGTTAGGCACGATGGCAGTAGCAACAACCCCACCCTACAAAATGCTATTGATTTAATCAAGGTATGCAAAGCAGAAAACCGAGGCGTAAACTGTAGAATGCTGGCAACGATCTTAAATGAATGCTATTTGGCAATGGGTATTAAATCAAGACACATTACCTGTATGCCAAGAGAAAGTAAATTCGACGATTGCCATGTAATTAACATGGTTTACAGTAATGATTTGAATAAATGGATTTGGATAGACCCTACTTTTGATGCGTATGTAATGAATGAAAAAGGAAATCTTTTAGGCATACAAGAAGTGAGAGAAAGATTGGTCAAAGGACTTCCGTTAGTACTAAATGCTGACGCAAATTGGAATAGATTAAATCTACAAACGAAAGAAGAATATCTTGAAAAGTACATGGCGAAAAACTTGTATAGACTACAGACGCCTTTGGCAAGTGAATACGATGGAGAGACGGCTGTAAGAGGTAAAAATGTAACCTATGTAGAGCTGCTCCCGTTAGATGGTATTGAGCAAACACCACAATTGAAAGAGGTTAACTATGAAAAATCTGGAGTAAAATTCATCTTTTATAAAACCAATAACCCTAATTTATTTTGGGTAAAGACATAATAATTAAAAGAAACTGTGGTAGTTTTACGTTAACTATATGTCGTTTCAAATTAATTTCTAAATGATGCAACATTCTTAAAATTGATAACATCTTTTTGATATAAACTAACATACAATGAATAAAAAACATATTTCTATAGGATTGATGCTAGCTGTAACGGTAGCAGTAGCAACCTCTGCACAATCAGAATTACCTGTTAACATCAGCATTGATAAAGCAAAAGCGAAGATTAAAGATATCGAAGTTAAAAATTTCAACAGTGTTGCCGCGGGTGGGCCATTGCAGGTTATTATTACTTTAGGAAATACAGAAGGCATCCGATTTGAAGGTGATGAAGAAGCGATTGCCACATTAGTAACCGAAGTTAAGGGCAATGCATTAATTATTAGACCTCAGGTGAGCTGGACAAGCTGGTCACATAAGTACAAAGACAAGAAGATTGTTGCTCATATCAATGCGAAGACCATAAAAAGCCTAACCATGAGTGGAGACGGCTCAATTACAGTGAACGGTACCATTAGCCAACCATCTTTAACAACGACCTTAAGTGGATCAGGTTTCATTTCTGCAAAGGTAGATGTTCAAGAATATACCGCTGTAATTAGTGGGTCTGGCAAACTGAACATTACCGGCAATGCTGGTGACGCGAGCACCACCATTAGCGGTTCTGGCGTATTATCAAAAAAAAATGGGCTGAAAGTTGAATCCTTATCTGCAACCATTAGCGGTTCTGGCAGTGCCTATGTGCAAACTAACGGTGAAATTAATGCTTTAATTAGTGGATCAGGCAAAGTCTATTATACCGGCAATGCTGACGTTAAAGAAAAGAAATTCTTAGGCTCTGGTGGAGTGAAAAAGATATAAAAAACAAAGGCTCGAAAATATTTTTTGAGCCTTTGTTTTTTATCAATAGCAATGTTAAAATTGATAACCAATAGCGGTATAATTTTCTAAGAAACGAATAGTTTGCTTAGCCCGATCGACATCATTCCTACCTGTAGTATGGATTCTATTCATATCAATATAACCCGCCTTAGTTACATTTTGAAAGTATAGTCGTCTGGTCACATTAAACTTTACACCTGCTTTTAAACTTAATCCGTAACCCGCAAAATTCCAGAAGTTATTTTCTCCAACACCAAAAAACCTTACATCAGACCGAGGAATCACGAAACCCGCGCCCACACCAGTTTCCATGGTCAGCATTTGCTTTTTATTTTTGGCAACCCATATATCGTCATAACGCTCTAATTCTGCACTCACATAATTTAAGCCATCAGTATGTTCAAACGTCAACATATCATCCTTAACATTTAACTCCTGATTTTTATACACTCCTGCATAACTTCCTGTTGCAATTCCGGGATTAGAAACTGTAGCGTTGATATAACCATCTATAATTACTTTTTGAGGAATATCCATCACATATTTCATATGATCCCAACCTATAGAAATACTATAATTATCCTTAAAAAAATAGCCAAATCTGAAATCGAATTGAGGTGTAGTTAACTCCATTGGATTGACATAATCTAAGCTCAATTTAGATGGCCTATCTTTCGCAGCCACGTTTTTTAAAGTAAAATCATAACCTGGTCCTTGAAAGGTAATGTTACTCCGATCATACCAAGAGAAATTCCAACCCCAGTGCAAATACCATTCGCCCTTTCTTGAAAAGTCTCTTTTATTTGCGTTTGAGAACAGGCTTTTTCCAATCTCTACTGCGGGAGTCGGACTTGAAATAATTTCCTGAGCAATTACCTTTCTACCAAAGAATAAAGCTAACATTAATATAGGCACACGTTTCATAAGCCAAAATTGCGCAAAATACGCGACAACGCGAGGTTTAAATAAGTATTTAACGCAACTATGACTTTACTTGTGATAGATATCCGCTTCGGTAGCAAGGATCAAAATTCTAGATCATTTAAATCAAATTTTAAAATCTAGTATATAAGGCCAACTGGACTACATTGTTCACGGTATTACTACCGGCTCCATTAATAATTTGGTTTAAGTAGCCAGCTTCAACATCGAAGCTTTTCGAAACACGATAACCTAACGCCAAATAGGCGCGATTTTGATCAAATAAGCTTCCGTTCAATTGCGCTTTATTTTGAACATTAAAGAATAGTTCATTTTGCAAGGCTGCAAACATTCCTTTGGTAAACGTGCCTTCTTGTTTTTGTAAAGGTTGGATGAGCCTAAAGAAATAACGGAAACGTTGCGCAAATAAATCGTCTGTTTGTCGTTCAATGAAACGTTGTTCTAACCTCAACCTGTGGCTTAGCGTTGCTCCTTTCCAAGGCTGTTGATTATAAATGTATTGCTGCCAAATCCGCTGTTCGGTGAGCGTAGTCTTAAGTGTGCCTCCGCCTACGAGTATATCTTCCTGTAAAAAGGTTGGCGTGTACAAATAACCTAATGTGGCGTTAGAACTTTTATTAATGTAGTAGGTCAACCCAGGTCTAATCAACACATGCCTCACACCATCCCAATTAGCTTGCGTACGAAGTTGGAAATCAAAGTGCATCCCCCATTTCTCATTAAACTTAGTGGTGTTCATCAAAAAAAGCCAGCCTGTATTTTGGTTAATAGTTTGGGCACGAAGCAAGGTGGTGAAGACGCTCAAGATAGCAACAAGTACAATTTTTTTCATCTGGTTTTAATTGGTGTGAAAACGAAAATATTAAAATAAGTTAAGAGCGAAGAAAACGTAACAGAAAGTAGACAAAAGTATTGGCGTCATCCTAAGTTGGGTTGTCATTGCCAGCTCGATCCGATAGCTATCGGATCGCAATCGTAATGCTTTTGCATAAAATTAATAGCTTGTATATCGCTTTACAATCGCCCGCCCACGCGGGACCGACGAGAAGTTTAGTGCAGTGTTAGGCATATACAAAAAAGCCTTGCTCATTTTCATGAACAAGGCTCTATATTTTAAACTGTGAAAAATATTTAAGACAATTAGCTTAAATTCCCTTCACTTCTTAATGTTTGATATAATTATACGCCTAATAACAATCTCGCTGGATCTTCCAATAATTGTTTCACTCTTACTAAGAAACCTACAGACTCACGTCCGTCGATAATTCTATGATCATAAGATAAAGCGATGTACATCATTGGGCGGATCACTACTTCTTTGTTCTCTGCAATAGGACGCTCGATAATATTGTGCATACCTAAAATTGCAGATTGTGGTGCATTGATAATCGGTGTAGACATCATTGAACCAAATACACCACCGTTAGTGATGGTAAAGGTTCCACCTGTCATTTCTTCGATGGTCAATTTGCTATCTCTAGCTTTAGTAGCTAACTCAATTACCGTTTTCTCGATTTGCGCTAAACTCATGCTCTCTGCATTTCTGATAATTGGCACAACCAAACCTTTAGGTGCAGATACCGCTATAGAAACGTCTACGAAATCGTTATAAATAATTTGCTCTCCATCAATACGGGCATTTACCGCAGGAAAATCTTTAGCTGCTTCGCAAACCGCTTTAGTGAAGAAACTCATGAAGCCTAAGCCCACACCATGTTTCTCTTTAAATTGATCTTTATATTTAGCACGTAAATCCATAATTGGCTTCATGTTAACCTCGTTAAACGTAGTTAACATAGCCGTTTCATTTTTAACAGCCACTAAACGCTTAGCAACCGTTTTACGCAATGGCGACATTTTCTCAGCACGCTCATTTCTTGAACCAGCAACTACAGGAGCCGCAGCAGCTTTTGGAGCTTCTGCCTTAGCAGCAGGCTTGCTAGCTTGCGCATTATTCGCATCTTCTTTAGTGATTCTACCGTCAACACCGCTACCTTTTACACCAGCAGCATCAATACCTTTTTCTGCTAAAATTTTACCAGCAGCCGGAGATGGAGTTCCAGACGCGTAGCTATCTTTAGCTTCTTTTTCTGCAACTGGAGCCGCAGCTTTATCTGCCGCAGGTGCATCAGCCTTTGGAGCTTCTTCTTTTGCAGCAGCCGGAGTAGCACCACCTTCTTCAATAGAACAAACAACTGCACCAATTTCTAACGTATCTCCTTCGCTAGCCACAATTTTTAAAGTTCCCGCTTTCTCTGCAGTAAGTTCGAAAGTTGCTTTATCTGATTCCAACTCAGCAATAATTTCGTCCATCTCTACAAATTCGCCATCGTTTTTAACCCAACGAGATAAAACCACCTCGGTAATCGACTCGCCTACTGGCGGAACTTTGATTTCTAAACTCATATTTTTATGTATGTTGTTAAGGCATAGTGCATAGAGCTATTAAGCCCTATTCCCTCTGCAATATTAATCTACTTTATCTTTTACTGCGTTTTTTGCAGTTTCTTTAATTGGTTCTTTAGCAACTTCCGCTACTGAGGTCTCGAAAGTTTTAGCCACAATGTAAGCCTGTTGGTTCGTATGTTGTTTCATGTAACCAGTTGCCGGACTGCTGCTCTCTTTTCTAGAAATCACATCAATTTGGTTTAATGATGTTTTTCTCAATCTACGCAACAGGTATGGCCAAGCACCTTGATTTTCTGGCTCCTCTTGTACCCAAACCACATCCTTTGCATTTTTGTATTTCGCAACAATTGCTTCCATTTGATCAACAGGTGTTGGATACAATTGTTCTACACGAACTACAGCAACATCCTTAATACCATTCTTTTTATGCGATTCTAGCAAATCGTAGTAAATTTTACCAGAACAGAATGCAATACGTTTCACATCAGTCGTTTTTACATTTGGATCATCAATTACCTCTTTAAAACCTCCAGCAGTAAAATCTGCTAACGGACTTACACAAAGTGGATGACGTAACAAACTCTTAGGACTGAAGTTCACTAAAGGTTTACGGAAATCACGTTTAAATTGGCGGCGTAAGGCGTGGAAGAAGTTTGCCGGAGTAGTACAGTTAGTTACCTGCATATTGTACTCTGCACAAAGTTCCATGAAACGCTCAATACGTGCCGACGAGTGCTCAGGACCTTGACCTTCATAGCCATGAGGCAATAGCATCACCAAACCATTAGCTCTCTGCCATTTAGTTTCCGCACTTGCAATGTATTGGTCAATTACAATTTGAGCTCCATTGAAGAAATCACCAAATTGTGCTTCCCAAATGGTTAATGCATTAGGATTAGCCATTGCATAACCGTATTCGAAGCCTAAAACACCGTACTCAGATAAGTGCGAGTTATAGATATCAAACTGAGCTTGTTGCTCAGAAATATTCAATAATGGGGTGTATTCTTCTTCAGAATCTTCTAGGGTTAATACCGCATGACGGTGAGAGAAAGTACCACGTTTCACATCCTGACCGCTTAATCGAACACGTTTACCTTCGGCCAATAAAGTACCGTAAGCCAATTGCTCGCCCAAAGCCCAGTCAAAAACATGAGTTTCAGTAGCCATTTTCAAACGCTCATCAAATAATTTCTCAATTTTTTTGAAGAACTTTTTATCTTTTGGCAAAGTGGTAATTCTTTTCGCAACCTCTAACAACGTAGTTTTCTTAACTCCGGTTTCTGGCGAAGTTTCGAAATCTTTTGCCGTTGCCAAACGCATATCTGCCCAAGCACCGCCAAATTTAACCTCAGCTAACGCTGCATTATATTCTTTTGCTTCGTTTAATGAAGTTTGTAACTGAGCTTTAAACTCTTTCTCCATTTCCTTCGCCCCAGCTTCATCTAATTTCCCTTCTTTAATCAATTCAGCAACATAAATCTTTAACGGATTATCATGTTTCTCAATTGCTTTGTATAATAAAGGCTGTGTAAATTTAGGTTCATCCGATTCGTTATGACCAAATCTACGGTAACAAAGAATATCGATAAATACGTCATTTCTGTATTTCTGACGGTATTCCATTGCTAAGTTGATGGCGTATACTAAAGCTTCTGCATCATCACCATTTACGTGGAAAACTGGCGACAAGGTTACTTTAGCAATATCTGTACAGTAAGTACTAGAACGAGCATCTTTATAGTTTGTCGTAAAACCGATTTGGTTATTGATCACTAGGTGGATGGTACCTCCTGTTTTGTAACCATCTAAACCAGCCATCTGAATCACCTCATAAACAATACCTTGACCCGCAACTGAAGCGTCACCGTGAATCAAAATCGGAGCCAAACGACCATTATCGCCAGCATATTTAAAGTCGATTTTAGAACGGCTCATTCCTTCTACAATGCCATCGACAGTTTCTAAGTGTGATGGATTTGGACACAAGCTTAAGTGTACGTTTTTACCTTTGTTAGTGGTTACATCGGTAGAATAACCTAAGTGATATTTTACGTCGCCACCGAAAGGAGTTTCTGGATTGTAGCTTCTGCCTTCGAACTCTGTGAAAATATCTTTATAGCTTTTTTGCATGATATTAGCCAACACGTTCAAACGACCGCGATGCGCCATACCCAATACAAATTCTTCAATACCTAAATCTGCTCCTTTTTCAATTACCGCATCTAAAGCAGGAATTAAAGCCTCAGCACCTTCTAAAGAGAAACGCTTTTGGCCTAAGAATTTAGTCCCTAAAAAGTTTTCGAAAACAACCGCTTCATTCAACTTTTTAACAACTCTTATTTTCTCCTCGTTAGATAATTTTGGCGTATTACGTTCGCCTTCCATTTTGCTCTCTAACCAAGATAGCACTTCTGGTGTACGTAAATATTTATATTCTACTCCAATAGAACCACAATAAGTTTGCTCTAAAAAAGCAACAATATCTTTTAACTTCGCTGGGCCAATTCCCAACTCAACACTCGAATTAAAAACCGTTTCTAAATCTGCACTAGCTAAGCCAAAGTTCTCGATGCTTAAGGTTGGCAGGTGCTTACGCCTATCTCTAACTGGGTTGGTTTTAGTAAACAAATGACCACGTTGACGATAGCCATTAATCAAGTTTAAAACATTAATTTCCTTTAAAAAGTGCTCTGGGGCTTCGCCTCCACTCACATTAGGAGCATCTGCACTTCTTCCGAAATCAAAACCTTCAAAAAATTTTTGCCATCCAAATTCTACAGAACTAGGATCTTCTTTATAACTCTGGTATAGGGAATCAACATATTCGGCATTGTCGCCACTAAGGTAAGATAGGTTATCCATTTATATATATAACTATTACGATAAGTAATGCAAAATTAGGATTTTACCTTTAGAAAAGGCAATAAAATCACATTTAAATAAATTTAAAAACTGTAACTAAAATATAGACGCTTTTCTAAGCTCTAACGACTGGTGCGAACACACCTTTTGGATCCAAAATTTTCAATAGCTTCTCAAAATCGAAACTATTTGATAGTTTTTGATCATTACCAACGCCAGCAATAGCAGCCCAATTCCCCCAGTTACTTGCAGGTGCGTAATCCAATAATTGCTCTTCGAAATAGGCCGCGCCAAGTACCCAATTTACTTCTAGCTCCTTCACTAAATAAGTCGCAACCAATTGCCTTGCTACTTGATTGATATACCCTGTTGTGTTCAACTCTAGCATGAAAGCATCAATTAGCGGCTGTCCAGTTTGGCCATCTTTCCAATTTTGTAAAGCTAAAGTATTTTCCATTTGCAATGGTTCACCATCTTTCTTGAATCCCTGAGGTTTAAAAAAGGTATTACCATATTTTTTGAACATGAAGCGATAGTAATCTCGCCATAACAAGCCTAACACTATTTGATGGAAATAGGGTTTTACGCCGTAACTCGCTTCAGCATCTTTCATTTTCCAATATACTTCACGAGGTGACAAGCAGCCAAGCGCTAGCCACGCAGAAAGTTTAGATACAATTTCATGCTTTTTCAAAGTAGCATTTGCTAAGATCATCCCTTCGCCGGCATGCAAATACCCATGCAAGTGTACTAAAGCCTCTTTCTCCCCCCCAACAAACTCAGATTGAATTTTAAGTACTGCCGCAGTTTCATCTTGCAGCAACTCACTTATCTCTGGAATTGCGCCCCAATCTTCAATACTGGCAAAATTGATGGCAGCTGGTGTAGGAAAACAAGGTTTCACCACAGCATCACGCTCTGTTTTTTTCTTAAACTGCGTAAAAACATCTGGAATGTCCTTAATTGGAAAAGGTAAATCTTCTTTATTATAAAGCGTATGGCCAATAAAATGTTTCAGATTTACTTTTTGTTTCCAAAGTGCATCTTCTAACCTCAAACTTACTGCAGTCTCTTCACTTGCAACTTCCCTATGATGATAAACCTCTGTCACGTCCTGCTTAACAACCAATGCAGGCAACACTTCTTCAGGATATCCATGCAACACCAATAGATTGCCCCCTATTGCCTGTAAAGACTGCTGCAGAGAAGCTACACTCTCTATTAAGAATTTAGTTCTTACAGCACCAGTTTTATAAGTATGATATTGGGTTTGCTCAAAATGGCGAGGATCGAACACGTAAACTGGCAAAATTTCATCGGCCTTAGCTATAGCCTCCACCAGCATCTCATTATCGTGCAAGCGAAGGTCATTTCTAAACCATACTAAAATCTTTTTGCCCATACCCGAAGCCATTCTATTTGTGATGGCTAATTTGCGAAAAAATACACCAAAAGCACTATCAGCCACTTCATTTTTACATATCTATAACATAGAGAAACATTTACTGAAATACAGATCAAACGGGAAAAAGCTATCTTTAGCCAACCATGTCATCATCATTACATCAGCACATTAAAAAATTTGTAAACGTTAGCGAAGCTGATTTCGCTGAAATTCTTACTTTTTTCGAATTACTTTCTGTGAAGAAAAAGGAAATACTAATGAACGAAGGTCAACTTTGTAGAAGGCATTTTTTTGTGGTTAGCGGCTGTCTACGTATGTTCTTTATAAAAGAAACAGGAATTGAACAAACTACCCAATTCGCTATAGAAAACTGGTGGATAACAGATAATCTCGCTTTTCTGCTACAACAGCATAGCTCATTTGCTATACAAGCAATTGAAAAATCGGAAGTACTCGCCATCAGCGCCGAAAACCAGGAAAAGATGCTATCCAATTTCCCGCAAATGGAAAGGTATTTCAGAAAAGTGTATGAAAAGGCTTTTGCCGCTTCTCAATTAAGGATTAAATACATCAACGATTATTCTAGGGAAGAGCTATATCATCATTTCGCCAGTGGCCAATCTGCTTTTCTACAACGAATTCCTCAATACATGTTAGCTTCATATTTAGGTTTCACGCCAGAGTATTTGAGTGAGATCAAGAAGAAACACATTGAGAAAAAGTTAATGTGAGGATATGATTAATTTGATGATTAGCTAATTGGCGTATTGTCATCATCTTAAAAGTATCATTATCGGAAAAATTTAGTTAGAAGGAATTACAGATAAGGAACAACAACTGTCAAATTATCTGTGCACCTGTGGCTTAATTATTTACTTTCTTAAACTGGTTTAAGTTTTCTAAAAATTCTGGGCGATAACTTTGCTTCATCAAGTAACAATTAAAACTACTAAAGATGAAAAGATTAGATATATCGAAGTTAGAGCCAAACGCTTACAAAGCAATGTTTGGATTAGAAAATTACCTACTAACTACCGCGTTGGAAAAATCGCATAAGGAATTAATTAAAATTAGAGCTTCCCAAATCAATGGGTGTGCATTTTGCTTAGATATGCACACCAAAGATGCCATTAAACTTGGAGAAACTCCTCAACGTATATTTTTATTAAACGCTTGGCGTGAAACCGATTTATTTTCGGCAGAAGAGAAAATCATTTTAGGCTTAACTGAGGAACTTACGTTGATTAGCAAAGGTGGGGTTAGCGATGAATTATATTCCAAAGCTATAGCGATATTTGGTGAGAACTACGTAGCACAGATTATTATGGCTGCAGTAGCTATTAACGGATGGAATAGAATTGCGATCAGCACCAACATGGAAATTCCGAAACAGCAATAAAATGGGTTATTCGTCATATTAGGCTTGTCGAAGCTCTGTAAAAAGCTTCGACGAGCTTAGCTTGATAGATAAGTTCAATCAATTAAGGCAGCAAATCAACAAATTTGTTGTTTTTGGCATCTAGTTTTCTTGGGGTGCTGATTGTACCTTTTCTTACGCTAAATTTCTCTTCACCCATGGCCCTAATATCATCGTAAATAGGATTGATGATCCAATTGCCATTTACATCAACTATACCTTTTAAACCTTTGGCTCTATCGTTGGCTACAAAATAACCCTCTTTACCGATGGCATCCATTTCTTTGAGCAGCTTAACATTAACCTTTTTGCTTATGTTTTGTGGTTGAGCATTTTTTACATACGCCATTAAATGATCTACCGGACCGGAGAAATAATACTTGGCAAACTCCATTTGAGCGTCTTGAGCCGGTTTTGCAGGTAATTTACTTTTTAAATGCGCCTCAACTTCCTGAACTGTCTTTAATTTTTGCTCGTCTAGGAGTGAAATTGTTTGTCTATAAATAGGTAACGTTTTTTTCAGCCATTCTATGGTTGTTGCAGACGAAATTGAATAAGAAGTACTTCCTGATTTTTTTAATGCCCTACCATTCTTATAAAAACCTTGCACTTCACTAAGTCTATTTGACAACGATTTAGGATAACTCAGCTTAACTTCACCGTCGCCATTACTTTTCATTTCTATATAATCGCTCCCAATTTTAATTCTCGGATTAGCACTATCTAAACGATGCGCAGTAGAAACGTAATGCTTAAACTGAACATCAAAATCTATAGAACGAATAGGTTTAAAAGCATCTAAAAGAAAATGGTTGTACTCTAACTCCTCGGCATTTTTATCTACTTTATAATTAGCAACGGCAGAAGTTCCATCCCAAAAGTGTAACATACCAGGTTTAAATTGAGGCAGAAAGGAAGAAGCCTTTTCTGCATTATCTGCCAAACCTAACAGTTCATTTGCATCTAAAATATTGAGTGATATTGAAACCGAACTCTTTGGCTTGCCAAATTCCACAGCCAAGAAAAAGTCTTTATTTACGGCTGCGAGAAACTCGTCTGTTGAAAGGTACTTTGTCTGTTGGTCAGCAAAATTATATTTGTCTTTTTCATCAAAAGCTTTATCAGCAATAACTGGTACTGGCTTTACACTGAACTCCGATTCCGCTAAATCAATCCTATTTTCAGATTTCTCTATATACGCTTCTAAATCGGTTTTAATTCTTTCTATATCGTTCTCTTTACCGCCCGAACAACCATAGTTTAAGAATAAGCAAAAGATGCATAAGAATAGACTGGAGCTTTTAATCATAATCTAATTTAAAAATATTATTTGTAGAAAGATACATTTATGCTCTACGTGATTGAAACTGCAGAACAAGGCATTCTTGCCTCGAAAATTCTAACGTTACGATAGTTCTTCTTTAACCGCAACCAATTCTACATAAATATCATTCATCCGTTTGGCATTCGCTTTAATTTCATGATGTTTTTCTGCAGTTTTACGGGCGTTCTTCCCTATTTCTTGCCACTTATTCGGCTGGGTAATGCATTTTAAAATAGAACGGTAAAATTCATCTGCAGTATCAGCAATTAAAATATCCCGTCCGTGCTTGCAATCAATACCTTCTGCCGCCATAGTTGTAGCGATGATGCATTTTTGCATGGCCATACCTTCTATGATCTTTACCCTCATTCCACTACCAGAAAGTAAAGGAACAATCATAATCGCCTTGCTATTGATAAAATCTACTGCATCAAATACTTCGCCCTCTACAATCAGATTATCTGAATCATAATCAAAGAAATGCTTTTGCATATTTTTTCCGGCAATGTAAAAACGTAACTCGCCACTCAACTCCTCAATATCTGGCCAGATTTCATCTAAAAACCATTCTAAACCTTCTTTATTTGGACGCCAGTCCATAGCGCCCAAATGAAATAAAGTTGGAAAACTTGTTTTATTGACATCTATTTTATACTTCTCGAAATCTAATGCAACGGGAAAGACATCCAATTTGGTTTCGCAGCCCATCAGCAACAACTTCTGCCGATCCGGGTTGCTAATTGCAAATACTTGATGAAAGCGATTGACTTGCTCCATCTCATAGGCTTTCAACCTCCGAGATAAAAATTCCAAATAGGTTCTTCTTGGTGTGAAGCGTTCCCTATTCGCTAATCTTTCCCAAACATCATGCTCAATATGATGTGCCCTATAAATTAATTTAGCCTTACTATGCTCCTTTACTATGTCCAAATAAGGCACGACAAAAAGTCCTTCAAACTGTATTACATCAAACTCTTGTTCCCTTAAGATATTTTCCAAAACCTTCTCTGCATCGTCATCAAAATACCTTGAAACATTATATGACTGATTAGAAAAAATGTTTACAAAAGCATCCCATACATTTACTTCGATATCTACAGTAAAAGAGTGGAAATTAATTTTTTCAAAAACAGGATCGTAAATATCATCTACGTCGACGTATTGCTTCGAATTATTAAGACTGAACAAAGTGAGTTCTACGCCAAGACTAAGCAAGCCCTTAATAGTATTATAAACCACTATCGGATAACCACTATTTGGTGGAAAAGGGACTCTATGGCTTAATAATAGTACTTTCAAGTTCGAATGCTATAGCTAATTGTGGATTACTCACATTAAATGTTTTTCGGTGGAAAGGAGATGAGCCTATATTGATAACGGCATTTCGGTGAGCAATTGTTGGATAACCTTTATTTTTTTTCCACTGGTATTCTGGAAAGTCCAAATCTAGCATCTCCATGTACTCATCGCGATGAGTTTTGGCTAAAATAGAAGCTGCCGCAATATTGAGATACTTTCCGTCGCCTTTTACAATACAAGCATGCTTAACATCTTGGTAAGCCTTGAATCTATTGCCATCAATCACTAAGTATTCTGGTCGTAATTGAAGTTGATCCAGTGCACGGTGCATCGCTAAAAAAGAGGCATTTAAAATATTTATTCTATCAATCTCTTCATGATCAACCATAGCAACTGCCCAAGCCAAGGCTTCTTTTTCTATAATTGGGCGAATTTCCTCGCGTTGCTTATGTGATAATTGCTTCGAATCGTTTAAACCTTCCAAATAGAAATCTCTAGGCAAAATCACGGCTGCAGCCACTACAGGACCAGCTAGACAGCCACGTCCAGCTTCATCACAACCAGCCTCAACAAGCTCTATTTGATAACAATTTAATAGCATATATCACAAAAATAACACTTCTAATTCCTTACAAGAAATAGTGATGAAAATTATAATTGTTTTTTAATCTACACATTAGTGTTTTGATCTTTTACGTCAAAAGCATCGCGAAGGCCAATGGCAATTAAATTGAAAGCATAAACGGTGAGCATGATGGCCAAACCTGGCAGTATGGCCAAATAAGCGGCATCCATAATGATATAGCCATAATGCTCCTTGATCATCGTACCCCAACTCGGCATAGGTGGTTGTGCACCAAAACCTAAAAAGCTTAAGCCTGTTTCTAACAAAATAGCAGAAGCAAAATTAGCCGAACCTACTACCAAAATTGGCCCAGCGATGTTCGGTAAAATATGTTTGATGATAATTCTACTGTTTGAAAACCCGAGCGCTTTAGCAGCTTCTACAAATTCTACTTGCTTTAGAGCCATCACCTGCCCGCGGACTAAACGGGCAACATCTACCCAAGTGGATAAACCTACTGCGATGAAAATTTGCCAAAAGCCTTTGCCCAATGCAAAAGAAATGGCAATGACCAAAAGTAATGATGGTAAAGACCAAATTACATTCATAAACCAGCTGATTCCTGCATCTATTTTACCGCCGAAATAGCCCGCTATGGCTCCAAGACCAACACCTATAAACATAGAAATGAGTACTGCCATCAATCCAACCGACAGCGAAACCCGTATACCGAGGATTAGACGGCTCAATAAATCCCTACCATAGAGATCTGTACCTAACCAAAAAGTTTGCTCATAAATATTGTTTCTTTCAAAAAGCATCGCCGTACTACCTAATTTGCTAGGTAAAGTACATTCTCGGCAAAGCGCTTTAAGCTTGTAGACACTCGGCGATTGATTCTTTTCTTCACCTATATATTCGTAAGCGATTACCTCGTCATTAACAATTTTATAGGAAGTAATGGGCACACTTTTAAATTTAGCTGGCTGCCCATAGAGCATTTTCTCAAAAAAACCCACCTCTTCTACACTTGAATACCACTGAATAATGAGGAACTTGAATTTACTTCCGGGCTTTTCCTTACTGATCTGTAATTGCTGTGTATTTGCATAAGGCGTTTGGTCTGGTGTAATTAAATAACCCAACACGCCGACTATCACCATTAAGATTATAAATATAAGCCCAATTGAAGCAAGCGTATTGCGTTTAAATTTCTTCCAAACTTTCGCAGACTGTGTATTTGCCATCTTATTTTACCATGCGGCCTTTCCAATTGTATTTGCCTGAATTGCCGACAATGCCAATATAAACAATGTAAATGATATGAAAGGCGTTCAAAATTGGCAGCCACCATAACAATGCTTTTCTTTTAAAAAATGCCATCATGTTGTTCAGGAAAATTAACTCCAACAACAATTTTGCGATCAATTGAAATAGCAAAAAAGATAGTGTTGCAGAAAAGAAAATCGACAAGATTGCATTAATGATAATACTTAAATTAAACATCCAAACGCTTACGCCTAAAATAATGACCGATTTTTCTTTATAGCGAGTACTTTTTGAAGCCCATCGTTTTCGTTGCTGAATAAACTCTCCTAAAGTTTCTTTTGCATGCGTGTAAACTACTGCGTCTGTATTTTTAAGAAAACCTATCTTATCTCCGTAGATGGCGGCCATTTTATGCAACAGTAGCTCATCATCACCTGAAGCTAAATCATCAATACCTTTAAACCCTCCAACCTCGAAAAAAGCCTTTTTTTCATAAGCTAGATTAGCACCATTACACGTACTCGGATTTTTATTACCGATGGTTGAAGCACCTAGGCCTATGAGGTAAGCAAATTCTAAAGCTTGCGCTTGTTCGAAAAAGCTTTTTTCTTCGAAATATGCTACAGGCGATGAAATCATTTTGCAACCGGTGGCTTCGTAATAATTTACAATGGTAGCTAGCCATTCTGTACCCATGCGGCAATCAGCATCTGTAGTTATAATCAAATCGCCTTTAGCCTGCCCTATGGCAGTTTGGATAGCCATTTTTTTATAGGAGTTTAAAACTTTTTGCTCGTCAAGTTGGATCAACTTGATACTTTCATAAGATTTTACGATCTCGGCCGTTCGATCAGTAGAATGATCATCGATGATAATTAGCTCAAATAAATATCGAGGATAAGTCTGAGCCAATACATCGTTGATTGTTTTGGCAATTTTATCTTCTTCGTTACGAGCTGCAATAATAACAGATACCATTGTTTCTGGCACCTTTATCCCTCTTTTGTAAGGTTTAATTTTAATCCACCCAATAACAAATGTGATTACAACGAACACATAAATAAGGGTTAAGAAAGCGGAGAAGTAGTTAATTGCGTCGAGTATTTCCAAAGAAGTTAAGTTTAAATACAAAATATGAGCCTAAGATAGCAGGAATTATGATATTGATTAGCCAAATACTTGCAATACATGCCACTACTGCTGTATTTTGATCTGTAATATATTTGAAGAAAAATAAGGCCGTTACGCTCCTAATGCCTATATCTAGCAAGTCGAGAGATGGCAAAGTAGATTGAACAAAAAATAAAATTGGCACAAGCAATACAATATCTCCGAGTTTTAACCCTGGTATTAACCACAAAAACATAATGATATATTGCGTGGTGAAAACTGCATATCTAGCTAGGCAAAACAGCAATATCTTTAGTAACTCTTTCTTTTTGTAACGCGATAGGATCGCATAAAATTTCTGGTACTTACGTGTAAATTTTATGGATAACAATAAACCGTTAAGCCATTTGATATTGAAATAAAACACGATAAAAAACAACGCAAAAACTAAAGCTATTCCACAAATAGCGGCGAACAAAATAGGCTCTAATGGAATAAACCCATAGACAAAGACACAAACTGCAACTGCACCAAACACGTTTGTCAGCACTAATTGACCGATATTTCCGACCGTCATGGCTACCACTCCAATAATACGTCGTTTGGGTGAAAGGAAAAACACACGGCCTCCATACTCACCCAATCTGTTAGGTGTAAAAACCGCCCAAGTTAATCCGCAAAACACGGACTCTACCGATCGCCTTAAGCTTATTTGCTCTACTCTAGCGATGAGTTCCTTCCACTTCACCGCTTCTAACCCCCAATTAAGCAGCATTAACGCGAACACAGTTCCCATAACCGTCCAAATTTGCAGGCTCGCAATACGATCTAACAACTTAATAAACTCTCTAAGGTCGTTGTGCTTGGTTAGCTTCTGATAAATGAACCAAAAAGCAAAGACAACTACTGCTATTTTGATGAAGGTGGTGAGTAATTTTTTATAGTTTGACGTCAAAGTGTCGCTTTTTTTGTTGCAAATATGCTTAATAAACTTGAGTTGATGCTAAGGGTAGAAATTTTGATTAACAGAGTTTGTACAAATTAGTTCTATTTTTGCACTATGCTAGCTGAAAAAAAGGAACGTGTTATTTTGGGGATTGATCCGGGAACGGCAATCATGGGTTACGGTATAATTCTGGAAAAAGGCAATAAAATGGAATTGCTGAGCTTAGGTGTGGTAAAGCTTAATCAAATGGATGATCATTTTGTTAAACTGCAGCGTATTTTTGAAAAAACAATGGGCCTAATTGAAAACTACAAACCCGATGCTTTGGCAATTGAAGCACCTTTTTACGCAAAAAATGTTCAAGTAACCTTGAAGCTTGGACGTGCACAAGGCATATGTATGGCCGCAGCACTATCAAAGAATATTCCTGTAACAGAATACGCTCCTAGAAAGATTAAACAATCTATCACAGGGAAAGGAACTGCAACCAAAGAACAAGTAGCAGCGATGCTACAACGCCTACTTAACTTTAATGAAACGCCCGAATTTTTAGATGCGACCGACGGTTTAGCTGTGGCAGTCTGCCACTCCTTCCAAAGAATTCCTACTGGTGGAGGCAAAAGTAAATCTTATTCGGGTTGGGAAGCTTTTGTGACCGACAACAAGAAAAGAATAAAATAATTTTATTGCTCAACCCAATCTTTAAAAGCTGCTGTTGTACTCTGACTGGTAATTAAACGCTTGCTATTCCCTTTTAATTTAACAGCCAAGGTATTTTTATTATAACGTTCCATTCCTTCAATATAGATTTTATGAACAAGCTGTCCTCTATTAATTCTAAAGAACAGTTTTGGATCTATCTCTCCTTCTATCTGTTTCAAGGTGGCCTGTGTTAATAAATGATGCTTATTTTGATCATCTATCGCAAAAACGACACCTTCATCCGCGTTAAAAAAAACAATTTGTTGAGTTTCTAAAAAGTAAGTACTACTGGCAGTGTTGATAGAAAATCTGGTTCGGTAGTTTCTTTGGATAGACGGCTGGCTTAATAGTGCGCTCAACTTTTCTATCATTGAATTATTGAGTTCGGGCTTCGATAGATAAAGCAATTTGAATTTTTGCCAAGCTTTTTCGAATCTATCAAACGAGAAAGGCTTTAGCAGATAGGCTATACCATTGCTTTCAAATGCATCCATCAAAAATTGATTGTAAGCGGTAGCAAATATGATTGGACAGGTGGGCATTACTTCCTTGTAAATATCAAAAGCGTTGCCGTCTGTGAGCTCGATATCCGAAAAAACCAAGTCAACATCCTTATTCTGCTTAAAAAAGGCAATAGCATCTTCTACGTTAGTCAGCTCTACGGTTACGGTTAATGGTTCTTTCAGCTCATCCAGAAATCGCTTTAGCTTTCTTAGGGCAGGTGCCTCATCTTCTATAATTACAACATTTATCATTAGTTTATCGCGGAGTTAATAAGAGGTAAGCGCACCGTAAATGTAGTTTCAGTTCTGATAATTTCACATGGCTGACTGGACAACAATGTATACTGTTCACTTAAATTTTGCAAAGCCCTACCTCCGCCTATCTTACTTTTCTTTTTAGTAGCAATATTATTCGTAACTATCAATTGATCTGTAACTTCTATTTGAATTTTGATTGGCTGAACCTCAGTTCCTGAATTATGTTCTAATGCATTCTCTACAAGTAGCTGTAATGCTAAGGGAGCAACAAAACCACTTACCTCCTTCGCAGTATCAATTTTTAACTCACAAGTATGGTTTAACTTGTACTGCATCATCCTGAAATAAGATTGTACAAACACCAATTCATCCTTTATCGAAACTAATTTCTCTTTCGATACTTCAAGCACATACCGATACAGCTCGGCAAAGTCATTTAGGAAAACTGAAGCTTTGTTTTGATCTTCTAGAATGAGTTGGTCCAAAGAATTTAAGTTGTTGAATAAAAAATGTGGATTAAGCTGCGCTTTTAAATGTGCAATCTTACTATCGGCCAAGGCCTGATGATAAATTATTAAACGCTTGGCGTCTTTCTTACTTTTTTGATAGAAAAAATAGGCGATAAAAAAACTACCATATATACATACGTCTAGGGCATATCCTATATTGTTATTTAACAACACATTGTGTGTAAAATTCCTACTCCAAGTATCGAAAACTAGTGCCGCTACAGCAGTGATGACATTTGCTACAAGCAAATACAATAGCAATGAGAGCAAAAAAACTTTGATGACATCGACGAAATTTAGCGCATTATATGCTTGAAAACGTCCTAATAATTTTGCGATAATAAAAAAGACAATGCAACTTTGCATAAAAGTAAAAGCGGCAGCTTCTGGTGTGAATGTATAAATGTCGACAACTTGCCTTACTAGAATACGTCCCTGTATAGATTGTGCATATCCAAACAGGAATACAAATCCAAAAAAATATTGATGGCGTTGTAGTGTCTTTAAAAATTTCATCATACAAAAAATAAAAGTAGCCCTTTTTATTGGCTACTCCATTTTATTACTATTTAGTTTCTTTAGGAAAAGAATCAATCACATTGCCTTTGTCATCAAAAAATTCGAGTTTGGCTTTGTTGTTTTCATCCACATAAAACATGGCTTTTGGTCTTCCCTTATCGTCGTTCAAGAACAGCCCGTTGCTGCGGCCTCGGGTTTGTCCAAGCATCACACGGGGAGCACCTCCTAATACGCCTTGCGCCACATATTCCTCATATTTCTTCTTAAAGGCAGCAGGATCTGACCTTCTAAGTGCCGTTAGTTCTTCCCAAATCTTGCCCGTAGCAAATTGTGTTTCATTTGCAGGTCTATCATTAAAAACCAAACTGCTAACTACCCTTCGTCGTCCGCCTTCTTTATAATCTTCGGTAAGCAACTGCATGACCTGATCACCATCATATTGATCATAGGTCAGCGACAACCCTGCACTATGTCCATCGGCTTTCTTTTGACCATCGTAAATAAAACCTCCACACTCAATACCATCTTCGTTAAAAAACAACATCCCAGAGCGCTTTTTACGCTTTACGTTAGTAGGCCTGTGATTAATAGTGTCTTTACCATTTGGAAAACGACCTACATTAGTAATTACCATTTTAACGGTACCATCTTTTTCTATGACGTTAATTCTTTCCACATCTATTTCGGCAAATCTTTGATTACCTATCCGGTTAAATGCCGAAGAAGCCAACATAATTACCCCAAATGCGGTGGCTATTCCAAAACTTCTTAAAAACACGAGTTCCTTGTTCATTTTCTTTTTTTAAGGGTTAATACTGTTTGAATAGATCAAACCTACTTGTCAAACAATCCTTTTAAAAGAGAAAAACAATGAACTAAGGAAAATATCCAATTAACTGGGGAGGATTGAAGGTTAAAAGTTATCATCAACCGTTATATAAATCGTCTAATTTAAATTTTCTTATCTACCTTAAGTGTAACCAAGCTCAGAATAAAGGTGTCATACTGAAAATTAAATTCTTATGGCATATAAAATAGTACTCTGCTTATCATTTCTAACTAATATACAAATCTGTTTCTCCCAAGAAATCGATAAAGAAAAACTAGACAAATATTTTCAGACACTAGAAATGAATAATAAGTTCATGGGAAATGTCTTAGTATATAAAAATGGCAAACAGCTATATTCAACATCCTGTGGTTATTCCAACATCGAAAAGAAAATAAAATCTAACAATAACACGTTGTTTAGAATTGGTTCCATTTCGAAAACATTTACCGCTACTTTAGTTCTCAAAGCAGTAGAAGAAGGCAAAATTAATCTCAATCAGCACATCAGCACATTCTTTCCATCTGTAGAAAACGCAGACAAAATAACCATAAACCAACTGCTAAATCATCATAGTGGCATTCGTAATTTTACGAATGATGTTGATTTTACAAAATGGCGCACACAACCTAGGAGTGAGAAAGAAATGATTGCGGTAATTGCAGCGGGAAAAAGTAATTTTGAGCCTGGCAGCAAGGCGCAATATAGTAACTCTAACTATGTACTCTTATCCTACCTATTAGAGCACGTCTACAAAAAACCTTTTGCTACTATTTTAAACGAAAAAATTGTTATACCACTTCATTTGAAGCATACTCAATTTGAAGATAAAAAAGGCTATAACGTCTATTCTTATACTTACGAAACTGCTTGGAATAAAGTGGAAGAAACTCATTTATCCATTCCGATGGGTGCTGGCGGAATCACCTTAACAGCTAAAGATCCTATTGACTTTATAGATGCTTTATTCGGTGGGAAGATAATAGCAGAAAAGATGGTAACGAAAATGAAAACACAAACAGACGATTATGGAATGGGTTTATTTGAGATGCCTTTCAATAAGAAAATTGCCTATGGGCACGATGGTAAAATAGATGGTTATAACTCTATTTTTTATTATTTCCCTGCAGAAGAATTAGTATATGTTTTACTTTCTAATGGAGAGAACTATAATTTGAACGAGATTTCGACAACTGTGTTAAATAGTGTGTTGGATATTCCTTTTGAAATGCCCATTTTAAACAACTACAAAGTTAAGCAAAAAGACTTATTACCTTACATGGGTATGTACACAAGTAAGACTAGCCCATTAATTATTAGCATTTCAACAAAAGACAACATTTTACTAGCACAACCTAAAGGTCAACAAATATTTTCTATGGATGCAATAACTATAAATAAATTTAGACACGATAAATCTGGAGTTACTTTGGAATTTCTATCATTAAATAATCAAATGATTATGAAACAGGGCAACCAAACGCTAATCTTCACGAAGCAGTGAGATAGGATGGGTCATCTTAATCATGCAAAACTTTTTTCGGAAACACCAATGAAGCTACAATACTCAAAGCCAAAATACCAACGATAATAATCAATGAATGCTCTGTGGTAAAGCCCCAAGCTTTCAAATAACCATGGCCCAACATTTTTACACCAATAAAGGTTAGCAAGACTGCCAATCCTGTCTTCAGGTAATGAAATTTGTGGATGATATTTACCAATAGAAAGAACATGGAACGTAAACCCATAATGGCAAAAATATTAGAGAAGAATACGATATAAGCGTCTTTCGTCACTGCAAAAATCGCTGGAATGGAATCTACTGCAAAAATCAGATCCGTAAACTCTACAATAAGCAATACCAAAAACAAAGGCGTTACGTACTTTTTCCCATTAATTTTGTGAAAGAAATTTTTGCCTTCGTATTTGGGATGTATCTTAACAAATCTTGAAGCAAACTTTACTACCGGATGGTTCTCGGGATCTATCTTTTCATCTTCATCCTTCGAGAAAAACATCTTTACACCAGTGAAAACCAAAAATGCGCCAAATACATATAGAATCCATTCGAACTGATTGATTAAAGCAGCACCAACAAAGATGAAGATAAACCTCATGATGATGGCTCCTAAAATACCCCAAAACAATACGCGGTGATAGTATTTCTCCGGAACGGCAAATGCCGAAAAAATGAGCACGATAACAAATATATTATCTACTGAAAGTGCATATTCTACCACATAACCTGTTAAGAACTCTATGCCTAGGTTTTGCTTATATAGTTGCAAACTAGCTTCAAAATTACCTGGTATGATCGCAATAGGATGTTTGTGCGCTACGATGACCTCCTGCAGCCGCTCCATACTGTCTATACCGTGAAGATAGTCGCCTTTTAAAATAAGTAATAGGTAAAAGCTTAAGGCCAGCACCACCATAATGAAGCTCATAATGCCAGCTTGCTTTAAGCTCACCACATGCTCCTTCTTACTAAAAAGACCTAAATCTAAAGCTAGGATGAATACGATGAAAAGTAGAAATCCTCCGATGAATATTAATTCGTGTGACATTATTTTTTACGTTCTGTTGTATATTTTACCAATTGCTGCAAACCTGTTTTGGCATCTCCATCTGGAAATGATTCTAAAATCTCAAATGCTTTCTTTTGATATTCAAGCATCTTCTGATTAGCGTAATGCACACCTTCGTTGATATTCACAAAATCAATGATTTGCTGAATTTTCTTAGGGTCGTCGTTATGGTTTTTCACCAAGTTGATGATATTTTTGCGTTCAGCTTTATCAACTCTATTTAAAGCATAAATTAAAGGCAAGGTCACTTTTTTCTCTTTAATATCAATACCTAAAGGTTTACCAACATCATCTGTTCCAAAATCAAAAGTATCATCTTTAATTTGGAAAGCAATACCTACCAATTCACCAAACAAACGCATTTTTTCAATATCCTCTTCAGAAGCACCTGTTGAGGCAGCGCCACAAGCGCAACAGGAAGCAATTAACGAAGCTGTTTTTTGGCGAATAACATTAAAATATAGCTCCTCGCTAATATCCATTCTACGCACTTTTTCAACCTGTAAAAGCTCACCTTCACTCATTTGCTGTACCGCTTCTGACACAATCTTCAACAACTGAAACTCATTGTTGTTTACTGAAAGTAGCAAACCTTTAGAAAGTAAATAATCACCTACCAAGACAGCAATTTTGTTCTTCCAAAGCGCGTTAATAGAAAAGAAACCTCGGCGCTCGTAAGCATTATCCACAACATCATCGTGAACCAAAGTTGCCGTATGTAGCAATTCAACCAAAGCAGCACCTCTATGCGTAGATTCTACAATACCACCGCAAAGCTTGGCTGCAAAAAATACAAACATCGGGCGCATCTGCTTCCCTTTTCTTTTAACGATATAGTGAGTAATTCTATTTAGCAACGGCGCACTACTCTGCATTGACTCCTTGAATTTAACTTCAAAGACATCAATTTCTGCTGCAATAGGCTGCTTGATTTGATCTATTCCGGGCATCTGGCAAAAATGTGTTTGCAAACTTAGTTGAATTTCCATTAAAAGCGTATTTTTAATCAAACTATTCGCATGAAGACCTTTCTAAGAACCCTCGTTGTTATTATTGCTATTTTAGGAATGATCTACATGTTTGGACCAACACCCAGTAAAGCCAACTATGAAACTACTTTACCTGCGTTGCCTGGTTTAGATTCTTTAACCACTTATTTAAATAGCCAAGAAAGCAAACACCATGTAAAGCCGGGTAATCATGCTGAAATTGTGTGGGCAGATAGTAGTCACCAGCAAACAGATTATGCCGTGGTTTACCTTCATGGGTTTTCGGCTTCAAAGGAAGAAGGCAACCCTGTCCATCTCAACTTTGCTAAATCTATCAAGGCCAATCTTTATTTGAGCCGCTTGGCTGATCACGGCATTGACACCGTTGCGCCTATGCAATATTTAACTGCTGATAGACTCTGGGAGACGGCAAAAGATGCCTTTGCCATCGGCAAGAAGTTAGGCAAGAAAGTAATTTTAGTTGGTACTTCTACAGGTGGAACCTTAGCTTTAAAGTTAGCCGCAACCTATCCTGAAGTACATAGCTTAGTCTTACTATCGCCTAACGTAGCCATTAATGATGGCAAGGCTTGGCTGTTAAATAACCCTTGGGGTTTGCAAATCGCTCGTTTAGTAAGTGCAGGAAACGAGCGTGTACTTAGTGGAAAAAACCCTACTTACAAAAAATATTGGTATGACCATTATCGTTTAGAAGCTGTGGTTCAACTACAAGAGTTACTGGAAAGCACGATGACCAAATCAACCTTCGATAAGGTACAGCAACCTACATTGTTGCTATATTACTACAAAAATGAAAAGGAACAAGATCCAGTAGTTAAGGTTTCGGCAATGTTGAATATGTTTAATGAGTTAGGAACTCCTAAAGATAAAAAAGATCAACATGCTTTGCCCAATACGGGTAACCATGTGATTGGTTCTACCATTACTTCAAAAGATATCCCCAGTGTAGAAAAAGCAATCAATGCGTTTGCAAAGAGACATATTGAAAAATAAGCTAAATGCCATTAGATCTACTAAAAATACATAACTCTTAATGCAATAAATGTACATTTGCGCATAATTCAAGAATATCGCCTTTTATGATGGAATGGAAAAACTTGCTTTCTGCGAAACGCTGGGGGCATGAAGACAAAGCAATTAGAGATACAGACGAAGCCAGATCACAATTTCAGATAGACTACGATAGGCTGATCTTTTCTTCACCCTTTAGAAGGCTACAAAATAAAACGCAGGTCTTTCCTCTTCCAGGAAGTGTTTTTGTTCATAATCGATTAACACACAGCTTAGAGGTTGCCAGTGTGGGTCGATCTTTAGGACGGATTTTTTATAACCAGACTAAAAAAGACAATCCTAATATCGATAAAGAAGTACCATTAATGAGCGAGGTGGGTAACATTGTTGCCGCAGCAGCCTTAGCCCACGATTTAGGTAATCCTGCGTTTGGTCACTCTGGTGAAGCAGCTATTTCCCGTTATTTTACCAATGGAGAAGGTAAAAAATATTTAGACCAACTTACTGAAGAACAGAAAAAAGATTTCACCAACTTTGAGGGTAACGCAAACGCGATACGGATCTTAACGCATCCTTTTGAGGGCAAGGGGAATGGCGCCTATGCACTTACATACGCCACTTTAGCAGCTATTGGAAAATATCCTTGCGAATCTATTATTGGCGGGAACAAACCTATATTGCATAGAAAGAAATACGGTTTCTTTCAATCTGAAAAACAAATATTTCAAAAAATCGCTAATGAGTTAGGCATGCTCAAAGATCACCATCAACACTTGAGCTACTTTCGTCATCCGCTTGCTTTTTTAGTAGAGGCAGCCGATGATATTTGCTACGGCATTATAGACTTAGAAGATGCACATCGTTTGCAAATTTTAAGTTTCGATGAGGTGAAGAAGTTGTTATTACCACTATGTAATAGTACTACATTAGAGGAACGTCTACAGAACGATCTTGAGGATGATGATGCTAAAGTGAGTTTATTGAGAGCCAAAGCCATCAGTACTTTAATTTATGAATGCTCAGCCATCTTCTATTCAAAACAGCGTGACATTTTGCATGGCACTTTCAATCAAAGCTTAACTGATGCCCTTCCAGAAGTTTATTTAAATGCTTGGAAAACGATAGAGCAAATCTCAGTCGAAAAAATTTACAACTACCAATCTGTAATACAAAAAGAGGTTTCGGGCTATAAAGTAATGGCTGGCTTGCTAGAAGAATTCGTTCCAGCCTTAGTGCACAATGATACCCATTACTATAAAAAATTAGTCAAACTGATCCCTAAGCAGTTCCATACTGAAAAAGAAGACTTATATTCTCGTGTACAGAGCGTGTTGGATTTTGTATCGGGCATGACAGATTTATATGCTGTTGAACTTTATGGAAAGATTAAGGGCATTTCGTTTCCATCGGTGACTTAAAAGTAGAAAGTTTGGAATTGAAAGGAAAACGTTAGAAGCTAGGAAGTAGCTTTAAAGCAATAGAAAAATCCAATATTTCTCTTTACGATTCCTTTTTCACAAGAATGGCAATAAAACAATAGGGTCGATACTTTATAAGCATCGACCCTATTTCTAATTTTTATTTTCCTACTTATTTTCCTTGTCCCATGCCGCCCATGCCGCCGCCTTGCTGTTGTTCTTGCTTCACGTCGTCATTTTTAATTTTCTTTTTCTCCGTAAACTTCAACTTACCAAATTTGTAGCTAAAGTTTAAGCCAAACGAACGTAAAGGATAATAGATGTTTTGTGTTTGATAGGCATCAGCAGATTGAGAAACCGTATTAATATGTAAGTCTCTATTGAAAGGATTTAATACATTCAAACCAATGGTTCCCTGTTTTTTCATGATATCTTTTTTAATTGCACCACCGTAGAAAAACATTGGATCGGTTTTACTTTGATAAGTGTAACGAGGTGAGTTCACTACACCAAACAACTCCATATTCCAACCACCTTTAAACGCAGTAGCAGATCTTAAGAAGAAATTGTAGTTGATGTATGTGCCTTCATTCATACCTGCCAAATTTTCTCTGCTTCTAATTTCATAAGTGTTTACTGCAATATTACTCATCAAAGTCCATTTTGGTGTTGGATTGTAAGAACCAAATAAGTTGGCACCGAAACTATTAGTGTTACCAACGTTGGTAAAAGTTGTAGATGTAATACCAGACGAAGCTCTAACAACATTCTCAATCACATTTCTTGTGTTTCTGTAGAATAAAGATGCATTGATCATGGAACCTTTAATAAAAGTAGAGTAACCAAGTTCAACATTATGGCTTAATTCTGGATCTAATTCAGGATTTCCCTCAAAAGAGTTTACAGGGTTAGACTGGTTATTAAACGGATTTAAATAAGCCAAACTTGGACGTTGTATTCTTTTGTTGTAAGCTAATTTAATGGTTGTCATTCCATTGATAGTTTGTGATAAAATTGCATTTGGAAACAAATTTAGATAGTCATCTTTGATTGGTTTACCGTTAATGTCATTATACTCAATAGCTGTGTATTCAGAACGAACTCCACCTTTAAATTTAATTTTTTTAGTCAAATCGAATGCGATAGTAGAATAAGCAGCCGCTACGTTTTGATCATAGTCAAATATCTTTCCACTACCCTGACCATACTCACTTTTGATATTTCTGAAAATACCTTTTCCACCAACTTCAAAAATAACCGATTTAGAAAATGGATAAACATAGTCTGTTTGCACGGTATATTCTCTGTTTTTACCTAAGTTGGTACTTCCAGTAGGCAAACCCCCACTTATATTATTTGTAAAATCGTTATTATTTTTTCCTTCTGTTAACTGACCAGCTACAGAAAACTCTTCGCCTTGTTTTTTACTAGTGCGTCTGTAATCTAAGTTCCAATCTAAATTGTTGTTAGTCATATCAGTACTGCTAATGTTAGTTGCGTTCGCTACGTTACCACCATTATTTGTTGTAATTAAAGATGAACCTGGACCACCATTATAGAACCTGTTATACTTAGCATTGGTACTTAAATTATTATAGGCATTAAAATCATAGTCCAAACCTAAGCTACCATTAAACATCTCACGTTTCCATGCAGAAGTTCCATCTTGTAGTACTTCTGATGAAGGAAGGATAATACCACCTTGATTACGTTCAGGCAATCTGTTAAAGAAAACTACTCTCGAGTCTTGCGGATACGCGTACATTCCCCCTATCGCTGTATTGGCACTAAAACGGCCACTTTTTGCGGTTAGATTAAAGTTACCTGTGTTTTGACGTGTACCAGCCGAAGCATTTACCGAACCACTTACGCCTTCCGCATTACTTTTCTTGGTGATAATGTTAATGATACCACCAGAACCCTCGGCCTCGTATTTTGCAGATGGGTTGGTAATTACCTCTACACTTTTGATTTGGTCGGCAGGAATCATCTTCAAAGCATCAGCTACACTATTGGCCATCGTACCTGAAGGTTTACCGTTGATTAAAACCCTAACGGCACTTCCACGCAGTTGTACGTTTCCGTTGATATCTACCGATAACATTGGCACTTTACGCATTACGTCAGTTGCATCACCGCCAGCGTTGGTCGCATCCGCTTCAGCATTATAAACCATGCGATCGATCTTATTCTCAATCATATTCTTCTTCCCTTCGATCGTTACCTCATTCAACGTACTTGCACTACCTGCCAAGAAAACATTACCCAAATTATAATCTGGCTTTTCAGGCGTAGTTTTAACCATTACGTTTTTAGTGGTATAACCAATAAAGCCAACGACTAACTTATATTCGCCAGGAGCGATATTTTGAATAGATACTTTTCCTTTTGCATCAGTTAAGGCACCATTTACCGGCTTTGCTGTTTTAGCATTTACCAAAGAAACTGTAGCATATTCTACCGGCTGCTTAGTTAGAGAATCTAAAATAGTGGCAGAAATACGGCCAGTCACTTTAGGTGCTGCATTACCGCCTCCCATCATCGGAAATTGAGCTTTGACAGTGATTACCGACAGGAAAGTAAAACAGATAAGTAATAGTTTTTTCATTTAGTTAATAATTGTTTGTACGTATTAGTCTATCAAAGGTATATTTTGTTACAGGGCATTCTAAGCATTTTTTTATAAGCCGTCTATATCTCTCGGTGAATTGCATTTTTTGAACGGTGAGTGGTTCATTGGCTATAGTAGGATAACACAAAATTGTAGTTTCAGCTATAGTAAGTCCATGGTAAGTCCATAGTGGGTCCATGATAAATCCATGTATTTGCTGAAAAACACGGACTTGCCATGGATTCATTTCAGTTTTGATATGGTACTACATGGGATTGAACTTAAATGATAACTACCCTATTAGATTGGTTACAGTAGATTTTTCAAAAAAACATAATCCAGCTAGACATTGTTAAGCATATATCCATAATTTAGCAAGCATTAAGTTTTACGCCATGTTAAAGTTTTTTTTCCTTTCGTTTTTGGTCTTTTGCTCATTCTGCCTGCTTTCAATCCAACCTAAAACTGACCCTTATAAAGCCATAAATAATTGGAAAAAAGCAGATAGTCCCTCCCTTTTTAAAAACTACTTAGGAATTAATCTGTTCGAGTGGGATTATGTAAATTATGGTCAAGAAAACGAGATTGAAAAACGTAAGATGTCGAGAATCAAAGCTTTTGGAAATATTAGACATTACTTAGACTGGGAAAAAATTGAGCCTCTACCCGATCAATTCACTTTTAATCCTTCCCATACCGGCAACTGGAACTTAGATCTTATGTATGAGCGTACGGCAAAAGAAGACATCGGTATTTTAGTCTGTCTTAAAACTATTCCTAAATGGCTAATGGATACCTATCCATCAAATGAAATGGATTATGAAAACGTACCTGCTCCGTATGGCTTAGACAAAAGTAAACCAGCATCTTATATTGCCCAGGCCAAGGCTGGCTTCCAACTGGCAGCTAGATATGGGCAAAATAAAAACATAGATCCATTGCTACTTAAAGTTAATACTCAAACTCGCTGGACCGGAGATAGGGCAAACGAAGTAAAAATAGGGCTCGGCTTCATTAAATATATTGAATGTGATAACGAAAGGGACAAGTGGTGGAAAGGAAAGCAAGCTTATCAAAGTCCAGAAGAATATGCGGCCAACCTTTCTGCTTTTTACGATGGACATAAAGGCATATTAGGAAAAGATGTTGGTGTAAAAACAGCAGATCCATCAATTAAAGTTGTGATGAGCGGTTTGGCGGTACCAGATACCAACTATGTAAGCCGCATGATTGATTGGTGCAAAAAAAACCGTGGACTTAAACCCAATGGTTCCATCGATTTATGCTTCGATATTATTAATTATCACGCCTATTCTGGGGACGCAGATTATGGACAACAAAGCAAAAGCACGGTCGGCATGGCCCCTGAGCTTTCATTGATAGGAGAACTTACTAAAAAGTTTGTTAGCCTTTCAAGAGAAAAAGCGAACTCAATACCAGTTTGGGTTACAGAAACAGGCTACGACATCTCGCCGAAAAGTAACATCAGAGCGATTGCCATAGGGAACAAATCGGCCTTAGTTACGCAAGCAGATTGGAATTTACGTACGGCATTACTATACGCCAGAAGTGGCATTAATAAGTCTGTATTTTATATGCTTAACGACATCGTAAATGGAGATCCTTCTATTCAATTTAGTACCAGTGGCTTTATTAACCCAGATTTGAGTGCACGTCCATCTTGGTATTACACACAGCAGGCCAAAACGCTTTTAGGTGATTACACTTATTCAACCACCATACATCAAGACCCTATTGTAGACGTCTATAAAAAAGGAAATAAAGAATTTTATGTATTAACCATTCCTGATCAGATAGGACGTACGGCAAACTATGTTTTGAATTTAGGAAAAGCCAAACAAGCAATGATCTATCGTCTGCAAACAGACAAGGATTCTGCAAAATCTACGAAGATGAATTTGAAGGATGGAAAACTGACAATTAAGGTTACCGAGACACCTGTTTTTGTCGAAAAATTAAATAATTAGGGTCTTCGTCATCTCGAATGAAGTGAAATGAAGCGTAGAGATCTTTTACATTAGCTTAACCAGCTAAAGATTTTACTTCGTATTCTTTCAGTTCTCCGCTATGCTCGAAATGACGTGTCTCCTAAACAAAAAATCCCAAACAAGTGTAAGCTTATTTGGGATTTTAAATACTTAGTCGTCATCTCGACCGAAGTGTAACGAAGTGGAGAGATCTTTTAAAGCTGCTTGTCATTCCGACGGTAGAGGAATCTATTAAAAAGATTCTTCGCTATGCTCAGAGTGACAAGGAGCAGAATTAAACCACTATATTCACAATCTTACCTTTCACAAAGATGATCTTCTTAGGTGCAGCCCCATTCAAAAATCCTTGTACTTGCTCGTTAGCTAAAACGGCAGCGGTGGCAGCATCTTGCTCTAAAGTTAAGCTCAAATTCAAGTTCATCTTCATTTTACCATTGATAGAAATTGGATAAGCAAACTCATCTTCCACCAAATAATTAGGGTTGAAAACTGGGAATTTAGCTGTAGACAAATCTTTGTTACCTAACAACGACCACAACTCTTCGCAGATATGTGGTGCATAAGACGCCAATACTACTACCAAATCTTGTAGCACTGCACGGTTGTTACATTTCAAATCGGTCAGTTCGTTTACCGCAATCATAAAGCTCGAAACCGATGTATTGAAAGAAAATCTTTCGATATCATCTTGTACTTTCTTAATGATTTTGTGTAATGCTTTTAATTCTGCTTTGGTTGGTTCCGCATCACTCACGGTAAACTCCCAAGCCTCGTTATGGAATAAGCGCCAGAACTTACGTAAGAACTTAAACACACCTTCAATACCATTGGTGTTCCAAGGTTTGCTTTGCTCTAAGGGACCTAAAAACATTTCGTACATGCGTAAGGTATCCGCGCCATACTGTGCAATTAACACATCTGGGTTGACTACATTAAACTTAGATTTCGACATCTTCTCCACTTCTACGCCACAGATATATTTGCCGTTTTCTAAAATGAACTCTGCGTTAGCGAACTCTTCTCTCCAAACTTTGAACTTCGCTATATCTAAAACTTCATTCTCTACAATGTTTACATCAACATGCAGACCAATGGTCTTGTAATCTTTTCTTAAGCCAGCAGATACTAGTGTATTTGTACCTCTTCCCTCTTCATCAACTACACGATAAACAAAGTTACTTCTACCTTGGATCATCCCCTGATTAATCAACTTCTTGAAAGGCTCTTCTTCTTGCACAAAACCTAAATCTTTCAAAAATTTATTCCAGAAACGGCTGTACAATAAGTGACCCGTTGCATGCTCAGAACCACCGATGTACAAATCCACATCTTTCCAGTAATCTACGGCTTCTTTCGATGCAAATGCGTTGTCATTTTTCGCATCCATATAACGATACCAGTACCAGCTACTTCCTGCCCAACCTGGCATGGTAGATAATTCGTACTCGTATCTTTCTTCGTATTTCCAAGCTTCGGCTCTGCCTAGCGGCGGTTCACCTGTTTCCGTTGGCAAATATTTATCGATTTCTGGCAATACCAATGGCAATTCCTCTTCTTTCAACAAGTAAGGCAAGCCGTCTTTAAAATATACTGGAATTGGCTCGCCCCAGTAGCGTTGGCGACCAAAAATAGCATCACGTTGGCGGAAATTCACTTTCGCCTTTCCTACACCTTGATCTTCTAGCCATTGATTTAAAAAAGCCACCGCCCCTTTGTATTCCATTCCGTTGATGAAACCAGAATTGATGTATTTACCTTCTTTGGTTGGGTCGGCTTGTTGGTCGATATCTTTTTGTGCATCCAAAATTTGGATGATCGGTAAATTGAAGTGCGTTGCAAATAACCAATCGCGTTGGTCGCCACTTGGCACGCCCATTACCGCACCTGTACCATATCCTGCCAATACATAATCAGCAATCCATAATTGTACACGCTCGCCACTCACAGGATTAACCACATAAGTACCCGTGAAAGCACCAGAAACAGTTTTAGCATCCGCCATGCGGTCTAATTCCGACTTCTTTTTCGTTTGTAAAATATAATTTTCGATATCCGCTTTTTGCTCCGAAGTTGTCAATTCTGCCACCCATTCGTGCTCTGGAGCTAATACCAAGTAAGAAACACCAAAAATTGTGTCCACACGTGTGGTGAAAACTTCAATCTGTTTATCGCTATTCTCTACTTTGAATTTTACAGATGCACCAACGCTCTTGCCAATCCAATTACGCTGCATTTCTTTCATCGGTTCTGGCCAGTCAATGGTATCCAAACCTTGCAAAAGTCTATCGGCATAGGCAGTAATTCTCATACTCCACTGCATCATTTTCTTTTGCTCTACCGGAAAACCACCACGCTCAGAAAAACCGTCTTTAACTTCATCGTTAGCTAACACTGTACCCAAAGCTGGGCACCAGTTTACCGTACTTTCCTTTAAATAAGTTAAACGATACTTTAATAGCTCTACTTGTTTTTCTTCTTCCGAAAAAGCAGCCCAATCTGTAGGTAAGAAGTTTCTGGTGTCTTCATCGCAAGCTGCCTTTACATCGGCGCTGCCTGCTTCGTTAAATTTATGAATTAAGGTAGATATCGGCTCTGCTTTGTCTGTTTCTAGGTTATACCAAGAATTGAATAAAGCCATAAAAATCCATTGCGTCCACTTGTAGTAAGCAGGGTCGCTTGTACGCACTTCACGGCTCCAATCGAAAGAGAAACCAATTTGATCTAGCTGGCGACGGTAAGTTGCGATGTTGGTTTCTGTAGTTACTGCCGGATGTTGTCCTGTTTGAATAGCATATTGCTCCGCTGGCAATCCAAATGAGTCGTAACCCATAGGATGCAAGACGTTGAAACCTTTTAAACGTTTGTATCTTGAAAAAATGTCTGAAGCGATATAACCCAGTGGATGACCAACGTGTAAACCTGCGCCCGAAGGATAAGGAAACATGTCTAAAACATAGTATTTCGGCTTGTCTGAATTGGCTTCGGCTTTAAACGATTGATTTTCTGCCCAGTATTTTTGCCACTTTTGTTCTATGGCTGCAAATTGATAATCCATTGATATGCTGTTTGTAAATAACGCTCTTTAAAGCGCAAAGGTAAGGAAAATAGACAGATTTGAAGGGGTGAATTTTGAATGAATGAAGGAGTGAATTTTGAATGAGTCAAGGAGTAAATGAGTAAATACTAAATGCGATAAGGAAACCAGCAGTATCTAGGTGCAAATAATAAGATGGTTATCTGTTAAAATGACCAACATCCAAGCATCAATTATCAAATAGGCCATATTATCGCTTCTTCAAAATCCTCTTAAATCCGAGGGAAAGAAATAATCTAATGTCCAAGTTCCAATCTTCAAATGGCTATTGTCCAAGATTTGCGGAAATATTTAGTGAGAAAGAAAATAATCAAGAACTAAATTCCAATGATCAAAGAGTTCGTCGAGTTCCTACGCCTTTGGCCTTCTAGACTACCAACTTTCGGACTATAAAAACACGTTAAAGAATGTTAAACTATGTGGATATAAATCATGATTTCCTCACCTTTATACGTTAGCCACAATAAAACATTGAGCAATTAACCCCTCATTAAATTTAATTTTAGGTTATCTTTCCTTATTTTCGCAGAAACAATTAAGTACACATGGAAGAATTCGAAGTAAGTCAGGCTGCTAAAAAGACCAAAACCGTATATGTATCTACTATTTTCAGTATTGCATTGGTATTGTTGATGTTGGGTATGCTTGGTTTAATTTTAGTGCATGCCAAAAACTTATCTAATTATGTGAAAGAAAACATTGTGCTTAACATCATAGTTGACGAAGGCGCTAAAGAAACAGAGGTGCTTGCTTTTAAAAAGAATTTGGATAACAATATCGCTGTTAAGCAAACGCAATATGTTAATAAAGAAGTTGCTCAGCATAACCTTACTAAAGATCTAGGGGAAGATTTTGTAAACTTTTTAGGTTATAACCCATTACTTTCTACCATTGATGTTTACATGAAAGCTGATTACGCTAACAACCAAAACATTGATGCGCTAAGAAAAAGCATAGAGAAAGATCCAATTGTAAAAGAAGTAGTTTATCAAAGTTCATTGATAGATATGGTGAACAAAAACATTAACACTATTGGCTTAATTGTATTAGGTTTCGCAGGCATTCTTTTAGTTATCGCTATAGCATTGATTAACAACACCATTCGCTTAGCTATTTTTTCTCAGCGTTTCTTGATAAAGAGCATGCAGCTAGTTGGAGCTACTAAAAACTTCATCCGTCAGCCATTCATTTTAGTTGCGGCATTACATGGCATTATTGCTTCATTTATTGCCATTATTATCCTTTTAGGATTGTTATATTATGCTCAACAAGAATTGCCCGAAATCATCATCTTAAGGAACTTTACTGAGTTTGGATTGGTATTCATTGGCATGGTAGCTATAGGGATTTTCATTACTGCAATCAGCACTTGGTTTGCGGTAAGCAAATATTTACGTTTAAAAATTTACGATCTTTACAGATAATGTCAGATAAAAAAACAACTTCTGCAACGCAGAACCCAAAAGAAGAATTGGTTTTCACCAAAAAAAACTATCAGTTACTTATCATCAGCATGGTAATTGTTGTGGTTGGTTTTATATTAATGATGGGTGCAGATGGTGACATCTACGATACCAGAAGAACGCTAATTGCACCAATGGTAGTGCTTTTCGGATTTGCATTTGGTGTTTACGCCATTCTCAAAAAGTAAGAGATTTAAAGCGAAAACTAGGTGACAATCCTAGAAATCGTAAGTCGTAAATCTACAATCATAAATCTCACAATGAATTATCTACAAGCAATTGTCCTTGCCATTATTGAAGGATTAACTGAATTTTTGCCAGTTTCTTCTACTGGACACATGATTATAGGAACGGCCTTGATGAATATGGAGCCTACTCCTTTTGTAAAGCTTTTCACCATAGTAATCCAACTAGGAACTATCCTATCTGTACTGGTGTTGTATTTTAAACGCTTTTTCAAATCTTTAAACTTCTATTATAAATTGGTTGTAGCTGCTATACCAGCCTCAATTTTAGGTTTGTTGCTTAACGATTTTATCGACTCGTTGTTAGAAAGCCCGCTAACAGTTGCCATCATGCTAGTTGTTGGCGGAGTGATTCTGCTTTTTGTAGACAAGTGGTTCAACAAGCCAAGCATAGAAAACTCAGACGAAATTAGCTACAAACAATCTTTCATCATTGGACTTTACCAATGCTTGGCCTTAATCCCTGGCACATCTCGTTCTGCAAGTACTATTGTTGGCGGAATGACGCAAAACCTAACCCGTAAAGCTGCTGCAGAATTCTCGTTCTTTTTGGCTATTCCAATGATGTTAGGCGCTTCCGTAGTAAAACTATATAAGTTTTTAAAAGAAGGACATACCTTTTCAGGAGATGAGATTAACCTTTTAATTATTGGCAACATCGTTGGCTTTATTGTGGCTATTATCGCTATAAAAACGTTTATCAATATCCTTACCAAACATGGCTTCAAGGCTTTTGGCTGGTATCGTATTGTGGTGGGGCTAATTATCTTAACTTTATTACTTTCGGGCCACGAGTTATCCATCATTTAATCCGTAAATTTGCGACCTAAATAAATTCAGTTGCAAGAAAATAGCATATTTCCAGATTTCAATTTTGCAGAAGGCGAACTCCTTCTCATCAATAAACCCTATAAATGGACTTCTTTCGACGTTGTTGGTAAAATCCGCAACTCCTTAAAACCAGAGAAGTTAAAGGTGGGCCATGCTGGTACTTTAGATCCGCTGGCAACAGGTTTGCTAATTATCTGTACCGGAAAACTGACCAAAAAGATCGATACTTTCCAAGCGGAAGAAAAAGAATACACCGGAACTCTAGTACTGGGTGCTACAACACCATCGTACGATATGGAAACTGAAGTGGATGCTACTTTTGATTTTTCAGAAATTACTGAAGAACAAATTTATGCGGCGACTGAGCAATTCAAAGGCGATATTTCTCAGTATCCACCAGCCCATTCTGCTGTAAAAGTAAACGGAGAACGTTTGTATGTGAAAGCTCGTTTAGGGGAAGAAGTAGAATTAAAAAAGCGTTTCGTAACTGTCAATGAGTTTGAAATCACTAGAATTGCTTTACCAGAGGTAGATTTTAAAATCGTTTGCAGTAAGGGGACTTACATTCGTTCGCTGGTTTCTGATTTCGGAAAAGCGCTGAACAATGGTGCTTATATGTCTAAATTGACTCGTACCCGCAGTGGCAATTTTTTATTGAGCAAAGCTTATGAGCTCACAGATTTGATTGCTTATCTTCGTTATAAAAGAGAACAAGCAAAATTACATATCGAAACTAATGAAAAAGCTTAATAGAACAGAAAGCAAGCGTATGGCTAGAGAAATTCTCTTCATGTGCCTAGGTGTAGTTTCTGCTTGTTTTGGCCTTAAAAGTTTTTTAATGCCCGAAGATTTTATTGATGGTGGCGTAACGGGTATTTCACTATTGGTGAGCACCTTAACCAAGTGGAATTTATCGTATCTTATCGTTATTATTAATATTCCATTTATCATTCTGGGATATAAACAAATAGGTAAAACTTTCGCACTTAAAACTTCTATCGCCATTGCGGCACTTTCTTTAGGTTTGATTTTCATTCCTTTTCAGCCCATAACCCACGAGAAAGTTTTAGTCGCCTTTTTTGGCGGTTTCTTTTTAGGCGGAGGAATTGGTTTGGCTATGCGTGGCGGCTGTGTAATTGATGGCACAGAAGTTTTAGCACTTTATATCAGTAGAAAAAGTCAACTAACGGTAGGAAATATCATTTTCATGCTTAACATCGTGATTTTCCTTTTTGCAGCTTATTTTATTAATATCGATACTGCCTTATATGCTATCCTTACTTATTTGTCTGCTACAAATACCATCGATTTTATCGTCAACCGATTAGAAGCTTATACCGGAGTCACCATCATTTCAGAAGAGAACGAAACTATTAAGGCATTTATCATCAATGATATGAAGAGAGGTGTAACCATTTACAAAGGTGAAGGTGGATATTTGCAGAAAAAAGACATTGATATTATCTACACTGTGGTAACTAAGCTTGAACTGAGCAAACTACAAGATAAAGTAAACGAAATTGATGCTAATGCGTTTGTAGTACAACAACAAATTGCAGATTTAAAGGGCGGCGTGGTAAAGCGTCAGGCATTCCACTAAGATGAATTGAAACCACATAGACACAAATAACGTTTTAGCATTAAAAAATAGCGAAATGACAATGAAGGACGTAAAAAAGTTTAATCTAATAGTAAAATTAGAAAGACTATACTCCTATGTGGTTAATAATAAGATTTAATTGTTTTGAAAATATACACTCAACTTTCGGAGTTTAAAAAATTAGACAACGCTGTAGTAACGATCGGTACTTTTGATGGCGTACACTTTGGGCATCAGAAAATTATCAAAAGATTGTTTGAACTCGCAAAATCTTCTGGCGGAGAAACTGTTTTACTTACTTTTTTTCCACACCCGCGAATGATTATCGACCCTGAAAATCAAGATCTAAAAATGATTAATACCGTTGATGAAAAGGCTCAGATTTTAGCAAGCCTAGGTGTAGATCATTTAATTATCACTCCGTTTACAAGAGATTTCTCTAACTTAAGTGCAGAGGAATATATTAAACATATTTTAGTAGATGCCATTGGAACCAAAAAGATCATCATTGGTTACGACCACCGTTTTGGCAAACACAGACTGGGCAACATCCAAACTTTAGCAGCAAATGCCGAAGATTTTGGGTACAGTGTTGAAGAAATTCCTGAGCAAGACATTAATGACGTTGCCGTAAGTTCTACCAAAATTAGGAAAGCTTTATTGGATGGTGATGTCGCTTTGGCAAACGAATACTTAGGCTATGTTTTTTCTATTTATGGCCCAGTAATTAAAGGCGATAAAATTGGCAGAACCATCGGTTTTCCAACGGCAAATATCTTTGTCTCCGAAACCTACAAACTTATTCCTAGTGATGGAATTTATGCTGTTACCGTAGAAATGGACTTAAAAGTTGAAAGTCAAAAGTCAAAAGTAGAAAGCGAGAATAGCGGCGTAAACGAAACACTTTCAACGCTCAACCCTCAACCCTCAACTTTCAGAGGGATGGCTTACATTGGTCAGCGACCAACTATCAATGGCATGACGCGTAACATTGAAGTAAACATTTTCGATTTCGACAAAGAGATTTACGGGCAGAATATTAAGATGAATTTTTTAGCATTTTTGAGACACGACGTGAAGTTTACAGGATTAGAGGCTCTGAAAGTACAGCTTCAGCAAGACAAAGAAGATACTTTGTCTTTTTTTGAAGGTCATTAACATTTAATTGTCGTTTTCAAACTCAAAGCCTACTTAGTTTGCCTTAAGACATCAAAAACCCAACATTTTTTTGTAAATTGTGGCCTATGAGGTCTGTGCTGCTGTTTTTTATTTGGTTAACGCTTTGCTGCTCTTCGTTATCTGCGAACGAATTGACATCGCACACGCAAAAAGATTCGCAAACGAACATTTCGAAGGGCCTTGGTATTAACAAAAAGAAAAAATCTATAAGCTTTGTAAAAATAAAACTTCACTCTACGAAAGCTAGGCTAATTTTAGTTCAAAGCATTTTACCAGAGTTACCTTTTTGTACCCAAACAAAATCTAATGTATCAACAGAGGTACAGACAATTACATGGCGTACTTTCCGTCAATTCAATTATCAACATATTTTCAGCTATCTATATCCAAAACATGCTTTTTGGTAAATCCTGTTTTCATTTTCAATCATTAAAATTTAAACAACCCAATTACATTTTTTAACTAGATGACACATTTACCTGTACTTATTGCAGATTTAGGACTGATACTCGCCGCTGGAGGCATCACCACTATTATATTTAAAAAAATTAAACAACCTTTAGTTTTAGGCTATATCATTGCTGGACTTTTGGTAGGCCCACATTTCAAGTTTATACCAACCGTTTCCGATAATGCCAACGTTACCATTTGGGCAGAAATTGGGGTAATTTTCTTGCTTTTCAGTTTAGGACTAGAGTTCAGTTTTAAGAAGTTAGTTAAGGTTGGAGGCTCCTCCTCTATCACGGCATTAGTTGAAATCATAGGCATGTCTCTGATCGGTTACTTTGCGGGTAAATTAATGGGCTGGGAAACCATGGATAGTATCTTTTTAGGAGCTGTACTTTCCGTTTCCTCAACTACTATTATCATCAGAGCTTTTGACGAACTCGGTGTGAAACACAAAAAATTCGCGAACTTGGTATTCGGAGCACTTATTGTCGAAGATTTAGCAGCCATCTTGATTATGGTATTGTTAACCACGGTTGCAGTGAGTCAGCAGTTTGAAGGTGCAGAAATGATTGTTTCTATCCTGAAACTTAGCTTTTTTCTTATTCTGTGGTTTCTAGGCGGTATTTTTATCGTTCCTTCTTTCCTAAAATTGACCAAAAAGCTGATGAATGATGAAACTTTATTGGTAGTTTCATTAGCATTGTGTTTAGTGATGGTTATCCTAGCAGTAAAAGTTGGATTTTCGCCAGCATTAGGAGCATTTATCATGGGTTCTATCTTGGCAGAAACCCCGCAGGCAGAAAAAATTGAACATCTCACGAAATCAGTGAAGGATCTATTTGGCGCAGTCTTTTTCGTCTCCGTCGGCATGTTAATAGATCCAAAGATATTATTAGCCTACTGGCAGCCAATTTTAATTATTACCGGTATTACCATTGTAGGGAAATTAATCACTACAGGAAGTGGCGCCCTACTTTCGGGACAACCGCTTAAAACATCAGTACAAACCGGATTGAGTTTAACACAAATTGGTGAATTTTCATTCATCATCGCTACGTTGGGACTCACACTAAAAGCGACCAGCGACTTTTTATATCCAATTACCGTAGCGGTATCGGCAATTACTACTTTTACCACGCCTTACCTGATTAAATACTCGGAACCATTCTATAATTTTTTAGCAAAGATATTACCTAAAAAATGGCTTGATGCCATTAGTAGATATAGTAACAGTACTGAGGGTATCACTACGCTGAGCGATTGGAAAGTACTATTACGATCCTATATTTTCAATACCATTATCCATTCGGTAATTATCATCGCTATTGTGGTCTTGGCATCGAGGTCTTTACATCCGTTCATTGTTAAAAATATCACCAATGGCAAAGATGGCGTTATTATCAGCGTAATCATCTCTTTCTTGATCATGTCTCCATTTCTATGGGCGCTATCTATTAAGCGGATCCAGAAAGTCGCCTATTCACACCTTTGGTTAAATAAAAAATATACTCGTGGCCCTTTAATAGCCATGGAAGTTTTTAGAATTGCTCTGGGTATATTCTTTGTAGGCTTTTTAATGTACGAATTTTTTGACACTTGGATAGCAGCAGGCATTGCCCTAGGCTTAATTGTCTTGGTGATGGTGATTTTCTCGCGTAAGTTACAAAGCTTTTACGAACGTATGGAGAACAGGTTTTTCTATAACCTTAATGCCAGAGAAACAGCGAAACAACAGCCTGAAATATTACCTTGGGACACTCACTTACTAGAACTAACCGTAGCGCCAGAATCAAAGTTGGTAGGACAAACTTTGGTAGACTTGGCCGTTAGGGAAAAATACGGCATTAACATTGCAATGATTGAACGTGGAAAGATTATGATTCCAACACCAAAGGCAGATGAACGCCTATACCCTAATGATAAGGTTTTAGTCATTGGAACAGATGACCAGTTAGCAAGTGTAAAACATCTTTTTGAAGGTGAACATAGCGAAATTGATGAAGGTGAAACATTCCCTAAACAGGATATGGCACTGCAAAAGATCGTTATCAATAGTAAATCGCCGGTTTTTGGGCAAACCATTAGAGACAGTGGGATTAGAGAAAAAACACAAGGCTTGGTAGTCGGCATCGAACGAGATGGTCAGCGCATACTTAATCCAGATTCAAATCTTGTCTTCGAAAATGAAGATATTGTTTGGATTGTAGGTAACAACAAACGAATTCCGGAACTGTTAAAGTAATTACGAATAAAACTATATTTACTTGAAATTAAATTTCGGCATTGCGACAACTCGCAATGCCGAAAACTTATCAATGAAAAAAATAGACCAAGACCATAGTGAGTTTTTAGACGAAATGCTAGATTATTGGCAATCGGAAAGGCTATTAACTGACAATGACATCGAAAAATTAAAAGCTAGCTATGAGCCTAAAACTTTTGATTGGCGTAGGTTGGCGCAGTATTCTTTCTGGATTGCAATGGCTTGTGGTTTTATTGCGCTAAGTGCATTATTGGTCGATAAATCTTTACTGGATTACATTAAAAACCTTTACAACACCCCAAATATTGTCATTGGTATAGGATCTGCATTAGCCGCCGCTGGCTGTTACATTTTAGGTGTACGTAAGAAAAAGACAAAACCACAACAGGTATTTAGTAACGAAGCTATTATTTTTTCCGGGGTGATGCTGACCGCAAATGCCATTGCTTATTTAGGAAAAGCATTTAATAGTGGTAGCAATCATTTTTCATTATTGATTCTATGTTCTGTTGTGATTTACCTGACCCTAGCTTATTTCTTCAAATCAAGATTGATCTGGACTTTTGCACTGTTAGCACTAGGCGCTTGGTTTGGTACCGAAACAGGCTACCTTTCTAAATGGAATTGGTACTTCTTGGGTTTAAACTATCCGTTGCGATTCGTTTTCTTTGGGTTACTACTCACAGCTGCTTCATTCATGATAAGAAAACATCAGCAACTATCTTATTTCTTCGACATTACTTATTTCGCTGGATTACTATACCTATTTACTTCACTGCTTTTACTTTCCATTTTTGGCAATTATGGCACTTTAGAGGAGTGGTACTTAATTAAACAGCTTACGCTATTCTATTGGGCAATTATCTCAGCTGTGGTATGTACCTTGGCCATCATTATTGGGCTTAAAAAGAATGATGCAATGCTTCGGGAATTCGGCATTATCTTTCTATTCATCAACCTATATACCCGTTATTTCGAATACTTTTGGGACAGCTGGCACAAAGCAGTTTTCTTTTTAGTTCTAGCCATTTCTTTTGTACTAATTGGTCGCAAAGCGGAAAAAATTTGGAGCGGCGAGTTTATGAAATAAAATACCCACCTAAAATCTCCTTAACTATTTCTCTATTAGGTTTAGAAACAGGTACTTTATCGCCGTTGAACAACAATAAAACACCTCCATCTTCTTTCAACCAACTTTTCACATATTTATGATTTACTAAATGACTTTGGTGCGAACGCATAAATCCGTAAGGCTTTAACGAGTCGGAAAATTCTTTCAATGACCGTGAAATTAATATTTTTTCATCTCCTTGCAAGATGAAGAAAGTATAATTATCGCTTGCCTCGCATCTTACAATATCCCCAACGGACACATACCTAATTTCTTTCTGTTGAGGAAGTGCTATTTTCTGATTTTGATCAAGAACAATATTAGTATCTTTTTCTGATTTTGAATTGCTAGCGCTTGCCTCGTTATTAGTTGCAATAGGTATATAAACTAATTCTTTATTTCTTCTTAAGAGTAATTTCAACAAGTAAACGATAACCGCAATAATACCGGCCCAAAAAACAATGCCAAATAAAATTAAGATCATCTCCGCAATTCCTAAATTCATTACTTGTAATAACATTTCTTCAATATCTATTGGTTTTACTAAATTTTATTACGAAAAAGTAAACGCTATCAACAGTGTTACCTTAACGCTTCCTGATTAAATTTGCCACTATTGATATGATTACAATCAAAACGATGACAAATACAGTTACTAATATTATTTCTGATGTTCCCAAATTAAGAATTTGTGCTTTTATAGGTTGTAAATTTTTCATTAATCTATTTATTTATTTTATTGATAACTCCTCAAAAGTATCGAGTAACAACACCAAAAAATAGTCTATCCGAGTATTTGCTGCTTTTCAATGTATATTTTGTATGTTCTAGTGAGTATCATTACCAAATAACTTGACTGGCATCATAAAAACAAAAGCTCAATTAGCCGTATCTTTGATCATTAAAATACTGTAAATGGCATTGGCAGATATTAGCAATTTAGGAGACATTCAATTATTAGTAAACACCTTCTATTCGCGGGTACGAGCGCATGAGTTATTAGGCCCAATTTTTAATGAAAGAATTGGAGATAGATGGCAAGAACATTTGGAGAAGATGTATCGCTTTTGGCAGACTGTACTTTTAGAAGTTCACACTTACACGGGAAGCCCTTTTCCTCCACATGCTAAACTCCCTGTAGAGGCACTACATTTTGATACTTGGCTACAAATATGGAATGGCACTTTAGATGAACTTTTTCAAGGTGAACGAGCGAGTGAAGCGAAATGGAGAGGTTATAAAATGGCCGAGATGTTTATGTACAAGATCGACTACTATCGCAATAATGACGCAAAACCGTTGCTTTAGCAGTTTTCGGTTAGCAATTCTCATCTCTCACATCTCAAATCTAATATCTAGTATCTACCTTTTCACATCTAAACAATGAAATCAAAAGTAGAACAACCCATAGCAGTAATTTGCACCTTTACCTGGATAGGATTCATTTGTGCCATCAGCTTTATGGAAGCTTGGCTAAAGTTTAGAGCACCAGGCGTCACACTACCAATTGGTTTAGGCATCGGCCGATTAGTCTTCGCAGCATTGAATAAAGTGGAGTGGGTATTTGCGGTAGCTATTCTAATTAGCAATATTCGGATCGTAAAGAGAATGAATGTCAATCCTTTTTACATTATAGTAGTTTTAATATTGATTTTACAAACGGCTTGGCTACTTCCAAGTTTGGATGCAAGAGCATTGCTATATATTGAAGGTAAAACCGTTCCACATTCTTCTCTCCATCTTTATTACGCCATTGCAGAAGGGATTAAGTTTATCGCCCTATTTACTTTTGGCACTAAGTTATTTAAACTGGAAAAAATTCAAGTTCGTCTCTAGTTTCGCTTTGAGGGTATTTAGTGACTTTGCGGCTATAACTGCGGAGAGACAGTAACCGACTTTGTTAATTAAACGTGATGGAAGCGGATATACTTTTTGTTATTCGTATCCACAGTTGTTAAACAGGTGCTTCGACAAGCTCAGCATGACAAAGGATAAAATAAAAAAGATAGCAGCGAACAGCAGGGCTGAAATTTCCGATGGAATGCTAAATTACCTTTTCAAATAAAAAACTACCCGAAATGAACAATAACCTGCTTAACAACCAAATATAGCGCCAAACAATAAAGAAAAATAGCGATACATTTATTAATCAAACGGCTGCTGAGCGTAAACTTTTCTTGGATGAATTGAGCAAAATAAGCATAACAGTATAGCGCAATCAGAGAACCCGTACCAGATCCCAAACTAAAAACAATTAACGAAAGATAGCTGGTCGTAATCCATTCGTGAAGGATAACATAGTTGCCAAAAAACAACCAAAATGGAATTTGAACTGGATTTAAAACCCCCAAAATAACGCCATAGAGCACACTACCTTTTCGGCTGTCCTCTTCCTTTTTGGGATTATTTGTCTTGTCTTTATTTTTCCACGCCAGTGTTCCCATCACCAGTAAAAGCACAATCATAAAAACATCAACCAAAAAGCTTAACTGGAAATTGCCAACTTTGATGGCGTCAATATCTACGTCGCTAGAAATCCAACGGGCAAAACGCATCATTCCGAAGGTAAAGAAAACTTCTACACAAGAAAATGCAAGGATAAATCCCCAAGCTTGGCGCATTCCCCTGTTAATGGTTAATTGTGCCAGAGTTAGATTAATATTACCCGGTGGGATATATCCCATCGCGTTAAGAGCAACGCCAATTAGAAATGTTAGCACAAGCATACCTGGTTTGTTGGTTGTTTGGTTTTTTTAGTGATCGGTCTTAATTTCTTGTTACTTATTCTTAATTCTTCAAATGTGTTTTTAAAAACTGCCCTGTATAAGAATTTTCTACATGGAGTAAATCTTCTGGCTTGCCTTCAAAAACTACTTCTCCACCTTTATCGCCACCCTCCGGACCAATGTCAATTACCCAATCCGCACACTTGATCATGTCCATATTATGCTCTATAACAATTACCGTGCTCCCTTGTTCTATCAAAGTATTCAGTGCCTTCAATAATTTTTTGATATCGTGAAAATGCAAACCTGTAGTAGGCTCATCAAAAATGAAAACTGCCTTCTGTGCATTATTTCCTTTAATTAAAAAGGATGCCAGTTTAATACGTTGCGCCTCGCCACCAGATAAAGTATTAGACGACTGACCCAAGTGAACATAACCTAAACCAACGTCGACCAATGGCTGTAGTTTAGCCATAATCTTAGTTTCTTTTGCGAAGAATTCTACAGCTTGGTCAATGGTCATATCTAAAATATCAGACACATTTTTATCTTGATAAGTGACATCTAACACCTGCTGCTTAAAGCGTTTACCACCACAAGTTTCACATGGCAAATAAATATCGGCCATAAACTGCATCTCAATTTTTACCTCGCCCTCACCCTGACAAACATCACAACGACCACCTTCAACATTAAACGAAAATGCCGCTGGCTTTAAACCAGCCGCTTTTGCTGCCGGCAAACCAGAAAACAACGCCCGAACATCATCCCAAGCTTTTACGTAAGTTACAGGATTAGAACGTGAAGACCTTCCAATTGGATTTTGATCAACCATTTCTACTTGCTGCACCAAGTCGATGTTACCGAAAATACCATCGTAAGAACCCGTTTGCTCACCAGCATAATTACCAATTGCTTTCTGTAAAGCAGGGTATAAGATACGCTTAATCAAACTTGTTTTACCAGAACCCGAAACTCCCGTAACACAAGTAAACACACCTAAAGGGAATTTTACATTTACGTTCTTCAGGTTATTCTCTCTTGCTCCTTTGATCAGGATATGATCTTTCCAGTTTCTGCGTTTTTTAGGAATCTCTATATTTTCTTCGCCCGCCAGATATCTTCCAGTAAGTGATTTCTTATCCTTAATAATTTGATCGTAAGTACCGCTGAAAACTAAATTCCCGCCTAAAGTACCAGCTTCAGGTCCAATGTCGATCAAGTGGTCGGCCGCCTTCATCATTTCCTCTTCATGTTCTACTACCAAAACGGTATTTCCAACGTTCCTCAGCGATTCTAGCACACCAATTAAACGGTGCGTATCACGAGGGTGAAGACCGATACTCGGCTCATCCAAGACGTAAACAGAACCTACCAAGCTACTCCCTAACGAAGTTGCTAAGTTGATACGCTGACTCTCGCCTCCAGATAAAGTATTTGACAAGCGATTTAAGGTTAAATAACCCAATCCAACATTGTTAAGGTATAGAATACGGCTGCTAATTTCAGCCAATAAGCGCTTAGAAATTTTCTTTTCGTTTTCAGACAGATCTAATCCATCAAAAAATGGCAGAATAGTAGATAAGGGCATCAGCACCAGTTCTAAAATCGATTTTCCTCCTACTTTCACATAAGAAGCATCTTTTCTTAAACGAGTTCCCTTACAATCTGGACAAGAAGTTTTACCACGGTACCGTGATAGCATTACGCGATATTGGATTTTATAGGTCTGCTCTTCCAATTCTTTGAAAAAATCGTCCAGGCCTCTGAAATACTTATTCCCTTTCCAAAGTAGTTGCTGTTGCTTCTCTGTGAGGTCGCTATACGGTCTGTGGATTGGGAAATCAAACTTATCTGCACTTTTGATGAAAGCTTTTAGCCAATCGCCCATTTTCTCGCCACGCCAAGGAGCAATGGCACTATCATACACACTTTTGCTTTTATCTGGAATGACCAGATCTTCATCAATTCCAATTACATTTCCATAACCCTCACAACGTTTGCAAGCACCATAAGGATTATTAAAGCTAAAGAAATTTGGCGTAGGCTCTTCAAACTTCAAATCGTCCAGTTCAAATCTATCACAGAAGAAGGTTCTTTTACCATCGTTTTCAATGTAGCAATCGCCTTTGCCTTCAAAAAAAGCAGTTTGTGCAGAATCTGCAATACGACTTAAGGTCTCATCATCGTGGGCAACTACAATACGATCAATCAAAATAAAAACTTCATCTGCTTCAGTGAGTTCTCTATTTTGTATTTTATCATCCTCAAGAATATCTTCTATCTTTTTGATGGCTCCTAAATAAGAAACTCTCAAAAAACCCTTTTGCAAGAGAATAGCTAACTCTTCTTTTAAGGTTCTGTTGTTTTGAGGATGTAATGGGCTGAAAATAGTAACCACTTCTTCCTCAGATAATGACGAAACAAAATCTACTACGGTGCTTACCGTGTCTTTTTTGACTTCTTTACCTGAAATTGGGGAATAGGTTCTACCAATTCTCGAATATAACAGCTTAAGGTAATCATAAATTTCTGTCGAAGTACCCACTGTAGAACGTGGATTTGACGTAATTACTTTTTGTTCAATGGCAATTGCTGGAGCAATACCTTTGATATAATCTACATCAGGTTTGTTCATTCTTCCCATAAACTGACGGGCATATGACGATAAGCTTTCTACATACCTACGTTGTCCCTCGGCATAAAGCGTATCAAATGCTAGCGAAGACTTCCCTGAGCCAGACATTCCGGTAATTACGACAAACTTATTTTTTGGAATAGCGACATCAATGTTCTTTAAATTGTGTACTCTAGCCCCTTTTATGATGATATTTTGATGTGGATCTTTATCTAGTTCCTTGCTCATTGCTAACCTCTCGATATAATTTACAAAGATAGTTATAAAAGTCCAAGGTCTGAAGTAGGAATACCTAATGGACAACCTTTACGTCTAATCCAAGATACACTTATTCAATAACTAATAAATTCGCCATAGCATCCAATTGGTACAGAATTTGACATACATTAAAAGATTAATGAAGATTTATGTTATTATCAGCGAAACATGTAATCAGCACTAGTGCTGGTAATTTTAAAGTTCATCCGAATTTTTTCAGATTTTTTAACATTTAAATTCTTTGAATCTCACAAAAAAATGTTTCTTTTGAAATTATAACTGAAGTCATTTATTATTCATCACTAAAAACCAGAAGGAGAAAAGCTATAGATTAAAAATTTACGTGTTTATTATTTAAATAAAGATGGTTTTAATCAAACACACTCCTATGAGGTTACAACAGCTTAGTGATCAAGATTTAGTGAAGCTTTATATCGGTGGCGAAGAACACGTTATCGAAGAGCTTCTTCGCAGGCACAAGTCTAAAATCTTCACCTCAATCTATTTATTGGTTAAAGATCAGTATTTGGCAGAAGATATATTTCAGGATGCTTTTATCAAAGTAATTAACACGCTACGTTCTGGCCGTTACAACGAAGAAGGCAAATTTTTACCTTGGGTAATGCGTATTGCTCATAATTTGGTTATCGACTATTTTAGAAAAGAAAAACGGACGCCAACGATCACTAGTGCAGACGGCACAGATGTACTCAACCTCATACAAATTCACGAGGAAAGCGCAGAAGAGCGCATGCTAAGAGAACAAACACATGTCGATTTGCGTAAAATGATTCATCACTTACCAGACGAGCAAAAAGAAGTATTGATTATGCGTCACTATGCAGATTTAAGTTTCAAAGAAATTGCTGATTTAACCGATGTTAGTATCAATACAGCTTTAGGCCGCATGCGCTATGCCTTGAGTAACTTGCGTAAAATGATGAACGTTAAAGAAATAAGTATAAGCAGAAGCTAAAGCAACATAAATATTACAATGACATTTTGATAACTCGGTTAGCTCTATTTACTGAATTAACAATGGTTGCCCTAAATTTGAGTTCAAATTTTTAACCTATTTTTAAATTTCTTATTATAAGTATAAAATAAAGGTCATCCAACTGCGTTTAGATTCTAATTAAAAAGATATAAATGCGTATGACAAAAACCCTTACTCCAACTCATTTAAAAAATTCATCGAAATCTGAAGCTTTTGAATCTAAACACCAAGAAAATCAAAAGTTCTATGAAGGTATTAAACAGCAATTAGACACGCTTCGCAAAGAACCTTCTGAAGAAACGATAGCAAAAATTTTAAATTACGCTAAAAAGCGTTAAAGATAAAGTCCCGATAATTCGGGACTTTATCTTTTTAAGACACAATTAACTATTGGGTGACAGTATCCTAATATAAAAACGGCTAACTTTGCTTAGTGTAAACAAAACACTAAGATAAATGTTGATCGACAAAAAACTAATCCCCCTCACTTTTGGTGGCTTGGGCATAGGCATTACAGAATTTGTAATGATGGGCCTCTTACCAGACATCGCCAAAGATTTAGCGATCACTATTCCTGAAGCTGGCCACTTAATTTCGGCTTATGCTCTGGGTGTAGTTGTAGGCGCTCCTATATTAGCTATCATCGCTGCAAAGTATCCCCCAAAAAATATTCTGATTGCGCTGATGGTTTTGTTTACTTTATTTAATGCGATCTCTGCTTTTTCTCCGAGTTACGTAACGTTATTCATTGCTAGATTTTTCTCTGGTTTACCTCACGGTGCATTTTTCGGAGTAGGCTCTGTGGTTGCCAGCCGTATCGCTCCGAAGGGCAAAGAAGCACAAGCAGTATCGTTAATGTTCGCAGGTTTAACTATTGCGAACTTGTTTGGCGTGCCATTGGGTACGTTTATCGGGCATAATTACTCTTGGAGATACTCATTTGGAATTGTAACGGTTGTGGGCATCATCACTTTACTAAGCTTAAAATATTGGTTGCCACAACTTCCAGCAGATAAAGATAAAGACATCAAAACCGAATTGAGTTTCTTCGCAAAAAGAGAGGCTTGGATTATTATCCTGATGATTTCTATTGGAACAGGTGGACTATTCTGTTGGATCAGCTATATAGCGCCATTGATGACAGACGTTGCCGGCTTTGCTGAAGAAAATGTTACCTACATCTTAATGCTAGCGGGCTTTGGCATGTTGGTTGGTAATTTTATCGGTGGTTATTTAGCAGATAAGTTCTCTCCTGCAAAGGCTTCCGTAGCTCTGCTACTTAGCATGTGCGCTATATTAATAATAGTATTCTTTGTATCTTCTAATCCAATCTTGGCGCTAATTACAACGTTCCTAACAGGTGCAGTTGCATTTGCTTTGGCTGCCCCAATACAGATGTTAATGATCAGGACTGCGAAAGGTTCTGAAATGATTGCCGCTTCTGCTAGTCAGGCTAGTTTCAATATAGGCAACGCATTAGGTGCGCTATTCGGAGGTTTTCCTTTGGTATATGGATACACTTACAACTATCCTTCGTTAGTTGGGGCTGCAATGGCTTTAATAGGCTCTTTCTTTGCATTTTGGTTAATTAGACGATTTGCAAAAACTAACGCAGAACAAATAGACACTACAGTTGCTACTGAAGAAAAAGTCACGGAATTAGTTTAGTTAATTAACCTAGCCTAACCCGTGGCAAAGGATCTTAACAACGTATTGATAACACAAATATTTAGAATAACTACTAAACAAGTTGAAGATAACACCTATTTGGATCTTTTTATGAGTACCATAGAAAGATTGCTTTGCGCCTCGCGATGACAACACATAAAAAAGCGGACTAGACCTTAAGGTCTAATCCGCTTTCCATTTTCAAGTCATTCAGACTCTAAAAGCCTATTGTTTTGTTACTACTCTTCTTTTTTATCTGGCACGAAGCTCATGGAAACAGAGTTTACACAGTGACGGGTATTCTTCGAAGTTAAAAACTCACCCACAAATACGTGCCCCAAGTGCGCATCACAATTTGCACATACAATTTCGGTACGAGATCCATCAGCATCGGGAATACGCTTTACAGCTCCTTTAATTTCATCATCAAATGCCGGCCAACCACAATGCGCATCAAACTTTGTTTCTGATTTATATAAAGGTGCATTACATCTTTTACAGATATAGGTTCCCTTCTCGAAGAACTTATCATACTTTCCAGTTCCAGGATACTCTGTTCCTTTACCTACGATGACACGTTCTTCATCCTTAGTTAATTTATTCCATTCCATTTTTTTTGTCGTTTTTGAAGGTGTTTTCTTTTCTTCGGCTTTTTGCGCACACGCAGCTATACTCGTAGCCACGAACAGCGTTAGCGCTAATAATGTTTTTTGACCAATCAGTTTCATGCTATACGTTTTTATCTATATACGCTTTCACAGAAAATTTAGTTCTTGAAAAGCTGTAATACAAATATAACTTTTAACGCATTGTGTTTTTTCATTAGGAAGTAACATTTAAGCATATAAAAAAAGCGTCCCGAACTTACGTTGGGACGCCTTATAAATATATTTTAGTCGAGACTATTTTTTCAATAATGCAGCCATTGCAGCTCCAATTTCAGCAGGGCTTTCTACTACAGTAATGCCACACTCACGCATAATTGCCATTTTTGCAGCGGCAGTATCATCAGCGCCACCAACGATAGCACCAGCATGTCCCATTCTACGACCAGCAGGAGCAGTTTGACCAGCGATGAAACCTACAACTGGTTTAGTACCGTGTTCTTTAATCCAACGAGCAGCTTCCGCTTCCATACCACCACCAATCTCACCAATCATGATGATACCTTCAGTTTCTGGATCGTTCATCAACAACTCAACCGCTTCTTTAGTAGGCGTACCAATAATTGGGTCACCACCGATACCGATCGCTGTAGTAATACCCAAACCTGCTTTCACAACTTGGTCTACCGCTTCGTAAGTTAAAGTACCTGATTTAGAAACTACACCAACTGTACCTTTTTTGAAGATAAAGCCTGGCATGATACCAATTTTAGCCTCATCAGCCGTAATTACACCTGGGCAGTTAGGACCGATTAAACGGCAGTCTTTATCAGCAATATAAGATTTTACTGCAATCATATCCTTCGTAGGGATACCTTCAGTAATACAAACAATTACTTTGATACCAGCTTCTGCAGCTTCCATAACGGCGTCAGCAGCAAATGCAGGTGGAACGAAAATAATAGATACATCAGCACCAGCCTTGTCAACAGCGTCTTTAACTGTGTTAAAAACAGGTCTGCCTAAATGTTCTTGGCCACCTTTGCCAGGAGTTACCCCACCAACAACGTTTGTACCGTAAGCTATCATTTGCTCAGCGTGGTAAGTACCTTCGTTACCAGTAAAACCCTGAACAATTACTTTTGAATCTTTATTTACTAAAACACTCATTGTATCTATTTTTTTTGTGCAAACTTAAACTAATTGCAACGCAATGTCAACTGCAAAACACAGATAATTTGTCACATTGTCATTTCCCAACCTAAAACCTCAGATAACTTTTGTGTATTTAACAATTTGATAACGAATAGTAAATATTTTTTTTCTCATTTCAGCTGACCGAGCTACTCCACGATTCCGAAGAATTTTACGATATTTCCTTTTAAGTTGTGCTTATGGCAAAAAACCAAAATAATTTCGATTAGTGACGAAACAAAATGTCTAAATTCAGCAAAAAATATGTTTTATGGTTTCTTTAAAATTTTTACCCTGCCTAGTGTTAATATTATTACTTAGCTTAGAAAACAAAGCCCAAAAAGTAGACTCTAGCAAATTTATTTTACAAAACGATATCAACATAGCCAAAAATGAGCCTGGCACACATAGAGGTGGTGGAGAAACTATTGGTTACCATTTCTTTGCTGATGCTAAGAATTTAAAAACTGTTTTCAAGAAAAGAGTATTGAAATCGGGATCTGCTATTGGCTACCACCTGCAGAAAGAAGATGAAATTTATTATGTACTTAGCGGTACCGGCATAATGAAAATGAACGGAGAAACTTTTGCGGTAAAACCTGGCGATGCTATTTTAACTCGACCCGGAAGTTCCCATAGTATAGCGCCAAACAAAAATACCGATCTGACTATCTTGATCGTATACGAAAAAAAGTAATCGTCGAAATTATTGAGCAAACCATTGTGTGCAGATTGGAAATCTCGTTTATCAGCTATATCCCATCAAAACAGAACTTTAGACATTAAAGAGAAAAAAACATTACCTCACTTTCAAATGTTTATTGGTTCATGAAAAAAACTTTTGGAGATAATGTAATAGATTTCAACAATAAGCTGTCCTATACCCAAAAGCTCCCCTATGGATTTCAAGTGTTGAACCCCTACTTGGACAATCCAGAAACGCTGGAAGTAATGTGTGCCTTTTACAAGAAATATTACAATGACTTTAACCAAAGAAAATTCATAGTTGGCATTAACCCAAGTAGGCATGGGGCAGGTGTTACTGGCGTTCCATTCACTGATACTAAAAGATTAGATGCTATTTGTGGGATAAAAATGGAATCGGCATATACACATGAGATTTCTTCTGTATTTATCTACGATATGATTGCCGCCTTTGGTGGAGCTGATCAGTTCTACAAGGAATTCTACATCAATTCTCCCTTTCCTTTGGCAATTATCCGTCAGGCTAAAGAAGGAAAATGGGTTAACGCCAATTATTATGACGACGCCAATTTATTCAGTTCAGTAAAAGATTTTATGATCACATCATTAAAATGCCACATTAATCTTGGCTTGGACACCTCTGAAGTATTTATCTTAGGGAAAAAGAATGCTGATTTCATTCAAAAAATCAATCGGGAAGAAAATTTATTCAAAAAGCTAACTATTTTGGAACATCCCCGATATATACAGCAATACAAGTCTAAAGATAGAGACCTATATATAGAAAAATATATTTCAACATTAAAAACTCAAACATTTTAATTTTATTTTAGTCGAATCCCGGCATTTATCAAAAAGTTAACAACTTATATTCTCTAAAGATTCAAAATTAACCGATATTTACCTCATAAGCTAAGGCTAAACTAACTTACCTAAAAATGATCGACACCCTGTTAAGCTACGATTTTGCGTGGAAACCATACAGCACTAAAGAACCATTAGCTACAGATAAGACTCACATTTTCAGAATTGCTGTAGAAAATCATTTTCACAACATCAAGAAAACACTAGCCGAAGTATTATCAGACCGTGAACAGGAAAAAGCAGGAAGAATATTTATCCAAAAGGACAAGGAACGCTACGCAGTGAGTAAGTTTTGTCTACGCACTATTCTTTCCTTAGTTTCAAACAAAGCTCCACACGAGGTGGAATTTATTTTCCACGAACATAAAAAGCCAACAGTTAAAGATATTGAGTTTAACATTAGTCATACTGGGGATTATGTATTAATTGCAATCAGCCCTAAACCTATTGGTATTGATGTAGAGTATTTAAATAAAGAATTCGATTTTAAATCTATCTTAGCTATTACTTTTTCCAAGAAAGAAATCGACTTTATCGGAAGTGATGAAGTTAATGTGACTAACTTTTATGCTATGTGGACCCGAAAAGAGGCGTTGCTAAAAGCAAGTGGAGAGGGCGTAAGTGATAACCTACACTTGATCGATTGTCTTAGTGAATATTTGGAACGCAATAAAGAAGTTTTTAAAATGCGTACGTTTATGATTGAAGAAAGCTATGTAGCCAGTATAGCCACTAGCTTGGACCAAAAAGAACTTCAATTTTGGAATTGGGGATAGTCTTAATTGTTAATGATTAATTATTAACAGAAAAAATTGGTTATTGATTATTTGTTTTTTATTCCTTCATTATATTTTCTTCCTCAGCATTTTCTATTGCTATAGGATTGGTTGCTAGCAAATACTTTTCTTCGTCGAATTCATTCTCGCTTTTGGCAATTACGATAGCTGCAATTCCGTTGCCAATCATATTTGTTATTGCCCTTGCTTCACTCATAAACCTATCTACACCTAAAAGGATGGCAATATGTTCAACGGGCATAATCTTTAAAGCAGTTAGCGTACTTGCCAACACAATAAAACCACTTCCGGTAACCCCCGCAGCACCTTTACTTGTAACCATTAGCACTAGCATGATCGTTATCTGCTCCCCCAAGGTTAAATCGATACCGAATACCTGAGTTAAGAAGATTACTGCCATCGCCAGATAAATTGCGGTACCGTCAAGGTTGAAAGAGTATCCGGTCGGGATGACCAAACCTACTACTGATTTCTCGCAGCCAATATCTTCCATTTTTTTCATCATGCTTGGCAAAACTGATTCCGAAGATGAAGTACCTAAAACAATCAAAATCTCTTGACGGATATATTTCAAATACTTCCACAAACTAAATTTATAATAGCGGCAGATGGCATTAAGTACCACAAAAATGAACAAAAAACAGGTGATATAAACTGCACCCATCAACTTTGCCATTGGCAATAACGTGTGCAATCCAAATTTACCTACACTATAGGCCATTCCTCCGAAAGCACCTAGTGGCGCTAAACGCATAATCACTTTCATCATGTTGAAAAGCACTTTGGCAATCTTATCGAATGTCACCAAAAGCGATTGCCCAGCTTGCCCCATTTTACTTAAACCATAGCCAAATAAAATAGCGAATACCAAAATTTGCAAAATCTCTCCTTTTGAAAAAGCTTCGAAAATATTTTTGGGGAAAATATGTGCAATAAACTCTAACCAATTGATAGAGCCAGCCTGTTTAGTGTATTCCGCAATCTTACTTACATCGCCCTCTGGCACTTTTACACCTACTCCAGGTTTCAATACATTAGCTACGAGTAAGCCAATGGCGATAGCGACAGTAGTAACCACTTCAAAATAAAGCAAAGCCTTGCCTCCTACTACGCCTACTTTTTTCATATCGCCCATGTGGGCAATCCCCAACACGATAGTAAAGAAAATAATTGGAGCAATTAACATACTGATCATGTTAATAAAACTTTTGCTAATTAGTTCGGCATGTGGCGCAAAACCTGGGTAAAGCACTCCTACCAATACACCAAGCGAAATGGCAAATAAAACTTGAAAAGTAAGGTTGGAAATTATTTTCTTCATGATGTGGTTCGATTTGAAGATTGAAATATAGGACTAATTTTTAAATTATTTTAAAAAGAATCCACAAATAGCGATTTTTAACTGCAAAATTTTAAAATGTGCTAGCAATTTTGTTTTGTATATTTGCTTCATAAAGAAAACTATGAGCAAATTAAGGTTTGGTTTATTGGGCTTATTAGCTATCGGGGTTATTGGTTACGCATGCAAAAAGGAACCCGTAGACAGCAAATTATTTGTAGAAAGATATTTGGTTGGTCAATGGCCAATCAAAACTTATGTATTGCTTGAATACAAAAATGGCACTATGCTCAGCAATGACACCATTCTTCCCATTGCAAATGATACCGCCAAAGTTAGAGTGAGATATACTGACGGGATGACCTTCATTAAAAATGGAGACACTGTAAAATATACTATCGACACTGACGGCAAAAACATCACCTTCGCTACAGCACCAGATAGCACTTGGGCAATTTCTTACCTAAGAAACAACTACTTTAAAATTGTATATTCTCGCCAAGAAACCGTTGGTTCAGATTTGCATAAATATGTAATAGAGCAAGAGTTTGCTAAATAATTAAGGTAAGATCTCAAAAACATCTGCGTGAGTAAATAATCCAAAATGAATATTCTTCGCTTTAATTAAACCAGAAGTAGTAGCTTCTATTTTACCATCCTTGGCCATTCTCACCACTTGACTATCGCCAGTTACTCTAGCCTTGTTACCCTGAACTACAATTGCAGTCGCTTCGTCTATACCCACCATGACCATATTTGGATGTATTGACAAAGCCGAAAGCAGTCTGTTATATCTATTTCTCTTGATGAAATGCTGATCAATAATGGTGTTTTTTAGTAAGCCTAGTCCTTCTGCTAGCTCTACATTTTTATCTAATAGCTGATTGAAGGTTTCCTTATAGTCTTTCGCTAAAAGCTGTTTACCGGTAATCATATATTTACTCATTACTGCGGCACCAGCACTTGTACCAGCAATAGTTGCTCCTTTTTGAAAAGCTTTGTGAATGGCATCATAAATTGGTGTTCCCAGAACTGTCGTCATAAATCTGTTCTGATCGCCTCCTAAAATGTAAATCAATTTAGCGTTTGCTAATGAATCAGTCCATTTTTTATCGGCACCAGATTTTGAGAAATTGAAGTTTCTAATTTTAACAGCGGTATGTTTCACAAGCTGCTCGCTTATGTATTTGTAACCTGTATCGGGTTGCTCACTAGCCATCGGCAATACAATTATATAATCCTTGGCTTTGAGGTCGGCAACTGTAACCAGATCCTTAATTAAAGCATCTGATCTACTACCTCCGCCTATTATAAATAGTTTCCCTTTGTTAGTTTGTTGTGCTAAAGCCGATGTTATTATCGACAAAAGCAAAAACAGCAGGCCTAAAATTCTTTTCATAATTATCCTTACTTATAAATTTCTACGCTAACATTTCCTTCCGAGTCTACTGTACCACGATACATTCCTTCGGTATTAAATGGCATGCTAACTTTTCCTTTTTTATCTAAGGCGATCAAGCCTCCGTCGCCGCCCATTTTGCCAACTTTATCTAGTACAGTTTTAGCAGCTTTATCTACTGTGTACCCCTTGTATTCTATCAGATCAGAAATAGTTTTAGCGACAACATTGCGGATATAGAACTCGCCCCAGCCAGTACAAGAAATGCCAGCCGTTCTATTATCGCAATAGGTACCTGCACCAATAATTGGAGAATCTCCAACTCTACCGTATTTCTTGTTTGTCATACCTCCAGTTGAAGTTCCAGCAGCCAAATTTCCTTTTTTATCTAACGCAACACAACCAACCGTACCAAATTTATTATCACGATTTATGATCCCTTTTAAAGATGATTTTTTACTACCATGATCCAAAACCGCTCTTGTCGAATCTTCTTTTATCGCCTTTTGCAGTCCGTCCCAACGTTCTTTCGTCCAAAAATATTTAGGATCAACAATTTCTAATCCTACCTCTTTTGCAAACTGATTTGCGCCATCTCCCATCATCATCACATGTTCTGACTTCTCCATTACTGCTCTCGCTGCCGAAATTGGATTCTTGATGGTGGTTACGCCTGCAACCGAACCAGCTTTTAGTGTTTCACCGTCCATAATAGAAGCATCTAATTCATTACGACCATTGTGCGTAAATACTGCGCCCTTGCCAGCATTAAACAATGGTGAATTTTCTAGTACATGTATGGTTGCCTCTACTGCATCTAAGCTACTTCTGCCATCCTTCAATTTTGCGTAACCAGTTTCTAAAGCTGACTTTAAAGCTGCAGTATAAGCCGCCTCCTTTTCAGCGGTCATGTCTTTTTTTAAGATGGTTCCAGCACCGCCGTGGATTACTAGAACATACTTTTTCATTTTTTGGGCATTCGTCTGTTGTAACGAAAACACCAATAACACGAACAATATCTTTTTAAATATTTTCATTTTCTTTTAACAACTACTCCGTTACTGATAGACCACCAAAAACGTTGTCCATCTTTTCCGGTATTTATATCGAATGTTGACACATTAAATTCTCCATTACCGTCTTCTCTGGCTATAATTTCATAAACGTCTAATGCCTTTTCTTGTAAATTCCAAGTTACTTTATTATTGGCAGTAAAAATTTCCGGTTGCTTGTCCTTATCCGTTTTGATAAAATAGGCATAGCTAAAAGGCCTTGTAGCAGAATAATCTCCGTGAACCTTTGCTTGCCCATTTTGATCTATACAAACTGCTACTCGCTCATCAACTGCGATAGCCTGAGCTTCGATATTCCAATCTTTCAAAATCCTACCTAAAAACACCAACGATCTGCCTTCCCTATTTCTAGCTAAATAATGTTGATCTGTAATTACATTTTCTAAAAATGGAGCTTGAAGAAAATCTTTTTTATAAAGTGTTACATTGCTGTTGTAAGGATTTTCTAAAGCCTCCGCCGAAGTTAGTCCACCAGTTTCGCCACTGTAATAAAAACCACCTAAAATTGCACATCCCGCACTCGTGCCTCCCACAGGAACTTTCTTTTCTTTTAGCAGATAATTCAAAGCGGTTTCTACTTTTGTTCCTTTCCAATACTTCATGTAATCAGACTGGTCGCCACCAGCAATAAAAACCAGCTCGGCATTTCTAATGATATTTGCCACCGTGTCATTATTGGCTAAATCGCGATTGTTAATTAGTAATGTCTCTACAGAGTTAAGTGTTCCTAAGCCATTAATGTAATTGTTATAGGCATCTGTTCCCGAAGCACGGATGACAACAGCATCGCCACCACCACTTTTACCAATCATCCATCTAAATGCAGAAGAAACATCTGTACTGCCACCCATTAGCACAACGCCACCAGTAGTGGGTTTTACCGAATTTGTAGTGTCTCCAACGATACCAATAGAAGCTGGCCTACTTTTAACGACGGTGCCGCCGCCGGGAGATGGCATCTCCTTCGAAGGGCTATCACTTGACTTGCCGCAGCCATATGCCATACTGTTAACGATCAGTAATAAAAAAAGAAGGTGTTTCATATTGTCTTATAAAATTCGGCAACCACCAAAAGTGGCTGCCGAACGAGATTAATACTCAGGATTTTGTTTTGTGTTTTTATTGATCTGGATTTCTGTAAGGGGAATTGGAAAAGTATATTGCGCAGCTGTTGTTTTGAGTTCTACAGCTCCAGAAGCATTGGCAGCGTCTGCGGCTAAACGTTGTACAGGTAAATTTCTTCTTCTCAAATCGTAAAAACGATGTCCTTCGAAAGCCAATTCTTTATATCTTTCTAATAAGACTGCGTCTACTATCGCTGCCTTATCTACAAAAGTAGCCGCTACATAGTTGTTAATTCTTGCCGTTCTTAACGCATTAATATCCGCAACTGCATCACCAGTTGATTCTGCTTTAGCCTCAGCTCTGATTAAATACATTTCGCCAGTTCTGAACATCTTCAAGTCAACCAAACCAGGAGCAGAACTTGTGCCACCAATATATTTGTTAACCAAATATTGAGATTTAGTACCAGTTCTTGTCGCATCAAATTTGATGTAAGTTGTATAGCGTAAATCGTTAACGGCATCGAAAGTATTGATTAGCTTGAAAGCGGGTGCATAAAGCACAATACCGCCGGTTTGCCTGTAATAAAAATCGCCAAGACGAGAATCTCCAACTACTCTCTTAGCCTTCCATACCACTTCGCTGTCATTAGCATCAGTCCAGATGCCAGGAAATTGTGCCTTTGTAGCTAATGGAAGTGCATTAATCACTTCTGTTGAGTAGGTAATTGCATCAGCCCAATTTTTTTCATAAAGCGCTGTTCTAGCTTGTATGGCGGCAATCGCATTTTTTGTAATTCTAGTTTTATCTGCAAATGTTGCTGGCATTAAGCTTTTCGCCTCTATCAAATCATTTTTTACCTCTGCAATTACTGCTTCAAAATTTAACCTAGCAGGATAAGCAATTTCAGCAACTTTAATGTACGGGATGCCCATTGCACCATTCTCATATTTAGCTGCGTAGTTACGAAGCAATTCAAAATGGAAAAATGCTCTTAAACCTAGCATCTCCGCTTTATACCTATTTGCTAAAGTAACCTCTGATGGCAAAACACTTATCTTATCCAAAGCAGCTAATGCTCGGTTAACTCGGTCAATCCCTCTAAAATAATCGTAATATAAAGTTGTTACCGAGCCATAGCTTGGTGTATATAACCATCTGAACGCATCGCTGTTTCCAACTGTGTTCTCTACTGGGAAAGTAGCTTCATCCGACACTGTTGAAACCATACTCATAGGACTGTAATCTACCATTGCGTAAGCCCCCAAAATCCCCATATTAATATCACTTAAATTTCTGTAAGCCTTATCTGGCGATATTGAGTCGGTAGGTGTTAAATCTAACTTTGCACACGAAGAAGTTAAAATCAACAGAGAGAACATCGCAATATATATTTTATTTTTCATCTCCATTATTATTAAAAGTTAACATTAAGTCCGGCAGTATAAGTTCTTGTATTAGGATATTGGAAACGTCCATATACTGCATTGTTTTCTGGATCAAGGCCTCTCCAGCTCGTCCAAGTAAATAGGTTTTGTCCTTGCAAGAAAATCTTCACTCCCTTAACAAAGCCTAACTTACTTAATGCATTTGCAGGAACATTATAAGCTAAATTAACATTCCTTAACCTCAAGAATGACGCATCCTGAATATCTTTAGAGGTGAAGTTCCTCGGAATATCGAATCTCTGTAGCGTTGCTACATCGCCAGGATTTTTCCATCTATCTTCCAACATCCTTACTGTTTGGTTACTGGTTGCATAACGCTGATTTTCATTGTAAAAATCTTCATTATTCCAACGCATCACATCAGATACGAACGAAAGCAAAGCTGACGCTGAAAATCCTTTATAGCTTAAAGATGTAGTAAAACCTCCTGTTAAAGTTGGATATAAACTACCTGAATTTGTAGCATTTTGTACTGCTGCATTGTATGTAGTAGTAATTGTTCCATTTGGATTACGATATTGTGCCTCTCCTGTTTGAGGGTTTACACCTGCCCAATCTGGTGCTAAATAAGTACCGATAGGATAACCAACTTTAAAAACTCTACTATCACCATCAGGCAACTCATCTGCCAAAGGAGTAAGGTAAAGTATTTTATTTTTATTGTAGCCCGCATTTACACCCAATGTCCATGTGAAATCTTTTGTTTTAATCACATCTCCATTAAGCTCAAATTCTATACCTCGGTTACGCATTTTACCACTACTTAACGATAAAATACCACCCGCACCAGCACCAACTACTGCAGAAACAGGTTGGTCGAAAAACATGTTATAGGTTTTGCGATTATAATAATCAACCACCAACCTCAATCTTCTTGATTTGAATAACTCAAGATCAAAACCTAAGTTAAATTCGTCAACGTATTCCCAATCGTAATCTCCATTTCCTAAAGAACCTGGTCTAATTCCGGCTACTCCACCATAAGTAGTACCTACAAAAGTAGCTAGGTAATTGAAATCTCCCGTAAACTGACTAGCCGTTTTTCCAAAACTACTTCTAAACCTTAGGTCAGAAATTAAGCTTGCATCTTTCAAGAAATCCTCTGCTTTAGCATTCCAACTGGCGCCAACCGAGTAAAATCCTTTCCACTTGTTACCTGGCGCTACTTTCGTAGAACCGTCGTAACGGTAACTTGCATTTAATGTGTATTTGTTATTGTAAGTGTACCTACCTACGCCAATTATAGAAGCTAATGCACTTTTGGTTTTACCACCAGTAATGCCCGGTAAAAATGTTGCGCTTGTGGTTACTCCCGCTGGAGTTTCTGGCAAACGACCATCAATTCCATAAGCGTTAAAACCAAATGCGCTGTAATTATTATACAGATATTCGTAATAACCAGCTATTTCAAAATCATGTACGTTTGATAACACCTTATTAAAAGTTAAACCTGTGGTAGAAACAATATTGAAGTTTCTTCTGCTTCCATCGCTCAACCTACCTTTACCGCCTAAAGTATTCGCTACACTTCTAGATCCATAATAAGAATCAGGATTGATGAACACTTGATCTGTAGAGTTACGGTAATCGATACCTGCACGAGTACTAATTTTTAAACTTGGTAGAATTTGATAAGCAAATGAAGTGCTGATGATCGATTTAAATTGTTCTGTTTTATCAGAAGAATTGAACAAACGCTCTAAACCCTGACTTCCCTCACGTTGATCTAAAATATTATATAATCCCTTATTTCCTTGGTGAATTAGCGTTCCATCTGGTGCATATGGATTTTCATAAGGAAGCGCATAATAAACAGATGCCATTGCTGTACCTGCTCCAGTTCCTCCTTCGCCTTCTGTGAAACTAGATTGCGAATAACCTAAGGAAAGGTTTACTGCCCCAGAAAATTTGCCATCGTTGAAATCTAAGTTACTACGCAAAGCGTACCTATCTAGTCCGGTACGTTTGGCTACACCCTCTTGTTTATAGTAATTTAAAGAGTTATAAAAACGTAACTTATCGTTACCGCCACTTATGCCAACTTGTTGTTCTTGAAACTTACCAGTCTGAAAAAACTGGTCTCTCCAATCTGTATTGATTTGTCTCAAACTATCTAAAACAAAATCTGCCCTAGCTCTGGTAGTTGCCGTACCTGCGGCGTAAGTTGGGTTTTTAGGAGAATAAGTCCAACCCGGCCCTAAATTTCTCCCAAATGCCACGCCAATCTCTTCCTCAAACTGAAGTCGTTGGCTTGTATTCATCATTTCAAAATTAGGACGGCTTAAGTTAGAAAATCCGTACTGAGAATTATAGTTAACAGATAATCGGCCAGCCTTACCTTTTTTTGTAGTCAACAAAATTACACCACTAGAACCTCTAGAACCATAAAGCGCTTTAGCCGAAGCATCTTTTAAAACTGTTGCTGATTCGATATCTTCTGGATTGATCGTTTGGAAGTAATTGCTTTCTATAGGCACGCCATCCAATATATACAATGGCGTAGTTGTTCCACTCACACTTCCAATACCCCTAATTACTACAGAAGCGCTTGTGCCTGGTTGTCCAGAAGTAGAAATCACGCTCATTCCTGGCACTCTACCTTGTAAAATTTGATCCACAGTTAAACCTGACACTTGATTAATCTTATCGCTAGTTACTGTAGCCAAAGCAGTTGCTGATTGCGAGCGTGAGTAGCTTGTATAACCAGTAATTACCACATCGCTTAAAGTATTAGAAGAAGTTGACAGCTGTACATCCACTCTTGAATTTGCTTTTACTTCTCTATCCGCATATCCTAAATAAGAAATTATCAATGTCGCTTGTTCATCTACGTTTCTCAGAGAAAATTTTCCTTGAGCATCAGTTATAGTGGTTATTGCAGTACCCTTTACTTTTACAGAAGCTCCAATTAATGGTTGGCCATTTTCGTCCCTAACTATGCCATTCACATCCATATTTGCTATCTCAGCAGATGCTAACGGCTTTATTAAAATGGTATTCTCTTTAATTTCAAATCCAAAAGGTTGAGATTTCAGTGCGATCGCGAGTACTTCGCTTATTTCTGCATCCTTAACTGACAGGCTAACCGGTTTAGATTTTTGCTGTAATAAATCTAGATCGTACAAGAAAAAATAACCCGTTTGTCTTTTTATTTCTTTAATTACGTTTTCCAAAGACATGTTCTTTTTGGAAATGGTAACTCGCTGTGAAAATACAGCTGCATTCAGTTGTAGACAGAAAACTCCAATTAGTATAATTGTCAGTTTCATGGTCTTCATGAGTTTTTGTTTGTTAAACCTCGTCCTTTTTTCAAGTAATTGGTTTGAACTAACATTCCGGTTTGTTAGGTAAAATTTAAACATTCGTTTTAGGTTAGTAGGTTAATGATAGTTTGTCTATTTGATTTGAGATATGTTTAATTTTCTTTCTTTGGTTAATTCGAATTTTAGGTTACCAGTTAGCGATAACATGTTAAGCACTTCGGATAAATTTACATTTCTAGAAATGATACCATTGTATCGTTTATTGGGAATATGGGCTTGATCGATTTCTAGATCATACCATCTTGCCATTTGATTTAGAATGGACTTTAACGACGCATTACTAAAGCTAAAGTTTCCATTTTTCCAAGCAATCGCACTTTCCACATCTACTGCCGAATTGCTAATTTGTTGGTTATTTAGTTTTGCTTCTGTAAGTGGCAATAAGGTGATTGTTGATTTTTCGTTTGACACTTTTACGCTACCTTCAATTAAAGTAGTTTTGATTACAGCTTCGTCCAAATAACTATTGATATTGAACTTCGTTCCCAAAACCTCTACTTCTTGATTGATATCTGCTTGCTGAGTTTTTACGATGAAAGGATGATCTTTGTCTTTGGCTACTTCAAAATATCCTTCGCCAACTAATTCTACCACACGGCGTTTACCAAATGCTTCTGGAAAACGGAGTGAGGAAAGTGCATTAAGCCATACTTTGGTTCCATCTGAAAGAATAATTTGAAATTGATTGCCTTTGGCAGTTTCAAGCCTATGAAAGTTGTTTTCTTTAGCAAGGCGTTTTGTCTCTAATTTATAAACTAATTCGCCTTTGGCATTGATAGCAACCGCCAAACCATGCTCTTTTAGTACATCCTTACTTTTCTTTTCATCCAGAAAAATCTCAGAACCATCGGCAAGTGTTAATGTTGCATTACCTTTTCCTGGTAAAATATCGAGCTTACCTTTGTTACTAACTAACTGATTGGGAACAGAATTTTGCTGCGGACGTAGATAGTAAAAAACACTACCCATTAGTATCACGAGTACGGCCGCTGCGGCCACATAACGAAGCAAATCTGAAGACGGTTTTTTATTTTCGGCTTTGGCTATTTTAGATTTGATGGCTTGAAGTCCAGTTTCTTCCATCTCCTTTTGTAGCGATTCGTCGTCGTTAGATAGAGCACTTTCACCTGTACTGAAGTAATCGTAGTAAGTATGTAAAAAGTCCCTTTCAGCTAAAGAAGCATTGCCTTTTAAATATTTTTTGATTATCCGCTGAAGCTCTTTAACGTTACGAAATTTTGGAACCATTGCACATCTGTTTTATAGATGTACTGCAAAGTCAAAATTATCCCGTTTTTATTTTAAAAATTTTAAACCGAAAGAAGAAGCAGAACCACGAGCACAAAAAGGTGTGTAATTCTGAGTTTTAAAATCCTGCTAGCCTCAGAAAGCTGGTTCCGCACTGTCTTTTGAGAAATATCAAGTTTTTGAGAAATATCATCAGTGCTAAATCCTTCGAAATAATACATCATGAAAATTTTCTTGCGTTTTTTTGGTAGTGCAGCTAAAAATAATTGAAGTACCAATTGAGCTTCTTTAGTGAGAATTCTTTCATCTGCATTTGAAGACGAAATAATTTCTTGTTCAAACTTTTCATAGAATACTGCACGGGTAGACTGTTTACTTATAGCTTTTAAAACCTGAAACCGAACGGCACCATAGAGATAAGAACTAGGTTTTTCTACCAATAGGCTTTCTTTGCGTTGCCATAGATCTACAAAGATATTTTGAATAATATCTTGACATTTGTCTGTATCTGGCAATCTTTTATAAGCGGCGTTAAACAAACCTTTCCAATATCTCCGATAAATGGTATCAAAAGCATCTTCATCGCCTTGTTTTAAAAGCGAAAAAAGTTCGACATCGTCAATATCTTGCAAGTGATTTCCCAAAAAGACTACTTATTTGGTCAATTTTACTAATAAAATCAGTCTTTTGCAATACCAACCGACGAAAACTGTAAATCGTATAAGCGTTTGTAATAGCCGTCTATTTTCAGCAGCTGTTGATGTGTACCTTTTTCCTTGATTTCGCCTTTATCTAAAACTATAATCAAATCGGCCTTTTGGATCGTTGATAAACGATGGGCGATTACGATAGAGGTTCTGCCTTGCATTAATTTATCGATCGCATTTTGTATCAATAATTCCGTTTCTGTATCTACAGATGAAGTTGCTTCATCCAGCACTAAAATAGCCGGCTTATAAACCAAGGCACGAATAAAAGAGACTAATTGCGCTTGTCCGGCTGAAAGTGTAGCCCCTCTTTCCATCACATTGTAGTGATACCCCCCTGGCAAACGTTCAATAAACTGATGCGCGCCAACTTTTTTTGCAGCATCTACCACTTCTTCAAAGCTAATTTCAGGATTATTTAAAGTGATATTATTATAAATCGTATCGGAAAAGAGAAAAACATCTTGTAGCACAGTAGCGATATTTCTTCTGAGATATGCCAATTCGTAATCTTGAATTGCATGGCCATCTATTGCGATACTCCCTTTTTGAATTTCGTAAAAGCGATTTAGAATATTGATCGTTGATGATTTACCTGCTCCAGTAGCGCCAACCAAGGCAATAGTTTGTCCAGATTTCACTTCGAAAGAGATATCTTTTAAAACATATTTGGGATCTTCCTCACCATCTTGGTCATAACTGAACCAAACGTTTTGGAATGACAAGTCACCTCTCAGTTTTTGAGGAGCTAAATTCCCTTTATCCTCAGTTTGTTCTTGGGTATCTAATACTCTAAAAACACGTTCGGCACCCACCATCCCCATTTGTAGCGTATTAAATTTATCTGCCAGCTCCCTTATAGGCCTAAACAGCATATTAATGAACATAATAAATGTGGTGATAATACCCGGTTCAATATCAGGATTATTAAGTATCGTTTTTGAACCATACCAAATCAGCAATCCCAGGGACATTGCTGAAATTAACTCCACCACAGGAAAGAAAATGGAATAGTACCAATTAGAACGGATATTGGCATCACGATAGCGAGTGTTGATTTTCTCAAATTTTTTGTATTCTTGATCTTCTCTTGCGAAATATTGGATAATGGCAATGCCACTAATATGTTCTTGTAAAAACGTATTCAAATTGGAAACTTCTGCTCTCACTTCCTGAAAAGCGACTTTGATTGCCTTTTGGAAAATCCTTGTGGCGATGATCAATAAAGGCATTGGAACAAGTACGGCAAGCGTAAGTTTCCAATCCATACAGAACATGATAGTTGTGATTACGATCACTTGCAGCAAATCGCCAATCATAGCAATCAAACCTTCTGAAAATATATCTGCGATGGTCTCTAGATCGGATACAGTACGGGTAATCAACTGACCAATGGGTGTTTTATCGAAAAATTTCAACCTCAACTTAGTGATGTGATTGAATACGTTTATTCTTAAATCTCTAATAGCGGATTGACCTAGTTTATTAGTCAATAAAGTATGAGCATACTGAAAGACAGTTTGCAATGCCAACAATACCAACATTAAAATAGTAATGTTTAGCAGACCATGATAATTTCCTTTAAGAATATGCTGGTCTAACGTGTAACCAACCAGCATTGGTCTTATTGGAGCGACAGCAGCCAATAAGACAGTCAATAAAACAGACCATACAAAAATAGCTCGATAAGGCCTTACATAGGCCATTACCCTCTTTAACAAGCTAAAATTAAATGCATCTCCTGTTACTGCCATCTTTTTAAATTTTGAATGAGTAAATTTTAAATGATTGAATATTTGCAAACCGCATATTAATTTTCAGTCATTTTCTCAATCTCTAATTTTATTAATTTGAATTTTGAATGAATAAATGTTTTTTTAAAAACGCAAAATCGACGTCCACCATTCTATCATTTAATCATTTTTTATATAAGGATATTCTATCGCTACCAAATACAACCCGCAAGCGGGAACAGATTGCCCTGCTTTGCTTCTATTTTTACTTGCTATAATTTCTTCAACCGTTGCTATTTCAATATCTCCGCGACCTACCATCACCAAAGTTCCCATAATGGCCCGCACCATATTGCGTAAAAACCGGTCGGCTTTAATGGTAAATATCAAGCCATCTCCTTGTGCCTCAACATTGGCATAACTGATTTTACAATTATTGGTAAACGTTTGGGTATTCGATTTACTAAAGCAGGAGAAATCTTTGTATTTTAATAAAATTTGTGCTGCTTGATTCATCTTTTCGATATCCAGCGTCCCTTTATAAAGCCAAGAGCGATCTAATTTAAAAGGATCTTTATGGAAGTGCAGGTAATACTTGTACTCCCTAGCCGTAGCATCAAAACGGGCATGAGCATCATCAGCCACCTCAAATAGGCGACGAATAGCGACACTATAGGGCAACAAAGCATTGATTCCTTTTACTGCATTTTCAACCAGCTTTGGATTTACATTCACCAAATCAAAATGGGCATAAAACTGCCTGGCATGTACACCAGTGTCTGTGCGGCCACAACCTAATGAAGCAACTTCTTGCCTAAAAAAAGTACTTAAAGCTTTGTCTAAACATTCTTGTACGGTAATGCTATTGGGTTGAGTTTGCCAACCGTGAAAACTAGTGCCATTATAGCTCAATTCAATAAAGTATCGCTTTGTTTCCAATGCTGCAAAAATAGGGGAAAGAACAAGGAATAAAGAATAAGGAACAAATTTTATAAAACATGGACAATAAATTTATGAAGAAGCAGTCTTTCACCGTTCGTTCTTTGTTCTTTTACCCTCAAAAGATTAAGTTTGTAAAAAATTAAAACTCATGATTCAGAGAATTCAATCTATTTGGCTCTTACTTGCTGCAATCACCATTTTATGTCTATTATTAGTACCTACGATTGGTGCATCTACCGATCATGGCTATTATATCTTAAATGGTTTCGGCCTTCAGTTAGAGGGAGCAAAGGAACAAACAAATAATATTGCACTTTTAGTAAGCATCATTTTAGCCGGATTAATTAGCCTAATCAATATCTTCAATTTTCGCAATAGGAAATTACAGATCCGCATCGCCTCACTTAATATCTTTCTTATTGTTGCATTATCTTTCTGGCTAACACAAATGGTAAAAGGCCTTGGACAGTTAAAAGTACTAGATATTGAACCTGGAATACTACTTCCTTTGGCAGCGATTATCTTTACACTGCTTGCTATTAGAGCAATTAAAAATGATGAAAAACTGATTCGCTCTGCGGATAGATTACGTTAAATAGCGTAGAACGACCTATAAATTAACATTTACTAAATCTTAATTATCAAAGCCAGTTCATTTCACGGACTGGCTTTAATTTTATCAAACTCCTACTAAATCTACGAGGCTAAAAAAGCAAATGTTGCGGTTAAAGACAAGCACTGAAAACTATCGTCAGCACGGAAGTAAAGTTTGCCCAGAAAGCTCAGAACGACACCAATGAGATGCACTGACCAACACAAAAAATTAAATAAAAGCTTCCTTAGTAAAGAAGGGACTAGTGAAACTTATTGCGAAGCAGGCAAAAAATGCGCTCTAAAAACACATTCAGCCCAATTAATCAGAACAACACCCACCTAACCTTCTTATTTACAATTTATTAAGCTTAAAACAATTTATCTACAACTATATATAATACGAATAATAAACTGTACCTTTGCGCCTTAATAAAAAATGTTATAATGATAAACCCATTTAGTAAATTGGGGATAAGTGATGACGTTGTTAATGCCGTAAAAGAGCTAGGATTCGAAAATCCTACGCCTATTCAGGAGCAATCTATTCCTGTACTGTTAGAAGGTAGTAACGACTTTGTTGGTTTGGCCCAAACAGGAACAGGAAAAACAGCCGCATTTGGATTGCCGCTGTTAGAATTAATAGACTTTAAGAGCAATAAGCCGCAGGCGCTAATTTTGTGCCCAACGCGTGAGCTATGTCTGCAGATTGCAAACGACATCAAAAATTTCTCTAAAAACACGCAAAATGCACACGTGGTTGCCGTATACGGTGGCGCTAACATTATGCAACAACTACGTGAAATACGCAATGGCGTACAAATTGTAGTGGCCACGCCCGGCCGTATGTTAGATATCATTGGTCGTAAAGCCATTGATTTCTCTAGCGTTAAATATGTAGTATTGGATGAGGCAGATGAAATGTTAAACATGGGCTTCCAAGAAGACATTAACGACATTTTATCGACTACACCAGACGATAAAAAAACTTGGTTATTCTCTGCAACAATGCCTCCTGAGGTTCGTCGCATAGCTAAAAACTACATGGATAACCCTGTAGAATTAACCATGGGCACAAAAAACACAGGTAACGTAAATATTGAACATGAGTACTACATTGTTAAAGCTCGTGATAAATATGCTGCCTTAAAACGTATTGTAGATTACAACCCAGATATTTTTGGTGTAGTTTTCTGTAAAACGAAGATGGATACGCAAGATGTTGCTGAGCATTTAATTAAAGATGGTTACAACGCAGATGCTTTACACGGAGATTTATCTCAACAACAACGTGACAAAGTAATGCAACGTTTCCGCGATCGTAACATGCAATTATTAATTGCTACTGATGTTGCTGCTCGTGGTATCGACGTTTCTGGTGTAACTCACGTAATTAACTACGCTTTGCCTGATGAAATTGAAAGTTACACTCACCGTTCTGGCCGTACTGGCCGTGCTGGTAAAACAGGTGTTTCTATCTGTATCATCAACGCTAAAGAAACTGGCAAAATCCGTCAGATTGAAAGAATTATTGGTAAGCAATTCACAAAAGCAGAATTACCTACAGGTTTTGATGTTTGCGAAAAACAGTTGTTCGGCTTAATTCACCGTGTACATAATGTAGAGGTTAATGAAGAACAGATTGGCCAATACATGTCGAGAATCAACGACGAATTTGCTGATTTGAGCAAGGAAGATATCATCAAAAAATTTGCTTCTTTAGAGTTTAACCGTTTCTTAGAATATTATCAAAATGCACCAGATCTTAACTTAAGTGCTGATGACCGTGAGCGCGGAGAACGTGGTGATAGAAGAGAGCGTGGCGAACGTAATGGACGCGGTGCGGAAGATGGTTACTCACGTTTGTTTATCAATGTTGGTTCGGTAGATGAGTTTACCAGAGGTGATTTATTAAGCTTCGTTTGTAACAATGGTAAAATTAGCGGTAAAGCTGTTGGTAAAATCGACTTAAAAGGGGTTTTCTCTTTTGTAGAAGTAGAAAATAGTGCAGTTGATGCGCTTTTCAACAACTTTAAAGATGTACAATACAACGGTAGAGAAGTTAGAATTGAAAAGAGTGGTGAAGCTCCAGTTGGAGGTAGAGGCGGCGAAAGAAGAGGCGGCGGTAGCGGCTACAGAGGTGGTAATGGCGGAGAAAGAAGAAGTGGCGGTTACGGAGGTGATAGAAGAGGTGGAGAGCGTGGTGGCGACAGAAGAAGCGGTGGAGAGCGTTCTGGAAGCGGAAGACGAGGAGAACGTTCTAGCGGCGGAAGCAGTGAAGGTGGTTTCAGAGATTTCTCTGGCCGTAGTCGCGAAGAGAGAAGTAGTGGCAGCGGAAGACGCGAAGGTGGAAATGGCGGTAGCGATAGAAGACGCAGATCTTAATTCGCAGGAATTATTCTCAATATAAATACAAAAGCCCCGAGATTTCGGGGCTTTTGTATTTTGCGTAGTTCCCGTCATATCGAACGCGGCGCAGCGAGGAGAGATCTAACTCCTTACTTCAATTCCTACATAGTTTTCAGATGCTACGCATGAAAAACTCGCTCGAATGACAACTTAGTGACTACTGGACCGGTCTAGCCTTAATCTCGCTAGCTTTTAAATAAACCTTTGCTCCTTTTTTGTTTACGTAATATTTACGGTTTTTACCATCAATGTAAACATTGCTACCATCTGGAGCCATTTTACCTTTGTAAGTTTGATCCGAGACTTTGGCTCCTCCTTTTACAGCTACTTCTGCCGTTTTATTACCTACAGCATTAGCTCCTTTTTCTACAGCTTTCCCAGTTTTTTGGATTACTTTTCCTACTTCAGTTTTTTTCTCTTGTGCATTAGCACTAGTTGAAAATAAGGTCACCGCAGCAATAGCGAACAGACCTAATAAATATCTCTTTTTCATTATCTTAGAATTTAATGAACAGAGAACAAACAAGACATAGATTTGGTTTTAAATTAGCAGCAATTAGTAACTCGAAAGGAACTCTTGACTAACTCAACTTCTCCGTTAGAAATTTCATTTCTACGGCAGGAGATTTTCGTTCATACAAAATCTGATAAACGGCTTCGCATATTGGCATATCAACTCCGTATTTTTCATTAATACGATGCATTGAACTTGCGGCATAATATCCTTCCGCAATCATATTCATTTCTAGCTGTGCCGATTTTACGGTATAGCCCTTACCTATCATGTTACCAAAAGTCCTATTTCTGCTGAATTGAGAGTAGGCAGTTACCATTAAATCTCCAAGGTAGGCAGACTCTTTGATATCTCTTTCAATGGGATGTACCACACCAACAAACTTTTCAATTTCACGAATCGCATTAGAAATCAGTACAGCTTGGAAGTTATCACCGTAGCCAACGCCATGACAAATTCCACTGGCCACTGCGTAAATATTCTTCAGGACCGCCGCGTACTCTGTTCCGAAAATATCATCAGAAATATTAGTCTTGATGTATCGAGTATTCAAATGACTAGCAAAAATACTAGCAGAATTTACATCAGTACAAGCAATGGTAAGATAGGAAAGTTTCTCTAAAGCCACTTCCTCAGCATGACAAGGACCACTAATTACCAAGATATCTTCGTAAGGCAATTCATATTTCTCATGCAAGAAATCACCAATAATCAAATTATCATCAGGAACAATTCCTTTGATAGCCGAGATTACCTTTTTCCCTTTCAACTGTGCTGGAGTAATCTCCTTTAAGCTATCTTTTAAGAATGCCGCTGGCACATTTAGAATTACATAGTCAGCTTGAGTGATAATATGGGCAATATCAGAAGATACATTTGCTGGTTTCAAGTTAATCTCAACGGCACTTAAATAACTTGGATTGTGCCTATAAGTCCTAATATGATTGATAGCTTCTTCATTTCGCATCCACCAAAAAATTTCCTTTTTAGTTTCACTATCCGAAAGCATTTTGACGATGGCAGTTGCCCAACTTCCACCTCCAATCATGGCTATCTTAGGTGCATTCATATCTAATTATTTTAAAGCAGTTATTTAATTTTAAACGCAGATTAAAAACAAAAGGTTTAAAAAAATGCCGTGAGCACTTTTTTAAACCTTTGCAAAAATAATTAAATATTATGATTTGTAGTAGCTACTTTTTGGCTTCAGAAGTAAACAACTTATCCTTAGATGTTTGCTCCACTTTTAAACCATCTTTAAGTTTATTTTGTATCGCCGAATAAGGACCAGATACAATTTCTTGACCTGCTTTTAAACCTGTTTTTACAATAATGAATTGATCATTTTGAATACCTGTAGTTACTTCTACCTTTTTCACTGTAGACGCTTTAGCATCGAATAAGTAAATATATTGTTTCACCTGCTTATCACTAAGTTTACTTTTTTGCTTCTCAGCATCTTGTGCCCCATCTTTATCTCCATCAGTTTTAGCATCTGTGAAAATTGCTTGAATTGGCACAGCCAATCCATTTACGGTTTCACTTTCAATATCTACGGTTGCAGAAAGGCCAGGTCTAAATGGAGAAGGCAAATCCTTCGCACCACCTTTTACAGCACTGTACGATTCTGCCAACAACCTCACTTTTACCGAAAAGTTAGTTACCTGATCTACTGATGTGGTCGTTGTACCTACAGCGGTTGACGAACTTGCAATTTCAGTAACCACACCTCTAAATTTTTTACCAGCGAAAGCATCTACTTCTACGGTAGCACTGTCGCCTAAGCTTACGCGATTAATGTCATTTTCATTGACATCTACATTGACCTCCATAGTGCTTAAATTAGAAATACGCATGATTTCCGTACCTGCCATTTGTGAAGTCCCTAGGATACGGTCACCCAATTCGATTGACAGTTTAGAAACTACGCCATCAACAGGAGCATAAATGGTAGTTCTGGCTAGGTTGGCACTCGCTTCTTTAACACTTGCACCGGTTTGTTCTAAGTTAAACTTAGCACCTGTTACACCTTCTTTAGCACTAGCCAAAGTAGATTTTGCCGTTAAATAAGCTGCCTTAGCGCTATCAAATTCTGCGGCAGAAATTACCTTTTTATTATACAACTCAACATTACGTTTATAAGTGGCTTCTGCATTTACAAAATTTGCTTCTGCTTGTACCAATTGTTGTTGGGCTGATGCTACACTTGCTTTTTGAGCATTATAAGATGCAACGGTACGTTCATAGCTTGATTGTAAAATATCCGGACGCACTTTACAAAGCAACTGGCCTTTCTTAACCACATCACCTTCTTTTACCAAAAGCTCTGTTACCTCTCCAGAAACTTCAGAACTTAATTTGACTTCTGTTTCTGGTTGTATTTTACCGCTAGCAGTTACGGTTTCGATTACCGTTTTATTTCCAGCTTTCTCTACAGTTACTTTTTCTACTTGCTTTTTACCAATTACGCCAGTAGCAGCCAATATGATAAGTACAGCAATGATTGCACCTGCGCCTATTAAAATGTGTTTTAACTTCATAATTATTTAATATGCCAATACGGCGATGTTTCGTTAATATTAAAATGCGATTTGTTTGCCTAAATAATAATCTATTACTTTTGATTTGAACAACAAATCATACTTTGCTTGTATCATATCAATTTCTGCTTTATTCCTGTTGGTTTGAGCAGTACTAAATTCAACCGAATTCGCCAAGCCCACGTTATAACGTTGTTCAATAACGAAAAATGCATCTTTTTGCGCAGCAAATGCGTTTGTGGTCGATTCATATCGGCTCTCTGCAGCCCTTAAATCAGCTACCGCTTGAAAAACAACTTTATTAAGGTTATTTTTAGAAAGCTGCTCGCTCACTTGAGCATTTTGGTAATTAATTTTTGCTCTCCTTACATTAGTTCTAGCGGTAAATCCGCTAAAAATAGGAACGGAAAGACTAAAACCAATAAACTGATTGAAGTTGTCATGAAGCTGATCTGTAAAGGTCTGATTAGAAAGGCCAGATAATCTACTCGAATAATTCGTCCCTAAACCACCTCCAAAAGATAAACGAGGATAATAAGTTCCACGGGCAACGTTGATCGCTCTCTGTGCCGCCTGTGTTCTTAGCGAAGCTAATTTAATATCAGGGAAAACGGTCATTGCAGTAGTAATTACCTCTGGCGCACTGTAGCTATTTTTTGCAACGGTTACAGCATCTACTAATGGCGCTTGTACTTCAAATTTATTATCCGAAGGCAGCTCCATTAATTGATTAAGTGTTAAATAAGAAATGGTTAAGTTATTTTGTGCATTGGTCACCTCCAATTCGGATAGCGCTACCTGCGATTTAGATTGAGAAACGTCAGCTAAAGTTTTATTACCCGCTTCTAAAAGTTGCTGCTGCTGATTTAAAGTTTGCTTAGCCACCACCAACTGCTGTTGTGCTGCTTTCAACAAATCTTTATTGAACAAAATCTGCATATAAGAGGTTACCACCTGTAGGATCAAATCATTTTTGATCTTCTCTACATTAGCGATATCGGCATCCAACAATAATTTGTTTTGTTTAATCTGGTTGATTTTTTGTCCCCCAGCAAACAAATCTATATTTCCATTAATACTACCGCTAGCACCATCAAACTGCTGACTAATAAATTGGTTCGTGGACGGGTCTATACTTCTACCAAAATTTCTGCTTCCACTGACGCTTCCGTTAATGGAAGGCAGTAATGCATTTTTTGATTGTCCGTAAGTTTCATCTGCTAGCGCCGCACTAAACTGCGCTTGCTTCACTTGTAAGTTATTACTGAGCGTTTTGTCTATCGCTTGCCGAATCGTAATCACTTCCTGGCCAAAGGCTGTAAAACCAGCAACAGAGAGGGAAAGTGTGGCAAACAAAAAGCTTATTTTAGAAGATTGTTTCATAAATTTCGTTCACAATTATAAATAAACATTGGGTCGTTTTCTGTAAATTTCCAACTATAGTCCTTAAATATTACTTTTACAGCATGTACACTGTTAGACCGCCCTTTTTTCTTAAATGGTATTATCCAAACTTAATTTGGAATAAAGATACCAAAGAAAAAATCGTTTATCTCACCTTTGACGATGGGCCAATACCAAATGTTACAGACTTTGTATTAAATACCTTAAAAAGCTTTGGTGTTAAAGCTACGTTTTTTTGCATAGGCGATAATATCCAAAAACATCCGCATGTTTTTGAACGTCTCAAAAGTGAAGGCCATGCCATTGGCAACCACACCTACAACCACCTAAAGGGATGGAAAACCGATGATGAGACCTATATTGCCAATTTTCTGCAGTGCCAAGAACTGACGAATACAAATTTATTTCGCCCGCCGTATGGAAGGATAAAAAAAAGCCAAATCAAGAAGCTCAAAGCTGAAAGACTAGAGCTTAAAGCTCCAAGCCAATCTTCTCAAATCTCTCTTCAAATCGTAATGTGGGACGTATTAAGTGGTGATTTCGATCTCAATTTAACTCCCGAAAAATGTTATCAAAACGTAATTACAAATATCAGCAACGGGTCTATCATCGTATTCCACGATAGTTTAAAAGCTTGGGATAGGCTGGAATATGCCCTACCTAGAACGATTGAAAACTTGTCTAAACAAGGTTATAAATTTGGTCTCTTACAGTAAAAACCAAAAAATTCTATCAAACTTAATTTTGATAATAATAATAACTGATAAGTATTTTATTGCCTACCTAAATCTAAAGCCAACACATTTTAATCTACAAGTGTTTATAATTTGTAATTTTCATTAAATCTCTGTGATTTATAAAATCCCTAGCAATCTAATCACTTGTTTAAATTGCATTTAAAGGTTGATTTTTGTATTTTTGTTTTGACCATATAAATGCGCTTTCTGGTCGTTAAACATAAATTTATACAAGAAAAACATTATTCTTTTATTTGTGAATTGAGCGAGTAATTTGTAGCTCAGCCCATGATAGAGGATAAAACAACTAAGATGAGTATTTATAACGATTATATCCAGGAGATTGAAGAGAGAAAAACCCAAAATCTTCATCCTAAACCTATTGATGGAGCAGATTTATTAAGTGAAATCATTGCTCAGATCAAAGACACAAACAACGCTAATAGAGAAGATTCAATTCAGTTTTTCATCTACAATACTTTGCCAGGCACAACTAGTGCAGCTGGTGTAAAAGCGCAGTTTTTAAAAGAAATTATTTTAGGCGAAGCTGTTGTTGCAGAAATTACGCCTGATTTTGCTTTCGAATTGTTATCGCACATGAAGGGTGGACCTTCTATCAGAGTTCTGTTAGACATTGCTTTAGCTGATGATGCCGAGAAAGCTCAAAAAGCAGCTGATGTTTTAAAAACACAGGTTTTCTTATACGATGCGGATACAGATCGCTTGAAAGAAGCCTATAACAACGACAACGCTATTGCTAAACAAATATTAGAAAGTTACGCAAAAGCCGAGTTCTTTACCAAGTTACCTGAAGTTGCTGAAGAAATTAAAGTGGTAACGTTTATTGCCGGTATTGGTGATATTTCTACAGATTTATTATCTCCAGGTAACCAAGCACACTCACGTTCAGATCGTGAATTGCATGGAAAATGTATGATTACTCCTGAAGCGCAACAAGAAATTCAGGCCTTACAAGCGCAGCATCCTGATAAAAGCGTGATGTTAGTAGCTGAAAAAGGCACGATGGGCGTGGGTTCTTCACGTATGTCTGGAGTAAATAACGTGGCCCTTTGGACAGGCAAAAAATCAAGTCCTTATGTCCCATTTGTAAACATTGCTCCAATCGTTGGTGGCACTAATGGTATCTCTCCAATTTTCTTAACTACTGTTGACGTAACTGGTGGTATCGGTATTGACCTTAAAAACTGGGTAAAGAAAACCGACGCAAACGGCGACTTTATCCGTAACGAGAATGGTGAGCCTATTTTAGAGGAAGCTTTTTCTGTAGCTACAGGAACCGTACTTACTATTAATACAAAAACTAAAAAATTAGCTAACGGCGAGCATGAGCTGATTGATATTTCAAAAGCATTAACACCACAAAAAATGGAATTTATCAAAGCTGGCGGCTCTTACGCTATCGTCTTTGGTAAAAAAATCCAAACTTTTGCAGCTAGAACTTTAGGTATCGAAGCTCCAGAGGTATATGCTCCTGCCAAAGAAGTGTCTATAGAAGGCCAAGGTTTAACAGCGGTAGAAAAAATATTTAATAAAAATGCAGTTGGCTTAGCAGCGGGCAAAGTTTTACATGCAGGTTCTGATGTTCGTGTGGAGGTAAACATTGTAGGTTCACAAGATACTACAGGTTTAATGACCGCTCAAGAACTTGAAGCAATGGCCGCGACAGTGATTTCTCCAATTGTTGATGGTGCTTATCAATCTGGTTGTCATACCGCATCTGTTTGGGATAAAAAAGCACAAGCTAACATCCCTAAGTTGATGAAATTCATGAATGATTTCGGTGTAATTACCGCCCGCGATCCTAAAGGCGAGTATCATTCAATGACTGATGTGATCCACAAGGTTCTGAACGACATTACTATCGACGAATGGGCAATCATCATTGGTGGTGACTCACACACACGTATGTCTAAAGGTGTGGCTTTCGGTGCAGATTCGGGAACGGTAGCGCTTGCTTTAGCCACTGGTGAGGCTTCTATGCCAATTCCAGAGTCGGTGAAAGTAACTTTCAAAGGTGCAATGAAAGAGCATATGGATTTCCGTGATGTAGTTCATGCTACCCAATTACAAATGTTACAACAGTTTGATGGCGAGAACGTATTCCAAGGCCGTATCATTGAGGTACACATCGGTACGTTGTTAGCGGATCAGGCCTTTACATTTACCGATTGGACCGCAGAAATGAAAGCAAAAGCTTCTATTTGTATCTCTCAAGATGACACGTTGATCGCTTCGTTAGAAATTGCGAAAAGCCGTATTCAAATCATGATCGACAAGGGAATGGATAACCATAACCAAGTTTTACAAGGTTTAATCAATAAGGCAAACAAGCGTATTGAGGAAGTTAAAACTGGTATCAAACCAGCTTTAATGCCTGATGATAATGCTAAATATTATGCTGAGGTTGTAATTGATTTGGATTTAATTCACGAACCAATGATTGCCGATCCAGATGTAAACAATGCAGACGTTTCGAAACGTTATACCCATGATACCATCAGAGATTTAACTTTCTATGGTGGCGATAAAAAAGTAGATTTAGGTTTCGTAGGTTCTTGTATGGTACATAAAGACGATTTAAAAATCGTTTCTCAAATGTTGAAAAACGTAGAGACGCAAACTGGAAGTGTATCATTTAGAGCTCCATTAGTAGTCGCCGCTCCTACTTATAACATTATCGATGAATTAAAAGCAGAAGGCGACTGGGAATACCTGCAAAAATACTCTGGCTTTGAGTTCAGCGATGCTTTACCTAAAAGCTCTGCCCGTACGGAATATGAAAACATCATGTATCTAGAGCGCCCAGGTTGCAACTTATGTATGGGCAACCAAGAAAAGGCAGCTAAAGGCGATACGGTAATGGCTACTTCTACACGTTTATTCCAAGGTCGTGTAGTAGAAGACAGAGATGGCAAAAAAGGTGAGTCGTTATTAGCCTCTACACCAGTAGTAGTTCTTTCAGCTATCTTAGGTCGTATTCCAAACATCGACGAATATAAAGCAGCAGTAGAAGGCATTAACTTAACCAAGTTTACACCGATTTCTACAAAACAATAAGCGGTAAAATTTCTTAATTATACAAGAAGCCATTTCGTTATTTCGGAATGGCTTTTTTATTGTGAAATTGCATAGAATGTTTTTAAATAAGATAATTTGACAAATCTAAAAAACAACTGTGTTTAAAATTGTTTAATTTAGATAACATCCTTATTGATAATAATTTTAACAAAACAATTATGGCTTTTGATATAGAAATGATTAAAAAGGTTTATGCAACATTTGGCGAACGTGTAGATGCGGCTCGCGCACTGGTTGGCAGGCCTTTAACCCTTTCAGAAAAGATACTTTACGCGCACCTTTGGGACGGAAAATCGAACAAGGCATTTACTCGAGGTGCTGACTACGTAGACTTTGCACCGGATCGAGTGGCAATGCAAGATGCAACTGCACAAATGGCTTTATTGCAATTTATGCAAGCTGGCCGACCAAAAGTAGCGGTCCCTTCTTCTGTACATTGTGATCACTTAATCACGGCCAAATTAGGTGCTGAAATCGATTTACCTCATGCTAAAACGGAGAGTGCCGAAGTGTTCGACTTCCTTTCTTCTGTTTCTAACAAATACGGAATTGGCTTCTGGAAACCAGGTGCTGGTATCATTCACCAAGTAATCTTAGAAAACTATGCTTTTCCTGGTGGGATGATGATTGGAACTGATAGTCACACCGTAAATGCGGGTGGTTTAGGCATGCTAGCAATTGGTGTTGGCGGTGCCGATGCTTGTGACGTAATGGCTGGTTTACCTTGGGAGCTGAAATTTCCGAAATTAATTGGCGTAAAATTAACTGGAAAGTTAAATGGATGGACATCAGCTAAAGACGTAATTTTAAAAGTTGCCGGTATTTTAACAGTAAAAGGTGGTACTGGTGCTATTGTGGAGTATTTTGGCGACGGTGCCGTTAACTTAAGTTGTACAGGTAAAGGCACCATTTGTAACATGGGTGCAGAAATCGGTGCTACTACTTCTACTTTTGGATATGATGAGAGCATGGAGCGCTACTTACGTGCGACCAACCGTGCCGATGTAGCGGATGCCGCAAACGCAGTAAAAGAACACTTAACTGGTGATGCTGAAGTTTATGCGCAGCCTGAAAAATATTTCGATCAATTGATTGAAATCAACTTAGATGAATTGGAACCTTACCTAAACGGTCCATTTACACCAGATTTGGCTACACCTATTTCGCAAATGAAAGAAGTTGCTGCTGCTAATGGATGGCCAACAAAAGTCGAATGGGGATTAATCGGTTCTTGTACCAACTCATCTTACGAAGATTTATCTCGTGCCGCTTCGGTAGCTCAACAAGCTATAGATAAAGGCTTAGGTAAAAAAGCCGAATTTGGTATCAACCCAGGCTCTGAGCAAGTACGCTACACTGCAGATCGCGATGGTTTGTTAGGGACTTTCACTGATTTAGATGCAACTATTTTCACTAATGCCTGTGGGCCATGCATTGGTATGTGGGACAGAACTGGGGCTGAAAAAGCAGAGAAAAATACGATTGTACACTCCTTCAACCGCAACTTTGCAAAGCGTGCTGATGGCAACCCTAACACGTACGCCTTCGTGACTTCCCCAGAAATTGTAGCTGCTTTAGCAATTGCCGGTGATTTAAGCTTTAACCCGCTTACCGACACCTTAACAAATGATAAAGGAGAGCAGGTAAAATTAGACGAACCTAAAGGTTGGGAATTACCTGAAAAAGGTTATGCCGTGGAAGATGCTGGTTTCCAAGCTCCAGCAGAAGATGGTTCAAATGTCGAAGTAAAAGTTTCGCCGACCTCTCACCGTCTGCAGCTACTAGAACCTTTTGCACCATGGGAAGGTACAGATTTGAAAGGCTTGAAATTATTAATCAAAGCCAAAGGTAAATGTACTACCGACCATATCTCTATGGCTGGACCATGGTTGAAGTTTCGTGGCCACTTAGATAACATCTCTAACAACATGCTAATTGGTGCGGTGAACTACTTCAATGATAAAACAGATGATATTAAAAACCAATTGAGCGGTGAGTATGGACCTGTACCTGCCACTCAGCGTGCTTACAAAGCAGAAGGCATTGGTTCTATCGTTGTTGGTGACGAAAACTATGGTGAGGGTTCTTCTCGTGAGCACGCAGCTATGGAACCTCGTCACTTAGGTGTGCGTGCCGTATTGGTAAAATCTTTTGCCCGTATCCACGAAACTAACCTGAAAAAACAGGGAATGTTAGGTTTAACCTTTGCAGATAAAGAAGATTACAATAAAATTCAAGAGGATGATGTAATCGATATTTTAGGTTTAACCGAATTTGCACCAAACAAGCCTTTAACCCTGGTATTGCATCATGCAGATGGTTCTACAGAAACCTTTGAAGTGAACCATAGCTATAATCAACAACAAATTGAATGGTTCAAAGCTGGTGGTGCATTAAATATCATTAGAAAAGAAGCTCCCGCGAAAGCTGCAAAATAGAACAAGGAAAAAGGAACAAAGATTAAAGATATACTATTTTTCTTCATTGCTCCTTTATCTTTAATCCATAAAAAATCCCAATTAGTTTAAAAGCTAGTTGGGATTTTTATTTGTGAAATATACTGACACCCGACCACTGATACCTGACATCTTCTTTTAGAAGAGTAATTTTACTTCTATTTCCCGAACGTCTTGCTGTGCATTCCAACTCCTCTCCGCGGCGGCGGATGCGGGGTTTCCATTTCCATCAAGTCTATTTAACTATGGGCACTGCAATTATTAAAGAACTTTCCGCTTTCGATAAACACCCCGGTCTTCGACTACCCCTCTGAAAAAGGGAAATTCACATGCAACATTCATTTCCATAAATTGGAAGGTGCCCAATCGATGAGGTGTCCTAGTATTTCCGCTCATAATTGAGAGAATGCCTAAACTGATACCTGTCCCCTTAGTTACAACCCCTCCAAAGCCTCATCTTCAGTTAAAAACTGCTCTATAGCATGGAAGTCTTTTTCAAAAACATGCAATTGAACACCACTTATCGAAATATCAAAAACTGGGTATACCAAAGCGGCATTTTCACCTGTGAGAAAGCATTCGAATCCAGCATCTAACAAGCGACTTTTAACAATATTCGCTTCCATTGGATTCTCAAAAGTTTTATAAACTACTATTTTATCTTCTGCCATAACATCTAGTTAAATTCATGACCACACTTATAACAATGATAACACTTATTTGCTTTAAAAGGATAGATAGCCATAAAAATAGATAGTACAGCCACCCACCAACTATGTTTATTTTGAGTTGCCAAGCCGTAGCTCACATTAGTAGAGCCACAGTTCTCACAAACTACTTTTTCCGAATCTTGTTCAGTATCCATTTCTGGCACTTCAAGTGATCCATCGTCTGCCAGCAAAGCGTTAGTTCGTTCTACATCCTTCTCGAAAAGGTTCAGCTTAACACCGCCTATGGCTTGGTTAAAAAGTGGATTTATAGTCGCTACGTTTTCGTCAGTTAAAAAGCAGGGAATACCAGCATCTTCCAATTTAGATTTAACAATATTCGCTTCGATTGGATTGTAAAAAGTACTGTAGACTATAATTTTATCGCTCATCCCTATAAATATAAAGATTTTACTTCGATAAAAAATCTCGCCACCAATAACCGGATTTTTTGACGGTGCGTTGTTGCGTTTTAAAATCATTATGCACAATACCAAAACGAGCTTGATAACCTTCTGCCCACTCGAAGTTATCCATTAACGTCCAAACCAAATAACCTGTGATATTGATACCGTCATTTTTAGCTTTCAGCATTGCAGCTAAATAGGCTTTAAAATACTCGGTTCTTGCCTGGTCGTCAACTTTTCCATCTACCAAATGATCTTGAAAATAAGCACCATTTTCAGTAATCATAATATTTTTAACCTGTGGATAGGCCGCAAATTGTTTGATGATTCGATAAAAGCTATCGGCATTTACTTCCCATCCCATAGCAGTATACGGTGCGCGTCTATTCTTTGCCTTAACCTCCCAAGCTTGTACCACAGGTATAAAAGCATTATATTTAATTACCAACGGAAAATAATTTTGGATACCGATAAAATCGAAGTCGAACTTCATTCGTTCTTGGTGGCGCCAAGTAGAATGGGTAACGGCAAACTTCTCTAAAACATCCCAATCTGCGGTAGGAAAACCCATGCCTAAAACAGGCTCTAAAAAGAAGCGGTTCATTAAAGCATCTACACGTTTGGTTGCCGTTAAATCTTGTGATGACTGCGTGTATGGCACGATCTCTGAGCAAGAAAAAGCAGTCCCAATGATGGCATCTGTTACTTCTGTTCTTAATATTTTTGCACCATCGGCCTGCGCTATTGCCGTATGTAAAGCAGCATCAAAGAAGTTGCTCACCCCCGTTTGTCCAGGCGCATGGACACCTAACATGTAACCCAAAGAAGTAAAACCAAAAGGCTCATTGATGACAATCCAATGCTTTACTTTCGAACCATACTCTTTAGCACAAAAAAGTGCGTAGTCATTAAAAGCTCCATTGATCCCATAAGCAGTCCAGCCACCTTCTTTAGATAAAGATTCGGGTAAATCCCAATGATATAAAGTGACCATCGGTACTAAACCTTGTTGCAAACATTCATCAATTACATTGTGATAAAAAGTTACGCCTTCTTGATTTAACTCCGAATTTCCCAACGGAAAAATACGAGACCAAGCAATAGAAAAGCGAAAAACTTTAAAACCTAAAGTTTTAACTAATGCGATGTCCCCTTTATAGCGATGGTAAAAATCACAAGCTTCACTTGGGTTATGGCCTTTTTTTGTCTTACCAGAACGCTTGGAGAAAGTATCCCAAATACTCGGGCCCTTGCCATAAGAACTTGCCGCTCCTTCAATTTGAGCAGCAGCAGTAGCTACGCCCCACAAAAAATCCTTACCGAAATCGCTGCTGTACATTGCATCAAATAAAGTGAATAATTGGGATGCTTGGATTAAAATTAAGTTAAGTTTTCATGAAGTGATACATTGTAAGTACATCAAGCGACTCCGCAACTTACGGACTTTCCCACCCAATCCTTTCGACTTCTCACTTTAAACTCTACTATCCTAAACCTATCTGCTTTAACAAAATCGCTGCATTAAATTTGGTGCAGGGTCCTTGCTTAATCAAATAATCAAACTCCATTTCATTACCTACCAATTGAATATCAAAATGGAAATTGCGTAACGAATTAGCATGCACCTGTTCCAGTTCCGAAAGTTGTAAATCGTGAGTAGCAAATAACGTAGGTGTTCCTATTTTGATCAGTTTCTCAATAAAAGCTTTAGAGCCATCAAATTTATCTTTGCTATTGGTTCCTCGTAACATCTCATCAATCAGTACAAAAGCATTCGGATGGATTTCTACTTCGTTCAATATCATTTTCAATCGATTTAGCTCCGCTTTAAAAGTAGAAGTACTTTCAATCAAATTATCTTTAATACGCATGTAAGTCAACAAACGGAAAATCGATAAGTCCATCCGTTTTGCACAAACGGGAGCACCCGCGTAAGCCAAAACCATGTTAATTCCTACGGTGCGGAGAAATGTGCTTTTTCCAGCCATGTTAGAGCCGGTGATGATATCTACTGTTGATGTTCCTTCTACGCTATAGGTATTATCCACCCGCTTATGAGTAGCGATTAAAGGATGTCCTAGCTCATCAGCCTTTAAAGCAAAATTGCTATTGATACTTGGGAAAACCCAATCGGGATGATTGTAATTTAATGTAGCAAAAGAAATTAATTCTTCGAAATAACCGATGCGATCCAAACCCTGCACTACTTTATCACTTACGTTTCTAGTCCAATCGCCAAGCTTGATACAACATTTCAAATCCCATAGCAAAAAGAAATTAAGTACGGCGTACAAAAGAAAGTTCAAACGGGCATCGAACTCAACAATAATTTTTGCTAAAGTTTTAATATGCACGCTAACTTTTTCTTTCGACTGAAATAAATCTTTGATGTATTTGCTTTTCCACACACATTGTTCGGTCCACTCAATAGCATCGGCATAACTACTTAACAAACCAGAACTGCCACTAAAACCATAATAAACTGTTGTAATCTGTTTAGAATAAATGAAAGTGAGTATTGCGTTTGCAAAAGCGATCAAACCGAAAATATTCCAAAGCGTACCGCCAAAAATCAGCCCTGCTAAAAACAAAAGCAACATTAAATAAGGCACTATTTTTACATAAAATCTTAGTAATTTATTCGATGTAAAAGCAACTTGCTTCTGAAGTCCACTGCCTAATTTTTGCTTTATTTCCTCAATCCTAGTTACTTCGTGACCTTTTAGATTAGCTCGAAAAGCAAAGGTAGTATCAATATGCTCAGTTAATTCCTTAATTGCTTGCTGACGTTCTATAATCGAATTTTGGTTGCTCACCGTAGCCAGATGTTTTGCTAATTCTTCCACGCCAATTTTTGATGCGCCTCTGTTTATTAACGCATATAGTGACGATTTGCCGAAAATATCCAAATCAGAAAGGTAAGGATGACTTTCATCTTCAAAGGCAGTTCCATCATCATAGCCGTTAGGTTTATTTTGTAGTAAAGCAATCTCATTCTCAAAAACCCAAAGCAAATTCTGATGGAACTTGTATTGCTTCTCGAGCTTGTTTTGTCGCCTAACTACCGCAGCAAAAGTAAAGATCGGCAGTAATAGCATTACAGACCAAATTGCACTCGCTATCGTGCCTTCAGAACTTACCAAGCCAACAAAAAATCCAATTTCAACTAATAGCAAGGCAACACGCACAAAAGAAAGTTGGTCTACTTTTTTCTTCAGCACAGTTATTTCAGTTCGCTGTTCATTTGCAGACTGCTCATATCGTTTTAATCTATCTAGCTCGGTATTTAACATTATATTTGAAGAATTAAGCTGTAAAGATAGAAAACACAACCATTAGATGAAGATTACCTTAATTGCTATCGGTAAAACGGAAGATAAATATTTGATTGAAGGGATTGACAAGTACCTCAACCGATTGAAACATTACATCAACTTCAGCATGTTTGTTATTCCCGATGTGAAGAATACCAAGAACCTTACCGAAGCACAGCAAAAGACCAAAGAGGCAGAGTTGATTTTAAAACAATTGAACAATAGCAACGTGGTGGTGTTGTTAGATGAGAAAGGCAAGAAATATACATCTGTTCAATATTCGCAATATATTAACAAACAAATGGTGGGCAGTGCACAGAACTTGGTGTTTATTATTGGTGGCCCTTACGGATTTGACGAAAGTATTTACAAGCGAGCAAACAGCAGCATTTCATTATCGGATATGACTTTCTCACATCAAATGGTACGCTTGTTTTTTGTAGAGCAACTTTACCGAGCTTTTACTATATTGAAAAATGAACCCTATCACCATGAGTAAAAAACAAGCCACAGATACACAGATTTAAAATAATTGAAATTAATTATAGAAATTTATTCGCTCAACTGTGACCAATATCTTATGGAAAATACTAACACAAGTCATCCATTATAAAAAGGAGGAATTATGAAACTACCTAACGATTATAAACGAAATTACAGATTTAGAACAGATACCTCTAAAGAGAAAAAATACCTCAACATGATTCTAGTGATTATGGTCATATTAGCGGTGTTATGGTACGCCTATAAATATTTCATCGCATAAAAAAACACCAACCTTAATTAGGTTGGTGTTTTCTATGATTTGTTAATCTTTTTAGAGATTAAGCTCCTCTTTTAGTTGGCATAGTTGCTTTTTTAGCTGGAGCAGCGGTTTTAGCAGTTGGCGCTTTCGCAGCTTTTGCCTTAGGTGCAGCTTTTGGCTTAGCCTCAATCTTATCTTCTACTTTTGATGTTTCTTCTTCAGCACCCGGAGCAGCCTCTGTAAATAAAGGCATATCTTTTAAGAAGTTGTACCAAGCTAAAATTTTCTTCATGTCCGAAGCATAAACTTTCTCTTGATCGTGGTTTGGAGCAACCTCTAAAAAGAACTTTCTTAATGTATTCCCATCAGCTTTAACATCAGGAATTGCAGTTTTAGTAGCTGCAATATTTGCTAAAACATCAGTTAATTTTAATTCTTCATCTTCACCATAGATAGTGATATCCTCTAAAGAAGCCAATTTAGTATTAGAAAGATTAGCAACAATTTTTAATTTTTGCTCATCAAGACTTTCTAAAACGTAACCAGCTTTATTTTGCCCAATTAGTTTGAACAAACCTGGTCTGCCCGAAACAGATACAATTCCTCTTAAATTCATAAATTTTTGTAAGATTTGAGAAATGAGATATGAGATGTGAGAACTTGTCTCAAATCTAATAGCCCAAATCTAATGTCTATTCTTCAATTACTTCTACAGTTAAAATTTTATCGCCTTGACGGATATCATCAACCAAATCAACGTTTTCTACTACTTTACCAAAACAAGTATGTACGCGGTCTAAGTGAGCGGTATTCTCTCTGCTATGGCAAACAAAAAACTGAGAACCACCAGTATTTCTACCAGCATGAGCCATAGAAAGCACACCTCTATCGTGATATTGGTTATCGCCATCTAACTCGCAATCAATTTTATAACCAGGACCACCAGTACCAGCCATACCAGAAGCACCATCCTTAGAATTTGGACAACCGCCTTGGATTACGAAATTAGGAATTACACGGTGAAAAGCAACACCATCGTAAAATCCTTCTTTGGCTAATTTTTTAAAGTTAGCAACAGCTTTAGGAGCATCATTTTCATAGAACTCCACGGTCATGTCGCCTTTTACCGTTTTTATAATTGCTTTACCCATTTTCTTTTTTTTAATAAGAATGCAAAAATACACAAATAAATTTAATGTGATAATCCGTTGATATGAGGATGAGATAATAGAGAAATGTTTGGTTTTACTAATCGATTCCGATAGCCCCGCTTTTCACTGCATTTTTTTTGTTTTAGGCGCTTCCTCTCATCCCGAGTTTCGAGGGATCTATATGCGTACAGCTTTAGTTTAACAGATCCTTCACTAGCGTTCAGGATGACAGTTGTAAATAAACAAAACGTATTTCTGCTTCAATCGGATTTGATTACAAAAGATTGAATCAACCTTTATGTTCTTTGTAATAAAATTAACGCAAAGCTTTTTGAAGTTTTCGCAAAGTGCAGCAAATCAAAAACCATACTTCTTAACCACCTTCCACGTTTATATTTTTATTACATTCGTATCTATGCAAGGCAAAAAATATATCCTTCTGGTTTTATTGCTGTTATTTCAGGTAGCGGCCAAAGCAGCTTCTATCCTCATTTATATGGATGAAGGTCAGAAAAATCATTTAAAAGCCTATGGAATTGCCTACTGGTGCATTAAACAACAAACTGAAGTAGATTGGCTACTAAATTATCGTGGTGGCAGCTTCTTAGTTAAACAAGCCAAAACCATTGAAGACGAACTTAAAATTAGAGGCGTTTCTTACGAGGTTTTAGCGGATGGAAAAGTAAGTGCCATCCTTAACGAAATCAGTGACCCAGCGGTTAACATGGAAATGGTAAAGTTAGAGAAGGCACCAAAAATAGCCGTGTACTCACCCAAAAGCAAACTACCTTGGGATGATGCGGTAACACTTGTGCTCACCTACGCTGAAATTCCCTACGATGTAATTTACGACGATGAAATATTAAAAGATAAACTAACCACTTACGACTGGCTTCACCTTCACCATGAAGATTTCACGGGACAGTACGGAAGGTTCTGGTCTTCATTTAGGAATGTGACCTGGTACCAAGAAGATGTAAAAAACCAAGAAGCAGCGGCTAAACGTAACGGTTTTAAAAAAGTATCTCAAATGAAATTGGCAGTAGCCAAACGCATCAAAGAATTTTGTGCAGGCGGCGGTTTTTTATTTGCCATGTGTTCTGGTACCGACAGTTTCGACATCGCGCTAGCTGCTGAGGGAGTAGATATTTTAGAAAGCATGTTCGATGGTGACGGCATGGATCCAAATGCACAATCCAAGTTAGATTACAGTAAGGCAATAGCTTTTACCAATTTCCAATTGGATATGAACCCTTATAATTACGAATTTTCGGACATTGACGTAACGCAAACCCGCAGCAACTTCAATCAAAGCAACGATTACTTCGCGCTGTTTGATTTCTCTGCCAAATGGGATTTAGTTCCGACCATGCTTACCCAAAATCATGAAAAGGCAATAAAAGGCTTTATGGGGCAAACCACTGGATTTCGAAAAAGCTTAGTAAAACCCAATGTTACCGTTCTTGGCGAAAACAAAGCTGGAGCTGAAGTTCGGTACTTACATGGCGAAATTGGGAAAGGGCAATTTAGTTTCTACGGTGGCCACGACCCAGAGGATTACCAGCATCAAGTAAATGACCCACCTACCGATCTAAGCCTACATCCAACATCTCCAGGATATCGGTTGATTTTAAATAACGTATTGTTTCCTGCGGCTAAAAAGAAGCCTCAAAAAACATAAAAATAAGTTTTTGTATATTTGCACTCATAACAATCAAAATCATCACCACATGTAGGATTAAATTTCTTTCCATTCATTAAAGACCGCAAAGCAACTGCCTTTGCCTATCCATTCATCTTTAAAGAAAGAAATTATGCTTACCCTACAACATATTAGCTACCTACATCCTAATAAGGAATTACTTTTTGATGGTGTAAACTTAACCATCAACCCACATGATAAAATTGCGTTAATTGGCAACAATGGCATTGGAAAATCAACGCTGTTTAAGATGATTACGAATCAACTTCATGCTTCCGCTGGTCAAATAACTATTAACCAAACACCCTACTACGTGCCTCAAATTTTCGGGCAATTTAATGATTTAACTGTCGCTCAGGCTTTGGGAATTGAAGAAAAACTGATTGCGCTGCAAGAAATTTTAGCTGGCAATGCTACCGAAGAAAACTTCCAGCTGCTTAATGATGATTGGACCATTGAAGAACGCTGTATGGAAGCCTTGAAATATTGGCAACTGGAAGACATCAACCTCTCAGAGAAAATGGTTTCATTAAGTGGCGGACAAAAAACCAAAGTATTCTTAGCAGGCATACAAATCCATCAAGCAGCATTTATTTTATTAGATGAACCGAGTAACCATCTAGATATTGCGAGTAGAGCATTGCTATATCAATTTATAAGAAATACTAAAAGCACTTTACTGATCATCAGTCACGATAGAGAACTGCTGAATCTATTGAATAAGGTTTGCGAATTAACTAGAACAGGAATCAATACTTACGGTGGTAATTACAATTTTTATGTTGAGCAAAAACAAATAGAAAGTATTGCGCTAAACCATGATATACAAAGCAAAGAGAAGGCATTGCGTAAGGCAAAAGAGAAAGAACGTGAAACATTAGAGCGACAGCAAAAACAGGATGCCCGTGGAAAAAAGAAACAGGAAAAGGCAGGTATTGCTCGCATCATGATGAATACCCTTAGGAACAGTGCAGAAAATAGCACTGCCAAAACAAAGGGTATTCACGCTGAAAAAATTGGTGGTATTGCCGATGAATTGCATTCTTTAAGATCAAATGTTACAGATATAGACAAGATGAAATTCGGGTTCGACAATGCCAAGTTACCTAAAGGCAAAATCCTTTTTAAGGCAAGCGGACTAAATTACAGCTTCGACAACAAGGAACTTTGGCAAGAAGATTTAAACTTTCAAATCGATAGCGGCGAACGCATTGCATTAAAAGGTAATAACGGCTCCGGAAAAAGCACTTTAATCAAATTGATATTAGGCAGTTTAATTACTTCTCCAGATAAAATTTACCGAGCAATTGGTAATGCAGTTTACGTTGACCAAGATTACTCGCTAATCAACAATAACATTTCTGTATACGAGCAAGCGCAGCAACACAATACCAACTCCCTACAAGAACACGAAATAAAAATAAGACTCAATCGATTTTTATTTGGCAAAGACAATTGGGATAAATCATGTAAGAGCTTAAGTGGTGGCGAGAAAATGCGGTTAATGTTGTGTTGTTTAACTATTAGAAATATTGCGCCAGATCTAATTATTTTAGATGAGCCTACCAATAATTTGGATATACAAAATATTGAGATTTTAACTACCGCAATTAATGAGTATGAAGGCACTTTAATAGTGGTTTCTCACGATCAACATTTTCTAAATCAAGTTAACATCGAAAGAGAATTCACTTTATTTTAAAGCAAATTTCCTTTATCGAACACAACATTGTATGCTTTTGTAAACACCCTGTTACACTAAATGGCATAAAGTAATAAGCTCATAAAAAAATGCTATAATCCCACAATAGGAAAGGTTTTTAAGTATTTTAATCCATTATTGGCACAGCTCTTGGCATAGCTTTTGGAGTTGAGTAAGTGTTGAAAATAATTTCAACTCAAAAATGAAATGTTATGAAAAAGATATTATTATTTGGAACAGCTCTCGCACTTTCTAGCTCTGCTTTATTTGCTCAATCCACCATGTCTGGAAGCGATGCTCGCATAGGAATTAAAGCAGGTGTGAATTTATCTAGAATACACTATTCTGGATTTGATGGAGCAAGTGAACGCAACGACAATGCAAAAGATAACGTAGGATTTAACGTTACAGCATTTGGTGATTTCGGCGTTGGTAATAACTTTTTTATTCAACCAGGAATTTCCCTACAGAACAAAGGAGAAAAATATAGTGTTACTTCAGGTTCTAACTCAGCTACACTTTCGAGAAATATTATGGCAATTGAAGTGCCCGTAAATGCAGTATTTCGTATACCAACAGGCGATGCAGGTGCAGTACAATTAAGTGCAGGACCTTATATTGGGTTCAATGTTGCAGGTAAGCAAAAAATAAGTGGAAATCTTGGTTCAACAAGCGGGATGACGGAACGTGATCTAGAGTTTGGTAGCAAAACTAACGATGATTACTCTAGTACAGATTTTGGCGCCAACTTCGGATTAGGATACCGCATGAATAACGGGTTTATGCTCGGTGCTAACTATGGCTTGGGCTTAACTAATCTAGCTCCAAAAGATAGCCGTTCTGGTGATAGCAAAGCTAGTAACAGAGTATTGGGTTTTAGCGTTGGTTACTCATTCTAGTCAACGATAGAATTTAAGCTGAGCCAGTTTCCAATGGAAACTGGCTTTTTTGTTTAACTAATTTTGGTTGCCTTTATTTTATAAATTTGTATATGGAGATTTTAAACCTCGAGAATGGCATTGCAGAAATAGTTGCTGATCAACTTGTGATAAAGGATATAGAAGATGGAATAGATTTGGTAGGAAATATTTATTATCAATCGTTCGAGAAAGTTATCCTCTATGAGAAAAATATAACCCCACGGTTTTTCGATTTAAGTACGAAGATAGCAGGCGAAATATTACAGAAATTTTCTAATTATCGTATGCGATTGGCGATAGTCGTACATTTCGAAGATGATCAAGGAAAAAGTTTAAAAGACTTCATCTCTGAAAGCAATAAATTAGGTCAAATCAATTTTGTAAATTCAAAAACAGAAGCGATCAGAGCGCTTTCAAAGTAGAGTTATATGCATCCTATATTAAGAAACATCATTGCAGTTATTGCGGGCATAGTCATTGGCGGTTTAGTAAACAGTGCCATCATTATGATGAGTGGAAATATCATTCCACCTCCCGCTGGAATAGATGTATCCACAGAAGCAGGCTTAAAGGCAGGACTACATCTATTTGAGCCGAAACACTTTATATTTCCTTTTTTAGCTCATGCTATCGGAACATTTATAGGTGCTTACATTGCTGCCCGTATTTCTACCAAAAAAATCTTATTTGCAATGCTAATCGGCATTTTTTTCATGATAGGTGGAATTTGGATGGTAACTATCTTACCTTCTCCTATTTGGTATGTAATTGTTGACTTGGCAGGCGCATATTTACCCGTGGCCTATTTTGCGGGGCGAATTGCGAGAGGTCCGCAAGTTGAAAATTTGAAAATAGATCTGACAACTAATACCTAACCAATAGTTCTAGTTTATGAAAATTCACACCACAAATTACAAAGATACTTTTATCGCTGTGTCGGATGATTGCCCTACTGCACAAGGAGAAATACCGGCAGGAAAAGGTGGCAATAAAACTGTGGCAGGCTTGCAATTTGAAATGATCAGTAAATACCCCTACAAGTATACTTCTGATGATGTCCTATTTTCTGTTTTTGCAGAACGTAATGATTTAACCGAGGAAGAACTGCCAGAAGCGAGAGCAAAATTCTTTTCCAAGGGTCAGGCCTGTTTGCGTGCATGTGCTTTAGGAAAACGCTACGGTTGGGGCATCCACCACAATGCCGATGGTAAGGTTGCGTTATACGGTTGCGAAACGCTCGAATACCGCGATTATTTGGTGCAAGAAAAGGTTAAAGTGGTGAAGGCTATGCAGTCAAAAAAACCTTAATCGTAAAAATTCCAAGTTAAGCCAATTGTCAGCAAGCGATCTGGCATCGGATAACGATTTACGGTATAATAACCGCCACTGAATAAACCTTGATTTACATATTGATATTTAGCAAAAAGGTTAGCTCTTTTCAGACCTAGCTTTATCCACGCATCTACAACAGGTTTAGAGCCAAAGGTAATTGCTTCTCCATTATAAAATTGACTAGCAGCAATGGAATAAGACTTCGCCAGATAGCTATCGTTATAAAATACATCAAACCCGATTTGAGTTTTTAATACTTTAAAAAAGGTTTGATCCTTGTAAAGGCTAGCAAAAAGATAAATCTCTGGTGTACGCAATAAACTTTGCTGGTTGGTTTTTTGATAAACGCCATAAGCATTCACATGGAAACTTCCAGCATCCACCTGTTTACCTATCTTTAGCTGGAGTAAACTAATCTCTCCGCTAAACTGCTCTGGTACAATTGCTTTAGCTAAAGTAGACGAAGGCGCAAAATACAAATGATTACTAATCAAGTAATATGATGCACTCGCATCCAGCTTTAAAAAATTATTAATGTAGGCAAAAGTAAAGTTAGTGGTTTTAGTCCGTGAAAAATCATTTCTTTTATCCCACTGGTAATGATTACCATAATAGCGGTTAAAGATTTCTTCCGGAGATTTATTCTGCGTATATACACTCATTACGATCCTACCTGTTTTCTCCGATAGCGAAAAATTACTACTGGCTTCATAAAGATAATCACCAGCATTACGTCCCTGGAAAATCTGCTGAACATTAAGGTTTACATCTACTTTATCACTAAAACGATAACCCAATGCACCTAATAAAGTGGTGTTTTGTGCACTAAAGTTTCTATTAAAAAATATACCAGTATCGCGTTGTAGCACCTGCTGTCTAAAATTATAAATGTCATTTCTAATGCCTGCATCTACTTTCAATTCGTTTTTTATGATGCTGCTACTTTTCGCTCTTAAGAAAAAGCTATAAATAAACTCATTTTGAATATGTTTTACATTAGTCGTATCATTGGTAAAAACCAAATCAGAAACTGCAATCGAAGGAAAAATACCTCGAAGATCTTCTTCGTCTTTTTTAAAGCTGTAAGAACTGTTGTTATAAACAAAAGTATGGGTAACCTTATTGGTAGGTAATATATTCTGTGTCGTACTATTTGCTGTACTATCTATACGACCTACGAAATAACTCTGCCTAATCATCACAGAATTATCTCGATAAAGCTGACGAGCGGTTTGTAACCTTACCGGCTCTGCATCTTTGGATACTAAATTGTTTCCTCCTGGCATAAAAATGACAGTATCCTTCAAAATGGAACCATTTTCTTGTGCCTTCATGGTATTGAAAACTGCATCTACCCAAATATTGTAGCGCTTGTTTTTGGTTTGATACCAAGTAAATAATGTTCCATTTAACACATCTCCACGTTGACGCTTGTAGAATCCGTTAGCACCAATCCGATTAAAATTCGCTCCAAAATTCCAGTTAGGCTTGATGTTTTGTGAGTGGATAATTTTAAGTAATTGCACATTATCTCCTGCGCTAATATAAGACAAGCTAGTGAATGGCGAACGGGCTCGATAGAACTTAACATCGTCATGTGTAAATTTATACATATCCAGGGAATGGAAACCCGCATCGAAACCAATCGTTTTGACAGGTTCAAATAATAATGGTGTAGCCGCCAAACCCACCAAACCCGTACCTACGGTTGGATTACGCGGCTGTGCTATCGGACTAAAATTCTGAATCCCAGTTAACGTTGTATCCAATGGAATGGTCTGTATGCTGTCTTTAGTGAGCTTACGTGTAGTATAACGAATGTACTTCGATGTAAACACAACCGAATCTTTCCCCATCTGCTCCTTTTTACGCAAGGAGTCTAGTTCTTTATTACCAGCAATAGATGTCTTTAAATCTTGAGCAACAGCGTTAAAGGCATTGAAAACACCAAATAATGAAAAGAAAAGTACAGCAACAAATAATTTCTGCATTATAAAGTTGAAATAAGCTGGCTTAAAATTTTTGTCATTTTTGGTTCCGCTTTAGCCGCAGTTTCGATAATCTCTTCTAAACTTACTGGCTGTAGATCTTCAGGAAAACCTTCATCTGTTAAAACAGAGATCGCAAAAACGGGTATACTCATGTGGTTGGCTACGATTACTTCTGGTACAGTGCTCATTCCAACAGCATCGCCACCAATGATACGCAAATACTTATATTCGGCTTTAGTTTCGAGATTTGGTCCTGTCACAGATACATAAACGCCCTGATGGCAACTTATATTTTCGTCGGCAGCAATTTTTAATCCCTTTGTAATTAGCTCCTTATTATATGGCTGACTCATATCTGGAAAACGAGGTCCAAAATCTTCGTTATTTAATCCTCTCAATGGACTTTCTGCCTGCAGATTGATATGGTCATTGATAATCATAAGATCGCCTTTCTTGAAAGCAGGATTTAAGGAACCCGCAGCATTAGAAACTAAAAGATATTTGATCCCCAATAGCTTCATTGCCCTTATTGGAAAAGTAATTTGCTGCATGCTATAACCTTCGTAAAAATGCAAACGACCTTGCATAGCAATTACTTTTTTACCTTTTAAGGTTCCAAAAATCAGTTTACCAGAATGAAATTCTAAAGTAGAAATTGGGAAATTTGGAATGCTCGAATACATAATGCTGTGCTGCACATCGATCTCATTGACCAAACCTCCTAAGCCCGTTCCTAAAACAATACCTACTTCTGGTTGAAACTCACCTATTTTATTTTTAATGTATTTTATCGAATCGTTTAGTGCTTGCAACATAGTTTAATATTTTTTGGTCAAACCTGCATTTATCGGCCGCGTTAATTTCATTAGCAATTGGCAGGTAATATACAGGCAAATTTAACAGTAAATCTCTTAATTTATCATCTAATAAACGTTGTCCGTCTTTTTCTGTTGTTACGATGATTTTTTCCTTAGCAGGATGCTTTTGAAACGCAGTAGCTAAAGCCGCTATCTCTTTGTCGGTAAAACGATGGTGGTCGGGATATTCGAATGCATGAATATTGACAGGAATAGTTTGCAAATATTGCTTCAATGGCTCGGTGTTAGCAATTCCCGTCAATAAAAAAACTTCTTGACTGGGTCCAAATTCTATTTCTTCACTAGTATAAAGATGTATAAGCTTTTGATATCCAATATGAGCAAAAAACAAATCTTGTAGGGGTTTAAGATGGAGTTTTTCCAAAATCTCTATTCTTACGCTATCCGTTATTTGTGACGGAGATTTGGTTATTAGCACTAAATGCGTTCTTTTAATTCCAGAAAAAGGTTCTCGCAAATTTCCAGCAGGCATCAACATTTGGAACTGTCTTATTTTCGCAAATTCGAAAAGTAGCACATTAAAACCAGCTTTAACTTTACGATGTTGGTAGGCATCGTCCAGTAAAATCACGTCGTGCCCATTTTGCAATTGCTTAATCCCCTTTACCCGATCCTCACAAACTGCAACAGTAACATTTTTAAACTTTCGGTAATATTGCAGAGGTTCATCGCCTATGGTAGCCGCTGTTGCTGTTTCATCAGCCAGTACAAAACCTTTAGTTTTTCTGCCGTAGCCTCTACTTAAAATAGCAACCTTATATTCGCTCAATAGCCTTACCAAATATTCGGTAGTTGGCGTTTTACCCGAACCACCTACTGCCAAATTGCCCACACAAATAATAGGCATATCAAAACTCTCAGCTTGAAAAATACCGCAATCGTATAATTTATTACGAGTAAATACCACCAAAGCATAAATTACGTTAAAGGGCAATAATAAAAGACGCAGGTATTTTAACATATAAGTAGCACAAAACTACTGAATATTTAGCTTTAGTACTAAGGGTTTAGCTACATGCGCCTTTTTATTTAGTATAGCTATTATCGCTAAAAATCGAAATGGGTTTAAAATTTGCTGCAATTTTACTATCATTGAAATAAACAAAAACAACTAATGACTACAAACAAACGCCTCAAAGTAGGGCAAGGACAGATTAGTGGCTACCTTTCTATTTTTTTAGCAGTTTTGGTATTATTGGCAGTCTTCTGCTTCAGGTATCCAGAACAATTAACTACACCGGAGTTTAGAGAGGTTTACACCAAAACTATTGCTGAAGCAATGATGATTTTTGGAGTAATCGCTTCATTTTTCTTTGCCGCTGTAAGTTTGTTATTGAGCAAGAAAATCAAATTAGCTTTAATTGGGACTTCTATTACGGGTTTAGCAATTATTTTAGGCGCACTCACCTTAAACGGTAGAGATGTAGTAAAAACCGACTGGCATTTTGGTTTAGATTGGATGATTTTAGATCTGCTGTTAATGGTTGCGATTTTCGTTCCCTTAGAGTTGTTTTTTCCAAGAAATAAATCACAGACCAAATTCCACGAAGAATGGCGTACGGATTTGACTTATTTCGTAATCAGTCATTTATTTATACAGTTTTTTGGTATCGTTACGCAAAAGCCTGCTGTTTTATTTTTCGGATGGATTGGCTTGGAAAATCTACATACTTGGGTACAAAGCCTGCCTTTCATTTTAGCCCTATTTTTAGCTTTCTTCACTACCGATCTGTTTCAGTACTGGGCGCATCGCCTATTCCATACGAGAGTATTTTTATGGCGCTTTCACTCTATTCACCACTCTACACAAAATATGGATTGGCTAGCCGGAAGCAGAACACATTTCATTGACATCTTTTTTACTAGGGCAATGACATTTATTCCGCTTTATATTTTAGGATTCTCATCCACAGTATTTAATGTATACATTATTTTTATAGCCATACACGCGGTACTGATTCATGCCAATACCCGTATCAACTTCGGTTTTATTAAATATATTTTTACTACGCCACAGTATCATCATTGGCACCATTGTGAAGACCCAAAATATTATGGGCATAACTTCGCTTCTATTTTTCCTTTTATTGATATGATCTTTGGCACATACTATTTACCTGATAAGAAATGGCCGGCAGGTACAGGTGTTCACGAAGCTTCCTATCCTAAAGGTTTCATTAAACAATCGATATATCCATTTACCAAAAGTCCATTCGATACGGATCTGAACATGGAGGAACGAAGTGATAGGTAATATATTCAATTTTGAAATAAAATATTGAAAAACCCTCTCTGCCCCTTGGGCATCTCTCCCAAAGGAAAAGAAAGAAATATCGCAATTCTGCCCTTTGAGAAGATGGCTCAGCCCGAGAAGGGAAGTCACTTAACCAAGCAAGCCTTTGATTTACATCAAAGGCTTGCTTATTATAGAGAATGCTATTCTTAGTATTTAATCTTCTGCTTTCACAATCTTTGGCGGCATTAATTTATAAACTACTGGTGTAATTATTCTCGACAATAAGGTTGAGCTAATCAATCCACCAATCATTACAATGGCCAACGGTGAAATTAAAGGATTGCTAGACAATGCTATAGGCAATAAACCTCCAATTGCTGTTAGAGAAGTTAGGATAATTGGCAAGAAACGCACCTCTCCCGCTTCTTCAATTGCGGCGTTCAATTCTTTACCTTCAACTCTTAATTGATTGGTAAAATCAACTAGTAGGATGGTATTTTTCACTTCGATGCCTGCCAAAGCTACAATACCAATGGTTGCTACAAAAGAAAGCGAGTTTCCAGTAACCATCAAAGCCAATACCGCACCAACAATCCCTAATGGAATTACCGAAAGCACAATCAACGTACTTTTGAAGGTTTTAAATTCCAACACCAACACGGCGATAAACATAAACAACGTTACCAAAATAATACTCCCAAATCCACCAAACGATTGGCTACGACTTTCTACCTCTCCACCCATTTCAAAATGATACCCTTCTGGCAATTTCATTTTAGCCATTTGCGCTTCCACATCTTTAATTACCTTATCATTTAAGTAACCTTTTTGAACAAATGAATTCACTGAAATGGTACGCACTTTATTTTGGTGATTGATGCTCAAAGCTGAAGTCTCGAGCTTTAAACTCGCTAACTGCGACAATGGAATTGAAGTTCCCTGCACATTGTTCACGTACAGATTATCAAACACATTTAAGCTCGGATTTGAGGAATACTTAGTGGTTAGCAAAATATTATAATCATCGCCGCTAGATTTTGGATTAAGAAATTTCCCGACTTCAAAACCAGCCACTGCCATTCGCACTGTACGATCTATATTTACCATTGGAACACCTAAAGCCAAAGCCTTTTCCTTATTAATCTCTACTTTAATATCCGATTTTAAGTTTTTCAGTGGATTGTTGGTATAAATCGTTCCTTCCGTTTTCAGCAGTAAATTCTCTACCTGTCCACCTATTTTCCTCAACGTATCTAAGTTTTCTCCAAACACACGAACCTCTACCGGAGAAATAATTGGCTGGCCTTGTTCAAAATCCTTCACTTCTACTTTAGCGCCTAAATACGGGGACCATCTGGCTCTCAACTTTTCAATCAATTCTACTTTTTTGTCGGCCCGCACATCTGGATGCAACAACACGAAAATCTCAGCAAAATCACTACGTTCGTTAGTTTGCAACAAATTATAATAGATCCGAGGATTTCCCTTACCTACGTTTGAGGCAAAATACTTCACTTCTGGAATTTCCTTGATTTCTTTTTCAATCTGCTTTGCAATAGAATCGGTGTATTTTAAATTGGACTGTAAAGGCGTAGAAACCGTAATGATAAACTGTGGTTTCTCAGAAGAAGGAAACAAACTAAAACCAATTACTGGGATTAGCGCCAAAGAACCAGCGAAAACTGCTATCCCAATTAGAATCGTTAAATAGGGCTTGTGTAATGCTTTATCCAACAATTTAGCATAAGAACCATGGATGATTTTCTGTAATGTTCTTAAAAAGATATTGCCATGTACATCCGCATGTGGTTTCAAAATTTTGCTCGACAAAAACGGAACCACTGTTAGCGCCACCACCATAGAAGCAATTACCGAACAAATTACGGCTACTGGCAAACTTCTAATGAATTCTCCAGAGGCTTCGGGCATGAACATCAATGGCATAAAAGCAATGACCAAAGCCGCGGTACATCCCATTACCGCTAAGCCAATCTGTTTGGTTGCCATTAATGTTGCCGTTAAGCGGTTATGTCCATCACGCATCCAGCGTTCTATATTTTCTACAACAACAATACTGTCATCCACCAACAAACCCAAAGAAACCACCAACCCTACAATACTCAATTGGTTTAAACTGAAGCCTAAAAGGTTGATTAGGATAATACCGATAGCCAACGACAAAGGGATAGAAACCATTACCACTAGCGAAGCCCGAGTACCCAAGGGCAGCAAAGTGATCAGCACCAAACAAATGGCGATGCCAAAATCTACGCCCAAGCCTCCCAAACGATTATTCACATTATCTGCTTGGTCAAACATCACCTGCTGGTCTATATTGCTTGGCAAAGTTTTCTTAAAAGCATCCAATACTGGCAAATAAGCTTCCTGAGTTCGGGTAATGTTACCGCCAACTTTTTGGGCAGCAACAACAAATACCGTTCTAAAACCATTTAAACGAGTAATATGCTTGTCTTGCGAATAATCAAAATACACATTAGCCACATCTTTAAGCGTCGTATTTTTACTACCGCCGCTCGCGACAATCGTATTCCTAATTTCATCTATACTCTGGTAGTTCCCGCTCGTTTTAACATTGAAAGATTTAGTCCCCGCATCAATACTCCCCCCTGGAATATTTGCCACCTCACTTTGTATGGCGTTGGCTATTTGAGTAACTGGAATATGTAGAAGTGCTAGTTTTTCCAAATCTAAATCTACCTTTACCAATTGGTCTGGCAGGCCAACTATTTCTACATTTTTTAAAGATGAAATTTTCTCTAAACGGTCTTGTAATTCTTCTGCAGTACTTTTCAATTTATCCCTCGACGCATTTTCAGAAACTAGTGCAACTTGCAGGATATTTACATCGGTGGGTGATATTTTTTGCACCTCCATCGAATAAATATCTTGTGGCAGATTTGGCCGCTCGCTATTGATTTCCCGCACCAACTCCTGATATTTATCATCTACATTTACACCATATCTAAATTCGACTATAGCAACTGCCAAGCCATCTCTAATTGTTGTTTTAATAGTTTTGATATCATCCAAGCCGTAAATACGCTTCTCTAGTGGTTTCACCACCAGCTCTTCCATATCTTTCGGACTAGCACCGGGATAAACTACTACCACCGGAAAGTTCGGAGGATTCATATCTGGATCTTCTGCTCGCGGCATATTTAAAACAGTGGTGATCCCTAAAGCCATCACCATCAGCACCATAATTAAGGTAAACTGATAATTTTTTACTGCGTAATCTGATATTTTCATTTCGATTTTGTTCGAATTTTTCTACTGTTTTTTGAAAAGCAACGTTTTGTTTCCATAGCTACCTGTAGTCCTGCTGTACGCTATAATCTTTTTGCGATTGTCATGCTGAACTTGTCGAAGCATCTCAACAAAAAGTATTTCCGCTGCCATCAGGTTTATTTAACTAAAGCTTGTGCACCATACTAAAATTCCCTCCAACCCCCTCCGAATTATCGGAACAGGCTCTCCCAAGCGACACATAGCGCCCATTCATATGTGCGAGCTTGGCAAGTTTTCTACTCAATGTTTTTCTCTCCCTTTTGGGGATGAGATGCCGAAGGCAGAGAGGGGGCTTCTTTTTTTACTTCACCACCCTAATTTTCGATCCGTCAGTCAAATAAGCGCTACCCGAAATAATCACAGAGCTAGCATTTTCCAATCCGCCAGTCACTGCTATTTTATCTTTCTGTATCGCACCTAATTGCACCTTTACCTTCTTCACCGTTTGGTTGTCATTTGTTATAAAAACATACCCTTCGTTCTCGCCGCCATCGAAAAGCGCATCGTAAGGAATGGTAAATGAGTTTTGTTTTTTAGAAGGATAAATACTTGCCTTTCCGAACAGTCCAGCCGCCAAACCTTTAACCTGACGATTATCTAGTGCCAATTCAACTCCAAAAGTTCCACTCTGCGGATCAATACTTTCTGATTTCCTAGTCACTTTAGCCTGCAAAACCTGACCTGATAAAGCTTCAGAACTAATCGTAGCTCTATCGCCAATCTTTAAAACCGACCATTGTTTATCGCTCAAACCCACTTTCAAAATCCAATTGCCTTCGCTTGCGCCATTAATTTGTAAAACAGGTGTGCCTGGCCCAACAATTTGTCCATCATTTGCTAGCTTTTTAAGCACATAACCATTTCTAGTTGCTCTAATTGAAGTATAACCTTCGTTAAATTTCGCCGACTGAATTTGTTGTTTAGCTACATCCAAAGCTGTTTTTGCATTCTGTAGTTGTTCCAAAGTAGCTACGCTATCTTTAAATAGTTTGTTAGCTCTATCATAATCACGTTGAGCTTTCTGCAGGGAAAGTTGCACTTGTTCAACCTGCGAACCGATTTCCGTTGGAATTACCGCGGCTAACAATTGTCCTTTGGTTATTTTATCCCCTTCTTTCACATAAATTCGATTAATCACACCACCATTTTTGAAGGAAAGAATGGTCTCGTCGTTGGTCGTAAAATATCCAGAAGTAATGATTTCAGCATCGGTATCCTCCTCAACTAATGAAACTATTTTAACTGGAATAGTATCTTGCTGAATAATAGCTTTCTCACGTTCGCTTCCACCTTTACAGGCAAGCAACAACAAGAAAGCCGATCCAAATGCAACAGGTAAGATTTTCGTTTTCATGTTTATTAATTGATTACATAAGCTGCGGTTTCACGCTCCATATTTGCCATGGCGGTAAGCACCTTATAAAAGTTAATATTTACTAAAATTTTGCTTGATGTGTATTGGTTTCTCGCATCGATGGTTTCTACAAATGAGTTTACCCCAGCCAAATACCCTCTGTCGATCAGTCTCAAATAGGTTGCCGCAGCTTCGAATTGCTTCTGAGAAGACTGGTAAGTTTGATAAGCCGAACGCAAGTTATTTTGCGAAACTTTGGCAGACATGCTTAATTGCTGAGCTACCAAATTTGAATTCAGCTGTGCATTTCTCAAATCGAGACTACTTTCTTTTTGTCTATTACTGTTTCTGTTGCCAGAGAAAATTGGGATTTCCAACTGCAAGCCCACCATGTAATACCTAGTATTCGAATTAAAATGAAAACCTTCTGATTGTGTACCTACATCTAAAAATGCACCTAATTTAGGAACAGCAAACTGGCCGTTCATTTTCTGTACATTTCTGTTGATGCCTTCCACTTGACCCAATGCCTTCAGCTCCTCCCTTTGATTGGAAATACTCAAACCCGATAACAATCCTTCCACCTTTGCCAATTCATTCTTATCGTCAGTCTCCCCGACAATTGCATCATCTGGATTTCTATTCAACAAGAAATTAAAGTAGAGACGAGCATTATTTACTTTCTGCGCTGCATCTAATAAAGTAGCATTCACGCTCTCGACCTCGCTTTGCGAACGCAATACATAGGCCGGCAAACCTTTTCCATTTTGTAACAGTTTTTCATTAACTCGAAGTCCTTCTCTAGCCAATTGCAAACCTGATTGATAGGCATCTACCGCTACAAGTGCACTTAAGTAGTTGTAATAAGCAGTTTTGATTTCCTTTACCAAATCACGTTTGTAAATCTGTACTTCATATTCCTTCAGTACCAATTGTTGTTCTGCGATACGTTTGTTGTAAATAATATCCGTATTGATTATTGGAACAGTTGTCCTCAGCTTAGCATCGTGAAAGTTTTTAGGCAAGAAGTTGATGGTCTGATTCTCCAACATCGGAAAACTATTGCTACCCGTAATTTGATTCAAAGTGCTGTAAACAGGATTCATTAAATCACCCAACGGCAAGGGAATATTACGACCGCCATCTGCTGTTTGGTAAGCTCCTTGAAACGCTACTGTTGGCAGAAACAATCCTTTTGCAGATTTTAAGGCGTACTGTGCTTTCTCCAGAGATACATTTTTTTGCTGTAAAACGATGTTATTATTAAAAGCGGTGTCTACGTAGGCTTGTAAAATATTTTGCGCATTCACATTAGACAAACAAAGCAGCATGAACGGCACAACAAAGTAAAATCTTTTCATATAAATTAACGGTGTTAACATATCATTTCATTTTATCCAACATTAGCACCAATGTTTCAAAAGCTTCCTCCAAAATGTTTTTATCCTCTGGAACATGAAGGTGTGCACTTGCCACATGATCTAAATGCCCCTGCAATTTTAAGCTACACAAACCATGTACTAAAGCCCAAATATTTAAGGCCACATTATTTTCATTCAAACCTTTAAAATAACCTTCAGTTTTACAATCTAATACGGTTTGCTGCAAGGCTCCAAAAGCAAATTCACCTTCTTCCCATTCGCAAAAACCTTTATCAGAGATAAACTCCATAGGCTCTTTCATAATAAACATAAGTTGATAGAAATCAGTATTTTGAATAGCAAAATTAATATAAATCCTACCCATAGCTTTTAGCCTTTCGAAACCACTCTCTACATGCTGCAATACAAAAAACTGCTCACCTAAAATCTTAAAACCTTCTTTATGAAGCGTGTAAGCAATATCACTCTTATCCTTATAATAAAGATAAATAGTTGTTGGACTAAGCCCTATTTCCGCAGCAATTTTCCTTAGTGAAGTTGCTTCAAAACCTTCCTTCAGAAAGAGATTTTTAGCCGCTTCTAAAATCCTTGATCTTACGCCCTCAATCTGTTGCTGATCTTTTTCTTTTCTTCCCATGTCGTATCAAACAGCACAAATATAATTAACACTGTTAATTAAAAAAATATTTTTTTAATATATTTCTAAATATTATGATTTCAACAATCAAAAAAATTTTAAAAGCATTGGAACTTAAGAACTATCATCTTTACAATAGCATGAAAATTAAAAGCCTTATATTTGTAGCATTAACAACTTATTATATGCTTAAAGGATTTTTTAATGTTCCTACTCCTGTTAACGAGCCCATTTTAGGGTATGCACCAGGAAGCAAGGAAAGAGAACTACTAAAAGCGGCCTTAGCCGAGGGAAGATCAAAAGTAATCGACATCCCGATGTACATTGGAAGCAAAGAGGTTTTTACCGAAGAAAAGGGTAAAATCACTCCTCCACATGATCATCAGCACCTTTTAGCTACTTACAATAAAGGCAACAAATCACACGTTCAACAAGCAATTGATGCAGCGTTAGCGGCAAAAGCTAATTGGGAAAACTTGGCTTGGGAACAAAGAGCAGCGATTTTTTTAAAGGCAGCAGATTTAATTGCTGGTCCGTACAGATACAAACTGAATGCAGCCACCATGCTTGGACAGAGCAAAAATGCTTTTCAGGCAGAAATTGATGCAGCTTGTGAGTTTATAGATTTCTTACGTTTCAACGTAACCTACATGACCGAAATCTACAAACAACAACCTCCTGTTTCTCCACGTGGAAACTGGAACCGACTAGAGCAGCGTCCATTAGAAGGTTTTGTCTTTGCATTAACTCCATTCAACTTCACTGCAATTGCAGGCAACCTACCTTCTTGCGTAGCTTTGATGGGTAATGTAGTAGTTTGGAAGCCAGCAGATACGCAAATTTATGCTGCAAACTTGATCATGCAAATTTTCAAGGAAGCTGGCTTACCTGATGGCGTGATCAATCTTATTTATGGTCACGGACCAGATATAGGTGATGTCATCTTTTCACACGCTGATTTTGCAGGCATCCACTTTACTGGCTCTACAGCAGTTTTTCAGGACATTTGGAAAACAATTGGAACGAATATTCATAAATACAAAACTTACCCTCGTATCGTTGGCGAAACAGGTGGTAAAGATTTTATCTTAGTGCACGGTTCTGCAGACGCGCAGGTTTCAAGCACAGCCATCTTAAGAGGCGCTTTTGAATATCAAGGTCAAAAGTGTTCTGCGGCTTCTAGAGTTTATATTGCAAAAAGCAAATGGACTGACATTAAAGAATTGCTATTGAGAGATTTGGCTACATTAAAAATGGGTCCAACAGAAGATTTCGGCAATTTCATTAATGCTGTAATTGATGAGAGATCTTTTAACAAATTAGCTAAATACATTGATCAAGCTAAAGAAGATAAAGGTGTTGAAATTATTGCAGGCGGTAATTACGACAAGAGCAAAGGATACTTTATTGAGCCTACAGTTTTAGTGGTGGAAGACCCTAAATATACGACAATGTGCGAAGAACTTTTTGGTCCTGTATTAACGGTGTATGTTTATGATGACAAAGATTTCGATCAGACTTTAGAAATTATCGACAGTACTTCTATTTACGCTTTAACAGGCGCAGTAATTGCTCAAGACCGTTATGCGATTGACAAAGCTACTACCCGTTTACGCAACGCAGCTGGAAACTTCTACATTAATGATAAATGCACTGGTGCTGTGGTTGGTCAACAACCGTTTGGCGGCGCAAGAGGTAGTGGCACTAACGATAAAGCGGGTTCGATGATTAACTTGTTGCGTTGGGTTTCTCCGCGTACCATCAAGGAAACTTTCGATCCACCAAAAGATTATACTTATCCGTTCTTAGCAAACGACTAATTACGGCTTTACAATAAACAGCAAATTTATAATTGCTAATTATTAAATGCATCAAAACAGAAAGCCCCAACATATTGGGGCTTTCCTGTTCAAAAGACTATTTTAGAAATTAAACATCACAACTTCAAAGCGTAATTTATTTTGGAAAATACGGATAACAAAAACGATTTAAAAAGAGGTTTACAAAATAGACATATACAGTTAATTGCTCTAGGTGGCGCCATAGGTACTGGTCTGTTTTTAGGGATTGGTCCAGCGGCAGTTTTAGCAGGCCCCTCGGTAATTTTAGGTTATGCCATTGCTGGTTTTATTGCATTTTTTATTATGCGCCAACTTGGCGAAATGGTGGTTCAAGAACCTGTATCGGGCAGTTTTAGCCATTTTGCGTACAAATACTGGGGGCCTTTCCCTGGTTTTGCATCTGGCTGGAATTATTGGATGCTTTATATCTTGGTAAGCATGTCTGAGCTGACTGCCATTGGAATATACGTTCAATTTTGGTGGCCAGAAATCCCACTTTGGGCATCAAGTGCTTTCTTTTTTGTCATTATAAATATGCTAAACCTTGCTTCTGTAAAAGTTTATGGCGAAGCAGAATTTTGGTTTTCAATCGTAAAAGTTATTGCCATTATAGCAATGATTATGTTTGGTAGTTATCTGTTAATAAGTGGTACAGGAGGAAAGCAGGCAACTGTACAAAATCTGTGGAATGATGGTGGCTTCTTTCCGAAAGGTTGGCTTAGCAGCAATAGTAATGGAGGCTATCAAGGTCTTTTAGCGGCTATGGCACTGATCATGTTTTCATTTGGCGGTTTAGAACTGGTAGGAATTACAGCTGCAGAGGCTGAAAATCCAGAGAAGAATATACCCAAAGCTACCAATCAGGTGATTTATAGAATATTAATTTTTTACGTAGGTGCACTAATCATTTTATTTTCGCTATCGCCATGGAAAAATATAACCGATGGTAGTAGTCCATTTGTGATGGTTTTTGAAAGACTAAATGGTTTTCAGTTTGATATTTTTGGACAAAATGTAAACTTCACTAAGCTAATTGCTAACGTACTCAATGTAATTGTACTAACTGCAGCACTTTCAGTGTATAATAGTAGCGTATATAGTAATAGCCGCATGCTCTTCGGGTTGGCGCAACAAGGCAATGCACCTAATTTTTTAGCTAAACTTAACAAAAATTATGTGCCAGTAATGGCTATTTTAGTTTCCGCATTATTCGCTGCTGTTTGTATTGTCATCAACAAACTCATTCCTGAACAAGCACTAAGCATCCTTATGTCCTTAGTGGTATCATCACTAGTGATCAATTGGTTAATGATTAGTTATACACACATCAAATTTAGGAAAGCACACCAGCTCGAAAAAACCAAATTCCCCTCATTCCTATACCCTATCAGCAACTATATTTGCTTATTTTTCTTAGCAGGTATACTCATCGTGATGTGGCTAACTGGATTAAAAATGTCCGTGGAACTAATTCCTTTATGGTTATTGTTTTTATATGGATGCTATTACTTAGTACAGCGCAGTAAGTAAATGAAATCTATTTTCTTCAAATGAAAAGGGTGCCCAAACCAGGCACCCTTTCTACTTATATCCTATAAAGCCTAAAACTATTCTATTTCCATTTTAAAAAGTTCAGGAACATCTTCAACGCTAGAAGCATTGGTTTCTAAATCTTTAATTAAACCTGTTCTTAAACTATACACCCAAGCATGAACCCCTAGTTCTTGCCCATTAGCCCAGGCATTTTGCACAATTGATGTACTCATCACATTCTTAGCCCCTTGGATAGCATTTAATTCTACCATTCTATCAAATTTTTGCAGAGGATCTTTAATAGATCTAACTTCATTTCCATTAGCGTGGTAAACATCCTTGATATTCCTTAACCAATTATCAATTAAACCCACTTGTTTATTTCCCATTGCAGCCTTAACACCGCCACAACCGTAGTGCCCACAAACGATGATATGCTTAATTTTCAACACATTTACTGAATAATCTAACACACTTAGCAAACTCATATCAGTATGTGTAACCACGTTAGCAATATTACGGTGAACAAAGATATCACCAGGCATGGTATTGGTAATTTGGTTAGCTGGTACACGACTATCAGAACAACCTATCCACAAAATTGGTGGAGCCTGACCCGCCGATAACTCATCGAAAAAAGTAGGGTCGACTTTTAACGTTTCAGCAACCCACATCTTGTTTCCTTCTAACAAACTTTCGTAAGTGATTTTATCTTGATTTGATGACATTTTATTATTTTTTTTCGTTCGGCGCTCCCTATGCTAGCCGTATACATTACAATGATAAATATTTTTATTTCTACTGAAGATAATAGTATTAACACTTCTGGTTAGCGATATGATTAGAACTTGCTTACGAGCCGTATGCTTAGAAACATAACACTATAAGCCCGAGCCCTAATTCGTTGATACGAGTTCCCATATACTAAAAGATGGAGAAGCTTTGCAAAAAAAAGGGTGCCAAACGCAGGCACCCCTTTCCAACTTATATACTACTAAACCTAACAACTATTATTATTTAAACGTATTAAAGCATTACAACCAGCTTACTACACCAGTTTCCACATTATAATTTGCACCTACTATTTTAATTTTACCTTCTTTTTCCATTTGGCTCAAAGTGGCACTTTGGTTACGAATATCTACTATGGTTTGTTTAACATTTTGCACATTCAATCTTTCTAATAAATCATCATTCGTAGACGAACGCTCTTCGCCTTCAGTAATAATTTCTTCAATGATTGGATTAAAATGATCTACTAAGTGCGTTAGATTGTCCATTCCCATGCCTCGAATTGCTTCTGCATCTAGCCCGCCTTTTAAAGCACCACATTTTGAATGACCTAAAACAACGATCAATTTGGAGCCTGCAACGTTACAACCAAATTCCATAGAACCCAAAATATCTTTGTTGGCAAAATTCCCAGCGATTCTCACGCTAAATATATCACCTAATCCTTGGTCAAAAATCAGTTCTGCCGAAGTACGGCTATCAATACAACTTAATATCACGGCGAACGGCCACTGTCCGGCCCTAGTATCATTTACTTGTGCTAATAAATCTCTGTTAGCTTTTAAATTCCGCACAAATCTTTCATTACCCTCTTTTAGTATTTCAAATGCTCTTTCTGGGGTAATTGTAGCTTGTGTTTCTAAAGTATGTGCTTTCATTGTTCTAATTTTAATTTTGATTGATAATTTTTGTGTTAACTTTTGGAACCGAGTAGCTTTTTTTGATATTCTCTAAGCTAACTATGATGCCCTTTGTATAAGCATTATGCTTGTAATTATGAATAGCTTCTAGCACATCTGGATCGATATACCTTGAATTCGTTCCATCAATAATTACGTTAGTTTCATTAGGAATATCCATCAACAACACCTGAATAGAAGCTTTGTTTAGGAACGATACCTCTTCGGCAAGCTTGATCCTGATGTTCTTTTTGTTTCCTTCTTCTTGTACTCGGTAAAAGAAGGGATTGCGCATATTGGTCCTCAACAAGTAGAAAATAGATACCGCCATACCAATTCCAACCCCTTTTAATAAATCGATACCCACTACCCCTACAATGGTAACAACAAAAGGAATAAACTGATCCCAACCTTTGTGATACATATGCTTAAATAAAGCTATTCTTGCTAATTTATATCCAGTAACCAATAAAATTGCCGCCAAACAAGACAACGGAATCATATTGATCAATGATGGAATACATAACAATGATACTAACAGAAGCAAACCGTGAGCGATTGCCGAAACTTTTGTTCGACCACCTGCATTTACGTTAGCCGAACTACGTACAATTACCGCAGTTAAAGGTAAACCACCTAACATACCGCTGGCCATGTTACCTACACCTTGTGCAATTAGCTCTCTATTTGTTGGCGATACTCTTTTTAACGGGTCGATTTTGTCGACAGCTTCGAGACTTAATAGCGTCTCTAAACTGGCAACTACCGCGATAGTAACAGCCACGACCAATACTTTAGCATCAAAAATCATTGAGAAATCTGGCATTGTAAACAAACCAAAAAACTCAGCTGTACTATTCACCACGGGAATAGTTACCATTTGGTTGTCTCTTAAAGCATTTGACGAGCCATTAAATAAAATGGCGCCAATAATACCGATAGCAACTACAACCAATGGAGCTGGCACAACATTTATCTTCTTAAATTTAGGCCAAAGCACTAAAACAAGTATGGAAATAACACTAATAGCTATAGCAGCAATACTAAAATGCTGAAGTGCATTTCCTAAAGCTGAAAATGTATTCTCTCCATCTTTTTGGAAAAAACTTTCATCTCCAAAAAAATCGCTATCAACGCCTAAAGCATGCGGCAATTGCTTCATAATTAACAATATACCAATACCAGCTAACATCCCTTCAATTACACTAGAAGGAAAGTAGTTACCAATGGTACCTGCTTTGACTAAGCCTAAGACAAGTTGAAAAACGCCTGCTAAAACGACTGCCATTAAAAATGCTTGATAGCTTCCTAAACTGGTAATCGCAGCTAATACGATAGTAGTTAAACCTGCTGCTGGACCACTTACACTTAGTTGAGAACCACTGATAGATGCTACTACAACACCACCTATGATTCCAGTAAGCAGACCAGCAAATAAAGGAGCACCAGAAGCCAAAGCAATACCTAAACATAGTGGTAGCGCCACTAAAAACACCACGATACTTGCTGGCAAATCGGCTTTTAAGTTCCTTTTTTGCAAATATTTACCGATTCCGCCCCCCATTGAGGCCGAATTTGAATTTTTCATAAAAAATTATATTAATTTCTAAGGTTATTATAAGAGTTTAGCATCACACATCATGTGAAGCCAATGATTACATTAACTTATGAGAAATTAGGAGGGGGTGTCGGAACCGACGGATGATAAGGGTCTACATAACGTCGAGAGTGTTCTATAAAACTATTGGGAACGCCACAATCTAAATCTAGATGCACGTAGTTGAGATCATATTTTTGTAACACCAATTTACATTCAACAAACTTGGCATTAGATTTACCTTTGTCGTCAGAGGTATTTTCGTTTTCCAGTTGCAGAATTACAGAAACCATAAATTCATCATCGAAATGTGATAAAAATACAGGCGCACCAGAAATGATCATTTTTGAGCCGAATATGCTCATAAATGTAATCATGATTAGTACCTTGTATTTTCTTAGATTCATAGTTCTAATGGCATTCTAATTTTGCCAAATTAATCCCGAATTAATTTAAATCAAAATAAATTACGTAATTTCTTTGTAATATAAGGATATTGTTACGGTGGTATCAAAATTATTAGCCAACTTCAAACCTTTATTCAATATAATTATTTTATTCCATATTATAGGCACAATGAAGAACTTTTTAGTTTTTGCATTTTTAATATCTCCCTTCGTTGTTTCAGCACAAAACAATAATGCACCGTCATCATACGACCCTCATGACATTAAAATAACTGGATACCTCCAAACCCAGTTTCAAGTAGCTCAATCTTCAGGTATCAACTCTTGGTCTGGAGGAGATTTCAGCGAGCATTCTGCTAGCCGTTTTATGCTTAGGCGTGGGCGTTTGAAAGTAGATAGAGTGGATAAATTTTCATCGGTAGTTTTTCAATTAGATGGAACACAGGATGGGTTGCGAATCATGGATGCTTTTATACAATTTCATAATCCAGAAGACAAATCATTGCTTTTCACTGCTGGCTTGTTCAACCGACCATTCGGTTATTCTATTGTGTATTCATCGGGTTATCGAGACTTTCCAGAAAGAGCCCGTGTATTTCAAACCTTAATGCCTAGAGAAAGAGACTTGGGCGCGATGATCACCTATAAGCCTAAAAAAATTCTTCCATTTGTGATTGCAGAATTAGCCGTAGTAAATGGAAGCGGTTTGAATGGCAGGGATTACGATTCTAAAAAAGATATAATAGGAAACTTAAACTTTCATTTTGATAGTTTAGCGAATAAAAAAATGCAATTGGGCTTTGGCGCTTCTATTTATAGGGGTACCGTAAGAAGCAACACCACTACCATTTTTAAACCAGTAGAAAGTGGATTTGCTAGCATTACCGATCCGAATAATGAGAGCTATAATTTTCGAAGAGATTATTATGGAGCTAACCTTCAAATAGGGTATAAGAATAGCTTTGGGGCAACGACATTTAAAACAGAATACATCCAAGGTAAACAACCAGGAGTTGCAGCCACCGCAACAACTTCAGGGTTTGCAGCAAGCACAAGTTTTTCTACTCAACCAACCGGAAATTTATATCTGCGCAACTTCAATGGTTATTTCTTTTGGTTAACTCAACAAATCGCCGATAGTAAATTGACAGCCATAGTTGGTTATGATGTTTATGATCCAAATACAGCTATAGAAGAGTCTGAAATAGGGATCAACGGAAATAATACAACTGCTGGTGATATCAAATTTAGTACACTGGGTTATGGATTCACTTATGCATTAAACGGTCGTTTAAAATTAACTATCTACAACGAACATGTGAAAAATGACGCAACAGCATTGCCCAATTATCAAAATGATATCAAAGACAATGTATTCACCACTCGCTTGCAATACAGATGGTAGCTTCATTTAAATGGTTAATTGCTTGAATTGTATTATCGTCAAATTGATGAATTGCTAGATTGTTACTAACTTGTTTACCGATTCTTTCAGACTTTCGGATTAACCAATGAACCAAAACATATGAACAGCAAAATCGAAATCTTAAAAGACAAAACACAAAAGGCACACTTAGGTGGTGGTCAAGCACGTATAGATAGTCAACATAAAAAAGGCAAGCTTACTGCTCGCGAGCGCATTCATTTTCTAATGGATGAAGGGAGCTTTGAGGAAATCGGTATGTTGGTTACGCATCGCAGTACAGATTTTGGGATGGAGAACGAGAAATACTTGGGAGACGGCGTCATTACTGGTTATGGCACAGTGAATGGCAGATTAACCTACGTATTTTCTCAAGATTTCACAGTTTTTGGTGGGTCGCTATCTGAAACGCATGCAGAGAAAATCTGTAAGATCATGGAGATGGCCATGAAAAATGGGGCTCCAATTATTGGTTTAAATGATAGTGGTGGTGCCCGTATCCAAGAAGGGGTAGTTTCATTAGGTGGTTACGCTGATATTTTCTACCGCAATGTTCAAGCCTCTGGAGTTATCCCCCAACTTTCCGCTATTATGGGGCCTTGCGCTGGTGGAGCAGTTTACTCTCCCGCCATTACAGATTTCATTTTAATGGTAGAAAACACATCTTACATGTTTGTTACTGGACCAAATGTGGTTAAAACCGTTACTCATGAAGAGGTAAGTTCTGAGGAATTAGGGGGAGCAAGTACACATGCAACCAAATCTGGTGTTACGCATTTTGCTTGTGCCAATGAAATTGAAGCCATCAACCATTTAAAGAAAATTTTGAGCTACGTACCGCAAAATTGCGAAGATGCAGCTCCTTCACTACCATACGAAATTGGTAACGAAGAAAGAACTACATTAAGCGAAGTCTTACCTTCAAACGCTAATCAACCTTACGACATCCGTGAAGTAATTACGCAAGTTGCAGATGAGGAAAGTTTTTTTGAAGTGCACGCTGCCTATGCCGAAAATATTGTAGTTGGCTTTGCCAGATTAGCAGGAAGAAGTATCGGAGTGGTGGCTAATCAGCCAGCATATCTAGCAGGAGTTTTGGATAACAATGCTTCCGTTAAAGCAGCTAGATTTGTACGTTTCTGCGATTGCTTTAATATCCCTTTATTGGTTTTTGAGGATGTACCAGGATTTTTACCAGGTACCGATCAAGAGTGGAATGGCATCATCACCAATGGTGCAAAATTACTGTATGCCTTTAGCGAGGCGACCGTCCCTCGTATTACCGTAATTACCCGTAAAGCTTATGGAGGTGCCTATGATGTGATGAATTCAAAGCACATCGGTGCCGATATGAATTACGCTTGGCCAAGTGCAGAAATCGCTGTAATGGGAGCAAAAGGCGCTGCTGAAATCATCTTTAAAAAGGAAATCAGTTCAGCTGAAAACCCAGAAGACAAGTGGTTAGAGAAAGAGAAATTATATTCTGATATATTTGCCAATCCTTACCGTGCAGCGGAACGTGGATTTGTAGACGAAGTAATTGAACCATCCAAAACACGAGAAAAATTAATCAAAGCATTTAAGATGCTTGAAAACAAAGTAGTGAATATGCCTAGAAAAAAACATGGCAACATTCCGCTTTAGGAAATTGAAATGCAAAATATTTTAAAACGAACTGATGTGATTTTAATGGCCTTTTGTACAGGTCTAATTGTTGCAAATATCTACTATTGTCAACCTTTGGTGATTTTAATTGCCAAAGAATTTAATTTGAACGAGAGCGATGCTGGGAGTATTACTTTCTTAACTCAGGCAGGCTACGCTATTGGTCTATTCCTTCTAGTGCCATTGGGTGACATGTTTGAGAAGAAGAAACAAATCTTGTTTACAACGGCATTAGCTATTCTTGCTTTAATTATCGCGGGATTTGCAAAAAGCTTTCTGGTTTTGGAAATAGCCAGTGTATTGATTGGTGCCTGTTCTATTGTTCCTCAATTGATTTTACCACTTACCGCATCACTGAGCAATGATGAAAACAGAGGAGCCAACATTGGCATCGTAATGAGCGGCTTATTAGTTGGCATTTTGGCTTCAAGAGCTGTCAGCGGAATCGTTGGTGATTTAATGGGTTGGCGAGCCATGTTTTTAATTGCTGCTGCAATCTGTACCTTACTGATTTTATTAATGGCTATTCGTTTTCCTAAAAACCTCCCAACGTTTAAAGGAACTTACAAGGAGTTGATGAGTTCAATGTTTGGTTATATTAAAACGCAACCAGTATTAAGAGAAGCTTCCTTAATCAACTTCTTTGCATTTATAGTCATCATGGGCTTTTGGACTACGATGGTACTTTATTTAGCCAATCCACCTTATGAGTTTAGCGCTTACCAAATAGGTTTGTTCGGCGTTGCAGGTGCAGCGGGTGCTTTAGCTGCCCCGTTGGTTGGAAAATTAAGTGGGGGCAGTAATCCTCGCAAAAACTTGATGATTGGTTTCATTTTGGAATTGATTAGCGTTGGCTTATTTTATTTTACAGGTAATAATGTTTTTCTTTTTGTGATTGGTATCATCTTGATAGATATTGGCCAACAGGCGATACACGTAACCAACCAAACTCGTATTTACACCTTAGTTCCCGAAGCGAGAAATCGATTGAACACCATTTTTATGTCGGTAAGTTTTGTAGGTGCAGCCTGTGGTTCTGCATTAGGTTTGTGGTTATGGGCGGCTGGCGGCTGGACAATGTTTTGTGCTGGAATTACCGCTATCATCATTTTAAATATGCTGATTTATCAATTTTATAATAGAAAGGTGTAATTATGAATAACGCACCGATAGAGCAAATCTTTCCTGCGCTCACTTGGCGTATCAGACAACTAGCCATGTATCCCGAAAAAGAAATTACGGATATGGAATTGCCAGGAGATTTCGATGCGATGCATTTCGGGCTTTATCATCAATATGAACTTACTGGAGTGGTATCTTTGTTTATTGATGGGAAAAGGGCTCAATTCCGCAAAATGGCAATATTACCAAGTGATCAGGGCAAAGGTTTTGGTTTCCAGTTATTACAATATCTGGTTGATTACTGCAAAAGCCAAGGTATTAAAAACTTATGGTGCAACGCTCGAACCAGTGCTATTGGTTTCTACGAAAAAATTGGTTTTAAAAGCGTAGATGAACCTTTTGAAAAAAACCAGTTAGCATACGTGAAAATGCAAATTGAACTCTAAATTACCTCTACATATTCTTGTCAAAAATCAAAAAATGCGTTTCATTATAAACCTTTAAATTGTACATTTACCATCATACATAAATAAAACTATGGCAAAAAAGAAAGACGAAAATAAAAAGCATGTGCCTGTAGTTACTAAAAAATCACTACAGTTTTTCGAAAAATATATTAATAATGCAGCGCCTACTGGTTATGAGTGGGAAGGGCAAAAACTTTGGTTAGAATATCTAAAACCTTATGTTGATGAGCATTTCGTCGACAACTACGGTACTGCAGTTGGTGTTATTAATCCAAAAGCAGCATACAAAGTTGTCATTGAAGCCCATGCTGATGAAATTTCGTGGTATGTAAACTATATTACAAATGACGGTTTAATCTACGTTATCCGTAACGGTGGTTCCGATCATCAAATTGCACCTTCGAAACGTGTAAATATCCACACAGAAAATGGTTTTGTAAAAGCAGTTTTCGGATGGCCAGCAATCCATACTCGTCATGGCGAAAAGGAACAGGCACCAGAGTTGAAAAACATCTTTTTAGACTGTGGTTGCACTACTAAAGAAGAAGTAGAGGCTTTAGGTATCCACGTAGGTTGTGTAATTACTTACGAAGATGAGTTCATGGTATTGAACGATCGCTACTATGTTGGTCGTGCATTAGACAACCGTGCAGGTGGTTTCATGATTGCCGAAGTAGCTCGTTTATTGAAAGAGAATAAACAAAAATTACCATTTGGTTTATACATTGTGAATTCTGTACAGGAAGAAATTGGTTTACGCGGCGCTGAAATGATTGCGCATCGCATTAAACCAAATGTGGCTATTATTACTGATGTAACCCACGACACTACAACACCGATGATTAATAAGGTTATACAAGGTGATTTAGCGGCAGGTAAAGGACCAGTGGTTTCTTATGCTCCTGCTGTACAAACTAACTTGAACAAATTGTTAATCAAGACCGCTGAAAAAGCAGGTATTCCTTTCCAACGTCAAGCATCTTCTCGTTCTACCGGAACCGATACTGATGCTTTTGCCTATTCAAATGGAGGTGTTCCTTCGGCGTTAATTTCGTTGCCTTTGCGTTACATGCACACGACGGTGGAGATGGTGCACAAGGAAGACGTTGATAATGTAATTAGCTTGATCTACGAAAGCTTATTAGTGATTAAAGACGGACAAGATTTTAGAGAGTTCAAATAGAAATAAGGATAAAAGAGCAAAGAATAAAGACAGGTTCGGGATTAATTTCTCGAACCTATTTTATTTAAAATCTTCACTACCGCAAACAGACTCAACTTAATATACTCATATAAAGAAATTTACATCCATTCAAATAAATTTCATTAATCATAATTTAAAAACAACTTGCATTTACGTATTCAACTACGTAGTTTTGTACATTATGAAGATAAGCATTGTTCCAATCTACAATAATGACAGCGAGGCTGTGATTAATATCATTTTACCGATACAACAAAATGAGTTCAACATCGCTATTGGTATAAAAGACCAGCAAGACCTTTTAACTATCGAAGAATTCTATCATCAGGGCGGAGGCCATTTTTGGGGAGCTAAAATTAATGGTGAATTAGTAGGAACCATAGGGCTTATTAAATGCAGCGATGACTTTGGCGCCATCAGAAAAATGTTTGTTAAAAAAGAATACCGAGGCAAAGCATATGGGATTGCGCAGCTTTTATTGGAAACCTTAATTGCCTACAGTAAAGAAATTGGCCTAAAAAGCCTATACTTGGGAACAAAAGATGTTTTACAAGCTGCTTTACGTTTTTATGAAAAAAATGGTTTTTCGCTTATTGAGAAGACTGAATTACCGAAGGATTTCCCAATTATGCCTGTAGATAACGTATTTTACCGCTTATCATTCTAATAGAAAATGAATATTATAAAAAGTACCGGCGCTTTAGCATTATCAACTCGTCTACAAGTGCTGAGTGAACAGTTACGTAAAGATGGCGCCTTGTTATACAAGGAATACGACATCAATTTTGAGCCTAAATGGTTTCCGGTTATTTATACGCTCCATCAGAAAACAGAATTAAGTGTAGTCGAAATCGCAACGGAAATCGGTTACAGCCATCCATCAACCATTAGTTTATTAAAGGAACTGGAAAAAGAAAAAATTGTTCAATCTAAAAAAGACAAAACGGATGAGCGAAAACGTATTATTTTTCTAAGTACAAAAGGTGAAGAATTGATTATAAAAATGCTTCCCGTTTGGTCTATTATTAATGGTGCTCTAGAAGAAATCATCGATAATGAGCATAACCTGTTAAAAGCCATTAACGAGACCGAAGAGAAAATTAAAAGATCTAGTTTTTTTCAGCGGGCGCTGGTTTTAAAAGAAAAAGCAAAGTTAAATAATTTGTAGGGCTCTTATAGAAAATATCATCTCCCCTACATCTTCTTCTGATTGTCATTACAACCTACGATCTATCGTTTATTTAATGCTATTTGTACCTTTCAATGATGATCTTTTATTATTTTGAAAAACAAAGTCGGTGCGGCTATCTTCTGCAAGTCCGGCTTTTCACTTCTCCCGATGAATCCTGTACAGTAATAAGCAAGCATACTAAAAAACAATAAAAACAGATGCTTAAATCGGGATCCATTCCAATCTGGTTTATTTAACCTAGGCTATAGCTAGGAAACCCAAGATAGTACCGCCTCATTTTGCCAATTAGACCTGATAGGAGCGAACACGTTTGGCAAGCCTGTGGGTTTGCCATGAAGTAAAGCGGATAGCAGGATTGTGAAGAGTGATTAGCACTGAAATTGCTCTTCAAGTTTTATAAACTGTTCTTCCTGGTAGTAGCTTTTAATAAAAACTTCCGTCTCCCCTACGCATCATTTGTCGACCATTACGCCCTTTAGCACCAGACCATTTTTGTAAACGCACGTTTGCCCGCAACATAAAGTACCTGCTCAAGGCGTTGGTACGGGTTTCAGTTTTTACTAAATCCGTCACATTAAGGTTCACAAAGTTATTCTGTTTCAAAATATCAAATGCTTGTAAAGTTAGCGATGCCCTACGTTTGAAAAATTCCTTTTGTAAGTAGGCGTTAATCACAAGAGGATTACTTGTAATGTTAGCATTAATACCACTCACGAAATTTTTACTGGCACTGTATCCAAAAATCAAAGATTGCCACATATAAAAACGCCCGTCAATATTTAACGCCAAAGTTTTGGTATTAATTTCATTCGGACTAATTGTATTGCTAGATTTGGTGATGTTATAAGAAACATTCGGATTTACCTCTAACCATTCGTTAGGATTGATACGAGGCCCAAAACGTTCGGTGATATTCCAAGTACTGGTAATGCTTTCGATGTTATTACTCATAGAAACGCCATGGCTGTAGTTCACGTTTCCACTTAAAGCGAGGTTATATTTTCTGTTATTTAACTGTTTATTGATAGAATAGTTTCCTCCAATTCTATACCCACCATTCATATTCACATAGCGTGTTTCATTACGTAACAACTCGCCGTTGGTATTGAGTATCTGTACCACATTACTTACCACTGAATTATTCATTAAACTTCCATTGGCACTGACAGAATAATTCAATTTATGATTAGCGATATAATTGTTGTAATTCAAATTAACAGAATGATTAAAAGCGACTTTTAAATCTGGATTACCCACAATCGTATTTTGTGGATTTGAAACATCTCTTACAGGTTGAACTTGGTCGAAAGTAGGTTCTGTAGCATTTCCTGAATAGTTAAATTGTATGCTGTGCGTTTTTGAAAACTGGTATTGGAACCTAGCAATGGGAATGAGGTTAAAGCTATTCCTATGCGTACTTGCACCCAAGCTGACCTTAGTCCCGCTCAATACTGCTGGTACCCCGGTTAATCCTAGAGAAAACCTAAACTTAGAGGCATTGGACAGCCCATAGCGATAATTCAGCGCGATTCTCGCTTGGGTAAATGAATAATCATATATATTGCTCAAAGAATCTACGACCGATCGATTTTCAAAAGCATCAATATTACTTGTAATCGCCTTGTTATCATACCCATTGTAACTGATCTGCCCATTAAATTCTAATTGACTATTAGCTGCTAAGGGCTCAACATAAGTAAAACTCCCACGGTAATTTGAAGTTAAATTTCTTCTTTCGACTAGCCGATGTACTAAAGAATCTAAAGTGTTGATGTCATCTTTATAAAACTTAGTATTACGTTCTTGCTCAGACTCCTGATCTGAGGTATTCAAACTGAACTGTATCGAAAAATTTCTTCTAGGTTTATTGAAAATATGTTGATAGAAAATAGTAGCTCCGATATTTGGTCTTGTATTTTTACTTAAGCTACTACCCAATTGGTTTTGATTGATTAAATCTCCAGACTGGCCAATGCTAGATATTCCGCTGTTATTGGTTGATGATAAAGTAACTTCTGGAGTAACTCTCAAGAAATTATTACTATCAATGTCTGCTTCTAACTCGAAATTGAAGTTATGATTTCTGGTCTTATTATCTCGCTCACTTTCATTGGCAGAGAATATGGTACCGTTAGTAGAATAAATTTCGGACAAACTACTATTTAAGGAATTTACATTGCTAAAATTGTACCTGTAATTAGTATTGATTCGAACTTTCGACCCGATTTGGTCTCGGTAAGAAAATACGGAGCCCCCCGTATTGGTTGTACCACCACTTCCATTGGCAGAGTTGCCGTTACCTGAACCTCCGCCTGCGTTTCCTCCCCTTCCGCCACCACCATTGTTACCACCGTTTCCGCGACCGCCGCTACCGCCCCCCATCGCTTCTCCACCCGTAGATCCCGTGTTCGGTACTCCGTTAACAGTATTATTTAAACGTAGATTAAGGGAGAGGTTTTGATTGCCATTTAATCGGGTACCAAACAAAGAGCTTTCGTAGCGCTCGTTATTTCCTCCGCCAGCTTGGATATTGGCAGAGTTCCCTACTGATTTATCAGTCCTCGTCACTATATTAAGTATCTTTTCTGGATCACCATCTTTGATACCGGTTCTTGCAGCTTGATCTCCATAGTCGTCCACAATTTGTATTTTATCTACAATTTCAGCAGGAAGGTTTTGGATCGCCGTAGCGATATCACCACCGGCATAGGTCTTGCCATTAATTTTGGCTTTGGTTACGTTGTTTCCCTGATGAATCAAGGTTCCATCATTCGACACTTCCATCCCCTCCATTTTTTTCAATAATTCATCTACCGTAGCATTTTCTCGAACAATATAATCGCTAGCTTTATACTCTACCGTATCTGTTTTATAAGTAATGGCCGGCGCACCTTTAATCACTACCTCGTCTAAAGTATTTGCCATTGGCGTCAAAATGATTGGGTCCATCACAATTCTAGGGACTGCATCATTCTGTTTGTACTTATTAATTTGTTGCTTATATCCCATCATGGTAAAACTCATGGTATATGTAGCCAACTTTACATTTTTAAACACAAAAATTCCATCTGGATTTGTACTAGTTATAAGCGTGTCTCTTTCAGAAGTCAATCGAATGGTTACCCCTGGAACTCCCAAATCAGTAGAGTCCTTAACGATACCACTAATTTCCCGAGTAGAAATTGGTGGGGGCACATTTTTTCCAATCGCAGGATTTTGAGCATAAACACTGACCGATAAACACAAAAAGGGCAGTAGTATCACTAGCCTAGATAATAGCTTTTTCATTTGATATTTATTAAATCTTAGCTATTATTTCTGAATGGTGTATTTACCCCAAAAATCGGTAGCAACCGACAAATCTTGTTGAGCCGCATTATTATTGCTACCTCCAAATCCACCACGGTTTCCACCGCCGAATCCTCCACCTCCAGCATTTCCCCTCATAGGGAAATTACCACCCTGTCTCCCATTTAACTTAATTTGGTAAGCGATTTCCTTTTTATCACCTATAGAAAGGCCCAATAATGATAACGGGACAACAACTTCGCAGAAATAAGCCTTCTGCTCATCCATTTTACCAACTACTTTAATCCCATATTCATTATAAATTGAAATCAATGAATCTGCTATATTGAAACCTTTAATTTTAATTTCTTTTATATTCGCTAACTGTATCTTTCTTTGCTCATATGAGATAGAATCTCTCTGCTGCTGACTTTGCTCAGGTATATTTTGTCCCATTCTTGGCCTGTTTGAACCAACTTGCCCACCACCTCCTCGATTCGCATTATTTCTAGCAAAAATAGGATAGGTGACAGTAATCGCCTCGTCTTCTCGCTTTCTTCCTTTAGTATTAACGCTAAAAGAAATTCCACCTGCAAAAATTTTATTGATCACTTCATGAGCTGTGGCCTTGAGGGCGAGATATAAATTTTTATCATCATTAGCGATGGTGTAAAGTAATTCCGTTCTTTTATTTTCTGCAGAAAAATTACTCCATTCCAAATTCCTGCCATCAATTCTAATTGTACTTGGAGCTGCAACAGCAGTCGACTGCACATCGGGAAGCTTTTGTGCATATGTCTTTATGCTTATACAGCAAAACGGTAAAAAAGCGTAAAATAGTTTCATTATAGTGTGGTTACATTTGTCGTGTGATAAGAATAGACAATAAAAATCAATAAAGGATTAAAAACCTTTTTATAAAAAAAATCCCCAGATATCATCTGAGGATTTTTTCTTTCCTGCTAAACACTATTTAGCAGCAGAAGATTTATAAGTCTCAGCAAGTTTAAGTGCATTATAAGCATTTACAATTCCACCACTTACACACAATTCAGAAAAGCTCGTACGTACCGTTTCATCCTTTTCATTTTTGTACTTTACCTTTCTTGAAACTTTAGTAACTGATTTCATAATAATGTCTTTAACATCAACTGCCGTAAGTTCAGGATGATAGCTTAAGATTAATGCCGCTAATCCAGATACTACGGGTGCAGCCATACTTGTGCCATCAAATTCTTCATATTTTGAGTTAGGTACGGTAGAATTAATCATAAAGCCAGGAGCAAATACGTCTACATTATACTTCCCATAGTTCGAGAACGATGCTTTTAAATTATCGTCATCTTTATATGCGCTAGCACCTACTTCTATCCAGTTTTTTGCGTGAGGCAATTGATATTTTTCTACATCTAGAGGAGGAGATTTAACGATTGCTCTTGTCGGCGCTCCCGGCCGCCCATTCATAGCGCTAGGTGACGGAGCAATAAAAGGTTTGGCTTCTGGTTTCTTATTCTTCTTAGCATAAGCTTCTGATTCCGGACTGTCATAATATTTAGTAGGAAAATTATCCGTCACGTCATTATTTTGATTGTCGTTACCTGCCGCATGAATTAATAATACGCCTTTGCTCTCCGCATATTTTATTGCTTCATCAACTACTTTCTTGTCCCACTTGTAGCCTTTACCAAAACTCATATTGACTACTCGAGCTCCGTTATCTACTGCGTACCTAATTCCATTGGCTACATCTTTATCTCTTTCATCCCCCTGTGGAACTACTCTTATTGTCATGATACTAATATGGTTAGCTACTCCTTTAATTCCAATTTCGTTATCTCTATTTGCCCCAATAATACCAGATACGTGAGTTCCATGATCGGCATCAGGCCCAGTTACATCTATATTACCGTAGATATGCTCATTAGAATTTGAATAATCATCACCAACTAAAGCAGCTCTTTCATCATAATTTTCATTTAGATTATATTTGAGCATTTGCTCAAGTTCCTTATGTCCCTTCTCTATTGATTCGTAGAACTTCTCAACACTGCCTTCATCCTTGGAACCTTTACGCACAATCTTTTTGATATATTCCTGCATTTCATCATCAGCCTTGTACTTCTCCATATCTTCTAATGAAGGTATCTTCTTTTGATTTACAAAGGCAACTGAATCCATCACTTTTTTTATAGCGATATAAATAGGAAAAGCCGAACTAGCCTCGTCATATCTCTTGCCAAAATCTGACACTACTCGCCTATATAAATTATATTCTTCTTTCTCTACACTATCTAAAACTGTAGATCTAATCACAGATCGATATTTAGGCTCCAATTTTCTTTTGATCCGCACTAACTCCAGATTGTCATAAACTAGGTTACCTTTCTTAGAGCCCAGAAAATTCCATCCGTGAACATCATCGATATATCCATTACCATCATCATCAATACCATTTCCTGGAATTTCCTTCTTATTGATCCACAATACATCTTTCAAATCTTCATGCTTGATATCTGTACCACCATCAATTACCGCCACGACTATTCTTTGTTTTGGCTTCTGATTCTTTAATAGTTCTCTGTAAGCTTTTTCGGTGCTGATACCAAAATAACCATCGGATATTAAATCTAGATTAAACCAATTCGGAGGTAGCTTTACATTTTTATCTTGAGCATTACTGATGCTAGTGACAAATATTAATAAAAAAGATATAACTGTTCTATAAACTCTCATCTTAACTTTTCGATTATATATCATAAGATACAAAAATAACCAATTAAAAAGTATCGGTAATTTTGAGATATAAGTTTAACAAAAATTAACAGAATCATCCATTCGAAGGATGTAGTCTTAAAAGGCTGAACCTCGTCTAGTTTGTATAAATACGAGAGCTATTTTTTCGAGAATATCTTGGGCATAAAAAAAGCCCCACCATTTCTGGGGGGGCTATAGGATTAGGCACCGACCTACTCTCCCACGTGTTACCGCAGTACCATCGGCTCGGATGGGCTTAACTTCTCTGTTCGGAAT